>WLWD01006022.1_pt1:0-120000 | contig 220285 bp, 220 predicted proteins | sample 6712731 | NCBI WGS metagenome assembly WLWD01 (sample SAMN12718690, study PRJNA576275) | sponge metagenome | isolation source: marine sponge | host: Mycale hentscheli | place: New Zealand: South Island, Marlborough, Capsize Point | collected 2014-11-01 | reverse complement strand
GAGCGCCAGTGACTGGAGTCACTTCAGAGTTGTGATCCTTCCAAACATTCATGTATGTGTGTGCGTGTGTGCATATGTGTGTGTTCTATTGTTTCTGAGATATGTCATATATTTACTTCCTGTCTCATTCTGAGAGAATTTTTGGCCAAAAAGAATGTCTAACAGTTTACCACAACAACAAGTTAAGTGGCATGCCAGTGAAGCGAATCAGAGGAAGATTTAAATAACTCTGCCTCTCAAGTTTGCTAAAATTGGAGATTGAAAATGAAGGACGTCACCACATTGTCGATGAAGGCACCACCACAATGAAGACACCATGACAGTATCAGTCCCTACTTCATCACTGGTATTTCCTGGGGACGTGTGCTTCTACATGGCATCAGTAACAACCTACACAAACACTAAGTGATGTTCAAAAGGAGTGGCGAGGTTAAATGAAATCCAATTCTCTGAGAAACTGGCCGCCCACATTTTTATCACTTCTCATCTAACTCTACAGCCCATACGGTGTCTATTGTTTCCTCTCAGAGTGCAGACTGGGAGCATGTCATGTCAACAAATACAGCCAGTGTTTGCACATGTCATTGTCTATACACCATCCCACAGAGGTGAGTAGAGGGCACGTATGCGACAGGAAGTGGGTAATATAAGGTTGAGTTGTGACACATTATACAATCCTTGAGGATCACATTGTTCTAGTTAGGTCTGCTGTTCATGATCCAGCCATGTTCTGGGAATGGCTCGAGACATTCTGTGATTGAGTTCAAGTAAATGAGATGAGTTGTGCTGGTTTCCAGAGGAAGATAAAGATGAGAGAATGTGATGTACTCATTAAGAATTTGAATGATCCTCGTTATCACATGACGTGGATTTGCTGTATTAGTGATAGTCTCCATTCTCTAGATGGACGGTGTGTCTTCCTTCCAGTGTGGCATCCTCCTGCTGGCAGCAAAATGCAGTGCTGGCTGGTTTTATGTGTCATCGTCGTTGACCTCTCTAACCGTATTCACTGGTCGTGAAGTTCAATGAGACGTCATCAGCACGTCACCAGATGAATACACTCACAGCCGAAGGAAAGGTACTTATGAACTCATTCTGAGTGGGACTGTATTGGGTGGGTGTGGTGTGGCTGCATTGGGTGGGTGTGGATGACAGAATGGGGTTATTGGTGAGATCCAGTTCTTGAAACTAGCACTTATTGACAGCCATTTGATGAACATGATCAATGATCACTTTAGAGTAAGAACTTGCATTAATACACATAGTCGAACATGTTTCATCATTGCCCCAGGCACATGTCACAGTCACAGACAATGTTGAGTTGTATAAGTGCATGGCAATAACCAGCGCATGAGTCTGTGCAGTGTTGTAAACAGAGTGTGTACGCCTGCTAGTCTCGCTCCGTATCAATAACATTCCAAACAACAACTTAGGTTTCTGTGGGAAGAAAGCCACCAGCTTCAAAATGAACTAGTTATTATTGAATTAAAGTTGTCTTGATGAGCATTAGTGGGCATGCATGGAGGCGTGGACTACACGACATCCCCCATTTCCCAGCCAGGATGACCATGACCTTTTGACCCAACCACAAATAAGTGCATCATTGTCCATCGAGTAGAAATTAATTGAAACTGAATTTCTTAGAGCTACTTTGACCCCGGGCATTTTCCACCTAACTTACTCTCCTCTACTTCGCACTCTCCAAAACAACTTCCCCTCAAGCACTTGTAAGAATTAACGATATCATTTAACTAATGCAGATATACCAAATATTATAACATTGTTTATTTTTCAGAAACATATTTTAATACTTATAGATCAAAAAGCATGGATTTACTGTTACCATGGTGAACGTAGGGTCACTTCGTGTGACCCATACCATGGCTATTGTTGTGATCGAGTGAACGAATGTGTCTGGGTGCGGTTCAGTTGCGATGTTTGTACGGTACAGTGATGTCATTTGTGTGAGTCATGGATTGTCTGGTACCACTTGAAGCACGATTTTCTCGAAACACCGATCTGATGGTTTTGGTGTAATTAGCTATAGCTGTGTTCAGAAGCTCTCTGGCTCTGGCATGTGTATCCCAGCTGAAAGTTGACATCTGCAGCTTGAGGTGCTAGATTCCACAATGAATTAATAAGTAGCTTGTGTTATAATTCACTGAATACACTGACAGGTTCAGTAGTTGGTTCAGTAGTTGGTTCAGTAGTTGGTTCTGGAGTTGCCCATTCCATTGTTTTTAGTTTCAATTTAAAACCACTAATTAGATTATGAGTTTTGATCTCACAGAAAGTGTACATGAAGCATGATACTGCTCATTTTGGGTGCCATTTCCCAGGACAGTTTTGGTCATATGCAGAACTGAATGTTTTTACTACGGAAGTGATAAGAAGTACAAGAAGAAAAGTCACTTGCAATAGTCAGAACTACAGACGTACATACTTGGCAGCAACTGTTGAACTGTGCTTGCTAAAGGAATTGAAAAAATTTCCACTAACATTTTCCATTCCTGAGATATTTCTGCCCCTTCATATTCCTTTTGCAATCGCTGTCAAATTAATAATTTCTACTTGTACCACTTCATGCCATAGCCACTCCTCCTCCGTGTGTGTGGGCAGTGTGATGCTTACATTCTGCATTGCTATCTTATTTTGTAAAAGAAAATAACTTCATGTTTTTTTTGTTTTGTTTTTTTAAGTTGAGACCAGGTGTACCTACTTGTTGTGAAGGACGGTGCGAACCTTGTACGCATTCTTTACCGTTGAGACCACCAGGATGAACGCCCTGAATGATCCAGCGTCCAGTGTGGGCTGACATGTCCCATGAACATGAGAGTACCTTGCCACCTTGTCCGGACAAGGTGGCAAGGTACTCTCATGTTGATACACACGTGTTGATAACACTACACATGTGTTGGGACCCTTGCCAGAGGAATCGTTGAGATGAAGTCAACTGTCATTCTTCTGTAGTTCTCACATTAATGAACTGTGTAGTATTCCTAATTGGTCAAGATGGAGAGCCAAGGTTTACTGGCTAGTAGCAGCTGTGAGATTAAACTGGTCCAGACTGACTGCATGAATGCACAGCTGCTGGTGAGTGACGCAGGTAAGGTCAAAGAACAATCAACTTAATAATCCCATGCAGAGGTACAAATGGTTAGTTGACATACAGTATTAGTGCTGTATATAATGAGGAAGTGACCTTGTCCAAACATAATGGTACACCGACAGTAATAAAGGGTGGCAGTAATTAGCTTCTATTAGTATATTCTCTTGCAGTGCTTCAATAACAATAGCTTATACATGTATATATTATTTTTTTCTACACACACACACACACACACACACACACACACACACGTGCACACACACATACGCACACACATATGCACACACTCACACACAAACACAAATACACATGCACACGCACACACACACAAACACACACACATGTACACACACATGCACACACATGCGCATGCGCACACACAAACACAAACACACATGCACACACACACGTTTATGAATTGGATAGAGAAGTGAACACTGAGGTTCACCTCCTCATCCACCAAGGGAGAAAATATATTTTTATACATCCATCAACTCCAGTCTATATTACTTACTTCATTGGATACTGTCAAGCTCCAATATGAACTTATTTCACATTACTTGACGGAGTCGATTGTTGCATGTTTTGTAATGTGTGCTCTTAGCAACTAGTGTTTGTTGTGTGTTCATTTGTGTAGTTACATACATGTCTCTGTTATTTTTATGTCACTTTTTCTATGGGCTGAGCCCTGGATATATTTACTCTTGTGCCTAGCTCAGTCACTCAGTAGTATTTTCTCATGAACCATTGCTTACTTGGATAAGACAAAACCCTAAATTTCTCTGGATATTTCTCCTAGTGTGGTTTTCTCAGCACTTGGGAGTCCCAGAGCAGCATCAGAGGAGACCCACGGGCACTGCAAGTGACAGTTTCCTTCCATGTAGTAAACAAGAAAATGAAAGAAAATAATCAAAGTGCTGGTGAGTTTTCAGATATTTGTTTCAACCTAACCTGTGACATGCACATACTGGTTGTGTTGTCTTCAAGGAACATCTATAGACTGGCAACTGGTAGCCTGCAATCCACTGTCTGTCTTCACTTAGCTACATTGATATACTGGTCTCCTAGCAAACTCAACTTTTAAGCTTCTGGGTAGCTCACGGGCACATGTGTACAGTATTAATGCACACACATATGCATACATGTCTTCTGGGTAGCTCATGGGCACATGTGTACAGTATTAATGCACACACATATGCATACATGTCTTCTGGGTAGCTCACGGGCACATGTGTACTGTATTAATGCACACACATATGCATACATGTTTTTGTTTTGTTTTTCCTGCCATTTTGACGGTTCCTCTGAAAAGTAAACAGACTAAGTGATGGTCTGGTACAGTAGCTCATGTTACGTGTGAGGTCATGTAGTGGGCATGCTCAATGGAGCATAGCTATAGTTGACTTGATGCTTCTGGTAATGGAAGGTTTAAATGCAAGTTGTTGACTGACTTGTGAATAAAAAGAAATTTCTTTGTGACCTTTACCAGAAGAAAAAGATAGAAGTAGCCGAACCTTGACCTTGACGGAAGCAATATTGAGACAAACACTTTCAAGTGCACAAAATTCAAATAAAAGTGACAAGCAAAACTATGGAGACCCAGTGTTGCTCTCACATCAATGGAGTATGCCACTCGATAATGTATGGTATCTTGTGAGTGTTTGTGGGTGTGTCCACTTAGCCTGCATTCATAGCTAGTGGCACACCCATCAGCAGCTTGGAGAAGAGATGCAAGTGTTGTATAGCACAGTGTATTGTGACTTGTGCTGCTTGTGCACCATCAGCTCTGTTCCTTTATTTGACACTCTCAGTTGGGGAGAGGAGGAGGAGGGGATTAGTTTTTCGTCTGTTTGGCTCTATTATGAAATTGCAGAGCTATGGTGGATTTGTTTACTCTTGAAACATCAATGGATGATTATCTGAAGAAATAATTACTTCTTATTTTTCACAAAATGTTAATAAAACAGATGTGTATGTATTTAGAAAAGATATTCACTGCCTTGTATTTACAATTCTGATGTAACGATCTGTTCATAAGACAGCAGCAACTGTTGTGACTACACCTTACCTTATGTCAGGTAGATGGATGACGACCAGCGTAACTTGATTAGTGGCCAGACTAGTGGGGAGATCAAAAACATTACTAAATGAAGGGTTTATGTGTGCATGTGTTTGTGCGGTGTGGCAGATGTAATATGTAAGAAAGTGAGAAGAGTTGTGAGGGAGAGAGGAATGTGTCAGCAGGCACTGTTGCTAGGAGACATGTCTGCCTCTGGTATAACTGCTGTGCACCACATATTTTTGTGCATGAAAACATTTACATCAAATGACAGCGTGCAATGGTTGGTAGCTCAGGGGAGGTGGGGCTCACTACAACCAGAAGATAGGGCCCATTGCATATGACAGCGTGCAATGGTTGGTAGCTCAGGGGAGGTGGGGCTCACTACAACCAGAAGATAGGGCCCATTGCATAGGGAGGTGGATTGCATATAGGAGGTGGGGCTCATTGCAAATGGGAGGTTGGGCTCATTGCATGTGGGAAATGGGCTCATTGCATACGGGAGGTGGGGCTCATTACATATGGGCGGTTTAGCCCCTATCTTCCACATGCAACGAATCCCTCTTGCAATATCCAATGAGCCCCTCCTCTCACAGGCCTTGAGCCCCACCTCCTATATGCCAAAAATTCCATTTCTTGTATTCTGCTGTTATAAAACTTGCAGCCATTTCAGTTTGTAACTATAGCAGATCATTTTCTTACCATTAAAATATAATTTCAAACATAAAGTGAATTATATTCAGAATATTTACTACTGATATTGACATTTACATAGTACAGTAGACCCTCAATTATCCGAACACCTCAGGACCGAGGATTGTTCGGATATTTGAAATGTTCAGATATTCGAATTAAGTCATTTTGAAAGGGGTCTCAATCTCTTATCTATTTAATGCACAGCAAAATTCCAATGAATATCATTATAATTCCCCAAAAATGGTGTTCGGATTAGCGAAAGTTCGGATAAACGGGGTTCGGATAACTGAGGGTCTACTGTATACAGTTCAGACAAACCCACCAGACGTTTGGATCCCGTGGGGTCTGAGTCAGTTGGACAATGAAAAACAGAAAAACAAGCAAACAATGCAAATGGAGTTTAACTAAAACTATTTGTGATATAATGAAGTACACGAGTTCAAAACTTTGAATGAGTAAATTATTCTATAACTATTTAGCTACCACTTTAATATAAATGCAATGTGATGGATAGATGAGTAAATCAGAAAACATTATTTTTGTGGAAAAACTATAATATCTAGCTATAACTAAATTGGAAAAAAATCTTCTAAACTCCCATACTAAAACAACACTTAAAAAACCACATCTCTTAAACTGCATCCATCATCGAAATGGCTCCAACATAACATACTTGACATTTTTACCCTCAGTTTCTGGTTTGCAATACCTGGAAAGGATCTCATATTTTAGGTGATAAATACTGCAACTGCCAGAGTCATTGTTTGCAGAGCTATCAGCGTTAGTGAAGTACAGGATATCATTACTCGAGGAACTCTTGCTCGTTCTAGGGTCATCTTAGTATAGGTACTCAGAAATTTCATCAATGCTGACCTCCTACCACACAAGATTCTTCTCGCCTGGTATCCATGACGACATCGCCTGTATTCAGATCTAGAACTGAGACTCCAGCGGCATAGTTAAGTACACATGGAATTGTAGCATAGTTAAGCACACATGGAATTGTAGCATAGTTAGGCACACATGGAATTGTAGCATAGTTAGGCACACATGGAATTGTAGCATAGTTAGGCACACATGGAATTGTAGCATAGTTAAGCACACATGGAATTGTAGCATAGTTAGGCACACATGGAATTGTAGCATAGTTAGGCACACATGGAATTGTAGCATAGTTAGGCACACATGGAATTATAGCATAGTTAGGCACACATGGAATTGTAGCATAGTTAGGCACACATGGAATTGTAGCATAGTTAGGCACACATGGAATTGTAGCATAGTTAGGCACACATGGAATTGTAGCATAGTTAGGCACACATGGAATTATAGCATAGTTAGGCACACATGGAATTGTAGCATAGTTAGGCACACATGGAATTGTAGCATAGTTAGGCACACATGGAATTGTAGCATAGTTAGGAATTGTAGCATAGTTAGGCACACATGGAATTGTAGCATAGTTAGGCACACATGGAATTGTAGCATAGTTAGGCACACATGGAATTGTAGCATAGTTAGGCACACATGGAATTGTAGCATAGTTAGGCACACATGGAATTGTAGCATAGTTAAGCACACATGGAATTGTAGCATAGTTAGGCACACATGGAATTGTAGCATAGTTAGGCACACATGGAATTGTAGCATAGTTAAGACACATGGAATTGTAGCATAGTTAGGCACACATGGAATTGTAGCATAGTTAGGCACACATGGAATTGTAGCATAGTTAGGCACACATGGAATTGTAGCATAGTTAGGCACACATGGAATTGTAGCATAGTTAGGCACACATGGAATTATAGCATAGTTAGCACACATGGAATTGTAGCATAGTTAGGCACACATGGAATTATAGCATAGTTAGTTACACATGGAATTATAGCATAGTTAGTTACACATGGAATTGTAGCATAGTTAGTTACACATGGAATTATAGCATAGTTAGTTACACATGGAATTATAGCATAGTTAGTTACACATGGAATTATAGCATAGTTAGTTACACATGGAATTGTAGCATAGTTAGTTACACATGGAATTCTAGCATAGTTAGTTACACATGGAATTGTAGCATAGTTAGGCACACATGGAATTGTAGCATAGTTAGGCACACATGGAATTATAGCATAGTTAGGCACACATGGAATTGTAGCATAGTTAGGCACACATGGAATTATAGCATAGTTAGGCACACATGGAATTGTAGCATAGTTAGGCACACATGGAATTGTAGCATAGTTAGGCACACATGGAATTATAGCATAGTTAGTTACACATGGAATTGTAGCATAGTTAGGCACACATGGAATTGTAGCATAGTTAAGCACACATGGAATTGTAGCATAGTTAGGCACACATGGAATTGTAGCATAGTTAGGCACACATGGAATTGTAGCATAGTTAGGCACACATGGAATTATAGCATAGTTAGGCACACATGGAATTGTAGCATAGTTAGGCACACATGGAATTGTAGCATAGTTAGGCACACATGGAATTGTAGCATAGTTAAGTACACATGGAATTGTAGCATAGTTAGGCACACATGGAATTGTAGCATAGTTAAGCACACATGGAATTGTAGCATAGTTAGGCACACATGGAATTGTAGCATAGTTAGGCACACATGGAATTGTAGCATAGTTAGGCACACATGGAATTGTAGCATAGTTAGGCACACATGGAATTGTAGCATAGTTAGGCACACATGGAATTGTAGCATAGTTAGGCACACATGGAATTGTAGCATAGTTAGGCACACATGGAATTGTAGCATAGTTAGGCACACATGGAATTGTAGCATAGTTAGGCACACATGGAAATGTAGCATAGTTAGTTACACATGGAATTGTAGCATAGTTAGGCACACATGGAATTGTAGCATAGTTAGTTACACATGGAATTGTAGCATAGTTAGTTACACATGGAATTATAGCATAATTAGTTACACATGGAATTATAGCATAGTTAGTTACACATGGAATTGTAGCATAGTTAGGCACACATGGAATTATAACATAGTTAGTTACACATGGAATTGTAGCATAGTTAGTTACACATGGAATTATAGCATAGTTAGTTACACATGGAATTGTAGCATAGTTAGTTACACATGGAATTATAGCATAGTTAGTTACACATGGAATTATAGCATAGTTAGTTACACATGGAATTATAGCATAGTTAGTTACACATGGAATTATAGCATAGTTAGTTACACATGGAATTATAGCATAGTTAGTTACACATGGAATTATAGCATAGTTAGTTACACATGGAATTGTAGCATAGTTAGTTACACATGGAATTCTAGCATAGTTAGTTACACATGGAATTGTAGCATAGTTAGGCACACATGGAATTGTAGCATAGTTAGGCACACATGGAATTATAGCATAGTTAGGCACACATGGAATTGTAGCATAGTTAGGCACACATGGAATTATAGCATAGTTAGGCACACATGGAATTGTAGCATAGTTAGGCACACATGGAATTGTAGCATAGTTAGGCACACATGGAATTATAGCATAGTTAGTTACACATGGAATTGTAGCATAGTTAGGCACACATGGAATTGTAGCATAGTTAAGCACACATGGAATTGTAGCATAGTTAGGCACACATGGAATTGTAGCATAGTTAGGCACACATGGAATTATAGCATAGTTAGGCACACATGGAATTATAGCATAGTTAGGCACACATGGAATTGTAGCATAGTTAGGCACACATGGAATTGTAGCATAGTTAGGCACACATGGAATTGTAGCATAGTTAAGTACACATGGAATTGTAGCATAGTTAGGCACACATGGAATTGTAGCATAGTTAAGCACACATGGAATTGTAGCATAGTTAGGCACACATGGAATTGTAGCATAGTTAGGCACACATGGAATTGTAGCATAGTTAGGCACACATGGAATTGTAGCATAGTTAGGCACACATGGAATTGTAGCATAGTTAGGCACACATGGAATTGTAGCATAGTTAGGCACACATGGAATTGTAGCATAGTTAGGCACACATGGAATTGTAGCATAGTTAGGCACACATGGAATTGTAGCCATAGTTCGGAACACATGGCATTGTAGCATAGTTAGGCACACCCTGAATATCGCTAGTTCGTTACAAGGAATGTAAGCTAGTTAGTACCCAATGGAATGGAAGCCTGTAGGGTCCACCCATGGAATTGTAGATAGTTAGGCCACACATGAGAATTGTAGATCGTTAGGCACACATGGAATTGTAAGCAGAGTTAGGACACATGGAATTGTAGCATAGTTAGGCACACATGGAATTGTGCAAGTAGGCACACATGGGAATTGTAGCATAGTTAGCACACATGGAATTGTAGCATAGTTAAGTACACATGGAATTGTAGCATAGTTAGGCACACATGGAATTGTAGCATAGTTAAGTACACATGGAATTGTAGCATAGTTAGGCACACATGGAATTATAGCATAGTTAGGCACACATGGAATTGTAGCATAGTTAAGTATACATGGAATTGTAGCATAGTTAGGCACACATGGAATTATAGCATAGTTAGGCACACATGGAATTGTAGCATAGTTAGGCACACATGGAATTGTAGCATAGTTAGGCACACATGGAATTGTAGCATAGTTAGGCACACATGGAATTGTAGCATAGTTAGGCACACATGGAAATGTAGCATAGTTAGTTACACATGGAATTGTAGCATAGTTAGGCACACATGGAATTGTAGCATAGTTAGTTACACATGGAATTGTAGCATAGTTAGTTACACATGGAATTATAGCATAATTAGTTACACATGGAATTATAGCATAGTTAGTTACACATGGAATTGTAGCATAGTTAGGCACACATGGAATTATAACATAGTTAGTTACACATGGAATTGTAGCATAGTTAGTTACACATGGAATTATAGCATAGTTAGTTACACATGGAATTGTAGCATAGTTAGTTACACATGGAATTATAGCATAGTTAGTTACACATGGAATTATAGCATAGTTAGTTACACATGGAATTATAGCATAGTTAGTTACACATGGAATTATAGCATAGTTAGTTACACATGGAATTATAGCATAGTTAGTTACACATGGAATTATAGCATAGTTAGTTACACATGGAATTGTAGCATAGTTAGTTACACATGGAATTCTAGCATAGTTAGTTACACATGGAATTGTAGCATAGTTAGGCACACATGGAATTGTAGCATAGTTAGGCACACATGGAATTATAGCATAGTTAGGCACACATGGAATTGTAGCATAGTTAGGCACACATGGAATTATAGCATAGTTAGGCACACATGGAATTGTAGCATAGTTAGGCACACATGGAATTGTAGCATAGTTAGGCACACATGGAATTATAGCATAGTTAGTTACACATGGAATTGTAGCATAGTTAGGCACACATGGAATTGTAGCATAGTTAAGCACACATGGAATTGTAGCATAGTTAGGCACACATGGAATTGTAGCATAGTTAGGCACACATGGAATTATAGCATAGTTAGGCACACATGGAATTATAGCATAGTTAGGCACACATGGAATTGTAGCATAGTTAGGCACACATGGAATTGTAGCATAGTTAGGCACACATGGAATTGTAGCATAGTTAAGTACACATGGAATTGTAGCATAGTTAGGCACACATGGAATTGTAGCATAGTTAAGCACACATGGAATTGTAGCATAGTTAGGCACACATGGAATTGTAGCATAGTTAGGCACACATGGAATTATAGCATAGTTAGGCACACATGGAATTATAGCATAGTTAGGCACACATGGAATTGTAGCATAGTTAGGCACACATGGAATTGTAGCATAGTTAGGCACACATGGAATTGTAGCATAGTTAAGTACACATGGAATTGTAGCATAGTTAGGCACACATGGAATTGTAGCATAGTTAAGTACACATGGAATTGTAGCATAGTTAGGCACACATGGAATTGTAGCATAGTTAGGCACACATGGAATTGTAGCATAGTTAGGCACACATGGAATTGTAGCATAGTTAGGCACACATGGAATTGTAGCATAGTTAGGCACACATGGAATTGTAGCATAGTTAGGCACACATGGAATTGTAGCATACTTCAGGCATGCAAGATGAGATGACTGCATGTGTTGGGCACTTGGTCAATGGAATAATGAAAGTAGCAATTCCATAAGGTCATGTCCAGACACATTACATCAAAAAATATCTCAACACTCTGGAAATCAATTATTAAAAGAAGTGGAGAATTAATGAGAGGAACTGCCTGGGGCAAAGTGTGGTGTGATTTGCTAGTTTTGGTAGTTTTAATGTGTGGTTTAATTTAGATTGGCATGCATACTTCTGTGGAGTCTTCACTTTAACTAATTTTTGTGGTCTGCCTCATTCTGATTTGGTCAGGAGGTGGATAAGTTGTTACTCTTCATCGACTACATCTTCCAATGCTACAGTTGTCTCCATACCATGTCTGATTATAGGTAATGTCGTCATGGATACCAGGCGAGAAGAATCTCGTGTGATGAGAGGTCAGCATTGATGAAATTTCTGAGTACCTATCTAGAACGAGCAAGAGTTCCTCGAGTAATGATATCCCGTGCTTCACTAACGCTGATAGCTCTGCAAACAATGACTCCGGCAGTGACAGTATTTATCACCTAAAATATGAGACCCTTTCCAGCAGGAAACTGAGGGTAAAAATGTCAAGTATGCCCCTGAGGGTGTGTTAGAGATTTATCCTCACACATATCAAGTAAAGAGTCACTAATGAGTAATTTGCAACTCCATTATTGAAAATTTGAGCTAGACATATTCCAGTTCAAATCCTTCTATTGTTGCTGATGGCAACTTGGGCTTCTGTGTTAATGAGTGCATACTTCTAGTTATATACAGTGTATGGTAGCTGCTCTTCTAGCTACTTAATGTTGTCATGCATCTTCTACCTGTCAGTTCTTTTAACTGAACTTCATTACTTGTTTATTTTACTCTTTATTAGATGTTGTTACCATAGCAACTCACACCAATTCATGACTTGATTGTACCGATTGCTGCATAAAACCCTGTTTTACATTCCAGTACATGCATCTGCATTTACATTCCAGTACATGAATCTGTACTTACATTCCAGTACATGCATCTGCATTTACATTCCAGTACTTGGATCTGTATTTACATTCCAGTACATGCATCTGCATTTACATTCCAGTACATCTGTACTTACATTCCAGTACATGCATCTGCATTTACATTCCAGTACATGAATCTGTACTTACATTCCAGTACATGCATCTGCATTTACATTCCAGTACATGGATCTGTATTTACATTCCAGTACATACATATGCATTTACATTCCAGTACATCTGTATTTACATTCCAGTACATCTGTATTTACATTCCAGTACATCTGTATTTACATTCCAGTACATGCATCTGCATTTACATTCCAGTACATGAATCTGTACTTACATTCCAGTACATGCATCTGCATTTACATTCCAGTACATGGATCTGTATTTACATTCCAGTACATACATCTGCATTTACATTCCAGTACATCTGTATTTACATTCCAGTACATCTGTATTTACATTCCAGTACATCTGTATTTACATTCCAGTACATCTGTATTTACATTCCAGTACATGAATCTGTACTTACATTCCAGTACATGCATCTGCATTTACATTCCAGTACATGCATCTGCATTTACATTCCAGTACATCTGTATTTACATTCCAGTACATGAATCTGTACTTACATTCCAGTACATGCATCTGTATTTACATTCCAGTACATCTGTATTTACATTCCAGTACATCTGTATTTACATTCCAGTACATGCATCTGTATTTACATTCCAGTACATCTGTATTTACATTCCAGTACATACATCTGTATTTACATTCCAGTACATCTGTATTTACATTCCAGTACATCTGTATTTACATTCCAGTACATGCATCTGTATTTACATTCCAGTACATGTATCTTAACACTCACACATCTACTCTCTCTCATCAACTGATTCTGGTGTGGAGGATGGAGTAAGATCACATTGGGTGTCAGAGAACCTATCATTGAAAGGTACTTATGTAGACTGATAGAGTCTCATGGGGATTGGGAGATAGTGCTGAACAGACAGACATGGGGATATGCTGGAAGGCACACACTCACAGACAGACATGGGGATATGCTGGAAGGCACACACTCACAGACAGACATGGGGATATGCTGGAAGGCACACTCACAGACAGACATGGGGATATGCTGGAAGGCACACTCACAGACAGACATGGGGATATGCTGGAAGGCACACACTCACAGACAGACATGGGGATATGCTGGAAGGCACACACTCACAGACAGACATGGGGATATGCTGGAAGGCACACACTCACAGACAGACATGGGGATATGCTGGAAGGCACACACTCACAGACAGACATGGGGATATGCTGGAAGGCACACACTCACAGACAGACATGGGGATATGCTGGAAGGCACACACTCACAGACAGACATGGGGATATGCTGGAAGGCACACTCACAGACAGACATGGGGATATGCTGGAAGGCACACTCACAGACAGACATGGGGATATGCTGGAAGGCACACTCACAGACAGACATGGGGATATGCTGGAAGGCACACACTCACAGACAGACATGGGGATATGCTGGAAGGCACACTCACAGACAGACATGGGGATATGCTGGAAGGCACACTCACAGACAGACATGGGGATATGCTGGAAGGCACACACTCACAGACAGACATGGGGATATGCTGGAAGGCACACTCACAGACAGACATGGGGATATGCTGGAAGGCACACACTCACAGACATGGGGATATGCTGGAAGGCACACACTCAATGTACATTCATATTAGCTGATGGAATCTGTTTCCTTGTCCACTTTGAAGTCCACACGTGCTCCAAAACTCGGCAAAACATTGGCAACCATTAAGCATTGAGTTTCTCTTGTGATTATAAGATCCTTTAGACTGTGTTTATACTTGAATTAGTGCTGTCTCTGTTCCTATATCGCCCCATTATGAAGAGTGTGTATGTGGTGTGTGTGTGTGTGTGTGTGTGTGTGTGTGAGGTCCTCTTTCTCCCCAAGGCAAGACTAATTTTACAACTGATCTTTTGTGTGTTGTGTTTGTTGATGGATGTCACCTCAGGCTACAGGTGACAAACAAGATATGAAACTGTATAACACATTAGCAGCTGCATGTTGACAACATGGAGTGACAGACAGAAGATGGACTGACTTGATCCTTGTCTGCTGCTTGCTAGTCGGTTTCTCATATCATGGAGGAGGCGGGGCAGTAGTGGGCACGAGCAGTTGGCGGCTCCTGCAGTTTTAATAATCAATATCTCTTAGTCCGTATTCATGCTGTCTTTCTTGGAAGCTCAGAGTTCAGAGCCGGGGGAATTCCCAGCTAGCAGAGGTCAGCTACACAGTATAGACGTGCAATGAATATTTGCTAATTAAAATACCAGTCTAAAGCTGTGAATAATTTATTAATTGCAATTAAAGTATTAACTTAAACAACCATTCAACTCATGTAGGCATTACTTCTCTGCAGTAAAAATGAAATTTTGTGGATATATTTTATTCTTTTTTACATTGTATTCTATATAATTTGCTGAACAAGCATCTTTGCATGGCTGGGCTGTGTTGTAAGGTACCGCACGTGTTAACATTGACACCTACTCTCTTCCAATTCCTTCCACTCACCCCACTAGACTGTCAGCCATTGCTCTAGCTAAATGCAAGTTATACATTATAGTGATGCACTCTTTGGTACCTGAATCAAAATAACAAGGACCTCACATTGGTTTGCAGGTGTATGTACGTATGTGTGTATGTATGTATGGATGTATGTATGTGTGTATGTGTGTATGTATGTGTGTGTATGTATGTGTGTGTGTATGTGTGTACGTATATATGTATGTATGTATGTATGTATGTATGTATGTATGTAACTCTGTGTGTATGTGTGTGTGTGTGTATGCATTACATCTCGGGTTCTAAAGTTACACAAACAATTATATTCCGTGCCAGTTGAACTCATTGTTCGTCCAACGGTTGAAGTATCAGATTGCAGTTTGCGGCATTTAGAGTGTTGTTGCTGCTATGAACGTGAGCAATTAACATTTATGGCAACAGTAATGGTATAAAGTATCGTTTGGCTACGAGAGATGTATTTCTATTACTTCAGTGAGTGTGTCGTGACCTGCAGCACATGTAGAAATTCCTTTTAATTACATTAGTTTAATGAAGGTTGGGGGCGAGAACAGGAGGTATGCTTTGAAGAGAGAACTCCTCCATTAGCCTCCATTACCCTTTGCTGTGAATGATAGTTATAGGGGTTCAAGAAGAGATGAGTTACACAAGAAAAACAACAACAACAAGAACCTCCTCTCTCTCACTCTCTCTATCCCTTTTTCCACTCCCTTCTCCAAAGGGAGGATGATAATACAGAATAATAACAACAATGATAATAACAAAAACAACAACAACAACAACAATAATAATAATGGTGTATGTTATTTATCAATAGTCTATTAACAGAAAAGTCACTCTTGGTTTCAATCAGAAGGGGCAGATTTTGCATAATTCTTAGCAAATTGTTTCAACTAATTGCTGACTATCTCTGGTCCGTGGATGTACTTATCCTGGACATTCCAGGACAGTTGGAGTCCAGTTCCTCACGTCACTGGTAATGGACTGAATTCCAACTGCTAGGCCTCAGCTGTACTATTGTGAAGAGTGTCTGTTGAAGTCACATCACCATGGAGATGACATGGGAATTAACTAAACTAATGCCAGGAGTTATTTAGTTTTTTTTGGCCAGTGTCTCCCCCACCTCCCCTCACCCCCCAACCCACCCCTGAGTGGTTGTTGCTGTCATTTAGATTTGGCCCAGGTCCTAGGGGATGAGAATAGTTTACTAATGGCCTCAAGCATGTTCAGTGACCTTATTCAATCACATCCAACTGAAGGTTCTTTGAAGGTGAGGATGAGTTCCAAAGTCTGCATCATAGGTGTCATGAAGGTGATGGACTCTGTCCTGGCGTGTGCTTATTTAGAACTACCTTTAGTTTCACTGTCTCCAAGCAGCCAAGCGTTGCTGTGGTAGTGTAGATTTGCAACCGTAGGCTCAAGTTCTGTGAGATCAGTTGTGAATGGATCATTTAGCTAGTGTCACTACATTAATTCAATTGTCACATACGCGGACTGGAAGTGACACTCTCAATTGGTTATCGCGAAGCACCTCTCGAGCATGTCTACACGGTCAATTAATATCATTTAAACAACTTTAAATTTTTTTCTCTACACCTAATCTGTGACATAAAACAATGCTGTCATGTCATCTCCTCCTGCTGCTGTGGAAAACTTTAAAATGGAATTGATGTATTAATTGAAGCAGTGCATTGTTTAGATGCATATTAAATTATGTATTTATTAGTTTGATTGTTTGCCTGTCTACTTCCTTATCTACTCTATACATGGTTTACCTACTACAAGTCAGAGAATGTATGAATAGCTTCTTGGATTCTGCTGCTAGTATTCAGTTGTGTTTGTTTGTTTCACCACACCTCCAGTTGTTATGGTAAACATCCTATTAGTTACAAGTATAAAGAATGAAATGCAGCACTAGCTAGAACACCATGTGTTAGTGTACGTGTGATATTGATGACAGACAAGATGGTGGCTGTTGTTTACAGTGAAATAGGAAAGAATGATGATAATAATAGCAAATTTTTCTCGTTCTAATAGCCAATATTGTTAATTAAAACTTAACCCAATGTTCGACTTCTTGCCAAAGTCCTCTTCAGGGGGTCAACTTCGGACTTCGGCAAGAAGTCTAAATGTCGGGTTAAGTTTTAATTAACAATATTGGCTGTTAGAATGAGAAAAATTTGCAATTATTATAATTATTTCAGCCGAGAGTGACTGAATCATTGAAAGGAGTGATGTTTTCCACTCTGCCCAACCCTGTGAGTGAGGGAACCAGGTGCTGGCTCATATTGTTCAGGTCTTGTTCATTGAAATGGCCATTTTGGGGGAGGCAAGTAATTCTGTTATTTGTTCAATGGTGGATGACTTATTAATTGAGAACTTCCTTCATATGGAACTGCAGGCTGACTGGTTCACTGCACTGTGCTGTGTTGTGATGCCAGAGACAGATGCAGTAGTATCAGGTATGCAGCTCTAGCTGCCTCACTATTCGTTCCAGTAATTGGTACAGGCTTCTCTGTGTTTGTCTGTGGAGTAGATGAGGCATTGAGACTACTCTCACAGGAGGTAGATTTGTACTGCAAATTATCAGTAAGTGCTTTTAGCTGAACTAGTAAAATACCCCCCGGGCAGAATAAATTATAATTTAATGGACAATTACAGGAAATTATTGTCCTATTGATTTTATGTTTTGTAGTTGAGTTGCTATGGTAATTGTCTGTTCTTAAAAAATGTATTTTCAGCTGCCATTCTTCTTTTCTTTAATTAATTTAGTGTTATTATTAGCAGTTGGTAATTGCTTCAGTCTCTCCACTTGGCTGTGATATAATTTTTAATTAAATTTCATCAGACTGTCTCTTTAGGGCTGGCAGACACCTCTAGCTGCCTAAGACCTAAGAGTCCTTGGATTCTGGAATCTACCCCAAGTGAAGATTCAGTCTGACTGTATTTAGAAGTGCTCAGCATTAGCTGATAGAGAGAGTATTGAGTGACTCAGGTATTGTGTTCATGCGCGGGTTGTGACGTCAACTTTTACATGTATTGTTTTTAAAAGCAGAGAAGTGGTTGCCAAGTCTCTCAGAGGGGAAGTCCATCTCCATTCAACCCCACATGTACCATCCAGCTGACAAGTGATCCTGAAGGGGTGTGGCCGCACATTCTTTAAATTTACACTTGCTTTAATATGCGTGTGTGTTCACTGGTTTCATCTTCAGATTACCAATCTTTCAATCAGGATCCAGGGACAGGCAGTCCGGGCACTGTATCAGGATCCAGGGACAGGCAGTCCGGGCACTGTATCAGGATCCAGGGGACAGGCAGTCTGGGCACTGTATCAGGATCCAGGGACAGGCAGTCCGGGCACTGTATCAGGATCCAGGGACAGGCAGTCCGGGCACTGTATCAGGATCCAGGGACAGGCAGTCCGGGCACTGTATCAGGATCCAGGGACAGGAAGTCCGGGCAGTGTATCAGGATCCAGGGACAGGCAGTCCGGGCACTGTATCAGGATCCAGGGACAGGCAGTCCGGGCACTGTATCAGGATCCAGGGACAGGCAGTCCGGGCACTGTATCAGGATCCAGGGACAGGCAGTCCGGGCACTGTATCAGGATCCAGGGACAGGCAGTCCGGGCACTGTATCAGGATCCAGGGACAGGCAGTCCGGGCACTGTATCAGGATCCAGGGACAGGCAGTCCGGGCACTGTATCAGGATCCAGGGACAGGCAGTCCGGGCACTGTATCAGGATCCAGGGACAGGCAGTCCGGGCACTGTATCAGGATCCAGGGACAGGCAGTCCAGGCACTGTATCAGGATCCAGGGACAGGCAGTCCGGGCAGTGTATCAGGATCCAGGGACAGGCAGTCCGGGCAGTGTATCAGGATCCAGGGACAGGCAGTCCGGGCAGTGTATCAGGATCCGGGCAGTGTATCAGGATCCAGGGACAGGCAGTCCGGGCAGTGTATCAGGATCCAGGGACAGGCAGTCCGGGCAGTGTATCAGGATCCAGGGACAGGCAGTCCGGGCAATGTATCAAGATCCAGGGGACAGGCAGTCCGGGCAGTGTATCAGGATCCAGGGACAGGCAGTCCGGGCACTGTATCAGGATCCAGGGACAGGCAGTCCGGGCACTGTATCAGGATCCAGGGACAGGCAGTCCGGGCAGTGTATCAGGATCCAGGGACAGGCAGTCCGGGCACTGTATCAGGATCCAGGGACAGGCAGTCCGGGCACTGTATCAGGATCCAGGGACAGGCAGTCCGGGCACTGTATCAGGATCCAGGGACAGGCAGTCCGGGCACTGTATCAGGATCCAGGGACAGGCAGTCCGGGCACTGTATCAGGATCCAGGGACAGGCAGTCCGGGCACTGTATCAGGATCCAGGGACAGGCAGTCCGGGCACTGTATCAGGATCCAGGGACAGGCAGTCCGGGCACTGTATCAGGATCCAGGGTCAGGCAGTCCGGGCACTGTATCAGGATCCAGGGACAGGCAGTCCGGGCACTGTATCAGGATCCAGGGACAGGCAGTCCAGGCACTGTATCAGGATCCAGGGACAGGCAGTCCGGGCAGTGTATCAGGATCCAGGGACAGGCAGTCCGGGCAGTGTATCAGGATCCAGGGACAGGCAGTCCGGGCAGTGTATCAGGATCCAGGGACAGGCAGTCCGGGCAGTGTATCAGGATCCAGGGACAGGCAGTCCGGGCAATGTATCAAGATCCAGGGGACAGGCAGTCCGGGCAGTGTATCAGGATCCAGGGACAGGCAGTCCGGGCACTGTATCAGGATCCAGGGACAGGCAGTCCGGGCACTGTATCAGGATCCAGGGACAGGCAGTCCGGGCAGTGTATCAGGATCCAGGGACAGGCAGTCCGGGCACTGTATCAGGATCCAGGGACAGGCAGTCCGGGCACTGTATCAGGATCCAGGGACAGGCAGTCCGGGCACTGTATCAGGATCCAGGGACAGGCAGTCCGGGCACTGTATCAGGATCCAGGGACAGGCAGTCCGGGCACTGTATCAGGATCCAGGGACAGGCAGTCCGGGCACTGTATCAGGATCCAGGGACAGGCAGTCCGGGCACTGTATCAGGATCCAGGGACAGGCAGTCCGGGCACTGTATCAGGATCCAGGGTCAGGCAGTCCGGGCACTGTATCAGGATCCAGGGACAGGCAGTCCGGGCACTGTATCAGGATCCAGGGACAGGCAGTCCAGGCACTGTATCAGGATCCAGGGACAGGCAGTCCGGGCAGTGTATCAGGATCCAGTCAGGGCCTGTAATCAGGATACAGGGAGCCAGTCCGGGGTGCACTGTATCAGGATCCAGGGACAGGCAGTCCGGGCAGTGTATCAGGATCACGCGGAAGGCAGCTCCGGGCAGTATCAGGATCAGGGACAGCAGTCCGGGCAGTGTATCAGGATCCAGGGCCAGGCAGGTCATGGGGGCACTGATATCGGATCCAGGGACAGGCAGTACGGGCACTGTATCGGATCCAGGGACAGGCAGTCCGGGACTTATCAAGATCCAGGGACAGGACGTCCGGGCAGTGTATCGGATCAGGGACAGGCAGTCAGGGCACTGTACAGGATCCAGGGACAGGAGTCAGGGACTGTATCAGGATCCAGGGGCCAGGCAGTCCGGGCAGGTTCAGGATACAAGGGACAGGCAGTCCGGGCACTGTATCAGGATCCAGGAACAGGCAGTAGGGCCACTGTATCAGGATCCAGGGACAAGGCAGTCCGGGGCACTGTATCAGGTCCAGGGTCAGCAAGTCCGGGCACTGTATCGGGATCCAGGGACGGCAGTCCGGGCACTGTATCCGGATCAGGGAAAGGCAGTCCATGGCACTGTATCAGGATCCAGGGGAACAGGATTCGGGCAGGGATCAGGATCCAGGGGACAGGCAGTCCGGGCAGTGTATCAGGATTCCAGGGACGGCAGTCGGGCCGCATGTATCAAGATCCATGGGGGAAAGGCAGGTTCAGGGCAGGGCAGTGTATCAGGATCCAGGGGACAGGCAGTTCCGGGCACTGTTATAGGATCCAGGGACAGCAGTCAGGGGCACTGTATCAGGATCCAGGAAAGGCACTCCGGCAGTGTATCAGGATCCAGGGACAGGCAGTCCGGGCACTGTATCAGGATCCAGGGGACAGGCAGTCCGGGCACTGTATCAGGATCCAGGGACAGGCAGTCCGGGCACTGTATCAGGATCCAGGGACAGGCAGTCCGGGCACTGTATCAGGATCCAGGGACAGGCAGTCCGGGCACTGTATCAGGATCCAGGGACAGGCAGTCCGGGCAATGTATCAAGATCCAGGGACAGGCAGTCCGGGCAGTGTATCAGGATCCAGGGACAGGCAGTCCGGGCAGTGTATCAGGATCCAGGGACAGGCAGTCCGGGCAGTGTATCAGGATCCAGGGACAGGCAGTCCGGGCAGTGTATCAGGATCCAGGGACAGGCAGTCCGGGCAGTGTATCAGGATCCAGGGACAGGCAGTCCGGGCACTGTATCAGGATCCAGGGACAGGCAGTCCGGGCAATGTATCAAGATCCAGGGGACAGGCAGTCCGGGCAGTGTATCAGGATCCAGGGACAGGCAGTCCGGGCACTGTATCAGGATCCAGGGACAGGCAGTCCGGGTACTGTTTACATATCTGATTCTCTGAAATGAAGGAATAGTCTCTCTGACTAGCTACGAGTTGTTCTTGTTTCTTATGAAATGTTTTGAGAGACTGAGTCAGCTCCTGGGAGTTATGATAGTCAGCTCTCCTGGGAGTTATGATACCATTACTTGATCCCGTGCACTAGCAGCTACATGGATTGAAAATGTCTGAAGAGATTCTCAATATTTAGCACTAGACATGACAGTCTAAATTAAGAAGAGAATTGATATCGGGTCCAGCCAGAGGAAGGAGCACAGACAGTCTTTCACCCACCTGGTGGCTGCAATTAAATGAAAATAAAGTTGGGGAATATTTTCCTAGACAGAAAATGTTTACACTTGTTGTCATGCTCAGAAAATGGACCACATGCATTTGTTGTGTTATCAACAGATTGTTGGCTCTGAGCTGCGACTCAAATTACTCTGTTAGAGAGCAAACTTCCTGGTGATCTGGACATGAGGAGTTGAGGTAAAAGATATAGGCAACTTCAAGCCAATTAATGACCATATACATACATACATACATACATACATACATACATACAATCAGTGTAACTAAATAACAAATGAATTAAATAGCTATAGAAGATATCCTATATAGTCTTGAATAGAGTTTACTGGAACACACTTTCTGGGACATACTTTCTGGAATAGAGTTTAAACTGGAACAGAGTTTACTGGAACATACTTTCTGGAACACACTTCTGGAATAGAGTTTACACTGGATGGAACACACTTGTAGCAGAAGTTGAACACATATATTGTGATAAAGTTTACTGGAATAAATTTTCTCGTTCATATGAGTCAATAATAAGTTGCAAGTTTAATTATTGATATTGCTTGCAAGAATGTTACATATGTATAGCTGTTGCTTTTTTCCTTTGCATTTATGCTGTCATTTCAGTACACAAGCATTTGCAGCCAAAAAAACATTCAATGTTAGAGCAAGTCATCTATCTAGCTAAGTGACGTCTTTAAATACACATTCTGCATTGCCAGAAGTGTTAATTGTTGAGATGATATATAAGTGTTGAGACGATCATGTGTCACACTGATTGAATTAGTTACTAAGCTATGGAGCGTGTTTGATCAAGCATACACTCATTAAAATGCACTCTGCCTAACTGCAGCTACACAAATGTATCTTCTCATTTATAAGTAATCATTTATAATGCATTTTTAATATCAATATTGACAATAGAGCATTTTAAATTACAAGTGAAAATAAGGAAAATTAGTGACAATAACATACATTTAAACTGAACCAATACTACGATAAATTTGTGGGTTTTCAAGGAAAGCCAAAATGAGTTCATTCTCAGTGAGATCTGCTGGTTTCTCTAATGCATGTGTGACGGCGTCGATGTTGGCTCCTCTGTCCACCAGAAGTAGTGCCAGGTCCACATTGTTGTAATATATTGCACTGTGGAGAGGAGTCCACCCATTTTCATTCCTTGTTTCCAGAGCTGGGACCCAATGAGTGAACACATAGTCTGCCAGTCGACAATATCCTTTAGTAGCTACCAAATGTAGCAGAGAAAAGTAGCAGGTGTTCTTTTTGAGCACTTCATCTAGGGAAATAGCAGATTTTTGTGACTCAAAGCATTGCTTTACCAGTTCCAACACTTCTGCTTCGTTAGCTTCAGTGTATGTCACGTGATCTTGAGTTGTGGAGCAATCCAGTCTGAACTCTGCCAGATCCGCCTCCATTAACAGTCTTGTCATCTCCACACTCTCAGCCAAGTCAATAGGTCTCTCTCCGTCCACATTTCTGGATTGTGTCATTCCCTTTCGTTCTCCTGCAGCCTTTAAGATGATGTTTGCTGCTTCCAGGTTGTCCATGGCAGAGGCTACGTGCAGAGCATTCCACTCCTCGGGGTCTTGAGCAGTCACGTCTGCACCAGCTTCTAGAAGGACTTTCAGGCATTCTGTCTGGTCTTCAAAGATGGCTCTCATGACAGGTGGCAGGCCATTGGGCTCCCTCTCCTCCACCATGCTGTTGCCCTGTTTGTGTAAGAGTTCTTTGAGCTCTTCCACTTCTCCCTCAGTAACCACCTGTTGAACAAGGATCCCCTTGGGGAATGTCACTGCTTTCCTCTCAGTTTTCTTTGTGTGTTCTTTAAGCGAGTCCATAGCCAGATAAGAGGGAAGAATAGGGAGGCTTTGCCTCCTTTTACTTACTTTAGTACCCAATCTATCCAGACTAATTCTTCTTTGACGTCTGTCCCGGTTTGGTCCGTTTGTCCTAAGAGTGTCCAGGAGACGAGTCGTGCAGCTGGAGACCGCTTCTCTGAGGTTAGCCGGTTCAGAAATTCTACGATTCTCAGGCATTGCAGCGTTGTTTGTGGTGGAATCTACGATTATAGTCGGTATATATTCTTTAATCGTCTGCATCACAATTTCTTTGAGACTAGGAGCTTGTACCGCCTTTTTTATAGCCAGAATCGTGCGCATTCCTGTTTTACAGCGTGCGTATGTATTGTGTGCGCACGCGTCAATTTGAAGGCGTATAATTAAGTGGCGTTGGAATCTCGTGCGATATACTGGGTTTATGAGTCCTAGGAAAATTACATCTGCTTGAATTAAATATGATTCAGGAGAGAGAACCTCACAGATGAAGAACATAGAATTGATGTTGTTAATTTTTTTAGAGCATAATTATTATGTTACTGCTATCTATTTTTATGTAGGAAATGCTTGATAGTAGCAAGTTATGTGTTATAATGTTGCAGTTTAGTAAGTGCATCCTAGGTTGTCACAACAGAGAGAAATGGATGGTTTAAGGACAAAAACAACCTTCTTAATCTATCTGTGTCCAAGTAATGGTTGGTATTGAATTTCACACTATCAACTAGCTTTTAACTGCTTTCTTAACTTATAATCTCTCTGTCTGTCCAGGTGATGACTGTATTGAATTTCATGCCATTCTCTATATTCCGATTCTGATTGGGGGGGGGCGGGGGGGGGGGGTGGTTGGAATGTATTTCACCAAAAAAACTGCAAAGGTAACCAGTATTCAAATGTTCAACTTGAGCTGGTGTTTTGTGTTGCACTGCTTTTGTTCACATCCACATTGTTTCTCCAGTGAGGTTGGAGGGTGGGGGGGGGTCGCAGTGAAGAGGTCAATGACACAGAACAGGACGTGACGATTTAATACAAGCTCCACATAAAATCGACGTGGGATTAGTCTATATTTTTTCAGTGCACACCTAGCAACGAGGATGCATGGATCATGTTACGTTTGCCTCAATCCACTTGCTGCTGAGAATATGGACCTCAATACCAAGAACATTGCTACAGGCATAGTGCTGCTGGACAATTAGATTTACTGATACATTCCAGGGAATTTGCAGTAGGATGTTGCAATAGCCTCCAGCTATGCTATAATGAAATAACACAGAACAGCTGTAGCGTAACATAGCTTGTTCTTGGTTTTGTTCACGTGGGCAGTGTGAATAGAAAGGGGGAGGGACTAGCTATGGGAAGTAGTTCAATGGAGAAAGGGTAGTAAATGTCACAGTGAATTTAATTGTAGTTGAAGTAAGGAGAGGCTGTGATGGTCCATGTGTGCACAAGGACAGAAGAGAGGATGCTGTGATGGTCCATGTGTGCACAAGGACAGAGTTGTTCTGTTTAAAATTGTACTTTTTGCATGATTTCCTTTGTAAAAGTACAAGATAAATCCTGGTGCTGTTGTCATGGAAAAGAGGCCACCAAAGACCTGGGAAAAACATAGAATAGAATATTAAGGAGGAATAAGTAGCAGTGCAGCTGCATTCCATGCCATGTCACTGATGTGACTTCTGTCAGTCAGCTATGGCCAGTGAGAGTTCAATTTTTCTAAGTGTCATCATTTCTATAGTAGACATATTGGCTCTGTTCAGACAGATTTGTGGGTGTGTCACTATCTTGCTATGGATCACTGGTCATACCACATGTGGCTGGCACGGCACCATATTAAATATATCTTACAGAAGGCTATTGCGAATCTGATGGCTTAGTACTTATGAGAGTCTCAGCATGAGTTGTGAATATTATGGCCAATCAGACAAGTGATTTTTTAATATCAAATGAATAATAACTTTATTGTGACAAGGCACAATGAACATCAATACTATAAGTAAGAACTGCCCCAAGCTATGTAGCTTAGTGAGGTCAATAAACATGTCATGTGACAAGACTACTCAAGTATAGCTAATGAGTGTAGGGGAAACCACAGAAGCATAACTGCTAGAAATGCCTGGAAATGACAAGGCATAAATCCAAATGGTGTCCATGACCACCTAAAAAAGTAGTTATCTTCTTATACTTCAACACTACTTCCAGCTGTGTCATTGCTGTTCCTGTAATAGTGTGATCACATGTCATTCTTCAATATAAGGTGAGATCAGTCGTCTCTGTAACATGAGAAACGGGTTATATATAACATAGGAAGGGTGGATGGGTTATCATAATATATGGACCCTTTACCTCGTTTCCTAGTGATGGCAAGCCTACTGTGTGTAATTATTATATATTTTTTCTTAATGTCAATACAGAATGTTTCAGACTGAGGTCTGTCATTAGGGTAGAACCTGAGTTGTAAGACTAGCTAAGTGTAAAAAAAGAAAAGAAAAAAGTAAAAGGTGACAATGGATCTAATCAGGTAAGGATTGTTAGTTGGTTACTGCGCTCCAGATTTGTTTGATTAGCCTGCCTTGATCTTGGAGTCAGTCTCTTCTCTTATACAATCAGTGCCACTTTGTCTTTCCTTTTCTACTAGTTTTGCTCTTTGGTGAGTATTTCAGCATCTTTCCACTGGATAGCATGGGATGTATTGTTACCATGGACAGCAACACCATTGTTCATACTAACTACCCTCTCGTGCTCTTAAGGTTTCCAGAGTTCTGATAGTCTTTCCCAGATTGTGGTAAGAGTAGAAACATCAGGTTAAGTTTTAATTAACATATATTGGCTGTTAGAATGAGACAAGTTGCTATTATTACAACATAGAAGATTCACTCATTGCTAAGTAACTTGTAGCCTCTTACATGTAAGCAGTTACTTCAAAGTAGAGATTTAACAGCCAAGGACACGAATTGTAGATTGGTGTGAAGCAATGGCCAAGAAAATGCAAGTTCTTACAACCAGCAATCCACACTATAGTTTATTTAATTAAAAAATCATTTATTCAGTATTTACAAATAAATTTAAAAGTGAACTGTTTGTACGCTGTGAAGAGAGTGATAGAAGTAATGTGTGTGGAGTCAGTTCATACCATGCTACATGCTGTCTTATTGCATGCACACACACACACACACACACAGACAGACAAACCAGCACACACTGAATTATAATTTGCATTCATGGAGGGTTCAGATATATCAGATGCTCTTAGCTTGATAAGAGTCTTGAAGTTTCAGAAGGCTGATAAACCTGCCCTTGAGCTTGATACTGCTGCTGACCAGGGTACGTGGGTCTGGGATAGCCTTGCTGAGGTGCTGGAGCATCATAGGTGCCAACGTTAGGGAGACTAGGACACAGACCTGCATCCACACCTTCTTGTCCCTTCTGCTGGATGTCAGATGGCTTGGAAGAGATCGTTCTCTTGGGCTGTGCCGTTGGCTGGGAAGACGCTCGAGGAGCCGGTGGCGTTGAATTGTCGCTCTCACTCGTCTTGTAGGGTGGGCGAACTTTAATTGGAACATATGATGGACCTGGAAATAATATCAAATAAAAACATTCCAAACATCCAACAAGAAGTAAAGACTGTACAACATATACATACCAACAAAGCTGAGAAGAACTGGCAGAAATACTAGCCCGTGCAGAGCACCCCACAGCAACATGAACATGTACATTCTGAAGTAGTAGACCTCAAATATCTGTGACTTGGCAAAGAAAAGGACGAAGACACCCAGCAGCTTGGTGAGAGTGATTCCACTCACAACAGACGCCCCCATGTGAGCCAGAGCTGAGTGGGCACGCTTGATGCGGGAGTTGCCGCTGCACGAGCAGAACCAGCGGACAATGTGAGAGCAAAACTCAACAGCTATACCCACAGTCTACACACACACACACACACACAACACAGAGGAGAGAGCGCATATAATATGAGCACAACACACAGGAATCAAGAGTGAAGTGGGGAAGGATAATGTGGAGAGTGTGTGTTCAGGAGGGCGTGGTACTGGGAGGGTGTGGCGTATGTATGTAACTTGCCATGACGAGGTTCACCAGAGACACTGCATTGCCGTTGATGCCAGCGACGGCCATGCACCCAAGCATGTGGACGATGATCATGACTACCACCAGGATGATGATGAGAGCCGCCCACAGGTTGAAACCCATCAGCAAGAAAGTCACCACAAACACGGCCGCTGCACATAAAATAACACCAGGTAAAGGGTCGTTTGGTAATAAACACAACGGAAGCCCCTCATTCCAAAGTTAGTCTACACAAGTGACCTTTGTCACTCTCAGACCACTACTTTTACTTCATAATCACAGGGGCGAGACATAATCACAAACCCAGTTACGTGCCTAGTGACAAGCCGATATTGAGGAGGAAGTCATGAACGGTGGTGAGATACTGCTCATAGTAGACGTAGAACACACTGTATGGGAAGATGGTCACACCTGTGGTCTGGGTGAGGGTGTCGGCCAGCGATCGAGCAGACTTGAGTCCAGCAATAAAGGAAGAAGAGTTGGTCATGATAGTGTGGTAGGTCATCACGTAAGAGGCTGCATACACACACACACACACACAGCAATAGTGAACTTTATACTCTATCTTACAATATAAGCCTACAATAGTACATACTTTGAATAGCATCCGGTGAAGAGAAGTTGATGGCACTCTTGAAAGCAGCATGTCCTCCAGACGGACAGCGAACTCCAGGGTTGTCCTCAAGGAACCAATGAATGTATTCATAAAAGATGTCCTCCTTGGGCCAGCCATTCTTGTTGAGATCAGTCTTATCGATGCATGCATGACACGTGGAGTTGTCATACTGAGGGTACAAACAGAATGTGTCATTGTCATCTTTACCACAACACTGACTCCTGGGGGCAATCCACTCAAAATACGTGTCCAACCATAACATGGGGGGCTCAGCAATGCTGGTCCTACAAGACAGACACACCCATGTCAACATTAAGAGGGTGGAGGATAAAACTAATTAAGGGTATTTGCAATAAGAGAAACGACACGAATGACAAAGAGAGACGGAGAAGTAGAGACTATGTAAGGTATAGAGAGAGAGAGAGTCACTTACAAGGAGGAATTTCGGGAGTAAGCAAATATTTCGGTGCCAATGGAAGAGCTGTTGCAACCTGCACCGGAGCAGAACTGAGCTTGCATGGACGAGTTGGAATAGTCATAACCATCCTTGATGACAAAATACACCGGAGAACCAGTGTGCAGGTACTTGAAGAGTTGGTCAAAATAATCATTCAGATATGAGTCCTAATGTATAATACATACACACAGTGTAACACATGTACACACACGCCCCCATACCAACACATACCTTGGGCAGTGCCACATTCTGGTCGAGCCCTATCTGCAAGTTAAAGAGAGAAGCCAGGGAGAAGGTGGAGGTCAGGCAGAATAGGCCCATCACAAAAGGTCGGACAAATGGGTGGAGAATAATGTTGGCAAAGTAAGTCATGATGGTGTGCATGACATCCAGCCCTTTCCGAGGGTCAAACAAACCCTTCAGTCTGATACAACACACCACGTCAAACCTGTTGTCCTGCACGAAAAAACAAAACAACAACAACAACAACATAAAATAAAAAAGATCACACCCATAAAGGCCACACCCATCTAAGCATGTCTAGTCATAACTCACCAGTTGACGTTTTGCGTCCAGCGAGAGAGCAGCCAAAAACACCGACACCTAAAATACACCAGACAGACAGCAATCATCTCTCTCCCAATACAAAATATACTATTCACGTAGCAAATGAAAACAATGAAACTTCCATTGGGGTGCTTCAGTTTGTAGTAGCGCATCCTGTGCACCAATCACAGACCGTCTCCACATACAAAACTATGAAAACTTACACGTACAACCAAAATGCAAACTTACTTGCAGGAGGAAATTGATGAAGACAGCAACTCCAGCGTAAAAGGAGAACGTCCTGACGGCTGGCATAGTGGACACGCCTCCTAACAAGAATGCCGCTGTCTCTGACAAAGACGTGAGGAGAAGACTAGGAGCCACTTCAGCGATGGTACGTCCGATGATCTCATTGTGAGGCACTCGAGACATGTCTCCTCCGTGACTGTTGATGAGCTTGATGGACTCACGCTGCAAACATACATGCACATGCGGTCATCACACACACATCCATGCCCATATAATAAGTGGGTCACCAAATATGCCATCCAATAGCCACATCTGAACGGCTCCAATCATATTCACAGCTGCACAACTGGCAATCACTACAGTGTGGGATACTCTCTCTCTCTCTCTCTGCATCTGATAGATAACCAGACCTCAGCCGCCAGCTAAGACTTCTACCATAACATTTCCTAACTCTATCCCACACACAGCAGCTAAACATGCGCACACACACACACACCTAATAAGGTAGATATAGATAAAGGCACACACACACACACACAGTGGAATAGAGAACTCACCTCAAAAGAATGCACAATGATGAACAAGTTGTCCACGCCCACTGCCAGGACTAGGAAAGGGACGACTTCAATGATAATGAGAGTGGCGTCGATACGTGCGAGATTGAGGAGGCAAATGGCGCCCACCACCGCCATCAGAACCATTAGCACTCCTAGGAGACCAATGATTATCTTCACATCCACCTGTAACACACACACACACACACACAGCTTCATGCCAGTTTGGTATTTCAAGTAAGTGAAGTATTGACTACAAACAATTCCCACATTAAAAGCTGCCATCGTGCCATTGACATAGTTAGGCAGTGAAAGATGACTGACTGACTGACACAAATATAAAATGCTATTCAATTGAATACGAAACCATAAGCCACGCCCACTGCAAGCATGTACTTACGGCTATGGTGACAAGTTTCCTGATATGTCCCAGGAAGATGGTGATATAGGCAAACATGAGGAAGTAGCTGATGGCAACCGTGTAGATGTCTGTCTTACTCTCCCTGCTTATCTCATCTTCAATGGATCGCTATATACACACACACACACACACACCATAAAAGGTCATTATACATAACCCAGCAAATCATCAATTGTTGAAGTAGCACGTGCCATAGACAATTGCCGACAGGGCCTAATTGCCATGTGAACACCTTGCAGTGCTGGTCGAATCAATTCATGACCAAACAGGAAGATAGAATGTTTTCTAAGGGCATTACAACAATCCTTTTGTGTCATGTGACTGAAGAATTGATCACTTGATCTAATATTGGTTAACATAATTATTATGGCTCTACTACAAAACTATTAAACAAACAAACAAAAAACAACAACACATACACACAAAACAAGCCTTCATTTTCTAGAAGTCATTTAACACCCTGCATTCTATATAAAGCTAACAACCTCAGAAACATACCGGAACTATTGAGGTCATGAAATACAATTGACAGTCTCACACTATCACCATGACAACACTAATACTCAAGAAAACAAGCGAGTATCAACCATCACATTGAAGCTGACAGGAAGCCAAGGATGCAAGAGTCGCTCTAGGACACCATACCAACAATAACTACTGATCCATACATTTAGTTCTGACTAGCTCCCCTGGACAGTGCACCACTGTGCAAGTGTGACTGCAGCCAAAGATTTGGAAACCTAAGTAGACTATTGCTCTATCTAGACCAGTTCTTTCTTATCAACCCATTCAAAACATGGCCACTAACAATTTACTACAAGAGAATACCAGACACTGACTTGTAATCCCGCACTGTTCAACTACGTTCCCACCTCACTGCACTCTGACCCTGGATAACCATCAGTATTGCACACCACACACCCACCCCCGTCATGGTTCAGATTGAATATAGGACTTACTTCGGAAGAGTAAGTGATGGACATGTTCCCGGAGTTGTAGTTACTGATGTAGTCCAGGAATCCTTGCTCCCAGGCCTTGGCCTTCTGGTTGTCTGCATCGTTGACGTGGTTGTTGACAGTGAAGGTGATAATGAGGGCCGTAGCATTCTGGTAGTAGTTAGAGCCTTTATATTCTGAGCAACACAAACACACAAGAATGTAATTAAGACACTTTAATAGGAGGAGGCGGCAACAATTAGGGCAACAAACTTACTGTTGAAGCCTCCCATGGCAAGGTTGGGATCCACTGGCCCTCCAAATGCCCCCAAGCAAGGCATGGGTAGAATGTAGGTGGTGTCATTGGTCATGGTGGGATCTCTGAACACACACACACACACACAAATAATACAGAGAAACTGAAAAGTAAGCCACAGTACAGAAGATAGAATCTATACACATACACACAAATAATAAAGTTGTTCTTTACCACTTTGTCTCCTTCACACACATCATCCTTCCACCCCACACCCCTCCCACCCACAGTGAGCATGCCCCCAGTTGGTACATGTCATCACTGGTAAGCTGACTCAGCACTTACCTGACACAGTTGTATAAATGAGTGCGGAAGTCTGTGTCATAAAAAGGATCTTTGGTGGTGAGTCTGGTGTAGTCATTCTGGAAGTAGTTGAGCACGCTCATGATGGCACAGTCGTCACTGGAACTGCTGCCTGGGTTGAGAGGCTTGAAGCACACATCACTGAGAGTAACCACCTCCTCAGTGCCATTATCTGTGGTGTACGGCACTTTCATGTTTTGCAAGTAATTCTGAACCTCATACAACTACAAACAAACAAACAATTAAACATCACGTATACATGTGTGTGCATGTGCGTGACACTGTTTAACTAAGTAACTCAATCACTAATGTATTTTCCTGTTACCATAGTACACGTCTGTGTCAGGCCCAATGTTTCAGAGTTTGCATGAACTTTCTCAGCACAATGCACACACTATCTTGTTTCATCTTTCCATTCAATCTAGTGATTGCGTCTATGGCTCTGGGAATATTGTATGCTGAAGATACGAAATATTGATGACATAGGAGAACCATCAGCTACAGCATGCAATGCTGGCCTTGCTTATGACAGACAGACAGAACTAGCAGCAGCAACTATGGAGCACCCGTCCCTACTCTACCAAGACATGACTATACACTAGCTATTCTATTCTCTGTCTCAAGCTATATGGTTACTCCTTTTTCACATACACACTAACTTGTGCCACCCTCCACTGCCAATATATCACTATACAGTCATCACACCCTATCACTTACATCCAGCATTATGTCCCAGTCGAACACAGGACCGAACGTTATGGGCTCTCCAGCGACGCCTGTGGGTGACACTTCGCTGTAGCTCTTGTTTATAGCAGTGACAATGAGCATTTCTGACCGATAAAATGGCCCAAAGTGCTGGTCAAAATAGTCCTTCTCCTGCCGTGCTCGAGAGGTGGGTGCCGACCAGAGTTTGACGGGATCCGTGGTGATGAGGAAGGGAGCCACTTTAGTGACATGCAGAGTTATGGTAAGAAGCATGACGACGAGAATGGAACCTGCTCCAACGCCAATAACCAGGTACCAGAACCGCGCCACGAACAACCCCCAATGGTAGAAGACAATCTTGATGAAGTTTTCCAGATGAGCTCCTGAGATGTAGAAAGGTAGACACGGTGTAGTTGGTGGTGGCTTCACTGGGACATCATTCAGGTCAACATCGTCCGCATTCACACTACCCACACTGCTCGTGGGAGAGTCGTCCTCCAGCAACCCATAGTGGGGACTGTTAGGGGTAAAGCCTGGAACAATGGGTGTGTATCCTCTCTCACCCTTCCCCATAAACAAATAAAGGCCAACCATGAAGGAAGCACAGAACAAGGCCAGAGAGAGGAACACGCCCACACCAATTATAGAGAGCTGGACTTCAGTGCGAGGGAAGTGTTTGGGTTTCGGCAGATGAGGTTCTGGACATAGATCAGGAGTTCCACAGTCTGCACAACTGCACTGGTACACAGGGTCAGAAATGTTACAACTCTTGAAATCATACTCTCTAGAAACAGTTCCATTGGGTGGATTGGTCTCCCCAATGACGTATTTCATATCAAACGGAGTGTACGGGTTAGCAGTGCTGTCTCCCATGTAATCCAGCCACAGGGTCGAGTTGCAGTGGGAGGTGGCTCCGCACATCAAGTCCAGCACGTGGTTGCTTGCCTGAGGATACTGCACGTTGGAGCAGCTGCGAAACAAATCTTCAGCATAGTCTTCAGTGACATACACATTTACGGCAGCTATGGCTGTGAAGTTGGCATCGTACTCGCACTTGGTGGGCAATATAAAGAGAGACTGGTCTGGGTCACAAGTGGTCATACAGAAGTGGTCCATAAAGTTTCTCAGACAGGCCGGACACCTGCTGAACAGTTGCTGAGGGTACTTGATCTGAGTAGCTAGTGCGTTGAGCTGGTCCATGTCACAACATACAGAACTATTAGCATATTGAGGGCAGGTCTCCACCAGCAAATGATAGAAGTCATCCCCTTGCTCTCTTGGGTCTCTGGCAGGGTTGTTATCATAGCAGTTCAACATGGAGTTGGGGGCCTTTCCGGGAGCACACTGTTTGAACCAGATACATCTTCCCTTTTCTTTAACTAAATCATTATTTTTGCATTGTTCTTGCCCTATCACCAAAGCTATACAAGCCACCTGAACAACACACCAAAACAAACACTTTGCTGAATACCATACCACACCCTAGTACCAGTCTACCAAATAACGTTTAGCAAAAGGATAACTTACGAAAGTGGCAAGCCGAGATATCATTTCTTAGTCTACAACTCTATGACAATTTTCACTCTCCTTGTATGTACAGTGGAGGAGGTAGATAAATGAAGTAGAATCCGCCAGTATTTATACACGGCAGTCATGTGGTCATTAACCTTGTACGTCACAACTGGGGCCACACATCGGATGATTTCTCTAAACAATTGCGCAAACTCCACCCTGAGTGGCGCCTTAATTGGAGTACATGGTTCACCTTTGTACCGTCCTGCTGTACTTGACTTTTCAAGTCTACTACTACTTTTCCTTCAGTTCACCAGCTGTAATGTTCGTAGAGCATGTCTGTCGGAGAATCAAGCATCAGCGACGACCAGGCAGTTCAAGCTACCAATGACGACGCTACTTCATGCAAAAAGTGGGCCTTTTGTCTTCCCTTGGCCTGACCTAATTTTTTTTTGTTTTTTTGTTGATTTATTGTAGGTATGCTGTGCAGAAAGGCTATTGGAAAGACAGTTTTGTCAATTTCTTTTGCAAATCCTCTGAGAAAAAATCTCCAGAAATAAGTCGAGGTAACAGAGCTTGCAAGATAGTGCATTAGGATCATGTAAATGTATTCTTAGGTTACTATGCCAGAGTCATGGCTTTTCGGACGCTGGTCGAGCAGTTTGTGGTTAAGACAGAGAATAAGTGTCAGGTTATCAGTCTGGGAGCTGGTTTTGATACCCTCTTCTGGCATCTTCATTCAGCTGGCTTATTACCACAGTTGTTTATTGAAGTAGACTTTCATTCAGTGGCATCCAGAAAAACTCACATTATTAGGTGAGTGGTTTATTCAGATTGATGAGAGGCCACCATTGGTCGATTACATGGCCTTTGAGAGTAATTATGTAGGAGGGGCAGGCTATCGGGTGGGAGGGGCAGGCTATCTGAACTAGTACTAAATGTATTGATGTCATATCCCTGGGATTTTACAACTATGTCATTAACCCTCAGCATGCATGCGCAAGAGAGTTAGAGTGTCTGTTTGAGGCTGCCCGTGCTCTTATTTTGAAGATTGCTGACAATTAGCTGATGAATTAGGTATTAAATTGCTCAGAACGTATTCAAGTATTTATTATTTATTTATTTATTTATTATAGTGCTTCTTTTTTAATTTTTTAATTTCTGGTCAATTTTTGAAAATATATAAAGCTGTTAGATTCAAGGTTTTGTGGGGAACACCTCCTATTGTCACGTTATTACATGAGCAAGTGTTTTCTTGCTCCCTACGGCTGGTCAGTGTGCACCATGTGTTGATGGACCATCTTCCTAAGCTATGGCTGGTCAGTGTGCACCATGTGTTGATGGACCATCTTCCTAAGCTATGGCTGGTCAGTGTGCACCATGTGTTGATGGACCATCTTCCTAAGCTACGGCTGGTCAGTGTGCACCATGTGTTGATGGATCTTCTTAAGCTATGGCTGGTCAGTGTGCACCATGTGTTGATGGACCATCTTCCTAAGCTATGGCTGGTCAGTGTGCACCATGTGTTGATGGACCATCTTCCTAAGCTACGGCTGGTCAGTGTGCACCATGTGTTGATGGATCTTCCTAAGCTATGGCTGGTCAGTGTGCACCATGTGTTGATGGATCTTCCTAAGCTATGGCTGGTCAGTGTGCACCATGTGTTGATGGACCATCTTCCTAAGCTATGGCTGGTCAGTGTGCACCATGTGTTGATGGATCTTCCTAAGCTATGGCTGGTCAGTGTGTCAGTGTGCACCATGTGTTCGCTGGTCAGTGTGCACCATGTGTTGATGGACCATCTTCCTAAGCTATGGCTGGTCAGTGTGCACCATGTGTTGATGGACCATCTTCCTAAGCTATGGCTGGTCAGTGTGCACCATGTGTTGATGGATCTTCCTAAGCTATGGCTGGTCAGTGTGCACCATGTGTTGATGGACCATCTTCCTAAGCTATGGCTGGTCAGTGTGCACCATGTGTTGATGGACCATCTTCCTAAGCTATGGCTGGTCAGTGTGCACCATGTGTTGATGGACCATCTTCCTAAGCTACGGCTGGTCAGTGTGCACCATGTGTTGATGGATCTTCCTAAGCTATGGCTGGTCAGTGTGCACCATGTGTTGATGGATCTTCCTAAGCTATGGCTGGTCAGTGTGCACCATGTGTTGATGGACCATCTTCCTAAGCTATGGCTGGTCAGTGTGCACCATGTGTTGATGGATCTTCCTAAGCTATGGCTGGTCAGTGTGCACCATGTGTTGATGGATCTTCCTAAGCCAGGGATTTTTTTAGAAAAATTGCTAAGGGGGGGCAAAATAGAGATTTTTGTTAGCAAGGGGGGGCATGCATGTGTCAGAGTGCATGCATTAATTGTGTGTGTGCCTGTATTAATTATTAATGTGTGTGTGCCTGCTTAAGTGTGTGTGTGCCTGCTTAAGTGTGTGTGTGCCTGCTTAAGCGTGTGTGTGCCTGCTTAAGTGTGTGTGTGCCTGCTTAAGTGTGTGTGTGCCTGCATGATCCAGCTTGAATAGCAGTGACCTTGCAAAAAAAGGGTGAAAAGTAATGTAATTGACATGTCATATTGACACCTTTTTATGATTGTTTGCACCTGCAATAGCTGTACACAAACTGGAGACAGTTGCCAGGCCAGCACTTGCAAGCACAACCACAACAGTTGTGCTTGCAAATGCTGGCACAACCCTGTCAGCCTATATGAGTCTGTGCTTGAGTACTATCAAAGAAGTCTACTGTGATGGCAATCTACCTCCTTGACTTCGTGCTGCCCCAAGTTGCTAAACTAAGCAGATGTCTTCAAGCAGAAAAGCTCGACTTGACCGCTATTTCTGGTTTGGTTGATTCTACTCTGCAAACTCTTCATGAATCTTTGTTACCTGCTGCAAATTGGGTGCTGGAGCTACTAGATGCCCAAGATGAGCTTCAAGCTATCGCAATAATTGACTCTGAATCTATCACTTCCTTTCAAGATAAAGTGGCTAAACCCTTCGTCACTGACTTGAAAGAAAATATTTCGAGGAGATTTTCTTCCCAAGATATTGTAGCATCATTTAGTATCTTTGACTCTTCAAAGCTACCACAAAAAGACTCTCCTGATCTGTCGTCATATGGGGATGAATTCCTTGGTGTTCTTGAGGACCACTACGGCAAGGAACTTGCAGCCAAGTCAGTAGAGGGAGAGGAATTTACCGTGCCAGCTTTAGTTTCCTCTGACATTCGCACAGAGTGGGTGACATTCAGGAGATACATCACTACTCGGCCTAAGGAAGACAATACGAAATTGCTGATGGAATTAGCTACCAACAGCATGCTTGTACAGATGTTTCCCCATCTCAGTGACCTTGCCAAGGTGTGCCTTTCGATTCCTGTTGGGACAGCATCTGTGGAACGAAGCTTCTCCCAAATGAAGATGATCAAAACAAGGCTAAGGAGTCGTCTTGGAGAACAAAATCTAGCTCACCTGATGAGAATAGCAATAGAAATGCCTGAAGAACTTCCAGATGACATTGTAGAAAGTGTAATCGATATTTGGAACAGAAAGACTAGACGTATTGCTGTATAAATGTATTGCTGTATAAACGTATTGCTGTATAAATACACTTATATTTTGCTTAAATAAAATTGTTTGTTGCCTAATAATTAGACTAATGGATATAATAATTTTAAAAAATGCAGTACATAGTCACACAGGTCTATTTAGAATAATGAAATTTCATTTCAAATGCTCAAGGGGGGGCACAAAATCCTCTAGGGGGGGCGAATGCCCCCCCCTGCCCCCCCCTAAAAAAAACCCTGTAAGCTATGGCTGGTCAGTGTGCACAATGTGTTGATGGATCTTCCTAAGCTACGGCTGGTCAGTGTGCACCATGTGTTGATGGATCTTCCTAAGCTATGGCTGGTCAGTGTGCACAATGTGTTGATGGATCTTCCTAAGCTACGGCTGGTCAGTGTGCACCATGTGTTGATGGATCTTCCTAAGCTATGGCTGGTCAGTGTGCACCATGTGTTGATGGATCTTCCTAAGCTATGGCTGGTCAGTGTGCACCATGTGCTGGTGTGTGTTAAGTGTTAGCTAGATTGACTGTGGGTCTGTAAGAGTTGAAAGATAAGACAATTTGTGTATATACTGAACTAGTCAGTGTCACATAACAAGTAGTCACATGACCAGTGGTCACATGACGAGCAGTCACATGATCAGTGGTCACATCTTGGTATACAAGTCAGCATGTCTTCAGTTTTAATGAAACCTACATTTGTTGTTTGCAGTACAAAGAACACGTTAGGAGAGGGGCTGTCTAATGCAGTTTACTCCAATGAAGGCATCCAGTCTGATTCCTATCACCTCGTGGCAGGAGACTTGAGGGACATGGCAAAGTTAGGCAAGAAGCTCTTATCCACTGGACTGGACACAAGGTGTGTGTGTGTGTGTGTGTGTGTGTTTTAATCAATAGTCTATGAAGTGGGTGTGGTGAGTGTTTGAATGGCCACGGACTGTTAAGTGGGTGTGGTTATGTTTTAGTTTACCCACAATGATGTTGACGGAATGTGTGCTGATCTACATGGAGCCTGAGAAGTCGGTAGAGGTCATCAAATGGTTCGGCAATATCTTCCAATCCGCAATATTTCTGAACTATGAACCAGTGAGTGGATGTGTTCAGTGGTCATAATTGTACGCTAATGAAGTGTTTGTTTGTGTGTGTGTTGTCATAGATTCGACCAGCAGATCGGTTTGGGGAAGCAATGATGGCCAACTTGAAGGTTGGTATGTTACATTATGAAATTAGGTGAAGGATGTTATAAGACTCACTTGAGGGTTGTTGTTAGCTAGGTGAATCTATCTATTGGTTAGCTAGGTGAATCTATCTATTTGTTAGCTAGGTGAATCTATCTATTGGTTAGCTAGGTGAATCTATCTATTGGTTAGCTAGGTGAATCTATCTATTGGTTAGCTAGGTGAATCTATCTATTGGTTAGCTAGGTGAATCTATCTATTTGTTAGCTAGGTGAATCTATCTATTGGTTAGCTAGGTGAATCTATCTATTGGTGAGCTAGGTGAATCTATCTATTGGTTAGCTAGGTGAATCTATCTATTTGTTAGCTAGGTGAATCTATCTATTTGTTAGCTAGGTGAATCTATCTATTTGTTAGCTAGGTGAATCTATCTATTGGTTAGCTAGGTGAATCTATCTATTTGTTAGCTAGGTGAATCTATCTATTTGTTAGCTAGGTGAATCTATCTATTGGTTAGCTAGGTGAATCTATCTATTTGTTAGCTAGGTGAATCTATCTGAGCTAGGTGGTTAGCTAGGTGAATCTAGCTAGTGAATCTATCTATTGGTTAGCTAGGTGAATCTATCTATTGGTTAGCTAGGTGAATCTATCTATTGGTTAGCTAGGTGAATCTATCTATTTGTTAGCTAGGTGAATCTATCTATTGGTTAGCTAGGTGAATCTATCTATTGGTTAGCTAGGTGAATCTATCTATTGGTTAGCTAGGTGAATCTATCTATTTGTTAGCTAGGTGAATCTATCTATTTGTTAGCTAGGTGAATCTATCTATTGGTTAGCTAGGTGAATCTATCTATTTGTTAGCTAGGTGAATCTATCTATTGGTTAGCTAGGTGAGTCTATCTATTGGTTAGCTAGGTGAATCTATCTATCTATTTGTTAGCTAGGTGAATCTATCTATTTGTTAGCTAGGTGAATCTATCTATTTGTTAGCTAGGTGAATCTATCTATTTGTTAGCTAGGTGAATCTATCTATTGGTTAGCTAGGTGAATCTATCTATTGGTTAGCTAGGTGAATCTATCTATTGGTTAGCGAATCTATCTATTGGTGAGCTAGGTGAATCTATCTATTGGTGAGCTAGGTGAATCTATCTATTGGTGAGCTAGGTGAATCTATCTATTGGTGAGCTAGGTGAATCTATCTACTGGTGAGCTAGGTGAATCTATCTATTGGTGAGCTAGGTGAATCTATCTATTGGTGAGCTAGGTGAATCTATCTATTGGTGAGCTAGGTGAATCTATCTATTGGTGAGCTAGGTGAATCTATCTATTTGTTAGCTAGGTGAATCTATCTATTGGTTAGCTAGGTGAATCTATCTATTTGTTAGCTAGGTGAATCTATCTATTGGTTAGCTAGGTGAATCTATCTATTGGTTAGCTAGGTGAATCTATCTATTTGTTAGCTAGGTGAATCTATCTATTGGTTAGCTAGGTGAATCTATCTATTGGTGAGCTAGGTGAATCTATCTATTGGTGAGCTAGGTGAATCTATCTATTGGTGAGCTAGGTGAATCGATCTATTTGTTAGCTAGGTGAATCTATCTATTGGTTAGCTAGGTGAATCTATCTATTGGTTAGCTAGGTGAATCTATCTATTGGTTAGCTAGGTGAATCTATCTATTTGTTAATTAGGTGAATCTATCTATTGGTTAGCTAGGTGAATCTATCTATTTGTTAGCTAGGTGAATCTATCTATTGGTGAGCTAGGTGAATCTATCTATTTGTTAGCTAAGTGAATCTATTGGTTAGCTAGGTGAATCTATCTATTGGTTAACTAGGTGAATCTATCTATTGGTTAGCTAGGTGAATCTATCTATTTGTTAGCTAGGTGAATCTGAATCTATCTATTTGTTAGCTAGGTGAATCTATCTATTTGTTAGCTAGGTGAATCTATCTATTGGTTAGCTAGGTGAATCTATCTATTGGTTAGCTAGGTGAATCTATCTATTTGTTAGCTAGGTGAATCTGTCTATTTGTTGTGATGGACGAGTCTTAGAAAGGCCAGTGGTGCAATGAACCCAATAGAGTGGTCAAAATGCTTGCATGCATACGTGTGTATGTGTGTGTGTGTGTGTCAGTTGGGGGATATTATATTTTTTATCGTCCGCTCCTCCGTATATGCTGGAGTCAGGAGAGGGGAAGCGGTCTCAGGTGGTCTGATAGATAACACTTGTTATGATGATGTAATGTTTTGACTTGATGGTTTATACCTTGAACTTTCCATTGGTTGTAAAATGTTTGTAATCAAGCTCTCTATGCTGCATTTTTTGTAGTAATTATTTTGTTATACTTTTTTTATGTTGTTTGTCATCATATTTTTCAATTTGTTTCTGTTCTTTCTATTGGTTGCTGCTGCTGTAGTTTCGTAAGTGCTCGTTGCTAGGGATACGAGCATGTCCAGACCTGGACTCCCAGATGTCCCGGTTCACTAGTAATGGTTGGTCTGACTCGTGGGCACTGGACATGGCTCAGGTGTACCGCTCATTCCCATCTGACGAACAGAGAAGGTGCACCACACACACACACACACACACACACACACACAGACACACACACACACACACACACACAGACTTCTTGTTATTGTGTGTAGGCTTTAGTGTGAGGTCTATTTATTATTTATAATTCTGTTTCAGAATAGAGAGGATTGAATTCCTTGATGAGCAGGAGTTGTTGATGCAACTGTTGCAGCACTATTGTCTAAGCTGTGGCATCAACGACAGATCTAGAATAGGTCAGTGTGTGTGTATGTGTGTGTGTGTGTGTGTGTATTACAGTGTGTAGGTATGTGAATCGTCTTGTACTCTCCAGGGTTGGACTCGCTCAGACTGACTCACTCCTGACCACACATCATCATCACTGCAACTCAACCTCATAGTTTTATATGTATTTGTAGGTGCAATTATTTTATGCAATTTCACTATCTTAAAAATGATTATAAATAAGTACGTATTGCATATATTGGGGGCAAGTGGGGAGGTTCCTGTATCGTCAGGATCAGGTGAGATCGAAAGGAATGATTTGATCAGATAATCATGGTCTGATTGGACCCTACTGACTCTGTTGTGATGATGTAATTGGGAATCTCCCAACACTTGGAGTAGTTTCTACTTGCAGTTGTAATTAGAACTGATTTTGAATAAAGTGAGAATCAAAGTAAACAAAGACTGGCAAGTAATACACACTATGTTGAGTTTGGTAAAGGTCGTCAGACTGTATCTATGGCAACCATGGCTCAAGAAAGTGTAAGTAACGCCAAGAGCTCTGGCTTTGTACTTCGGTGAAGATTTCTTTACTATAATATAGATAGAAGCGGAGCGTGCTTGTGCTCCGAAGAGTAAGGGTGCGTCTTGGGAAGAGATGAAGGCGAGGAATCCATCTGGTACGACACTCCCGCTCAGTGCGCGGGGACTGCCCAGGCGATTGAAGCAAATGATAAAGAAGCACTACGCAAATGGTGCAGTCGGTGAGTAACACACCTCCAAACTGTAAGGCAGGTACTGCTCAAAATGGAGCATGGGTGGTTGTGAACCAGACCCTTTACCACTAGCAGCGAAATAGTTTGTCTGAGGCAGTGATGCTGTGTCCACTGCTCCGTTTACTAACCGTTACACACTAGAGGGTTATAGCAGTCTGTCTGTCTGTCATGCTCTGATTTTTGGAGATTGCTAAAAGTTAACTGCTGATTGAGGTATAAGCTTACTCAGAACGATGTTTAAGGTCTTTTATTGCGGTGCTTTTTTCCCGAATTTTGAGCTGATTTTTGAGAATAAGCTGTCAGCTCTGCATAGGTACAAGCTTTTGTGGGTAATGCCCCCTATCGTCACGTCACAATCACATGAGCAAATAATTTGTTTCTGCCCACAGTAGTTGCTTTATGCTGAAAAGTTTAACTGAGTGCTGGAATTAGTTTTGAGTTGAAACTACACCAGTGAGTGTCTCCTGCATGTTTGTTCTATGAAGACAGCATTTACATCTACCATTTTGATTGCTTGAGCTGTATTGATACCTGATTAGGAATAGCCAAACACATTCTTTCAGTCCGAGAAAAGATTTTGTTAAAGCTAGCTAGTTTATAGTAACGTTGAAGATTTGTACATTTGGTGCTTCGTTATTTTATGCATTTTATTATTATTATTATTATTATTATTATTATTACTATTACTACTACTACTGCTGCTGCTGCTGTTGTTGTTGTTGTATATTATTATTGTTATTGTTATTATTATTACTACTAGCTACTACTATTATTACTACTATTACTATTACTATTACTACTTCTATTATTTCTATTTCACTACTACTACTACTACTACTACTATTATTATTCAGCGAAGCGAGCGGAGCTGACTCTCTAATGAGTTCGCGATATATATATATATATTTAGGTCTAGAAATTGTTTTTGTTCTTGCGTGGGTGTACGCATGTGCCCTTTCTCCTACGCGCTTGCGCAGGCCGGGTAACCTTCTTAGCAACATTTTATTTTGTTTACCCGCCGTACGAAGTAGTGATGCCCAGTAGACAAAACGTTAGAAACGCTCAGTCAAGAGCTTTGAGGGCGTTAGAAACTCCTGAAGAAAAATTAGTAAGGAGAGCAATAAGAAATGAAAAAGACAGGGCAAGGAGGAGGAGAGCTAAAACGAAACAGAAGCAGGTAGCAAAGTAAAGAATCTGACAGTATTTTGTAGCCACACCAAGCATGCATGGAATAGCTGCAATTACAGGGAACATGCATCGCTCGCTTCGCTATTTTGTGCTATTAGAGCACATCACTAGTTATTATTATTATTATTTTATTTATTTATTTATTTTTATTAATAATTTTACTATTATTATGAAGCACCAAAGGTGTGAACCCCCAGTGCTACTATACACTAGCTAGCTATAACAAAGTCATTTCTCGAACTGAAAAAAAAAGGTATTTGTCTATTTCTAACCAGGTATCAATATGGCTCAAGCTATGAAAAATGGTAGATGTAGCTAATTGCTGTCTTAAAGGAGTAGCTAAACATACGTGAGACTCTCTCCGGTATATAGTTTTAATGTGAAACTCCAATTCCAGGACTCATTAACTTTTGAACATAAAGCAAAAATTACTGCGGGCAGAAAGAAATTATTTGCTCACGTGATTGCGATGTGATGATAGTGGGCGTTACCTACATAAGCTTGAACCTACGCAGAGCTGACGGCTTGCTTGCTCAAAAATCAGCCCAAAATTCGAAGAAGAAAAAAAGCACAATGAAAAGGTATTGTCATTGTTCTGAGTAAGTTCATACTTAAATCAGCAGTTAGTTGTCAGTAATCTCCAAAATCAGAATGTGGCAGACAGACAGACAGGACGACCACTATAACCCTCTCGCACATGCGTGCCGAGGGTTAATAAATTGTAGTTTCTGCCCATCTCTGCTGTATACACTAGTCCCTGTTTACTGTTCTTTAACATTACATCATATTGGAAAACTATCAGAGAAGTCCAGTCCAGTACTTACACCTTTATCACTTATATTTTATATTTTTATCTGATCTATGGTGTGTCCATGTACATTTCAGAAACAGCTACCAGCACCAAAGCATCAAGTCCTGTGAAGAAGTTTGAGCCCAAGATATGGAAGACATATTCTGACAAAGAGTTGGCCAGAATGAACCCAGTGCAGAGAAGCAGATATTTGGCAGTAAGTGAGAGAGTGTGTGTGTGGTGAGTACTTCCAGCATCTGTGAATCACTTGTGTCTGTAGTACAAACCTCCTGCCAAAGAAATACAGGACAAGAAGAAAGAGACAGCTAAGAGAGTTTCAAGGGTCATACAACTCGAGAAAAAGTAAGGGTTGGTTGCCAATATATGTCTCTTCTAGGAGATCACATGATTCCTCAACTTCTGAACACTATACTGGTAGTAGCTGCTTATTCTAATAAAATGACTATTATTTTGTGGCAGAGAAAAAGAGACAGTGTCAATGGAGGAGTTTATTGCTGCTCAGTGGAACAGTGAACTGTCAGGCCATCTCAAGTAAGCCATCCAACATCACTTTCACCTGTTCATGCCTACTCACTCGGTACAGGGCGTCTGATGCCAGACTCAGACTGCAGCGCAACAAGATGGCGTATGACAGGGACATGGTAAGGGATATAACATGACCCAGCAAATACCATGTGATCATCATGTGATCTTGTTGCCATGTACCACCTACAGGAGGCCCACTCTGCCCACCTCATCACTTCCCAGCCTTCTTCATTAGAGGCAGTCAGACTCAACAGTTTCTTGCAACGTCCTCCTGTCCCCAACTCTGTTGGTATCATGGAAGAATTTGAGGTAAGCTTAATCTAGTTTGTTGTATTCATTAGCAAGTCTTTTTTCTTTCTTGTGTAGCGTGAACGGTGCACACTTCTGATAGAAGACGAGAAAGGTCTGCTAGTGCAGCGATCATTGTAGCTCTAATCAATCTCAAGTTTCACCATTTTATTTTTCACTGAAGATATTTTTATTTGATTCATTAATTTAAATCCTATAAATCTCTTGCTAGAAAAAGTTTTAAAAAAAGCTGCATAGTTCACATTATGAAATGTAATATTGAAATGGAAAAAAATTATTTAGGTTGAGGTGCCTGCAGATGAAGGGGCGGGGCATTCTAGCACAGTGTACTGGCTGGGGGTCTTGGATGTCAGAGATCCTAGAAGTTCTGGTGCTGCCAGAGAACCGTCACTGACTCCCTTCATGGCCAGCAGCAGATCATGTGTGATACTCTCAGTCACAACAGAGTCTTGTCGGTATTCTGGATGCTGCAACACTTGCTGTCTGATCCAAGAGGCCGTGGTGAGGAGGTCACCTACACACACACTTAGTTTGAACACGCATGGGTAGTGTTACTTAGGCAGGCTCACCTGATGCTCTCCTAGAGATGAATCTAAGGTACTGGAGTATCGTACAACGAGTGTCTACGTCCATCTCTATACTATTAACATACATCCTCACTAGAGCCAGTACACCTGGAAATTCATCCTAATGACACACACATACAGCTAGCACCTTCATAATATGAAATGCCCAAGCAACATGGTCCCACAACTAAACTACATTTTCCAATAAGCAATTAAGCCACACCTTCCCATTGATGATGGTATCCACAGACATGGTCGTGTATTCCTGATCATGTGACTTGGTAGATTGGGAGGCGGAGCTACTGACAGTCTCTGCCTCATCTTCATCCTCGGGTACGATGCTCTTCCTGAAGTAGAATTTCTCTGTTCGTACTGCGTCCCTATTTTGAGCACTTTTCATGTTCTCTTCCATCTGTCAACATACATACACCAGGACTAGAATGTGAGGTGTGTGGCTGTCACGCCCACAATGCACATTACCTTAGAGACTGGGATATAGAGATTCAATTTGAAGGAGAGTATTGCTCGAGTGAGCAAAACTACAAACACAACAAATGCTGCATTTTCAAAGTCAGTCAGTTGCACCTCCAGAGGGCGGAACTCAACTCTCCATCCAATGGAAGAGTTAGGGGGAGGCGGCTTGAACCTCATGCTCTGCCAGTTAGTGGACTGGATATTCTGCATATGTACAGGAAGTTACTAATTAATCATTGACAATTTATAGGGTGTGGTCACAATAGGGCAGGTGAACCCATTACCATGGCAACCATTTCTACATTACTTCATTTTTTAAAGTTATAATTTCAATTCTCATTTTAATGACGATAATACAAACTGAACAGCAATGTAAGGACAACAACAATGTAAGGACAACAGCAATGTAAGGACAACAACAATGTAAGGATCACAACAGCAATGTAAGGACAACAACAATGTAAGCACAACAGCAATGTAGTTGAGCTGAGCTCAAGAATTTGGGAGAGTAAACTGAATCAGACCAGCAAGATAACCTCCTGTGGAGGTACGGGCATTATGGGATGATCTGCTATACATTTCAGGTGCAAGCAGAAAAAGACCAAAAATAAACACAGAGTAAACTAAGAGCTGTCTCACCCATTCACTCACTCAACAATTACTGTACAAATGCTAGCTAACCTCAAAGTGGTCAGTTTCTGTCTCAATGTCTTGCTCCAATTTCTCTCCAAACAGAGAAATGGGATCTCTGATGAACAGATGAGCAATATGCTGAGCCAGCAAGTCATCAATCCCTACACACACACACACACACACACACACAATCCCATCACAATGTTAGTCGTATCAGTGTCATGAATGTCATGTTTTGAAATGACTTCATAAGTACAAGAAAGCCTACAACAGTTTGAATCACATGCACTTAATTCTGACCTCCATCTTTGAGTTCCTTGAAAACCTCTTTGTCATACAGTACTTCCACATCATTGTACTCAGCACTGGCCAAGTAACAGTCAATTGTATCATATCGAGATTTAGGGATGACAAATTGGTCCTCCTCGAGAGGCTGTAGACAATGAATGACAAAAGAATGAAAAGTAAATGCCTTTATTTTCATGTGAATTATAAGAAGTAAGCGATGTTATGTATTGCAGCAGACTGGCCATATCCATACTGTATCCTCCTAACTACTGATGACAGGCACCTGCATTCACCTTCAATCCTCTTTCTTCCTCAGTTCTGTCATCCACTGAACCTGAAATGACTTGCCATCGACAGTCAATGTCAGCCAGATAGCCTCTGTAGATTGGAGAAGCTGCAGACAGAGCCAACTAGAATACAAATCAGAAAGATGCATGGGATGATAAGTGCACACACACACACACACACACAGAAACTACGTACCATAATGGGACAGATAACAGCAAGCTGGTCATAGAGGAGGCGTGCCTCTGTGATGTCACAGCCCTGGAATGTGACCTGCAGGCAGGAGCATCCCATACCGAACCCCATGCAGTCCATGTAGATATGGTCTGGACGAGCATTGCGTTGTGCACACTCGTCGGCTGTGGGGAACTCCTCCACAAATGGAGAAGGGGTGGAGCTATCCTTGAACACTAGTAGGTAAAGTATGGATATAATACAAGCTGTGACATTAAGTCAACAAATGCTGATAGTTAGCGAAAGCATAAATGCAAACAGCATAACACTACAAGAGATATGGCAGGCTCTTACCGGGAACATAACACTACAAGAGATATGGCGGGCTCTTACCGGGAACATAACACTACAAGAGATATGGCGGGCTCTTACCGGGAACATAACACTACAAGATATATGGCGGGCTCTTACTGGGAACATAACACTACAAGAGACATGGTGGGCTCTTACCGGGAACATAACACTACAAGATATATGGCGGGCTCTTACCGGGAACATTTATAGGCGGTTTTTCACCTCTTCTTTCTCGAATGTTACGAGTCAGAGTTCTAAATAACAAACACAGAAGTCAAACTGGGTTTCCCAGTCAAACAGGTTTGTCCTGACTGACCGGTATCGGGGATGACTTCTCCAGATAGCCTCATCAGGGAAAAACAGTGACCTGGAGGCGGAGTCAGTCGTGTTAGGAGCATGTTCAGGAAGAGTGAAATTAGGGCAGCCAATACGAGGGAAAACCGTAATGGAAACGGGGAACGTAGAGGTAGCCTTGAGGGTCTCCAGCAGCTGATCGCGCCTGGAAAAATAATAAAATAAAAAACAAAGAAACAAAAAAACCAACAAAAATAAATAAATAAAAATAAATTATGAACATCAACCTGAGAAACATCTCCTCTGTGGCATCAGATTACTAAAATTGCGGCATTGTGCCTAATATTTGTATTGTGAGCACATGCTGTGAGGGGCGTGTCTGAGGAGTACTCAAACTTTACCACGTCTAGTGCTCTTTACTGTTTGCCTTCTCTTACAATGGGTTGCTGGTCTCCTAGCAACTCAACAAGATCAGAGGCATTGATTACCAACCCAAGTTGAGGTAAACTCGGGAGAGGCGACACTACGAACTCAATTCATCACTTGCCACCACCAATACCACACCTTACCAGATGACACATATACCCAACTCACAACACCCATGCCTCACCCACTCATTCACACCTCCAATGTCACACTCACCTTAGCTTCATGTTGGCTTCTACTAAGTTGAAGTGTTGAGGACAGCCTCCATAAGGTGTGGCTCCAGGAGTACCTATAGTTAACACTACACTGACACTCCCCTTGGATACAGAGTGGGTGTGGCACCTCACCTTCTATCATGTAGCTGGCATATTCAGGCCGCCACTTAGTTGTGTGGTGGGCGGGGTCTTCACTCTCTGGAAGTTGCAGACCGGGCAAGATGTCTGGACCCACTAGACTTAACTTTGCCACTTTCTTATCCTTGTCCAAAGTCACCAGTGTGTACTCAATCTGCACAGACAAAATATACACACTCATGATCACACCCACCCACTATGACATCACCAGGTACGCTGGTCTACATTGCATTCTGTACACTACATTCTATCAATAGACTTGAGAGCAAGCACCATGCAGTAGTTAGAGGCGTGACACTCATATTGTGTGACAGAGTCTACAAAGGATCTTATCAAACCCCGCCCACCCTCAGGTTAGGCAGTAAAAGGGATGAGAATTTACAGTGGCAGGGGAGACTCCTTCGACAACAATGCACTGGGAAGAGGGGTGTGGCTCCAACCATATCTTGTCTATTAAGGGCAACACTATCTGAAGGCTAACCAGGACCTGTTGCTTCAACTTCCTTCAAAAAAAGTCCAATTTAGACTTTAGGCTTTAGTGGGTGAATGAACGAGTGAAAGCCTTCACAATGAAGCTGGTCAATGTGCTTGGTACAGTGCCATCAAAGAGAAAACCTGTGAGCGATCCAAGCCACACAAATTCAAAAATCTTCTAGAATGATGACCACTCTGTTAATTAAAGCACACTCACTCATTCTGCATCACGACTAAGGAAGGAACTGAATAGAAACATAACGAACTGTTTCAGAACACTTTATCTGTTTGTCTTGCAGTGAATTTAAAAGGCTTCATTAACACTTGCACTTCCAAATCATGTACATACTAACTAAAGGTCAATACTAGTGATGTGCTTGAGCAATGGCGAGCAAGCTTAAAATTATGTTTTAACTTCTAACACTCAAGCTACTAAAAAAAGTTGAGTTTTTAAATAACGTATATATGGTAAAGGCATTCAATGCCATAGTAACCACTCCCTGCAACTGTTGAATTGGAAAAACAACAACAACAAAAAACAACAAGTCACGTTATTTAAACTCTTTCTTTGTGATTAGTAGTAGTTGTAACACACAATACTTTCACACAACTGAACATACCTACACAAGACTTACCAACGTGGTTAGTCTAGTGGAAGGGCTTATAACTATGACAAATAGCGTATTAACTTACTAACTCGAATAGAAATGGACTCCAGTAAGTTTTTGAGCTTTAACTGCACCCGCAAAAAAATTCAAAGTGGTAAACAATTCAATTTCTAGGATATGGGTAATAATCGATAAACCAGAGGATTCTGTTTAGTGAAGTTTGGGACGGGGTCGAACACCGAGCTAACACAAAAATATGAGAGGGTCAAAGTACAAATGATATACATATGTCCATACATTATATATATATATATAAACAAATATCCCCAATTCTCAATTTGATACTACTGCTTGCTCGCTCACCAATGAATTACTCTACTAGTGCACTTGATTGTAGTGAAAGCATGCTAGCCAGCTAAGCAATGGAATTCAACAAGAAATGGATAAAAACAACTCCAAATGACTGGACAATGACAAAGATTACCAGTAGCATACTTAAACTGAATCATTACATACAGGGTCAGGAGATCAGATAATTATTACATACAGGGTCAGGAGATCAGAGAATCATTACATACAGGGTCAGGAGATCAGACAATTATTACATACAGGGTCAGGAGATCAGACAATTATTACATACAGGGTCAGGAGATCAGATAATTATTACATACAGGGTCAGGAGATCAGAGAATCATTACATACAGGGTCAGGAGATCAGAGAATTATTACATACAGGGTCAGGAGATCAGATAATTATTACATACAAGGTCAGGAGATCAGACAATTATTACATACAGGGTCAGGAGATCAGACAATTATTACATACAGGGTCAGGAGATCAGAGAATCATTACATACAGGGTCAGGAGATCAGACAATTATTACATACAGGGTCAGGAGATCAGAGAATCATTACATACAGGGTCAGGAGATCAGATAATTATTACATACAAGGTCAGGAGATCAGACAATTATTACATACAGGGTCAGGAGATCAGATAATTATTACATACAGGGTCAGGAGATCAGATAATTATTACATACAAGGTCAGGAGATCAGACAATTATTACATACAGGGTCAGGAGATCAGATAATTATTACATACAAGGTCAGGAGATCAGACAATTATTACATACAGGGTCAGGAGATCAGACGGGGTTGACCGTAGGTCAAGCCAGGTTAATTCCCCGGCAGCGACAGCGGAACGGGTACAGTATGGTACCCCCGCTCCGGAAATGCGGGGGTGCCAGATAAGCATGGGAGGGGTCAACGCGACGATATAAGCTGGGGGACCGGAAGTGAATGGTCAGTTATTGAGTCAGAAGCACTCTAGAACGAACAAGGTAGAGATAGCAAGGGCGAGTGCTTCTGAACTTCAAGCGTGTTTACCGCAGTAATGTCCGAGGAAGAGGAACTTGGGACGAGGGGTGCTCAGGGCGGCTCGAGTTCGAGAGGAGGCCCGTGGGCGTCGGTGCTGCTCTCCATTAACGATAAACTGGGGGGCATTGCAGCGAGGTTGGATGCCGTGGAGAGGCAGCAGAAGCAGGACTTGGTGGAGAGACAGCAGCAGGAAGGCGAGGGCGGCTCTTCTCGGGAAGGTGAGCGTACGGCCGAAGTGGCACCATGCACGTGGCTGTGGGAGGCGTCAATTAGGATGCCTGGTATAACGAAGTATGTAATAATAAGTATTAGCAGCAATAATAACTTATGTGGCAGGGAAGTACCTGGGGGAACTACCACTATGGGGTGGCAAGGACATGGTGTAGGCAGAGATAAAAAAAAAAAAAAAAAAAAAAAAAAAAGATGTGAAAAGGCTATTCACAGGGGTAGCAGGAGGCTATTGTGGGGGAGATGTAGTAGATGTGGTGGTCAGCCAGACTGAATCAGAGTTGTGTAGAGGGGTGGCTGACCATGACATATGGAGTTATTTGACCAGCTGGTTTGACTATTAGGGTCAGCATTTAAGTAACTTTAGTACTGCGGCTGGAGGCCATTGCGTGCCCGGCCATTGTGTGAGAAATTAGCGTCAGGCTGGAGGCCAGTGTGTGGCCGGCCATTGTTAGTGTCAGGCTGGAGGCCAGGGCGTGGCCGGCCATGTGTGAGAAGTTAGTGTCAGGCTGGAGGCCAGTACGTGGCCGGCCATTGTGTGTGAAGTTAGTGCCAGGCTGGCCAGTGAGCTACCGGCCATTGTGTGAAAAGTTAGTGCCAGTGCGGGGTCGGCTGGACAGTTAATTATGTGGTTGGGCTAGGGTCAGTAAGAGGCCAGCCTTATGTGGTGTAGGTTATTAATAGGCTGGAGGTCCATGGGACCGGCCTGTGATTATTTAGGGACAGACCTGTAGTTGTGGGAGGTCAGCCCAATGGGAGGGTTAATTAATGATCGTCAGGAGGTTTACAGCGAATAGCTGGCTAGGGAGCAGCAAGCTGATGTATAGGTAGTGGGGGCATATTATCTGTGGCCTCCAGGTGCTATGGACCCGTGGGCAATTTACATAGAAACCATGGAAGCACCCGGTTATTGTTATGTGTGGCCGTTAATAGGTACAGCCAGGGGGTCGCATGGTTTGGCGGTAGATTCGTTGTTGAGTGCTGAGCTGGAACAGGAAGGGTCAGCTACGGAAGGCAGAACCAGCTCTGATGGTTGTCAAGTTCGCTCGAAGGATCCAGAGGCGGTTAGTCCAGCAGCGAAAAAACAGAAAGTGGAGGTGCCAGCACAAAGGGGCTTGCTATCAGTGGTGCCTAAGCAGGTATCAGACCGAGCCCTAGCCGGAGAGTTTGTGTCGGCATCTGAGTTTATGAGGGACAACCTCATGCGTGTTACCCGAGGGAAGTCTGACAGTGGAAAGGAAGACAAGCAGAAAGGCCTAAGAGAACCCACATCAGTAATTAGCTGGGTGCTAGGGTGGCTGCGGTTTGCCGATCTTGTGGCATCAAACCACCCAGAGAAGGCAGCTGGAATGATTCGGTATGTCCAAGTGGTAGCGGAAGGGGCATTGAAGCATGGCTTACCATGTGCAGAGAAGTTCGACCAGTCATTCCGGTCAGGGTATCAGTCGCTCACAGATCTGGATTTTGGAAGTGTAGATGTCACCCTGTATCTGCAGGAGTTTTTGGGCAGGGGAAGATGCCAGGAGTGTCAATGGTGTGCGGGAGGCGACCACAAGGAATGGGAGTGCTCCGCCCGGAGGAATTCGACATCATTCTCGAGTAGCCAGGCTCGAAGGGGAGGCCGTGGAGCAAGAGGCGAGAGTGGGAGAGCTCAATATAATGCCTGCTTTGCCTGGAATGATGGTTCCTGTCTCAGAGCAAAATGTCGTTTTGCCCATATTTGTGCCACATGCGGAGGTGACCATCGGAGGGCGGCGTGTGGGCAGAAGGCATCAACATCTGCGACATGGGGGCCCTCAGAGTCAAGGTCATAGCAGCTGGAAGGAACTGACTGATTAGTACCACTATGTGTAACTAAGCAAATAGTTGTTTGCTCAACATTCCTGAAGTGATTAAAAATTAAATAATAATATTAATAATAGTAGTAAAATTGTCTAGCAGTTGGGTTTATGTGATATTGTATGCCCACTGTTGGGTGGGTAGGATTAGTCATGACTGAGTGTAACATAGGGCTCAAGATGGTCAGTCATGTATATCTGTAGTAGTAAAGCAGTGAATATGAATGTGGGATATGGAGCATTGGGGATGCTATTATTGTTTTGCTGGTTTGTCATCCTTTTGGTTACAATCTGGGGTAGCCATGGGAGGGGTAATTAGTCAGTATGTACCTGTGCTGCAGGTTCGAGTGAGGCACAGTACCAGTACATGTCGGATTTGCAAATGTTGGAGGGCAGACACCCAACGGTGATGCCACTGGGGTGGCGACATGAATGGTCCGTGGTGAACACACCACTGAGGTCAGAGGCATGGGAAAGACGGCTAAAGGATCACCCAGACAGAAACTTCCAGAGGTATCTAGTGAAGGGTATGACTCGTGGTTTTCGAATTGGTTTTTCCTATTCACAAGCAAAGTGTGTGTTTGCAACTCAGAACATGGCCTCTGTGACGGAACACCCAGAGGTGGTAAAGTCCTACCTGCAGAAAGAATTTGAGGCTGGTCGTGTGGTAGGTCCAGTTCCTGAGGTTTGGTGGCCGTCCATACAAATTAGTCGCTTCGGTGTAATTCCTAAGCCACACCAGCCTGGGAAGTGGCGTCTCATTGTCGACTTGTCACACCCTAAGAACCGCAGTGTTAATGATGGTATTGAGAAAGAGCTGTGCTCACTCTCATATGCATCTGTGGAACAGGCAGTGAAGAAGTGTCTTCACCTCGGTCGCGGATGCCAGTTGACCAAAATAGATGTGGAGGCAGCATACAGGATAGTGCCAGTGCATCCGGATGACCGCCATCTGTTGGGGCTGTACTGGGATGGGCAAGTGTTTTTGGATACAGCACTGCCGTTTGGGCTGCGGTCGGCACCCAAGATTTTCAATGCCTTGGCGGATGGTCTGCATTGGGTGCTAGAGCAGGAAGGGCTAGATGTACTTCACTATTTGGACGACTTCCTGTTCTTTGAAGCCCCTTTGGGACCAGGAGAGAGCCTCACAACCGCCAGGGAGCAAGCGATTGCCTTGTGTGCAGAGCTAGGGGTTCCAGTCGCAGATGCCAAGACAGTGGGGCCAGTAACAAAGTTAACCTTTCTCGGGATAGAGTTGGATACAGCGGAGTTGGTGGCGAGGCTTCCCTGGGAGAAGGTTGTTCGTCTGAGGAGAGCAATTGAAGAGTGGAGATGGAAGAAAGTCTGCACTAAGAGGGAGCTACTATCACTTATAGGACAACTGCAGCATGCCTGCTGTGTAGTAAGGGTTGGCCGCACATTTCTAAGACGGATGATCGAGTTGTCATCAATCCCGAAAGAGCTCTATCACAGGGTGCGGCTGAACGAAGGTTTTCGTGCAGATTTGGCATGGTGGCACTTATTCCTGGACGACTGGAATGGCAGATGTATGATGACAGGTCTAGTAAGAGGAGTGCCAGCAGGAGTGCTAACTACAGATGCTTCTGGGAACTGGGGATGCGGTGCTTTCACATCGACGGGCCTGTGGTTTCAGCTCAGATGGCCAGCTTCATGGCAGCCAATACACATCACAGTGAAGGAGTTGCTACCAGTGGTGATGGGTATTGCAGTGTGGGGTGCTCAGTGGGAAAACGGCACAGTGTTGTGTCGCTGTGACAATGCAGCGGTGGTGGCAATCTTGAGATCAGGGTCCAGTAGATGCCCCCATGCAATGAGGCTAGTTAGGTGCCTGTTCGTGTTTGCAGCGAAGTACAACATAGTATTATTAGCAGAGCATGTGCCGGGAGTGGAAAATGGAGCTGCAGATGCATTGTCCCGTGATAATCTACCCTCCTTCTTTTCACTTGTACAGGGAGCCTGCCAGTCACCGTCAGTCGTGCCATGGCAGCTGGAACAAGCTCTGGTGCGGAGGCCAGTCGAGTGGATGTCAGAGGGCTGGACGAGGCTGTTGAAAGACTCGTGGGCGACTCTCTCGCGCAGAGCACAAGAAAGGCGTACGCCGTGGGGTGGCGTTGCTTCATGAAGTTCTGCTCGGAGGTAGGTAGGGAACCTTTACCTGCCTCGGAGGAGTTGTTGTGCTGGTTTGTGGCACGTTTGCATGAGAGGGGTGTTAAGTCGGGTACGTGTAGAAGTTATGTGGCTGCTGTTCGGGCACACCATTTAGAGAAAGGTGTGACACTCTGTGATGGGCAATCGAGACGTTTGCAAGCAGTACTGAAGGGTGTGCAGAGACGTGAGGCCGGAGTGGCAAAGAGAGTGCGGAGACCGGTAACTCCAGCAGTACTGAAGAAATTGCAGCCTGTGTGGTGTGTGGGTGTGTCAGCGGCAGATGGAACAATGCTTTGGGCGGCATGTTGCGTAGGATATTTCGGTTTCTTAAGGGTTGGAGAGTTTACTACTCCAAAGGGGGGTGCTTTCGACCCGTTAATACATCTGTCATGGTCTGATGTGGCAGCGGACAGGGCGGTTAATCCAAGGGTGGTTCGATTTCAACTGAAGGCGACCAAGACGGACCCTTTCAGGAAAGGTGCTCGTGTGTGTGTGGGGGCTGTAGGTGGAAGTTTGTGTCCAGTCAAGGCACTGTTGCAGTACCTAAGTACTAGGGGGTCGGCAGAGGGCCCACTGTTCCACTTTGAGTCGGGTGTTCCTCTGTCCAGATCCCGATTCGTTGGGCACCTACAGGGAGCTTTAGCTAGGGCAGGGCTATCGGAAACTGAATTCAATGGCCATAGTCTGCGTATTGGAGCGGCAACGGTGGCAGGTCGATCGGGAATGCCAGAAGCCGTTTTGAAGAGTCTTGGCAGATGGTCAAGTTCTGCGTACACAGCTTACGTCAGGACCCCTGCATCAGACTTGGCCGTGTGGTCACAGGTGTTAGCCGAGGGTCATTAACATTTATGAACAGTACTGAAACTGCCTGTATATTATGTGAAGTTGCATTGTTATATTTCATTGTTTGCACGAGATGTAATACAATTTTCTTAGCCATTTTGTTCTCCTTTCGTGCTGTGTGGGGGCTTGGGGGGCGGAGGCTGGGACTCCTTTGTTAATTAAGAAGTCTGGGCCTCCTTTGGTTTGGCGGGTTTGGGGGCATGGCCCCCGGCTGGGTGGAGCCCCCGGTAGCACGAAGTGAGGTCCGGCTCGGATGCCGGACATCCGCTGGAGCCTGGCAAGGCCGCCGGTGTCCGGCTGACAGGCTGCCAGCGGCATCACGTGCGGGGGCAAAGGTCAGTCGCCCGTCACACCCCCGCCAATATTTACACGTCCAGAGGATGTGGTCATAATTAGGGATCAAAATAGTGTAGCATGAGCGAGGGGAATTAAAGACGGGGTTGACCGTAGGTCAAGCCAGGTTAATTCCCCGGCAGCGACAGCGGAACGGGTACAGTATGGTACCCCCGCTCCGGAAATGCGGGGGTGCCAGATAAGCATGGGAGGGGTCAACGCGACGATATAAGCTGGGGGACCGGAAGTGAATGGTCAGTTATTGAGTCAGAAGCACTCTAGAACGAACAAGGTAGAGATAGCAAGGGCGAGTGCTTCTGAACTTCAAGCGTGTTTCCCTCCCACCCACCGCAAGTTAATAGGGTTGAGGCGTTTCTCCGACCCAGGACTATGTCCTGGGTTGTGATCAGGTGTGGCGGGTTTGGGGGCATGGCCCCCGGCTGGGTGGAGCCCCCGGTAGCACGAAGTGAGGTCCGGCTCGGATGCCGGACATCCGCTGGAGCCTGGCAAGGCCGCCGGTGTCCGGCTGACAGGCTGCCAGCGGCATCACGTGCGGGGGCAAAGGTCAGTCGCCCGTCACACCCCCGCCAATATTTACACGTCCAGAGGATGTGGTCATAATTAGGGATCAAAATAGTGTAGCATGAGCGAGGGGAATTAAAGAGAATTATTACATACAGGGTCAGGAGGTCAGAGAATTATTACATACAGGGTCAGGAGGTCAGATAATTATTACATACAGGGTCAGGAGATCAGAGAATTATTACATACAGGGTCAGGAGATCAGAGAATTATTACATACAGGGTCAGGAGATCAGATAATTATTACATACAGGGTCAGGAGATCAGAGAATCATTACATACAGGGTCAGGAGATCAGACAATTATTACATACAGGGTCAGGAGATCAGAGAATTATTACATACAGGGTCAGGAGATCAGACAATTATTACATACAGGGTCAGGAGATCAGAGAATTATTACATACAGGGTCAGGAGATCAGATAATTATTACATACAGGGTCAGGAGATCAGAGAATTATTACATACAGGGTCAGGAGATCAGAGAATTATTACATACAGGGTCAGGAGGTCAGAGAATTATTACATACAGGGTCAGGAGATCAGACAATCATTACATACAGGGTCAGGAGATCAGAGAATTATTACATACAGGGTCAGGAGATCAGAGAATTATTACATACAGGGTCAGGAGATCAGAGAATTATTACATACAGGGTCAGGAGATCAGACAATTATTACATACAGGTTAGGAGATCAGAGCTGTCATTTATAGAATACTTAATGTAGTTCATTAAATGATCAATTAATCATTGATCGATCTAAAGACCCTACAAGTTTACTAACACAACTACAGATACTGAAGAGTGATGACAAGTCAACTTTCACCTTGCTTTTGTGCAGGCAAAGTAAGTCTTAGCTGCTGCACTCTGTAGCCAATGTGCCTGATGGTGCTTACCTCGTCTCCCCATTTCAAGTCGTCTTTTCTGTTCTTCACTTTATGATAAAGGGCCAGAAATTGTTGAATACCAATCTTCTTCACTAGACTTGCATTCTTCTTGGTGTCCGCCCAAGAAAGAGGCTTCCCTTCAGACAACAAACCCATGCTGTTCAGATCACGCAGTTACCGCGCAGGAAAAGGTGCCCTTTTATTGTGATACCCATTACCACGAGGCGTGGCCTAATACATTTGCAGCATGTATACATGAAACCCCTTACGCGTATAAAGCGAGCAGTTAATCAGTTGGTAAAGGGTTCATCCAGACTTATTGCACAATATACGTTGAAACTAGGTGACTCACGATGAATGCGACCCGTCGTTTCTACCGGTTGGTACGCGCTAGAGAGCTTAGTAGTTTGTACCAGCAGCAAATGAAAGGCCCTTCAGTTTTGAGTATGATTGTTCCAAGCAGGTCCTTACTTATTACGTCATTGACGCTTCCGCCTAGTACGTAATTACTATTTTGTGGAGAAGTTGCTAGCTACTTGGTCATGTCTTCTTCATGTAGGTATTATAAATATTGAAGTTACCAAGTGTGTGTCATATACTGTTTTATTCTCAGCTTCTTCAAGCAAGTCTTTGTCCTTCCCAGCTCTTCCAAAGAGCACACCGATAGAGATATGTCGCATCATGGTCCCTGACGACACTAACCCAGCTGGCAATGTGCACGGAGGCACCATCTTGAAGCTGCTGGAGCAAGCTGGTCATGTAGTAGCCAATCGACACTGCAACCGGAACAAAGATGACCCAGATGGCCCTCCCGTCACAACGGCTCTAGTCAGGCTAGAGAAGATGGATTTCCACCAGCCAATGCATGTTGGGGAAGTGGCTCAAGTCCAGGCTGCTGTTACATTCACCTCTTCACACTCTCTTGAAGTAACCGTAGATGTTTGGGCAGAAAATGTTCTGACAGGTGATCGTCGGCATACTAATGCGGCTACCCTGTGGTACGTACCTCTGGTCAGTGATGGAAAGATGTCTTATGGTCAAGAAAGTTTAGAAAAGCTTGTCATGACAGTGCCACCTTTGGAAGGGCTAAGCGAGGCGAGGCTCAAGGAGGGACAAAAACGGTACGATATTCAGAAGGAATCTCGACTGGGCAACAAAGGAGAGGATATGAATGGAGGCGTGGTCCCTGCTCATGTGTACTATTACCCAAAAGAAGTAGGGATAGGGACGGTGCTGGCATCACAGACCACGCTAGCCAATGTGGTGCTTCCTTCCGATTGTACAGTCACAGGTCACATGACTGGCGGAGCGCTCATGAAGATGATGGACAATGCAGCTGGCATATGTGCCACCAGACACTGCCATAGTCGAACCGTTACAGCTTGTATAGATGTCATTAATTTTCACTGTGCAATCACCAATGGAGAAATTGTTTTTGTCACGGCAAGACTGGTTTTTGCTAGTTCCAAGTCTCTGGAAGTAGAGGTAAGTTATCAAGTTTGAATTGTTGTTAATCACTGTATGCTGCTGTTGCTAGGTTACTGCAGAGGCTGAAGGCATGGTGGGTCGACGCATCGCAAACACAGCTTACTTCACATTTGTGAGTTTAGGTAAGGATTGTCGAGCACAAAATGTGCCACCTCTTCTGTGCAAGGGAGATGAAGAGCTGACAAGATTTGAAGAAGGAAGAAAGCGGTACTTGGCTAGGAAGAAAGCAAGAGAAGAGCAATACAAACTTTTAATGCAGAAACAATCAAATAAATGAATCAAAATTTTTATAACATTGAGTAATATTTTTAGAGTGTAGCTATAACAGGGTATTTTTAGAACCAAACTGTAGAAGGGTCAAATCAACATTTTTGAAATTTCAGGATGTTTCTAGTTTCCATGATAGTGATGAAACTTTTGTGACAAATGTCACCATGAAGGTCATAATTTTCAATGGGGCAAAAAACTCCCTGGTATAGTACATAACAATTTAGATCAAATACTCGGGAGGGCGAAATTAATTCGTTCTGCGCCTGCGCTCGGTGATAACACTCCTACATTCTTGGATGGGCGTACACGTATACTGATTGTCTCTGGAGAAGAAATGTCTTGTGAGTAAATAATTGGTTTCAGTAGGTAATTCATTTTTTTTGTTGTTGTATAGCTGCGACTAAAAGCCACTTAACCCCAGCTCTTTCCAGGGATGCGCCAGTCGAAATCAGTCGCGTCATGGTCCCTGACGACACCAATTCAGCTGGTAATGTGCACGGAGGCACCATTTTGAAGCTGCTAGAGCAGGCAGGATTTGTGGTAGCAAACAGACATTGCAACCAGAACAAAGAAGACCCGGAAGGTCCTGATGTCTCGTGTGTTTTGGTCAGGCTAGAAAAAATGGACTTTCTTCAGCCAGTTCACGTGGGCGATGTAGCTCAAGTGCAAGCTGGGGTCACCTTCACCTCTAAACACTCTCTGGAAGTGACAGTTGATGTCTGGGCAGAGAATGTGATTTCAGGAGACAGAAGACACTCCAACACGGCCAAGCTGTGGTATGTGGCACTGAGCATGCAAGCTCTAAACACAAGTAGAGAGAAACATCAAGGAAGAAATTTGGAGAAATTTATCACGACAGTCCCACCAATGGCTGGACTAACTGAAGCCGAGGTAAAAGCAGGCAAGTTAAGGTATGAAAAACAGAAAGCCTCCCGTGGGAGTCCCAGCCACGGTGGAGTAAGGTCGGACTGTGTGAGTGCTCCCGTGCATATCTTCCATTATCCCAAGGAAGTCGGAGTGGGTACTGTTCTGGCATCGCAGACTACTCTGGCTAATGTTGTCCTTCCTTCTGACTGCACCATCACAGGTCATGTGACTGGTGGAACGCTCATGAAGATGATGGACAGTGCTGGGGCCATTTGCACCTCTAGGCATTGCCGCAATCGCACGGTCACAGCAGGCATTGATGTCATCAACTTCCACCATTCCATCAATAATGGGGAGATAGTCTACGTCACCGCCAGAATCGTTTTCACCAGCTCTAAGTCTATGGAAGTAGAGGTAAGAGACAGAAGTAGAGGTGAGAGACAGAAGTAGAGGTGAGAGACAGAAGTAGAGGTGAAAGACAGAAGTAGAGGTGAGAGACAGCGGTAGAGGTGAGAGACAGAGGTAGAGGTGAGAAACGGAAGTAGAGGTGAGAGACAGCGGTAGAGGTGAGAGACAGAGGTAAGAAACGGAAGTAGAGGTGAGAGACAGAAGTAGAGGTGAAAGACAGAAGTAGAGGTGAGAGACAGTGGTAGAGGTGAGAGACAGAGGTAGAGGTGAGAAACGGAAGTAGAGGTGAGAGACAGAAGTAGAGGTGAAAGACAGAAGAAGAGGTGAGAAACGGAAGTAGAGGTGAGAGACAGAAGTAGAGGTGAGAAATGGAAGTAGAGATGAGAGACAGAAGTAGAGGTGAGAAATGGAAGTAGAGATGAGAGACAGAAGTAGAGGTGAGAGACAGAAGTAGAGGTGAGAAACGGAAGTAGAGGTGAGAGACAGAAGTAGAGGTGAGAAACGGAAGTGGTAAGAGATAGATGTAAGTTAAACTGGTACACTCTTTAGAACCTTATGTTTAGTCAGTAGTTAATATTGATGCCAGTTATAAACACTTGACAAATAACATATTACACTGACATTGTTGCAGGTCACAACAGAGGCTGAAGGATTGTCTGGGAGGTACATCACCAATACTGCCTTCTTCATGTTTGTCAGCCTCAGAAAAAACGGAAGAGCTGAACCTGTACCTCCACTGATATGCAAGGGAGAAGAAGAACTAGCCAGGTTTGAAGAAGGGAGAAGTAGATATTTGGCAAGAAAGACAGAAAGAGAAGAAGCGTACAAATCATTACATGCTAGCAGAGACAGCAATCTATAGCGTTAGCTATAATATGATTTTTTTAATTAAAAAAGTTACGTGCTCTACAATGTGCAGTATAGTATAGAGTTAGGATGTATTTGCTACAATGCGTACGCAGCCTAGCTACTAGTGCCCTAGCTTGGGTATTAATATCAATATCAAAAGTAAAATTAAGATTAGGAATTTATTTCGTAGCCTTATAGCTATTTGCTTGTTTTGAATAACTTCCTGTTGGCTGCTACAATATGATGTCAAACAAAGCATTTCTGTAGTACAGTCCATGACTGATTCAATTCTATTTCCAATAACTGTAAAACTAATTGTCCTGGAAGATGATAATTCTCCATTAATAGTTACTAGTAGGATGTTAAAAATGACCATCTAACTCTAAAACTAAAGACCTTCTAAAAGACAAACTTAGGGTACCTTTAAAAATGTGTGCTCATTACAACTCATGTCAGCAAATCCAAGCCATCGGGCTATGTATACTTGTTCATGCACTTAAAGTTTCAGTTGCTATGGTGATCCTGCACTTTATTTTTTACACACATGCACACGAACAAAATGGGATAAATACAAAACAGTCCAAATGAGACCCACACTGCATCATGTGCTCCATCGGATGAAATGAAATGAATATGCCAGTCTGGGATAAAGAAGGAAGGAGGCGTGTGGTGGGTGGGCGTGGTTCATGTCATTATTCCTAGCTGATTTGAAATGAGAAGTGGGGTCCCACGACAACTTGCACTAAACCCGTCTCTTTGTTCTTGTCCTCTAATAAGTAGTGATATTCATAGTCTCCTATGAGCTTGGACTTTCTTCCTTTATGGACGACAGGCTGTCCCTCACAACTGCTGCTGCTACTGTTCTTTCCATTGTCTGGAGACTTCTGCGACAGTGCAGAGACTTTAGATGCAGGTTGACTGTCCGCCAGGTCAATGGTGGCAGCTCTAGCAAGATTCAATAGAGGACGTCTGGATGTAGGAACAGGAGGGGGATTAGAGAAGTCTGAAGTCTCTTTAGAGTTATTAGAAGATTCTGTAGAACTATCAGAGCTTTCTTTTGAGTCGTCAGAAGTGTCCTTGGAATTATCAAAAGTTTGCTTAGAGTTGTCAGAGGCTTCTTTAGAGTTGTCCGAGGTTTCTTTAGAGTTTTCAGAAGTTTCCTTTGAATTGTCAGAAGTTTTCTTGGAGTTGTCAGAAGTTTCTGTGGGTTTCCTTTGAGTTTCTGTGCTATCTTCATTCGTCTTAGTGGCAGTACTAGACGATGTTTCCTCAGCACTGGTCCTATCAGAACACAGTCCTCCACTTGAGTCTGTCTGTTCTTTCGAATCAGCTTGCAACAAACTTTCTAAATTTACATTGTTAACGCTCCGTCTTGGCGAGGACTCCACAGACAGAGAAACTTTTCTGGCTGCAATTTGATTCTCAAATTTTCTGACCAGATCTTTGGTATTTTTAGGACGAACTGGAGATGAAGGGGGTGAGGTCAATTTTGGAGGAGGTGGGGTTGATCTAGGAGGGCTGGGTTGAGGAGGAGAAAATGAGACAGGAAGAGAAGAGGATGTCACATATTCATCTGGTGGCTTTGATTTGTGCGATACTTTTAACGGGGTCTTGGTAACTTGATGTCTGGAAGTGGTGCTAGCTGCTTCATTGCTGAACGGATCATCTCGGGAAGACGTTTTACTGGACTTATGAGGCCCACCATTGTCCGTTTCTTGCCCATCAACAGACTCTGTCTGAGGTCTATACATGCACTTGATGTCCACAAAGAAGCTCCCCTTGTACAGGAACGTCAAGCACACCTTGTGCTCAAACATGGCTCCTGGTGTGAGCTGCAAGATGACAACACATGCAAGCACTCAACTAAAAAGCTTAATCAATGCACTGCAACACATGATCACATGATTACCACACCCCCATCCTTATATATCCTCCCCCTTCCCAAGTATTAGCTAGGACACTGCCCAGCTAAGTATAATAATTATATATGTAGACACCCAGCTAAGTAGAGTATATATGTAGACACGCCCAGCTAAGTACTAGCACGCCCAGTTGAGACTAGCAGCAGAATAGTTGCAGTATTTGTTGAAACATTATTTATGCATTGCTTTTTTTATAGTTGAAGTTAGTACCATTGTGTGGGAAATAAACATCATGATCCAGCCATTCTCCGCTGAAATAATTATAATAATAGGAATATTTTTCTCTTTTTAACAGCCAATATTTTTAATTATAACTTAACCCGACATTTTGACTTCTTGCCGAAGTCCTCTTCAGGGGTCAAGAAGAGGATTAATAAACATCATTTACATAATGTTGAAACTTGAGAACTCTTATTGACAATGTTCAGTAAGGCTGCACACAACAGTGGGTTATTCTAAAAGGTTGGGTTTTTGATAACTGTCAGCAAGTGAACCAGTAAGCAATCCTTCCATGCATGCATGTTGAAGGTCAGGTCCTGCCCTGCCTCCCTTGAAATCCAAACAACTAATTGGATAGGTGGACTGAATCACTCACTCACTGATGACTGACTCTACTGTGAGTGTGTATCACTATCTCTCATACACCAGGTATGAGATGTCTAACAAGAAGTGACCAAACTAGAATGCCACGCCCACCCCTCCTCTTCACTTGCCTGGGGCACTCGAGTCACAAGTGTGTTTGAATGCAGTATCTTGCCAGTCTTCCCCTTCACTATCTTCCTCAGTTCATCACTGAACCAGTATGGCTCCAGAACCAAGTAAGAGACAGGGAACAGGCTGGAGGAATTGTTCTGCAGCTTCACTGAGAGATGAGTCAACTCACCACAACCTAAACTCTTGGAATGTATCGGAGCCAATGGAGAACACAGAGCCTGGTTCAGATACGCACCTGCATGAAATACAACACACCCCCAGTCACCACACCCATGAAATACAACACACCCCAGTCACCACACCCATGAAATACAACACACCCCAGTCACCACACCCATGAAATACAACACACCCCAGTCACCACACCCATGAAATACAACACACCCCAGTCACCACACCCATGACTTAAACGTGAATTCCACCCCCCCCCCCCTTTCCACACTTTTTCGCCTGGACATGTAGCAGGTCCTAAACATGCAAGTGTTTATCACATATTTTAATACAGTATGCATAATAAATTCAGCTAACATGGTTTATCCTGTACCTCTAACACTACACCTTTCAACAACACAGTGAGCAGGAGAAAATATTCATTAACCCACCAATTCAGACTTGGTTGGTGAAACAAAAATCACGAAACAAACAAACACACAAACAAATTAACAAAAAACAAACAAAGCTGCTATCTCATTTCATGCTCTCTAGCTTGTAGCTGGGTAGTCCTAAGGTATCCTGTGAGGCAGTGGGTGTCGTCCAGTAACGCTGTCAATCGTCCATGGGACAATACAAAAGTCCATGGGATGTCCCATCAAAATTTTGGAATTTATATAAAGTTGTAACTTTCACTGCAGGGAACCCCTCCTTGTGGTTGAATAGTCGTGCTAGCCTTTTGTGTTTGTAGTCACATGACTGGTACATCCAAAATTGGGGGGGGGGAGACTTTGTCCCCATAACCCCCTTGTTGCTCAGGGAGCTATGCCCCCCGCACCCCGTATCAACTGCTCTTATAATGACTCACTGAATGTGACTGATAGAGGCTGCATGATGGTTGCCATAGATACTGGTAGGTGGAGTCCGTCCAGGGCGAGACAACCTTCTCGTGAAAGATTGCTTCCTTTCACTTCCCAGCAAAATTTTAGTATCTTTGCTAGACTCTTGGAGTACTGCTTGGCAAGTTGAATCTAAGAACCAGAAATGAAGATGAGATAATGAACACAGAGAGTACCTCAGCTGACTGTCTGTCTGCCTTACTCTGTCCTTGCTTGGCTGCATCCCTTCATTGTCCAGACTGAACCGCCGCAACAGCAAGACAAACTTCTTCCGTGAGTTAGCGGTCATGACTTCCTTTATCTCTGCTGTTCCTCCATGAGAGGTGATGTCAGCTGAACATAGTGAGTCAGAAGGGGTGGAGTTAAGGGATTAACAGGGGAGTGGGATAATAGTCAGTGTAATTAAAATCAGCCATGGATATAAGGAAAAAACTTGCTAGGATGACTTGTAATTGAAGTGACACCTTACCTTGTAGGATATTGCAGGTGACCACCAAATCATAGCTGGATACATTGTGTGCCACAAAGGCCACCTGAAACAACTCTTGTGACCTAGCAACACACAAGCAAACAAACAAACAACAACCACAAAACTAACTACATTGAAAAAGTTTCACACTAGAATGGGTGTGGTTTGGTTTTACTGACACATTGGAATGGGTGTGGTTTCCTATACAATGATACTATTAGACTCACTTGGTGCAGTTTGTGATGTCAAATTGTTCAAACAGGAGGCAAGGTCTCACGGTGACCGCCATGCTGGATGTCACCTCCCTATAGTAGCCCTCACCAACACCTCCAGAATATTCAAAACAAAAGATTCCCTCCACTAGCACCTTGCGGATGATGGGCTGTGCAGCGTCTTTCAGCACAGGCCCAGTGGGAGCAGAGATGTCTCCCTTCTCAATGCCACGGGGAAGACTAGGGGCACTAGTTTTGTTACTTCTTAAGCTCGCATTCCTCGCTAGAGGTCTAGACTTCAGCGACAGAAGCTCCGCCTTCGACCCAGGCGTGCCCCTCGCGCTGTCTCCTTGGTCCGTACCTGCCGCACTAGGGATGGATATTGGGTGGGAGGAGTCTGACATAGCAGTGGCAGTAAGGGTTGTGATGGAGGAAGTGGGTGATGTGTGGGCAGAACCTCTTCCTCGAGATTTTAGGGACGTAAAGCGTGACCACCCCCCACCTCTCTCTCCTGGATCTCCTCGTTCTCCCGGGTCAGACCGTATCGACGCTCTCTTGTCCAGGTGAAACTCCACGTCGTTGTAGTTCCACCCACCAATGTCACGTCTAGCAGCTTCTGCATATCGAAGCTTTGCCTTTTTAATGGGCGTGACAGAGTGCGGGCTTTTATTTGAATCATCAGCTGGAGAAGAATGTCGTAGAGTCAAAGACCGCCCACTTGTCGCGCTACCCGTACGCACGGGGAAGGAAGGGCACTCCAAGTTGAGAGAGTCCATGAGAGCGGAAGATGAGGACAGGGTCGGTGTGATTGACCGACGTGGCGTGCTCTTCCCCATGAGATCTCCCGCCACATTCCCAGGAACTTCAATCATCCGGCGCTTGTCCGCTGCAACCGTAGAGGATATGATACCGGCAGAAAAATCATTGATGAGCCGGATATAGTGCGGTATGCTGGCCTGGGCGGAGACTCGAAGTTTGGCTGTACGAGAAGGAGGGAGGGGCAGTTGGGGGTGGAGAGTGTCTGTGTCCCAGGAAAACTTGCAGTATTCATCTAAAGAAATACAACAAAACACAAGAATTGCAAGCATACATACAGTCAATAGATTTCCCTCACCATTCTTGTAAGGTTTGATCGATGCCTTCATGGAAGTAACAGATATCTTATTGAGAACACAAATCTCCAAGTCAAACTCACAACTACAGGACAACAACAACAACAACAAGAGCACCAACAAACTAAATGATAAAAAAATAACAACAAACTAACCAACAATAATAAAATTAACAATCAACAAGAACATTCTTTCAGTCTCTCCAGCTGTAAACTTCACACGTGTACCTTTCTCCATCCAGCAACTCTAGCTTGTCCACACTAGCTTGAACGGTCTTTGTGGGGGGTGTGACATCCGACAAACTCCGCCTATTTTCTTCCTTGGCTGTATTCTTTGCTATTTCATAAGAGGCATCATCTGAAGCTGAGGAGAGGACACTTCTTATCCGGACCAGAGGGAGCTTCGGAACGACTCTAATGAGAGGGTCATCCTCTACCTTTCTATAGCACTCGTAGCGTACGCCAAATACCATAGCCTCGTAGCCTAGCAACACATAGGAAACAAACAACAATGACAAAAAAACAATAAATAAAAAAAGGTCTCAAGAGGTAGACTAGTTAAGTTTGAGCTAGCTGGCTAGGTAGTTACATAATGGTCTTGTGTTTCATCCACAACTATCTCAATGTGTTACATTCCTGAATGGGTACTGCTAATACGAATGTAATGTCATGGACTCTCAGAAATATTGAAAGTGCATAGCACTCAGTAGAAGAATGGTGGGTGGTATTGTGACTGGCTACAGACTTAGTGACTGAGAGGCTGTGACTGAACTTTAATGCAGACTCAATTGCTCTAGTCAGAGATTGTTGACAAGTCACTCACTCAGTACATGAGCTGTAGCTGTGCTATTACCCTACCACCTGCAACATTACCAACTGCCACACCTTACCTAGTACACTGACAATGCCAGGCTCCTGAGGAATACTGACCAGCGTGAAGAGAGACTGTTCTGAGCCACCTGGCAGAGTCAGGGAGGAAGGAAATATTTCCATTTCTGCCCCCTCAAACAGTAAGGTCTGAAAGGAGAAAGAATAGTAAACACACAAACTAACATATCATGGAAGCAACCGAGTCCGTAGTTGTTACTGAGACAGACTGGCAGAGTGACAGTGAACTCATTAATGGATGCATAGTGACCATACCAGTTTAGGAGGGATGTTCACCGGTGATGATGTCTAGTACATGCTATCTACTGAAGTCAGCATAACTTAGAAGAAGCCATTTCACACACATCTGTCATCCAATAACCTAGCAACCATCTTATACCCTACCATTCACCAATAACCTAGCAACCATCTTATACCCTACCATTCACCAATAACCTAGCAGCCAAGAAGGAATGGAACTCTAGGCCTACTAGGCCTACACTAGGTACAACTACTAGATGACCAAAGATTATGTCCTACCTCCCCATGTGTGTGTACTTGCTTGACTACGCACACACACAAGCCACATGTAGCAGGACTGAAATCTCAGGGGAGATTACCTATTATTATGGTTGTCTGAGATTAAGCTGGACCACTCTAACTCTAGGCTAAACACTCGCATAACAAACCTACATGTTTAATAAATTATGATTTGATAAACAAACACACATACATACTCATGTACAGAAAACTTAACGTACCATGTTTTCCACTCTGAGTTCAAAAGGTAAAGGGTTGGCAATACTGAGACCAATCTCAGCAGGGTCGCCTTCAACCCACAGCACTTCCTTCCTCTTAGCAGCCTTCTTATTGCCAGCAGCGAACGGAGAGTAAATGAAAGGATTGGGCTTGCCTCCCGTGCCACTGTCTTCTGCAGCTCCTGCCTTCAGGTTGTTGATGTGCATCTTCTTGGCGGAATAGCCCGGGTGTTGCCGTGGTATTCGAATGGCAATGAGAGGTCGAGGGTGGAAGGAGCGGACCAGAGGGAACTGGGTGAGGGGAATGGGAGACCCGAGCTTCCCAGACACCGTAGCAGCAAACTCAGGTGACGCTGCACACCTCTCACGAGCACTTTTGACCACACCCTCAAGAGTGTTGGTCACACCTTTTAGTGAGGGCACGCCCATGTGCTGACTGAAGACTTGCAGTAAATAACACGCATACCTGTTGGACACAAATCAAGTTGAACATCACACACACACACACATGTGCTTACACACACACATGTGCTTACACATACACATGTGCTTACACACACACACAAACTTACTTAATTACTGCAAGATCTTCTCTGAGTCTTCGACTCAAGTACACAAAGTCCTTGAGAACTACAGCTTGCAGGCTAGGCCATCCGATGTGGGACGCTGTGAGTGAACGCACGGCAAGGGGTGGGGTGGCGAGCTTTAAATAGTGAAACATCTGATAGAAATTGAACTCACCAGCAGCGCTTGGAAGAGAATCCACATCAAGAGACAAACGATAGCCCGGCAGACTTTGCAGCAATAGTTTGTGGGACTGGAGGGCGTTGACAACAAATAACAAAACAAAACAACAACAATAAGGTCGTTACACAGAAGGTTAGACTGCTGACCCTTTACCTCACTCAAGAGCCGATGCTGGTTCGAGTTGGCTATAGTGCTGGCCAGTCTAGCAGCGTACAAGGTGAACATTGCCTCTTTGCGATGGTAGCCCATGGAGTGGAAAATGGCGGCCATGGTCTGGTAGAGAGAGAGCTGAGAGAATGCAGCAATGTGTATTGTGTGAATTACAAGACATTGACAAAAGAACAACAGGAAACTGTAAACACAAACAACAACAGTGAGCCAACCTTTTCAGGGTCAGTAATGCCATCAATACGAGCTGCATTCTGAAGTTTGTCCGCAGCCTGAACTAACCGCTGAGGAAAAAATAAAAAGTAAGTGACAATCACATTTAGCAGAGGCAGATGGAAGGTATGTTATCTATGGAGGGGAGGGGAGGGGTCTATCTGGTTTCATCAAGTGTATGCTTACCTTTTGCTTGACGAGGTATCTGGCGAACTTGAGAGTGGACTCCAGCAGTGGTACTGTCCCCAATCTACTACCAGCCTGCAAACACAAGTGGGAATGAAGGGCTACAGAGATCACATGAGATCACATGAGCTAACAGGAGCTTAGGTGGACTCTAGTTGTATTGTAAACTCTGTGATCGTAGCAGATTAGGTTGTAATTAAACGAGTGGGTGTATGTGTGTGATTTATCTGAGCTCTAGTTCTGGGGAGATTCACTGAACTATACCTCCATAGAGAGATTCACTAAACTATACCTCCATAGAGAGATTCACTGAACTATACCTCCATAGAGAGATTCACTGAACTATACCTCCATAGAGAGATTCACTGAACTATACCTCCATAGAGAGATTCACTGAACTATACCTCCATAGAGAGATTCACTGAACTATACCTTTATAGAGAGATTCACTGAACTATACCTCCATAGAGAGATTCACTGAACTATACCTCCATACAGAGTCACCAACAAATGACCTACTGGGGTTGCTGTTCAAGTTGCGATGGACACATAACAGACATTCTCCTTGCACAAGACATTGTTCCTGCAACTTTGACACAGCCCCACCCCCACCAATAGGAAGCTATGACCTGGTCATGCCATCCAACATCACGCCCACCCACTCACTGATTGACCAAACTTCCTGAAGAAACTCTGGCATGTGATTGATAGTGCAGACAACTCACTCACCTTCTTGTAGCAGACTAGAGCTACGGAGAACTTTGCTTCTATGAAGTCTTTATGAAGGAGTCGACTGTCCACAATGAGAGAGAGAACACCATCTTCTTCCTCTTTCTTCAGCTCTTCCATCATGGCCTCCATACCAACTCCTTCCTCATCGACACCGCCTTCCTCCTCCACCTCTTCTTCTGCCTCCATCTCCTCCTCATTATCACCTAGTAATGCAGCCCCTCCCCTGTTGGATATCACTGTCCCTCCTTGAAGGTCCAGGTGGTCCAGTTCTGAGGGGGATTGGGCTCTGGGGACATGACGCCTCAGAGAAGAAAACCGTGAGCCACGGGTGAAGCTGAAGTCTCCGAGTCTCCGAGGATCCAGAGTGTAACCAGAACGAGGAAGAGACCCACTCATAGCTCCACTTGGACTGCCTCTCCCAGTAGCACGTGCATTGCTGTGATGAACCTGTTCTCACACACACACACACACACACACACACACACACACACACCGGGTGACGCCCAGAACTTCAACATGCATTTTATATTTGATTCATTACTGTTCCTCAGGAGGCCCTAGTGAGTGAGTGAGTGAGTGAGTGAGTGAGGGTGGGAGGGAGGGAGTGAGTGAGTGAGTGAGTGAGGGTGGGAGGGAGGGAGTGAGTGAGTGAGTGAGTGAGTGAGTGAGGGAGGAGGGAGTGAGTGAGTGAGTGAGTGAGTGAGTGAGTGAGTGAGAGTGAGTGAGTGAGTGAGTGAGTGAGTGAGTGAGTGAGTGAGTGAGTGAGTGAGTGAGTGAGTGAGTGAGTGAGTGATTGGAGTGAGTGAGTGAGAGTGAGTGAGTGAGTGAGTGCAGTGAGGGAGGGCGTGAGTGAGTGAGTGAGTGAGTGAGTGAGTGGAGGTGAGGCTGGAGAGCGTGAGGAGTGCCGTGAGTGAGTGAGTTGAGTGTCGAGTCGTGCGGGAGGGGGTGAGTTGCGTGCGTGCGTGTGGTGGGGGGGAGGAGGGATGCTGCGTGCGTGCGGGTTGCGTGCGTGGTGCGTGTGCGTGCGTGCTTGCGCGGCGTGGCGTGCGCGAGTGCGTGAGCGTGCGTTGCGGCGTGGGATGAGTGCGTCCCGGGCTAGAGTGCTTGCGTGCGTGCGTGTTGCGCGCGTGGGCGTGCTGCGTGCGCGTGCGGAGTGAGTGCGAGTGAGTGCGTTCTGAGTGCGCTTGCGTCGTGAGTGCTTCGTGCGTGAGTGCGTGCGGGCGTGTGCGTTGCGTATGCGTGCGTGTCGTCGTCGTGGGGAGTGCGTGCGTGAGTGCTTTCGTTCTTTTTGAGTCGTTCTTTCTTTTGCGTGCTTGCGTTTCTTGCGTGCTTTGCGTTGATGAGGTGCTTTCTGAGTGAGTGCGTGAGTGAGTGAGTCGTGTTTTGTGAGTGCGTGCGGCGGTGAGTGAGTGAGGGAGGGAGCTATGCATGCATGCACACTCAGTAAATGATATTATTAGCAAATCTTATTCCCCAAATGAGTGAGGCAAGTTTGTGACAAGCCTGGACAAGTCAAGTTTGTGACAAGCCTGGACAAGGCATGTAAGTTGTGGTAGCTTGTTGATTGGCTGTAGCTACTCAACTATAGCAAAATATTATATGTTGACAATTCTAGAAAAAACAACAACCCCAAACAAACAAAACCTTCAAAACCAAGAATGAATGAATGAATGAATGAATGAATGAATGAATGAAGGACTACTACTCAGCTTATTAGTTAGACTGCACACAGCCTGGATCAGCTGGACAAGAACATGCACTCTACACTATGAACACCTCCCAACTCTGTGAGTTCACCACTCTCTGTGTCTCTGTCTCTCTCTCTCTCTGTCTCTCTCAGTAGTACTACTACACACAGGAGGAACTGAGTGACAGCCATAGCTCCAGTCATTGTGTGGCATATCTTAGGTTGTGTTTCTGGTGCCTGCCTAGTGATGGGTTGCAAGTAATCTCACAGCAGACATTGGAAGCATATTATGAGCCTATAGCTCTTCTATTTAATGGTTCTCTATAGCTCTTCTATTTAATGGTTCTCTATTCAGAAAATAATTTTGAAAAGACTTGGGACATTCATAATTTGTCATTTCAAACTCCCACCAGCCACATCATGTGATGAGTTTCTATTGTAACCTCAACTGGACCATCCTCAAGCAGGGAAACCAAAGGTGCTCACTAGCCCTCAACGCGCATGTAACTCGTGAGCTAATCTTTTTTTGCAATATTCAGTAGTCTTTCTTCATGCTGAGAAGTGAACCAAGTGTTTGCACTGAAGTTTTGCATTGAAACTATTGGTGAGTGTCCCCTGCATGCTCAGCTTCTCTTATGAAGACAGCTTTTACACTTGCAGTAACACTGATGGTTCGCACCTTTGCTGCTCCATTCAACAAGCAACTATGTCAGTTTGTTTTATTCAACATTCACAATTTCAATTCTTATATTAAATACAATGCGTTAAGACCACACCTCATTTATCACCTAACACGCCCTCTGCCACACCCTCGGCCACACCTTACCTTCACCATTAGCTTGGAGAGAGCACTAGGTGCTCCTACTCCCTGAGCCTTCTGCCCTAGCACTTGCTCTCTCTCTTTAGTCATCATGGCTGTCACACTGAGTCCTTCGAAGGCGCTGCCCGCCCACAGCCACTCCTTCTGTGACTTGAGCTGGTCCGCCGCCCACTGGTACCAGTGACTGGCTTTCTGAAGCTGACCAATCAGGAGGCAGAGGTCGCCCACATGCTTGCCGATGCGAGCCAGGTTGTTCCGCGCGGTTGGTCTAAACACAGACAAAAGAAATTGTTAACTTTATTTCAATTAAAGACGAGCAAGATTCTTTAATTCAGTGGGTGGGAGGCAGTAACTTAGCAACAGCATCCTCCACATGGCTGGCAGTGAAGTAGGTATAGCTAAAGACAGAGTCCTGCATAAACTACCACATGAAAAAACATACTCCAGCGACCCTCACCAGAAACAAGTGGATGTGGGGAAGTGGGAGGGGCTTAGCACATTATAGTTAAACTTCCTTTACCAACCAGCCTTCTGTTGTGGTAGAATCATGACTGACACACACAACCATGGAGGGTTGTATTCCCACTGTACATTGACGCACAGGACGAGAGAAGGAAATGGTCACCACAACCTTACACTCAAGTCTAACTATGTGTCACTGCCTCCACCCATTGATGTGGGTGTGGCTTACTGCCGAATTAACCCACACAACCTGAATGCAGCCCCGCTTCCTCACACAATGTCTCAGACATGACTGGTGGAATGAAGTTAATCCATCCCTATGGTAACTACTCCATCCATATGGTGGTAATTATATAGAACACAGCTATAGTGCCTCCCTTCATCTGTTCCAATACACCTACTAACTAAAGCTGCTACATGAGCACACACACACACACACACACTTTAAGGAGACCTGTGGTATGTTTCAGAACAAATGGAGGGCAAGCTAGCCCAGCAATAAACAATAAGAAGGAATATTAATTTCTTCATTCTCAAAAAAACTTATCTATGATTAATAAGCTAAAAAAAAAAAAGAAAAAAAAAAAAAAGAAAAGAAAAGAGGTGAGGAGAGAGAGAGTTGACTATAATAAGCCACGGAGAGAGAGAGAGTTGACTATAATAAGCCACATACCAAATGGTCCACATTATTTATTAATTATTTGTTATTAATTATTTCAAGAAATGTTACCAATTGATTTAAATAGATGCGCATACAAAAAGTCCTATACCACAAATACATACAGTGTAGGATTGCACCTTTCTGAACTCTAGTTCTGAACAATGCTTTGCAGTGGCATGATAAATGGCCGGCTAGACTCTCAGGTGCATCTCAACCAACACGTCAACATCAAATTTCAGGGGATTTATTAAATTAATATGAGGCAAAACATACGGCAAATGTATCCGTGAAGGTCACAATAAGTTTCCAAGGGTCAAAACTATTTTTGAAGGGGCGGGGTCAAACTGCTCTCTAACAGCCTAAAAATCCCTGAATCTGCAACCATACATTATGGGTCACTTGAAGAACCAGCTACCTCGTGTGCACAAACCCAGCTCTCATTTCAACATAGCAACAGTGGTGAGTAGGACACAGTCCTGTCCCCACACTCTCTCCACCCCACACTCTCTCCACCCCACCACGGGCAGGCAGCTGAACCAGAACTCTGTGCAGTCCTTGTTAGTTGGACAAGTGTTAGTGAAGGAGCTATGAGGTGGGAGGAGGAGTGAGGTGGGAGGAGGAGTGAGGTGGGAGGAGGAGTGAGGTGGGAGGAGGAGTGAGGTGGGAGGAGGAGTGAGGTGGGAGGAGGAGTGAGGTGGGAGGAGCTGTGAGGTGGGAGGAGGAGTGAGGTGGGAGGAGGAGTAAGGTGGGAGGAGGAGTGAGGTGGGAGGAGGAGTGAGGTGGGAGGAGGAGTGAGGTGGGAGGAGGAGTGAGGTGGGAGGAGCTGTGAGGTGAGAATGGGAGAGTGAGAAAAGGAATGCTTGTAAAGACCTAAACAAACATAGACATTGCAAAACTGTGAAAGTGTTGGACTTTTGAAAACACAATCACATCATTTGATGACCCAGTCAGAAGGACTGATTGCAGTATTTACACAAGGGAACACTCAAGTCAGCCCACTTCAAGAGAGCTCCATATTTCCAGTGTAGAGTATGTCACCAGATCTTAATAAACAACTGCCTATGCCCTCCAACCACACCCACTGACCACACCCTCCACCCACACCCATGTGTTGCCGTAATGATGATGGAAGGAACACATGTCATAGCAACCAGGTAAGTCAAGTCAGGTAATTAATGCACTTCAAACTACTCCATACACAACACTGGGACACAAACTAACAAGAAAGAGTTTATCTAACACACACAAACTAAAATAATTGTCTTACACAAACTATATATTATATATATATATATATATATACATGTATAACACAGAGATAGAGGCACATAGAAGTGTAAGTATTGATAGTGCCCGATGAGACTTGAAACTTACAAAAACATTTTTTAAATCCTCCCAAAAATTCCGAGTGAAAGTACAAGCTAGGACTCTCAAATGTGATAAATACTCCAACATGTCCCACTCACTAACTCTGACTGTAATTTCACACCACGTATAACAACCAGTCAGTCCTGATAACTTGCTTACTTTTGGTCCAGCTCCTCTTCTGTCTGATCTTTAGACTCTAGGGGAGCTCTTAACCTCATGCTAGTAGTAATACTGTCCATGCGACCTGGCTCTTCCAGTACCAATAAATATGATTCCATTCGAGTTTTCACACTGAAAAAAATGGTGCGAGCTAGGTCAGTGACAGCTGCTTCCAAGGCTCCAGACTGGATATCACTTGGGGTGATGTCCCAGGACTCTGCAGCACAGTGGACCAGTACTGGGCCATCTCTACTAGGTTCTCCCTGACAAGGTTCCAGGACCTCCTTAGGACCATACACTAAACACTTGGATCCACACACATAAGGCACGTATGCTTTACGAGCTTCCTTGTACTTCTGCACGGCGGCAGTCCAATGGGTCGCTTCCTGGCAATGACCGACGGCCAATAGCCCATGCACTGCCTTGTGTGCCGAGAACTGGTCCCATTTATTTGCTCCAGACGTCCAGCTAGGGAGGTCTCGCCCGTCCAAGAAGCGCAAAAACAATACGCTGCTTTTTAGTTCTGGAAGCTGTATCGGCGCCATTTCGCGGAGAACCTTCAATACACTCCCCAACAAGGAGGAGTCTTCTCCGATTGACTTTACGACAATGTGCAAGCATCCTTGGTCCCTAGCTTCTTGTTTAAAGTCTATCATAGACATTCTAGCCCAGCTAGAAGGCAGAATGGTAAGGATGGTTATTAACCACCCCCGCACATATCTTGTGGGTGGGGCGGGGGACCAATTAACCCCAATAAACCCTTTACCAATTTGTTTAGTTTTTTTTTAAATTTTATTTCCAAACGTATTTGTAATTACAAATAGACTGATGGAATGAAAGGAGCAGTTTGGTAATAGCTATAGTCAAGAACAAAAATCCCAAAACAACAGCTCACAAAGGCAACTATGCATGGCCTCTTCAACATGGGTCTTGACCTAGCAATGGCTTCCCCAACAAAATAAAATAGTATTAAAAAAAGAAATGATATAAAAAAGAATGCACACTGCCCTCCTATATGCAGATTGTTAAGAAATTGGTAAGGCCACACTTCAGCAATGAAGTAAACCCACAGAGAGAATATAAAATAAGCACAATAGAAGATCGTAAGAGCCAAGAGACAGTGACCTCGCTGAGGACTGGGATGGAGACGGATAAGTCCCAAGTCAAGCAGAGGGTGGACCAGAACACTGGTGTGGGAAAGGTGGTTCAGAGATGGGGGAATGCTGGTATCCAAGGAAACTGGATAGATGAAATCACGATTCACAAAATACAGACCCCAGAAGACGACAACAACAAACTAGACAACAAAACACAAACATAAGAGCTGACTACAATAGTGGTAACCAGTGGTAAACAGTGGTATGTACTAGCAGAATAGCTCAGTACACCCAAATGGTGTTCATATAAACAATAAGTGGGAGTAGTTTCTCAGCTTGAAACTGGCTGAGATCCCTAGAGAAGTCTCTCTAAAGTAAAGGGTTTGGTCTCATCCAAGACTCTGTGTTTCTCACGATTACTTACAAATGAAACAGGAGTAATCACGGAGACCAGCAACAAGTTTCTCCACGTGCGACCTGTATGTCTTATCTGGTGAGGCATGACATCTACCACAGCAGCAAATAAGGGGTACAATACCTGTAAACACTAAATAACAACACACATCTTTCAAGCTATGACGTCACTTCAGAGAGGACCAGTGCCTAATGATATGGTTGGAACCATTCCACCTATTTCACTAATTGAAGATATCATCTTGGCTGTAGTGTGTTTGCACATAGACAGAAAGCACGTTTTCAATCTACAGTTTGCATTCCAGAGCTAATAGTTGCTAGAAGAGGCTCAGTGCTGTCCTAAGTCGGAATTCAATCCCTCATCTTATTCAGGGGTGATGGAAGTGCAATTGGGGGGGGGGGGGGGGGGGGGAAGGAAGCAGATTTATTGCTTGGGGGGCACATACCATGCAGATTTAATCTTTTCATGAAATAGGTTTTTCATGAGAGTAAATTGGAGTGTGATACATAGTGACCCTCCCCCTCACTTTGAAGCAGCTTCCATCATCCCTGTTATTCATCCCTAACCTCCCCCTCCCTAAAACAGAGTCAGACACAAGTAGAAATCTGATTTGTTGCGTGAATTAGTACCAAGTTCCAATACGTCAAGTATTTCCAAGATCCACCGTAAGTAAAAGCTCCTTCATATCCTTTTCCTCCTGATCTGTTGAATGCCCAGCAATCATAGAGCCACGTGGCGCCACTAATGCAAAACCAAGACAAGTGCCATATAAGCAAACGTCCTCTGGATTCAAAATGCATCGAGAACACACTCACTTCGAAGTGAACGAAAGTCTCGCAAGACCCTTTACCTAACCGCCTCACTCATCACAAATAAATTAGGCAAAGGGTATCAAATTAAAAAAATCGATTGTCTGCGCCTGGAATAAACGACTCTTTACCTCATTACAGGCAGACCAAGTATTGTAGTCGAGTTTTGGTTATGGAAAGTAAGAGATGACATTTACAATAATAGCCATATGTATTGACACGTAAAAACACTCCTAGCAGTGAGATTCGTCAGAGTCCCATTTCATCCAGCACGTCATGGCGTTCTGCAGGAAAGATAAGACAGCAACAACAAACTTAACAACAGCTTCACAGCCCAGCCAAGCTACATCTCACCTTTCCAGCGCAAGTAGCAGCACCATTTCCCCAGGAAATAAAACAGGAGAGTAATTAGGAAGCATGATATGAAGAACACTGGGAGTGCAGGAAGTGGGATGACTTTGAAGAACCCATAGGGCCAGATGGAAGCTCTGGTGAACACCCACACTATCCAAACAATATATACCGTGCTTATGCCAAACACAATCATCATTGCCTTCAAGTTGCTAGGGTAACGGTGGAACACAAGAAGGAGTTCAACAAACACGAGGACGATGGGGGCAGTGTGGATGGAGTGGTTGAGGAGACGAGGAATGTGGCGTTCCACTTCCTGTGGAAACACCAGCTCCTGGTCCACTGCATAGATACCCCAGAACATCAACACTACAAACTGTAGAGGGGAAGATAGGAGTATGGGCATATCACTTAATTAGATTGATCATTCAGAATATTTAATTGAAAATTCATTATCAATCATGCACACGATCTCATAGAGTGAGAAGGTACAAGCAAGAAAGTTGACCAAAGACAATAGACTAAACCAACTGATAGAAGCCCCTCATGTCACTAATCCTCACACCATTAGTGTACAGCTCATCAACAGACTCACCAGTTGACTGACAAAGGTGACCTCCACAACAAGACAACAGGCTAGCAGGCTGCATTAATTTAAAGACACTCCCCAAACTTCCATACTACAAAGAGACTTCTCCAGTTAAACCAATCAAGTTTAAGTGTTGAACTAAGTGAGAAGCTATCTTCATGAAATCACTTACCACAGCAAGGGGGAAGGCAATGGTGGTGAAGACGATGTCACACATCTTCAGGAACCAGTACTTTACACTGTTCCAGGGCATGATGTCCGTGAAGAAACACATGAAGAAGAACACAAACTGAAACCACTGACACACAAACACACATACATAAACTCTAATGAAATCACTAGTTAAAGAAACTAATCATTTAAATTAGAGCAGTTTCCAGTATTGTTTGCTGATGCAGCACTTAAATTTAAAGCCATTGCCCTACCACAGCCTTCACCACTCCTCCAATCATACTATCCTCCTATGGCAAGCACAAGCTAAATTTCTGTTACCCTAACAAGTAAAGACTTGCATACCATGTTGATGTATGTCAGAAACTTCCACCTTCCTCCATATGTACTGTATCCTGGATATCCCGCCCCCTTGTTCCTCTTGAAGACAGTGGCATCGTATACGTGGATGTAAATGTAGGTACACATAATGAGCAAGTGAACAGCAAATGCTACACCAACTTCAAAACTGTCTCTCTTCAGAGCTCTTCGCTTCCTGGCTATTTCCAAGTCCTCTTCTGTCCTGGTATTCCCCTCCTGACTGGACTGGCCATCTACCCAGTTCTCATCGTCGTCCAAGTCCCAGTACTCGTCTACATTAGTGCTTGCCGCAGGCTTGGCGGGAGTTCTCACCATAGGGTCAGCCATTGCAGTTTCCAATGCTTTCTTGGTTGCTTCATCTTCAGGTTCCTTAGGCACATTTCGCTGCCTTAAGTCACTTTCTTCTTCCATACTCAATAAACCAACTTAGCAAGCTTTAAGTATTGTAAAACAGCCCTGTTTTCCTTGTACAGAATGATCGGAAAGGAGCATTGAGGATGCCCACAACCCTTTACCAATATATTACCCCGCCCAGCTAATTTAGCCCTGCCCCTCGAAAATTGCAATCGACCTTTTACCTTACAGCTAATGACTATTACTGTACTGGCGATGTGGGTGAAAAGCATGACTGCCAATCCCAGAGTGTCCAATAAAATTAAGTGGAGTAAGATGAGTCTGGCCATGTAGATCGCAATATTTTTAGTTGGAGGAGTGACTAAATTATTTACCCGATTTCTGCTTCACACCTTGAACCTCAGAACCTCATTTATGTTTTCTTGCACTGCATGTGTGTGTGTTGATACGTGTGTGGTGAATGTAACACTAATTCTACCTGTAAGTGAAAATAAAGAATATTATAACATTGTTGAGGTGTTAACCATGGTGAAAACTAGCAGCCACATTTTTTACACCTCAGTGAACTTCTTGTTCGTGGTTGAGGAAGATGCTGAGAAAGACCATGTCTGTTGACAATATTGCTGGTGGCTGGAAGAAACCAGCTTTGACTCGTAAACCCGCAAGTGAGTGTTACTACCTGTCTAGCTTTAGATGAAGTAGTTAATGCTTTTGTTTTAGGATTAAAAGCCAGTGACTTCAATGCTTCTTCTGTTCAAATCTTCTTTGAGTATGTAGATATTTGTTGTTATTTTTAATTTTTTGCTGTTGTAATAACATTTTTTTTTGTAGAGATGGTTCCTTTAAGACTCTATGGTATTCATCCACTACCACATGCAGAAATTTAAGTTGTAAAGCCATTGAAAAATCAAAACGGAAAGACAAGTTTGATATAGACGGATACCATCTCCAAGTGAGACTGAACTCTGGACGTAAGTTGCCTGCTTCTGAATTCAATTCACATCATTATGGCTCCTTTTGTCTTTTCATTTATTAGAAATACTGCTGCCAAGTGAAATGGATTTAGTGACAAATGTCATTAGACCAGACATTGAAAGAATAACTCTTATCAAGTCTTCGGTGTGCCCAACAACTACCAAAAATAAAAGGCTTTTTAAAACTGTATCAATGGAAAAATTACCTTGCAACTATTCTGGCAATATAGTTCAAAATAAAACAAAGAGGGCCAGTAAATTTTTAAAATTGAAACTTTTTTATAAATCGGAATCGAATCTGGTTATTTCTTCTCCCATTCCAGACTGTGAGTTCAATGACTTGGTGAGCTGCCATAAAGATCCAGATCGGCTAAGCTTCTATGATAAATATCAGCGCTCAAAGCCCAGGGGACTCTACAGATTGGACAGGAAGAAAAGTCTGTCCACAGGAAACCTTTTTGCTCTAACTTCAGAAGAATGCCATGTTCCTCACTTGCACAATTCATTGGCATCTCCTCTTGACTTACCGCAGGGTGTGTTACCTGATGTGCCTCCACGTACATGCTCTTTTCTTGAAAACTGCACTACCGATGACAAGTACCTAGTTCAGCAAGGATTGCGTCTCCAAGGTGACCTGGTAGCACCCTCCCAGCGCTGGTCAGACCCCACCCATGATAAAGTGAGGGATGTTGAACCTGTCTATGACACTCCATTGGCAATGCGTTCTTCTAAGACTAGTGACTACAAGTCTTCAATGAAAGCCCCTTCTTCCCAGTATGCCAACTATAACATTTCAACAGAGGAAGATAGAGTCTTCTTCAGTGGTAGCCACGTTCATACTTATGTCACGCCCAGACCGACCACAAATATTATGGAATCAGAAAAAGGCAGTAAGGATGCTGCGACCAGTCCCAGGAGTGTTGAAGTGTTTGATGAGGATTATGTGAATATGTTTGGAAATGCGAGCGACACATGCAAGCCACGCCCAGCTTGGCCTCCCACGGAGCATGGGAAGCCCCATTCTACAATTTGCCCTTTACCGAGAGATCATCCCTGGTCCTCTCACTTCACTGACGCACCTCCTGCCCTGCCCCCTCGACCTCCGTCACTGGTCACAGACAAATTGTCAGTAGAGGAGAGAGATATAGTTAAACCACCTCCTCCTCCACTGCTGGTTCCATGCAACTCATTTGATGACAGTGTGACAAACGTTGCCCGGCTGTCTATCAGCACTAGTAGTCCGTGCCTCTGTCCTGGACGACAGCAATATGAGGGAGACTCTGACGATCACTTGTACGACTCTCCTCCAACCACTCCATATGCAGATGACCCCAACAGGAGACTGTCCAAACTGCCGTCCTCTCCGAGCAATCCTTGCCTCTTCAATGAAGACATATCCTCATTAAACAAACTTTTAAGGGATTTAAATGAACTTACTTTAACTCATTAAGAGTCTGTTAACTAACAAGAAAATCAACTTAAGTTGTAATTTATGTAATAGCAATAGGCTGTTGTTGGTTATTGTTTCATTGAATCAGTTTTCTATAATGTCTTGAAGTGATTTGTCCACTGCCTCTACAAAGCCTGGAAAATTGGAATCTGTGAGACAGAGTGTAATGAAGGACTGGAGCTGATCAGTGGGTAAGTTGGTACTCTTGTAGGCATCTGTCAGTTCCAGACAACTAGACCCTCCCAAGATCTGATTGCACACAAATAACAGGATAGCTGCAAACTTGCACACTTTATAAAAGCAAGAAAGGAATTTTTTTGGGTGCAATTCTATACAACTTACTGTAGCCATTTCTTTAATGGTTTTGAAATTCTCTGTCTTAGTAATATCTGAATGAGCCAATGGAGTAGCTGCAACATTCAGTCTTCTCTCTTGACTACTGCTTTTATTTTTCACACTAGACAACATTTTAGCTGCTCCTGTTTGTGCAGCCCTGGTACCATTCTGCTCTGCTTGACTAGAGTTGTCAGTTGAAGGCTGGACCTGACCACCTCTTGACATGTCACTAACAGGTATGATTGGAGACAATGCTGATAGGCATTGCTTGCAGGCGTCTGCAGAGGAAACTCCCGATGATGTTGAAGAAAACTTTACTCGAAAGCGTCGATTATTCTCCTAAAACAGAGAGAAGTCAAGATAATATTGCAGAGAGAGAAACATGACATTAACTAACTTTATTCTTAATAATGAAGAGGGCGCTGTCTCCTTTCCTAATTATTCTCAGCCACTTCTTTGACTCCCATAGTGACACTCTTTCCTGTAAGACCAGAATGGCACAGTGTTATTATTATATATTTAATTAATGTTATTCTTACATATATGTCACTGCCACAAGTAATTGTTAAGTAATGGACGTCCACTAAAGCCAGCTGGATAATATTCTCAGAAGTAGAGGAATAATGCTGCAGGAATGAAATAGTTACCACAGTAGTAAAACCAGCACAACTTACTCTCCAATTCCCATCTGCTTGGGTACTTTGTGTACCACCATAGCCACCACTAAATAACTGCTGCTCGCCACCAGTGAACCGCGCATACCGTTCCAGTCGCCACATCATCATTAATAATAAAATGTCAGGATATATGTCAGCTATTTCTCCACCCACTCATCGCGCATGCGCGAGTAGTCTGTTTCGGGTTGAAATTATAACTGAGTGTCTGGCCTGTTTGTTTAGCTCTCTTATGAAGCCAGCGTTTACATCTACCGTTTCATTGCTCGAGCTATAATAATTTCTAGCTAGTGTATAGTAGCGTTGAGAGTTCGCACCTTTGGCTTAGCCTGTGAAAGAGATAATACATGTAATGAGTAAAGAATGAAACTAGGACATCCGCACACGCCAATATAGGTCTAGGAAGATGACTATGTATTACATCCATGAGAGAGCGAGGGCAGGAAACGTGTGGTTTGTAGTCTAATGCATTTTTGCCAAAGCGATTTAAGGGGCGGAGTCATAGGAGGGGTGTGTTTAGTTTGAGAGGTCAAAGGTCAAGGCGGGGCTTAGTGTGAAGTAAACCATCTTCTCGATTAAGTGGGTGGAGCTTCTAAAGTTGGCATAGTGTTCATTTAGTTGGGCGTAGCCCGACCTCAACCGTTGAGTGAGGTCTCTATACTTTTGACGACACCAGCTTACTTCCGCCTATATGTCCGCTAACAGAGAAAAGGTAAGTGAAAACACCCCTAGCTACACCTGTTGAAGTGATTGGATTATAGGGAAAGTATAGTGCTCCCACCCTTGAGAGTATACTGCATGTGGAATTGCTTCATTGGGAAGATGTAATAAGAACATACTAATGACTAACTCAGGATGGCTCAATCTGGTAGTGTCTAGTCATTTGGACATACTGAGTCATTAGTCTTTTTCTTGAACCAGTCAGCTATACAACTGGTTAAAATAAAAATATAAAGACAATAAATATACAAAGAGTTCAGGCTACACCGTCCAGGGAGGGGGGTATGGTGGGGAGACGGTGGAGCAGTCTGGCGCGCGCAGCCCCTCCGCGGAAAAAATCGGGAGGGTCTGGTGACCCGTACGTACCAGTTTGGTGTATTTCCCCATGAATCGCGGGGAAACGTATAAAATGTGTACTTCATATGATAACGTGATCTAACTAGTGGTGTGCTTGAGCACAAATGGCGAGCGAGCCTTAAACTACACTATTGTTAAATGATTGATTTTAACAACTAACACTCAGCTACTAAAATAAAGTCGAGTTTTTAAATTACGTACCGGTAAAGGGGATTCAATGCCATAGTAACCGCTCCCTGCAACTGTTTGAATTGAAAAATAAGCAACAAAATCAAATCACGCTATTTAAAGTTTCTTTGTGACATTCTTAATAGTAATTGTAACGCACAATACTTTCACACAACTGAGCATACCTACGCAAGACTTACCTTCGTGGTTAGTCTAGTGGACAATGAATTTTAAAATAAATACTGTTGAGTAGGGCTTATAATTGTGACAAATAGTGTATTAACTTACCACCGCCACTAACTCGAATAGAAATGGAGCTCCAGTAAGTTTTTGCACCCGCAAAACAATTCAAAGCGGTAAACAATTCAATTTCTAAGGTGATACGGGTAATGGTCGCTACACCAGAGGATTCTGTTTAGTGAAGTTTGGGACGGGGTCGAACTCGGAGCGAACACAAAAATACGGAGGGTCAAAATACAAAATGACATACATACGTCCAAACATATATCTAAATAAATAAATAAACAAACATCCCCGATTTTCGATTGTGTTACCCCTGTAAGTGTCTTGCTCGCCAAAAATAGTTACAATTATATCCGTGGGCGGTGAGGAAAATAGTGCTGTAAGAAAAAACGCGCTGCACTTGAAGCGCGTGGTAGATCTGAGCTCGCCAGACCTAAGCTCCGCTGGTGATGTCTGAGAGTTGCAAGTTGGAGGAACTTATACAAGATGTGGCTACTTCTGTTGAGCTACCATTTGAGCTAAGCATGGAGCAGGTAGAAAGTATTGTACACTTTGCTAGAGGAAAGGATGTATTTGTAAGTCGTCCAACTGGATCAGGAAAGAGCATGTGCTATATTCTTCTACCAAGAGTATTTGACAAGATAAGGGGTGTGGATGCCACACGCCCGCGATGACTGCATGCAATGTTTTAGCTTGCCTGACCGTGCAGGAATGCAATCAATGTGCTTCTTAATCACATTCCAGGATCACCAAACTGGTACGTACGGGTCACCAGACCCTCCCGATTTTTTCTGCGGAGGGGCTGCGCGCGCCAGACTAACTGAGTCATTAGTATGGATTGGCAAGCCTAGAAGGGTGTGACCAATTGAAAATCTGGTATGTTGCTAACCACAAGGTAATGCATTTACATTCTTAGTTGGAGCTCAGTCTGTCACATATTTGATCTTGATGACTGTGGCAATCTCAAACCAGCCCAATTTTCATTCTCATCCAGATAGCTGTTCCTGAGTCTTTAGGAACCTCTGTACTATACATGTATCATATTATTTCTAAGCCAGTGATTACTCATAAAAAACTCCTACCACTAAATGCTTACCAAATCACAGGCTTTGTGGAAAGCCTTATTACCTTATTTTTCCTCTTCTTTTTTCCACCTTTTTTTTTTGTTCTTTTTCATTTTTTATTTCCCTTCATGGCTTCCCTCTCCTGATCCCTTTCTTCCTGAGCCATCTTAGGCTTTCTTAATTAATTAATTAAATCTTCATCTGAACAAAAAGTGCAGGAAATAATATCCACAGGTAAGACAGCAAGTGTTACTAGAAAAAATTATCTGGCTTACTACCAAAATAAAGACTGGTGTGGTTCGTTGCAAATACTGCCTCAAACAATGTCCTGATTCTGGAAGAAATTTTTTTTTATGGAAAATTGCATCTCCAGTGGCAGCACATCCTTATTAAAGTAGATAAATGTGGTGGAGAAATAGCTAAGTTAGCTACCAGTAGCCACAAGAAGGCAATTGAGACTTCAGAAAACAACAACAAACTTTCTTGTACGATGCTTGTCATCAGGACACCATTTAGATAACCACAATAAGACGTGCATCAATTAATGAATGTATTTTAATTCAATTTTCCCTAACTCTTTATCACAAATAACGACATTTACAAAAGAACCTCTGAGAAAGGACCAACCTCTGAGAAGAGACCAAAAGTCCCGTTCCCAATGTGGTCACTATTCTGAGGTTTTACTGTATTGGAAATCACACAGGGAAAGTGAAATAGCACGGAACTAAATTAAATAGCATGGTTACTAAGTGAAATATCACGGTAGCTAAGTGAAATAGTATGGAAATGTACAGTTCAAGTAGTTTCTAGTTGGAGACTATGTAATTCTCTAGTGCAGAAGTTCTACTCGTATTAGACGGAATATTTTTCAAGGGATTAAGAGGAGCCATAGGTTGAAAACGAAGTTCCAGAGGAAGCCAATCCTGAAATACCAGAAATAGTGAGTGAACGATACAGTACACTGCAAATGATTTAAAAAAAAGCTGGCCTACTATTAGCGAGTTATAGCACAGGATACCTATGCTATTAGGGATCAATAGCACTCATAAAGCAATTGAAATAGCACGAGGCTTAGCCTTGTGCTATTTCAATCACATTACTCTATTATTCATCCGGAATAGCACGGTTACCCATATTATTAGTGTTACTCACACAAATACAAACTAACCAGTTAAAAAAAAAATATATATATATAAATACAAGCTAATTATATTGTAGCTCAGCTAAACAGATTGAACAGAGGAGCAGGAAGCCAGATCAAATTGGTGGGGGCATTATAACCACACCCACCGATTTATTCAAGTAATGAGTTTGATTGATAAACAAGATAATATAAAAGTTTTTTATCACATGAACCAAAGATTTTTAGTCTATGTTGTGAGTATCCACCAATTAATTCAGTACAAGCTATTATTTTATTACATTGTTCTATAAACAATCAGTAGGTTCATGTCAGGTACATAATTTGATAAATTATAATTGGCGAGTGAGACACTTACAGGGGTAACACAATAGAAAATCGGGGATATGAGTTTAGTGTGGACGTATGTATGTCATTTTGTACTTTGACCCTATGCGTATTTTTGTGTTCGCTCCGTGTTCAACCCCGTCCCAAACTTCACTAAACAGCATCCTCCGGTTTAGCGATCATTACCCTTATCACCTTCACTTTGAATTGTTTTGCGGGTGCAGAAACTCAAAAACTTATGGGAGCTCCATTTCTATTCGAGTTAGTGGCGGTGGTAAGTTAATACGCTATTTGTCACAGTTATAAGCCCTACACAACAGTATTTATTTGAAAATTCATTGTCCACTAGATGAACCACGAAGGTAAGTCTTGCTAGGTACATTCAGTTGTGTGAAAGTATTGTGCGTTACAACTACTATTAAGAATATCACAAAGAAAATTTTAAATAACGTGACTTGATTTTGTTGCTTCTTTTTCAATTCAAACAGTTGCGGGGTGCGGTTACTATGGCATTGAATCCCCTTTACCGCATATACATAATTTAAAAACTCGACTTTATTTTGGCTCGCTCGCCATTTGTGCTCAAGCACACCACTAGTTATCTTATGTAGAGTGTATATATTGTATAGCTAATATAGCTACTTGGACATAAAACAAACAACATAATGACCAAAAAAAAAACTGAATTTACCATAATCAGAACTTACAAATGCCTGCCTTTTGTGACAGTCATAGTGCTATTATCTTCAAACATTTTCAAGTATGTGTGGCAAATAACTGAATCGGCAGACTCCTAGTAGTGCAAAAATGGCCATTTTGTGAACCAACATTGCTGGAAAGACCTCTGAACTACGTTTGTTTTTCCAAAAGATCGCTTTGGAATAGTAAACGAAGGACCAGACTGGTCTGGAGTTTCCTAAAAATCTTCCAAAAGGCTTGATATTAGCTATTTAATCCCAGCAGAAGTCATTTCGACCGCTTGATTTCGGCTGCCCAAGTTAAAAAAAGCGACCATGAGATCTGGTAAGAAGTAGAATAATTAATAGACACCCCCCCCCTTGGCTGCACCCATTCCAATGCCCCTGGAAACAAGTTAATATCAGATATGTTAGTTTACTGTAGCAGCTCTAACCTTAAATGGATGCAATGATAGTTTTTGCTTCCTGATTACAACAGAGTGGTACTTGATTATGATTAGAGGTGTAGGTCCTGATCACCAACTGTTCTATGTAATTTTCATATACTATAGAATAATGTTGTATTTTCAGTATTCTTATTAATGAGGTCATCAAGTTTGCATGGAAATGAGATTTTATCATATGAAATGACTTCTCAACCAGTTGCATGCCTAATGCTTCTACGTCTTTGTTGACTTTCAGCATTTTGTTTGAATTACTTTATTCTCCTGAGATTTCATATGCCGAGAATTATTTTGTAAAAACTCTAGAAAACTATATTATAATGAAAATATTCTGTGTAATCTTTACATTTTTTGTTGGCTTCTCCAATTTCTTGTGTGGAGTCAGATAAAGGTAGAGAATCTTTTTATATCAGAGAGTCATCACTACTTTTAGATCACTATGGTTACACTTTAGATCACTAAGCCAGTTAGATCCCATCTATAGAACATCAACTCAGTTTGAATCCTTGTGGACAAGATTATAGACTTCATAGTTACCCTTGCTAGTGATCTATAACCTATAATTAAACTTTGAAATTTTTTTTAATGATATTCACTGTTTATAGAACCCACTGATTCATACATATTACCAAATGCATGATATGAAATGCTACCCATTGCCAATCAGGTTAATTAATCCCAAAAATTATTTAGAATAAGGTTTGCTAAAGTAGAAATTATAAGCACTTGTATTTGTACTCTTCGTGATATGTTGCTTGATATTTCACTTGCTAGCTACACTTCCCTCTGGTTTGCTCATAAAATGTCTAGCTATATTTCTGTTCAAAACAGCCCTTAAGTACATATAGAAAAGTCTATTGTAATGGTATGTTACTTTTTTCATAGCACAATTATATTGAACACACTCGTCTCAAAAACAAATACCGAGGCCATGAAGGACGAATTAAGGCATATTGCAAGGCTATTGCAATTGATGTTGGAGTAAAAATTCAAGTGGAGAAAAAAAGTAACAATACAGTTCTGTTTGTTGTTATTGGTGTGGGAAAAAAAGTTGAAAGAGCTCTGAATTGTGTCCAGCAGGAATTTGGAGTCTATAAGGTAGTTTGTTATAACCAGAGTGAAATTTCCCAGTATTGTGTGTGTATGTTAACTATCTAGGTGTCAGAGAGAAAATCAATATTTCTTAAAGAAAATACCCAATGGCAGTTATTACAGAAACAATCACAGCATCAACCGGAATCACCGAATCAACAGAAATTACCACTTTTAACCGTAGAAGCTTTGCGTCAACATGACATTCTTACTGGAGCAGTTGAATTGCGCCAGTTTTCATGTAAAATATGCGAACGTCAATGGTGGGCTCATGTTTTAAAAACAAAACTAGTCTCGGAATGTAAAGTATGTCACATTCGATATGATGCTCTTGAATGCAAAGATGAATTTGGTATAGGGAGATTTATTTGTTTGTCTTGTCGTCATGTCTTTCATGCTTGGTGTTCTGCAACTGATTGGCTCACTTGCTATACGTGCTTAGAGTTTGCTGGACCACCGTACATTAATCCAAGATTCAAGGCACAAAAAAAGGCTAGACCAGAATCAGAAGTGGTATCAACTCACAAACTTATTCATAAAATTCGAAACTACAGCACTGTCCATGACTCAACAGGGTCTACTGAAGCTACTTTTATTAATCAGAATCTTGGTCCAGATATTGTTGTGTGGAAACATGAAGTTTACGCATATCAAACACCTGCAGGGCCTGGTGTTGATCCCATCCCAGATCATGTGATACAAGATTCTAATGAGAGTAGTAGTAGTGAAGAGGAAAAAGACAGCGGTGAAGAAGGTGATGATGCAGATTCCACAGCTGGGGAGATTGGAGATGTTGAAGAAGATTTTGATGACAAGTCTATAGAAGCCAAAGAGACAGACAAAAGCAGAAGGAAGAAAAAGCCAATATCTGATTCAGATTCTGAGTCATTGTCCGATGATGATGAAAAACAAACTGTGAAGTCCTCTGAAGACTCTGGAATTGGAACTTCAAGTCGCACAGGGACAGGAAGTGAAGATACTGGAAGTTCTGCTGCCGTCTACTCTGATAGTAAGCTTATATTTGGTGTCATAATGTATGTATGTCACTGCGGGTTTTCACCAAAACATAATATAAATTTAAAATTGTCCATTTAGGAAGATATCATGGAGCATAGTTACATATGTAGAATTTAATGAGCTCCTTCCATCTATCTCTTGCGTAATAGAACTGTCATCCATTAACTAATAAGAACCCTAACACAAACCCCAAGCATCATTCAATTATAGATTAGGCATTCACTCCCTTAAACACTCTTGTAATGCAGTTCTTGATATTATTAGTACTAGAGATGTGCTTCAGCACAACTGGCGAGCAAGCTGGTCTGACTGAAATTTAAATTTGAATGCTAACCACTAATAATATTGATTGGTTAGTTAAAATTTTAAGATTTATTTGTGCTATTCTTTAGCAACTCACAATATTTTTACACTTACATACACACTTGTTCACTGACACCAGCACAAGACTTACATTATATAATTTTTGTGACTTGACAATTGGAGGGTATGCAATTAAATTTCGTCAAATGATACAGGTAAGGGTCGCTAAACCAAAGGATTCTGTTTCTAGGTGCCTTTCAAAGTTGACTCCGTTGAAAATGCTCTATTGTGCCAGAGCTCTATATAGTAAATAATGTTTTCTCTAATTGACTTGACTATTGGGCAATGAATTTTCAAGTAAGTACATACAATTCTGTTACATAAGCATACAGCTATAACTTACCACTGCCACTAATAGAATAGAAAATGAACTCCGCTAAGTTTTCCAAGATCTAACTACGAACGTCTCTCCTCATCTTCTTATAGCTCTTTCTTCTTCTTTTTTGTTTTTGTTTTCCTGGCATTTTTCAAAGTCTTTTCTTTTCTCCTTAATTATTGCACCCCACACTAATGTTTATGTTTATAAATAGCCTCCGGGGGTGGACACGCATGGACCTCTTTGAACTTTGCCATATATATATATATATATCAAAATCTCAATTGAGACCGTCTCGCTTCGCTCGCCCAATTATTACAGTTTAATAGTATAGCTTGTTTTCGTTCTCTCCTAGCTGTTTTTGTGTAGTAATTGGCGAGCGAGCGAGGCACTATCAGGGGTAACACAATTGAAATTGACTAATACCATAGCCGAGTCATTTTTCAATACAATGAAGTGTGTGGTATTATTTTGAAATACCACAGCAGTGGAAAACTGAAATAATGATCTGATTGGTCACTGCGATCTCTTCGCGACCTTGCCACACTTTTACTCGCTAGGCAATGTTGTGGCAAAATTCCAAGGAAACGCTATTTAGCAACGGTAAATAAAGTATGAATAATAGCAGAACCGGATGAAAATTTTTTTGACAGAAATATAATACAAGATTATGGTTTTCTTAGTTGCAGAAATGAACTGTTATCTTTGGCTTTCGTGCGGCGATAAATTTTTAAAATCAATTATCTAATATAGTATTCCTATTGTTTGTTCTAATAGTACGGCACGTAAGTTGCCCATTCAAAATGTATGGGAAAAATCGCTGTTCAATTGAAATCGCACAGGGAAAGTGAAATAGCGCGTAACTAATTGAAATACCTCAGTAACTAAGTGGAAACTAAGTGAAATACCTCGGTAGCTAAGTGAAATAGTACGGGTAAGTGCGCACACGTACAGCGTTAACCTTGGAAACATACAGTTCGAGTAGTTTCTAGTAGGGGACAATGTGCAAGAGACTTTTTAAAAAGCTGGCCTACTATTAGCAAGTGATAGCACGGATAACCTGTGCTATTAGGGATCAATAGCACTCGTAAAGCAATTGAAATAACACTGTGCTTCACCTCGTGCTATTAATCCCGAATAGCACGGTTACCCGTGCTATTACTCATACAAATACAAACACTCCAAAATGTATTTAAACACGCGGCTTAAATACAAATACTCTTGTATTAGACCCCAACCCTGCTTTACAAATATAGATTACACCAGATCTTGGTTAGGACTTACTGGATGCTGACTGCCTGTGCTGTGTGTAAGTCACTCTGCAGCTTATATTAAATAGTAGGTAACATCACCAATTATCTTGCTGTTTGAAATCACCACAGAGAGTGAGAGTTCAACCTATGACATCCTGAGGAGGACTTGGTAAATCAGAGAAAACAACAATGACTGAACTAATAGCTATATTTAGTTCATAATATATACATGTATATATATATATATATATATATATATATATATACACAATAATATAGTACTTATTGTATGAGTCAGGGTGTGATATGGCGAAATATTTCACAAGGAGGTTAATTTAGCAGTGAGTGAAAATAAAGCTTGAGAGTGAAATATCTTGCCTCACTCTGATGAGTGTAATAAGTGGTTTATTCCATGCTAGATATCTTTCACTGTAGTAGTTTGTATAGGGTTGGTAACTCATGGTGTAAAGTTGGCTGTAAAACTCTCTAAGGGCTCCCCACAGCCCCAGCTGATATTTTAGTAGCTACTCTAACCTGGTTGGGTAGGCTTCACTAGAGAAAGGTAACTGTAAAAACTTGTAAGCCAGGGGTTGCTATAGTATAAGGTAATGAGCTTGCATCAATGCAGTGCAATGCAGCATGCAGTGTGAGATAACACTGTGTGATAACCAACTCACTCAAATAAATATACACATATTTATGTATATACTTCAGTTATTGTTGGTTATTGGCGAGCGAGCAAAGCGAGGGAGACATTATACAGTGGTGTCAAGTTAACCCTCACATTTTTGTGTTTGCTTAGTGGTCGACCCTGTCCCCATATTCCACTAAACGGAATCGTTTAGTGATCTTTACCTGTATCATCAATTGGTACCCCCTTGAATTAGGTTGTGTCTGACATACCTGATTTTTTTTTTGGGCCTGAACCAGGTGGCACTTTTCGGTTCAAAAGTGATATAAAAGTGCTAGGTTTTTTTTATCACATTCATTTGAATGGAAAAGTGCCTGAAAACCGGGTGTGCTGTGGGGGGAAGCCCATAGGCTATCGCTGGAGAAAAAAATCGACTTCGTAACTGCAAGGGTCGCCCCTGAATTTCGCTGAATAGCCGTAAGGTTTGTACCATTGTTTCTCCGTTCCTGGTCGGTCTTTTTTCTTGAAACTTGGTTTATAAGAGCTGTCTGTTGGTGTCTGTTTTAACTGCAACAACAAAGTAAGCGTACATTGAACAGAAAACGAGAAATAAATACACAGCGTAACTCCTCGATCTGCGGTTTAGCGCTGCGGTTTCAAGTGGTACTGCACCCTCACAGACTACTTTCCCACAGAGTTAGAAATTACAGCACTGTCCATGACTCTACTGGCTCTACAGAAGCAACATTTCTCACACAGAACATTGGGTCTGATATTTCTGTAATAGTTCACGAAGATTTTTCGTATGAAATGCCTGCTGGTGGTGGAGTTGTGCCCATCCCATATCATGCTATAAGAGATTACGACGAGAGTGGTTCCAGTAGCAACAATGATGAGGGCAGTGATGAAGATGGTGACGATGTACTTTCTACAACTGGTGAGGTGGGGGGGATGTGGAACAAGACCGTGATGATGAGTCAGAACCTGAAGATATAAAGAAAAGAAGAAGAAAAAGAAAGGAAACATCAGATACAGAATCATCAGATTCAGATTTAGATACTGAGTCATCTGATGAAGATGAAAAGCTAACAGTGAAATCATCTCGTGATTCTGGTATAGGGACTGCAAGTGGTACTGGAACTGGAGGAAGTGATGATATTGGAAGTGCTGATCATTCAGAAAGTAAGTTTGTCTTACTAATCGCAGTTTTTCTGTTTTAACTATATTTATCCCTGTGAAGGAGTAAGGCAAGAAGTCAAAGCATAGAGTTAATTTTTAATATATATATATATATATATTATATAATTATATATAATATATTATATATTGGCTGTTTAAACGAAAAAACCGCTATTATTATCATTATTATTATTATTGTCATCATCATCATCATATTTCCGTTAAAGAAATTTTTTCATTCCAGTGTTCTGCTATTATTCATACTTTTCTTACCGTTGCTAAATAGCGTTTCCCTAGAATTTCGCCGCAACACTGCCTAGTGGGCAAAAGTGCGACAAGATCGTGAAGAGATCGCCGTGACCAATCGGGTCATTATTTCAGTTTTCCACTGCTATGGTATTTCAAAATAATATCACACACTTTATTGTATTGAAAAATGACTCGGCTATGGTATTTTTATTATTATTTATTATTTTATCATCATCATCATCATCATTATTATTATTATTATTATTATTATTATTATTAGCAAGTACCCCACCACACCTTGGTGCTTGATGCACTAAGTTTTGCAAATTAGGAATACAGTAATTTACGGTATTATTTATCCATTCATTGTTATTATCCTCTAGCTCTAATCTGCTCAGCTACTGAATTATTCATGAATACACAAACTATTAATGGTGGTCGTCGTTGTCACTACTGACACGCAAGCGTATTTTTATATAGATTTTTTTTCCAGCTGAAATGGCTGGATTGTTGTCTTACTTGATAGGTAAAAAAAAACACTTCTTGTTCTAATGATTGAATAGCTACTCATATACATATAGCCACGAGCCTGGGGAAGATAGGCCCATGGGATGTGTGTGTGTGTGTGTGTTTTTAATAAACTCTTAATTGAGTGCAAAGTTTGAAACTATATAGCTCAAAATAGCCTCCTGGGCAGTGTTGTGAGTGAATTATCTTAATGACTATTTTACAGTAACAGTTGAGCCTGAAGTGCACCAGTAGTGCTTTATTTGCTTGCCAACTGTTTATGATAACATACAAGACTAGCTCACCCAACGTATGTGCTCATGTGCACCTATATTAATTGATTACTTTTAATTCACAAGCTATGCATGCTTTCTATAGCTCAAGTAATTTTTCATTGGAGCACAATTCACTATGCATGTATTATAAAGTCTTTGTTTAAACTGAACTCAGCGTCCAAGTAAATTGAGGAGCCAATGCATTTAGATTGGAAGTTATAAATAAGACTGTTTGCTTATTTATTTGTGTAGTATGTCAACCAGGCCTTTCAGTGTGCAGTTTTCTTCCTGACTATCCAGGAGTTGCATTCTCAAAGAGTATATACGAGAAAACTTTTACCTGTAAAGGAGGTAGTGTAAGTGGTTCAGGATTATCACTCACCATACCAAAAGAAGCCATTCCACGTGATGACAGTGTCACAATCTCTGTGAGACCTTGTATTGGTGGACCATTTAATTTTCCCAAAAACTATTCCTTAATAAGTCCAGTATATCTGGTGGAACCTCCATTTGCCTTCCACAAGCATCTCACATTACGCATAGAGTTATTTGCCGAGACAGAAGACAAAGAAGATATTTATTTCATGACCAGTCCTCCTAAACCAACTTTTAAAGATACGAAAGCTGAATGGAACTTTGCATTAGGATATAGCAAACCAGTGCTTCACAAGACTGAGGAGAACATTGGAGTAATGCGATTGAAACACTTCTGCTTTTTTGCATTTGCAGGTAAATATTTATACTTTTAACTTATAATTTGGGCATGTTATTTGTTTGAGACAGATTCCACTTACCTGATAAGAACATTAAGATTTTTTTTTTTTTGTAGGACGTAACATTTCCAAGACCAAGTTCTGCAGTATCCATTATACTCCAAAATTTTTTAACTCCACACATCTCTATCATGTGATCTTCAGTGTTTCAGTAGATAGCAAGGTTTATAAAGAAGTAAGTTGAATCCAGTCTCAGAAGTGACAAGATTGAACACTTTTTTTTCTCTATACATATACTATTAAAATGTTACGAGTGATACTTGAAATAAAAGCCCTATAAGGTTGAACTCAAAATGAACAGAACGGTTTTGACTTTACCCACCTTGGTAATACCTCACAATGTATCCCTGTTGCCATTTACTTAGTTGAATGAGTTAAACTATGCTAACATCTCCTCTTGTCTCTTTGCAAAGTGGCAAGCTACATGAGTCAAGTTAACTCTGGTTGTTACCGATGCCTATCACCATTCTATTATTTCTCACTTCTGGTTTGATAGATCTCAAGAGTAGTCTTTAGCAGCAAACATTTTCTTGCTGAATTTTTAGTGACAATATAAGATATTTTTAGGCAGCTAGAGGCTAAAGTTAACAGAAGCATGCCAGGACTAAGATTGCAAGTATTTTCATCTACAGAAGGTACCATAGCTTTTACTCAATGAGTACACGGGTCATTAATTCAATGGTTGAGTTGAGGTGCAATGATGGCCACTTTAGGTGCTGAGTTAAGTCACATGAGATATTATCTTGATAGTAGGGGCAGCAGATGCAATGATGAGGTAGGTTCAAAACTAATGAATTACCTTACTCCATAGTATAACTTTTCCTTTAATATCATGAAGGGGAGCTGACTGGCGAAGGATAGTCAGAGCTGCTCAATTGGGACATGTATTGCCTTGATCTTCTTTCTTATATGTATATAGAATTTGCAGCGGTATATCTCAGAGCAGTATAAAAATGAGACGTTTGAAAAGGAATCTAAATTGATTGCATTTTCTTCTGATAACGTGACCATAACAATTGGAGATGCATGTCAAGAAGGATATGTAGTTACTCCTTTATCAGAGCCTTGTAGGGTAAGCGGTGGTTTTGTTTTCCCTCCCCCTTCTTTTCTAGTAATGTGCCAAGTCGTAAATGTAGAGTTTGAAATCCACATTAGTTGTCTAAATTCTTACGTCAACTGTAAGGAAACAGAGTTCTATAGAGTATGTGATTTCCTAAATTACTGAATAGGTCAGCTTTTGCAAAAGTGGCTTATTGGGGGAAAAAGAAAGAAAGAAAGAGTGAAAAGTGGATGGTAGCTTGCTCATAGCTAACAAAGCAGAACCCTGCCATACTTTTGTGTATAATTGTACAACCAGCTTCAAACAGTTGAAGTCATGTTTTTTAAGCCACTTGCATCACCATAGGAACTAACCTCAAGCCAAGTATATATTCTTACTGATGCCCACTAGAAGAGCTCATCACAATAAAAGTAAATTCACGATTTCTGTATCTTCTTAGAATAAATTGCTTGACTATAATAGATGCACTAATTCTATTCTGCATATGCTGTTAAAAGATGAATAGCTATACTTGGATTACTGTGTCATCATAAAGCAAATGCAGTTCAACTTCACAAGGTGAATAAACTTACTGTCAGAGACTCTTGTAGCTACTTCAAGAAAACCTAACTTAGCAATTAAAACCTGGCGAAAGTTACCAGATGTTCTCCTACCCCTGTGCCCCGCCCCTTTATGCACAAAAAAAACAGCTGATTAACAAGATAACATCCACATGTACCAGTCAGTAGCCACAAAGCAAACACACTCTATAGTTCCATTCACTTCACATATGTATGTTCAATAAATAAACGTCAAGATCCAATTTTCATGAAATTGTCCCGGAATGTTGGGACAACCAATTAATCAACCACAGTTATATAAACGTCACTCTTACGCATTGACCACATTACTCAACTCTACACTTGCTATGCTTTATTTTGCAATTATGTGCTCAGTTGATATCATGTAGGTCTACAACGTCACAGAAACAAAATTAATTGCATTCTGGAATTTCACGGAAACCTGGCTAAAGTTACCAGACATTTCCCTGAGAATGGCTGGTTAGGCTATTGACACAACTGTAGCAGCAGTCCTCCTTCCCACTCTCCCACTCTAGACCCAAGAAAGAGTGTTATGAATTTGACATTTGTTTATGAGACCCTGACAAATTTTTATTCTTGATACTGCAAAAGTCTGTTTCATTTATGATGTTGATAGTGTAAACAACAGTATATCAACTGACCATAACTAGAAAGGGGAAAAAAAAAAAATATATATATATAATATATATATTGTAGGGTTAGACTTATAACAGTTGTTAGCACACAAGTGTACAACACATTTATAAGGTAGATTACAATAATAATAGCATTGGTTTTGCCTGCACATGAATATAATTAATGTGGTAAAGGGTTCATGTTATTCCCTTGAGTGTGAATTTCACGCTAAGTATGCATTCACTCTAGGCGGAAAGTGTGAAGGACACGCTATGCATAGCTAGGTGGTGGGCATTCACACCACTAGTTTGGTGTGAATTTGGTGGGTTTTCACGCTATAATTATTACAGTGTAGTCTTTGACTCTTTTTGCATAATATATGTAGATAACGGCAATTCTCCAAATTTTGTCCATAGTATTTTTTTGTCAGAGAGATGTCAACATCAATTAAAGTGGTAAAAGATGTCCACATGTAAGCTTTACAAATAAGATTGATTTCCCAGTACATCTTATATTAATCCTTTGGTCTATATACTTTTTTATACTGTGATTACTAGAATTGTATGGCTGTAGATTGTAGTTGAAGAACTTTCCCATATTAAAAAGAAGAAGGCTATTAAAGATTATACTTTATATCCTCCACGAATTGTCTTGAAAATTATCCAAATGCCACGAGTTGATGCCTTATTCAGACACAAGTTGAAAGTTAGTGGTATCCAAACATTTGAATTTCTGAACATTACCATTCAGCCGCATTTAGTAAGTAAGATTGAAATACCAAGTCAGACATCTGGAGGTAGTGAGGCTTCTGTTGTCTCCTCTCAAAGTTCCTACAGTGAAGAACAACACACCTCAAGTAAAGACATTGTAGCGAGTGGTTTGGCATACTTAATATGTATTTTTGGTTTGTAGGAGGAACAGTTCCAGTCATGAGAGATCTATTGAAGAGTCTGAGTTCTGCTGCACCACAATGGAAACTGATTGCCATAAATTTGGGTTTGGAATTAGCACAAGTACGAAGCATAGACAAGGACTTTGACACCATAGAAGACAAGTTACTCGAAGTACTTGGTTGGTGGGAAGAAAATGTTGAAGAAGACCAGCACAATTGGAAGACTATTTATGAAGCTATGAAAAATATACTTGGTGGTGAAAATAAAATTGTTAAACAAATTAGAGTAAAATATTTAGATTTTTAATTTTTATGGCAAGAATTCATTACTTTTTTTTATTAACATTAGTACAAGTGCAGTTGGTGAGCGTATTGTGTGACGTTAATGTTTTAAAACTAATTCATCACCCAATTGTTGCACACCCTCCAGTCTATTTGGGCCTGGCCCTTTCTCAATTCTTGCATGCAGTCACAGCTTGCATGGCTTCTAATGTGCATTTATACAGTGTAACTCCGTGCTTAGAAACTAATAGATTTAAGAATGTTGGTATGAAAAGTGTTTTGTCCCAATTCTTTTTCAACATCAAGCACTCTAGAACCAAAGTAGACAGCATTGACTAATTAGTAAATTTCTCCTCCATTAGCTTCTGGAACTTTCTTTACTGCCTCCAAACAAAGCTGCTTGTTGGAAACTTTATGATAACTGACCAAACACAATGGTTGTCTTGTAATCATGAGGTGGATATGAGAGTTGCGAAATAAATATGAAAAGTCAGCGATTTTGAGATTGAAAAGTTGGTTGGGTGACCATAGGCTATAAAGCTAGTGCTGGCATTGTTACCAGCTAGCTGCCATTTAAGAATATGCATGCATTTTTAGAGGAGTGTAGTCCAAACTATTGACCAAGTGTGATCCACCACACTTACTGTAGAAAGCCCTAGGGCACAGGCCTCAATTAGTTTCAGGGACCATTATAACCACACCCAATCCACACTATTCTTTTGTAATGTGTAGCTATTACATTGTTTGTTATGTATTACAGTGTTTTTTTGTTTTCCCCCCAGTAATGTTATCATGACAGCATTGATCAATGTTAAACTTCATTGCCACCAAAGTTGTATTAGCTACATATCGAACTCTTTGCAATGTCTATGCGGGGACACTTGGGGCCTATGCTGGAGTAGCTAGATTGGGTGATTGGGGACATGCTAGCTATTATTCACTTCATCTTGGAGCATGGCTTAACGTTTTTTTTATAACCCTCTTTGCAGATGCTTGCTGCTTAAATGCTAAGGCTCCCCTGAGCAACCATAACTATATAGCTCTATGAATTTATGAAATTCTCTGTGGAGTAATGATCATATCACTAACTCAATTCCCACATATAACAATAATTGTATCTGGGAAACAATTTGGCTATACAACCTCATTCTACAAGCTAATTAGGTTAATGTCTGCAACAGGAAACGACTCATAAGCTTTAACTAGTATTTAGCTATAGCTAGTAGCACACTGGGCTATAAGTTGAGGATTTTGTGTCATGTGAACAATAGTAATATTATACTGATTGGTGTAGATAGTTTGCACTCTGGCAGATTGAAAGATACTTAGTTTTTCAAAGAAGTAGTACATGTACTTTTCTTAACACCTATACTTTTTATGACTGACATCAAACTATCTAAAAAGGTTGACTTCTACTTAATTTTATTAAATATATTCAACTGCATGATAACGTGAGGACCAACCAGAACAAGATCTTTTTTTTTCTCTGTTACAAATTCAAGTTTCAAGCATTCAGCTTCAAGACAGGAACATAGCAGAGATCAATACCACAGTTGCATCTTATATCTCACAATAACCATCTCCCAATAATATTTTATGGGAGTCTTGTAGAAAATAAGCAAAAATAGCTATTTAGGGTTGCTCTAAAAAAAGTGTGGTGGTTTAGAAACCAGATATATAAGATATGAATATATAACAGCTATAATTTAGCCATTTTTTGTGGAAATAATAATCTTCAGCTTTTTCTTTATTTCAGTAGTCAATATTTATGGATAAAACTTACCCAATGATTCAATTTCTTGCTGAAAGTCCTCCTTAGGAGTCATGGGTTGAACTCTCCTACAGGCATCCTCACTCTTTGCTCAAGTCTTCTAGTTATTTCACCTATACATATAGTACCATGTTTCAGCCATCGCTAGACATGCTTGGCAGCATCAAATAGGAAGAGTTAGTAGATGTAGACAGAGCCACTAAGAATTGGAAGGAAGCTTTACACATTCAAATGACACCAGAAAATCATAAATTTAATAGAGACATTGGTTTGGAGCTTTTGTCTGTCTATGCTGAATGCAAGTTCTCCCTGCAGGATCTAAAAAGTAGGCATGCCCACTATTAAGCTAAACACCACAGAGAGTTCAACCTTAATTAAACAAAAATTTTAAACATGGGATTTTAGTTTTATTGGCTTATAAACTGCTGCTACTACACAATGATTGACATACACATCAAATCAACCGTATCATCTTAGGAAACCCTTTACCTCTGTAAGGTGGGTCCAGCTCTTTTTTTTTTTTCTTTCTTTTTTTCTGTTGATGCTTAACTTGAGAATCATCTGAAGTGTCTTTTCTTCTGCACACTGCAATGCTCTAGCTCAAACTCAGCTCTCGGATATTCATTGATTATGATGAGTGCAGGTCCGTGTGGTCTCAGACTAACTTTGAATTTCTGTTACCCCAGAGCTGGGATATCTACGCGGAGGTGTCTCGATAGGTATCGCGCCTCTAACGTACCAGAACGGCAACTTCGGTACTCTCGGTGTATTACTATGGGTACGTGCTGGTCTAACAGGAACGGCAGAAGAATGTCTGCGGATGTTGATAACTCTTCCCGGTCAGGAAATGATTCCGGGATGTCGACGAATAATAACATCAGTAGTGGCAGTCAGTCTGCAGCAGTAGCTCATAGTGCCCGAGAAAAAGCTATGGATACTGACTACGTTGAGGATGTTGTGGCCAAAGCCTCTGATTTTGTCAGGGACGATGATGAGTACGTTGATCTTATTAAATATGCCCAGATTAATCTTTAGAGAGGAAAGAAGTGGGTAGGGCTACCTTTGAAAATGGGATTTGAATTGTAACTATATAGTTGGTTTAATACTTTTATAGGATGAGGGAGGTGGAAGTGCAAGGTTCTAAAGTCCTTCTGGTGCACCAGGCTGGAAAGTTTTCTGCTGTTGGTCACAAGTGCACCCACTATGGAGCACCTTTGGTGAAGGGCTATCTTGGAGAGGGGCGTGTGCGATGCCCATGGCATGGTGCATGCTTCAATGTTCTCAATGGAGACATAGAGGAGTTCCCAGGACTGGACGGCATCCCTTGTTTCCAGGTTTGTTGAGTAACCAGCAGAAGGTACACACTGATGGTGATAAAGTAGCAATAGCAGGAATGTAATACAGATGATTTATTAAAAGTCTTTGAGAGCGCAATCGGTTGTTACCATAGTAATTATAAAACAACAATGTTTTTTAAAACGGTCATTTGTAAGCAATTTGCTTAACGAAAGTGTATTTTTGACTGGTTTGGGGTAGCATGGCTGTTATGGTGATTACCAAGGTGTCGGATGTGATGAGGCACTGGGCTGTGTGAGTGTGACTGAACTTCCTGTCTCCATGTCATGCAAATGTGATATTTCATTTAGTCTACACACAGTGTGTGTGGTTGAAAATTAATTAGTGAATTGCTAACACCTGATAATTCAGTTAGTCTTTATAAATCTGACGAAATATGTCCTTTCTGTTTTTCTGTTTTTCTGTTTTTCACCCTTTACCTATCCATTAAAGTCAGTTGGCCAGCACAATCAATCAGACAAGGAATGTTACTGCATGCCAATATACATGGAATCAAATGTCATGAGATGGCAGTGCAATATTCATACATGGTTTATTGTTGTCCTACAAGACACAGAGCATGTTGGTTCAACTGGACTAGCTTTGCATCTTACTGAGCTGCGATAGGTATTGGAATTGCAGATGTGAGGCTAGTTTTGTAGCGAGTCTGCTGGAACTTTAAACACTTGGAGTGGAGGTTATTGTTACAGTTGTAGTCTGAAATGTATAGTATATGGATTCTCTGTTGAACACAATGACCTTATCAATATACTGTTGTACTATCTTGTGTTGTCGTTATAGGTGCGAGTTGAGGGAGATAACGTGGTGGTGAAGGCACAGAAGAAAGATTTGGAAAACTTCCGCCGATCTCCTGCTGATTGTCCTGGAGATGTGAAGGAAGACCCTCGCACTTTCTTGCTGGTGGGAGGAGGTACTGTTTAGCTTCATGTAGTACATGATTATGTTCAGCTTCTACTTCCTCATAGTAATACAGCATCCACAACCACAACTACAACACAAGCCACCTTTGTGCAGCTGTAATATTGATACACACAATTGCATCAATACAGTGTGGTCATTTTATTAGGATGTGTACATGCTGTGAGAGGGTTGTAGTAGGTAGTCTGTGTATTGCTCTCTAGTAAAGGTTGTTGTTTGCTGATTGTCTGCACCACGTGTTCAGTGTTGCTTGAACTTAAAGTGTTAGTTGGAATTTATGGATGTCATGTTGATTCCATTGCTCTAAAATAACCAAGATTTGTTTGTGCGTCTTTTTTTAAGGTCCTGCTTCAGTAGCCTGTGCTGAAACACTCAGACAAGAGGGATTCAAAGGTCGTATAGTTCTTCTCAGTAGAGAGTCAGTTGTCCCGTATGACCGTCCCAAACTCAGCAAGGTGAGCATGTCATAGCTGTGCATGCTGTGGCAGGTAGTCAGCATGTAGTCTACATGTGCAGGCAATGGACCTGGCAGCCTCTGTAATAGCATTGAGGAATGAAGACTTTTACAAGAAGAACAACATTGAGTTAGAGTTGGGCAAAGAGGTGAGAGGGTGATGTTTTTACAGGGGAGTCAATTCTCACATATATATATATATATATATACTGTCATGTTAGGTATGCACAGTCAACAAAGAGGAGAAGAAAGTTATCACTAAAGATGGTACTGAGTATGCTTATGACAAGCTTCTTCTTGCCACTGGCTCTAAGTGAGTCTCATCTGTACATTGAATAACATGTGTCATTGGATTTTGTTTTTTTCCTCCCGTTGTGTGAGGCGTGTTTCTTTTTATATGGGCGTGTACACTGTACGTATCTGTGTGCTGTCATTGGTGTGCACCTTCCGTGTGTGTGCTGTCATGGTGTGACCCAACCCTTCCCTGTATCATCTCACTTGGAACTGCATTACATGCGAATGGACTTGATATTGGCACTCTTGTCATCCTGACTCCATCCACATTTCTCTTCCTTCCTGTTCTTGCAGGCCAAGGACACTTCCTGTTCCTGGCTTTCAGTTGGATAATGTCTTCCTACTGCGTGAACCAAGCCAGGCCAATCAGATAGCCGACTTGGCCAAAGGCAAAAAAGTTGTTATTATTGGAACTTCGTTTATTGGTAAGATGGTGCCGTTGTGTGTGTGTGTGTGTGTGTGTGTGTGGTGATGATATTGTGCTGTTGTGGGTGAGTTGCTTGTATGATGTATTGCTGTTGTGTTGCTCCCAGGGATGGAGGTTGCAGCGTATCTTAGTGACAAGGCTGCCAGTGTCTCGTGCATCGACATTACTGCTGTTCCATTTGAGAGGGTCTTGGGAACAGAAGTGGGGAAGATGCTGCAGGCAGTGAGTGTGTATGATGCTTTATAACAACTCAGTTGAGTTGACATAGGTTCATGATCTCATTGCTGTGTAGATGCACGAAGAAAATGGTGTGAAGTTCTACCTAGAAGCTGGTGTGAAAGAGATTGTGGGGGAGGGGGATAAGGCAGTAGGTGTGGCTCTACCATCAGGACAGACTCTAGAAGCCGACATGGTTGTGGCTGGGGTGGGTGTGGTCCCTGAGACAAGTTTCCTCAAGGATTCCCAGCTGCCTGTCACCAAGAGAGGAGAGCTGGAAGTTAACGAGGCAAGATGTCAATGGAGTCTGTTGCATGTAATGTACATGTATGTGATGTTGTCTAGTTCATGGAGGCGTGTCCTGATGTGTATGGAGCTGGGGACATAGTGAGATTCCCCCTACCCCTTATTGAAGGGGATACCAATATTGGCCACTGGCAGATTGCACACAATCATGGTCAGTGTTGGGTGGGAGTGGTCAATGTATTGAAGTCAGTGAGTTGTTGCTCTAGGTCGAGTGGCAGCCAGAAGTATGGTGGGTAAGCCAGAGGCATTCTGTAGTATCCCATATTTCTGGACTGTGCAATATGGAAAGAGTCTGCGATATTGTGGCCACGCCTTATCTTGGGATGAGATTGTTTATAATGGAAGTCCTGAGGAACGAAAGTTTGTAGCCTATTATATAAAGTAAGTGCTGGTCGCCTGTGTACATGTGCACTGAGTGCGTAATGTGGTGTGTGTGTGTGTGTGTGCAGGAATAACAAAGTTTTGGCAGTATCTAGTCTGAACTCTGACCCTGCAGTGTCCACAGCAGCCGAATTGATGTATCAAGGGAAGATGCCGAATGGCTCTGAGATTAAGTGAGGATAGCACTTCACCATGTGTACCTCAGTTAGGATGTGTACCTCAGTTAGGATGTGTTCATCAGATAAGAGCAAGTTAGGACGAGTAACTCTGATCAGCTGAAGTTTGGACAGTAATCAGATCAGTCAGATCAATGTCCTGATAGTAAGTATATCGTTTTATTACGATTTGTGTGTGTGTGTGTGTCATTGCAGGAACAACCCTGATTTGTTGTCACACGTCTCCAGCTAGAGTTGTCAAGATCTTTTCAGATGAACTTTTCAAATAATTTTTTTAAGAGGGTCATGTTTTTATGCATTATAATCAGAAATATTTTAAAAGATAATAATACTAGACATTTTACAAGTGCAGAAAACAATTTTAGTGTAAGGCTTGTCATTTTCATGGAACTCTTTGTTTACGTATGAAAACAGTTAGTACAAACAGTATCAGATTAACAACTTGAGAGCATGCAAATGAAGTTAAAATATTGGTGAAATTGTTGAGTTACGTCTTGGGAACCATTTTAATAATGGGTACTGTCTTGTTAGCTATACACTTGTCACACACCCATTCTGCAGAGTCTTCAGCAGTGAGAAGCCTGTAGGCCATTTTACTCATGCCAGTGCATTCTCTGTGGTACCACCGCTCACAGCCACTCTCGCAGTAGATCGCTTCATGATGATCTTCAACTGCTTGGCCACACCCCCCACAGGGATATTCCTCCCTCGAGACGCTGGGTCCGCTGTTGCCCGATGAATCCATGGCGGAACCTTCTTCACTCTGATCAATTCAGTCCATGTTCACCGACAAAAAAAAAAAAAAAAAAAGCTAATTAACTCACTTCTGAATCCGACATTTCTGGAACGGGTCGTTTCCTGTAAACTGGTCTCTAATTAGAATTGCCAAGCATGCCTTTGAAGAAGGCAAGTTGTGAGAAATTGTTTAAGACAGGCTTGGAAGGATATTTGTTCGCCACGCCCTAGTAAAAAGATGGCGAATTGTAACGCTGGGAATAGGTATCTGTACTGCTTTACGCATGGCAACTCTGGAACGAACAGCCAGATCTCTGACAAGTAGGCGAGAGAACAAAACGTGTTAGTATGTTGTTTGTATTTTTGCTTCAGTTTCTTTTTTCTTTTTATTTAAATTTTAGACTGAAAGATCTGTCTGATGGTATCACTAATGATCCCCCTTCAGGTCTAAAAGGACGGTGAGCACCTAAATAGAAGTGGTTCTTTGCTGAAAAATGCTTATTAAATTGAAAAACAAAACTGCTTTCATGATGATATAAGGAATGTATTGTAAATCACTTGTGATCATGACAGCATTATCTGATGCTTTTGTGTTTTCTGTCCAGTTTTTCAGATTTGAAGAAGAACACTGTTCTGGAGTGTGTGGTGGGAGAGAGTCACGTCGCTGTACTGTTGGAGGATGGAAAAATCTGTCGCATTGGCTACTCTGAAGAACTTCCACCTTTACCTACTGTCTCCAATCCAGTTCTTCCTACAACGAGTAAAGAGAAGAGGTACAGTGGACCTTAACTAAATTTATCAGTCATGAGTCCATGTTTGTTGCTATAGTGACGATGATGCAGCCTCCACTTCCAGTGCACGTAAGTGGATCAAGTCCTGTCTTCCTGAGACAGCTGCTATATGTTAGTGCTCTCTTCTTCCCCGTATCTTTCTGGTACCATCCCTCACCCTCATCTTCTCACAGCACTGCATCATTCCCTTCTTTGCCACATTTCTTATGTTTTAGTCTTATTTTATTTATTTATTTTTAATTATTATTCACTGTAGGTTCACGTGGTTCATCACCTGGGAGAGCAGACGATGACCGTGCTGCTCATGCTCTGTAAGTTTAGGGAAGGGGTGTGTCACTTGTGCTGGTATAGAAGTGATCTCTGCGAGTATGGAGGAAGGTTGAGGTGTTCATTGTGTGTTCCTTCGATTCGTTGTTTGAAAATGTGTGGTTCTAGTCCTTATTCTGTCTTGTTCTCTCTTACCATAGCCACGCCTTAAGCATTCTGCGCTCTAACCAGCCTGGCACCAGTGGATCGGGGAGGATTAACTCGCGTGGGAGAATATGGTTACGTCGTCGTGGTGGGCGTGGCCTGATAACACGATGGCCTGTTATACCTGCATCAGAAGTTCCAGATGACCTCATTGACCAAGCCATGTCTGTCCTGCAGGACAAGTCCAGGGATATGGTGACTAGAGAGCTCCAGCGCACGGTAGGAATGTGAATGGGTGTGGCTTATGTATGTGTATGTGTGTGTATGTAATGTGCATGTATAGAACTTGGATGTAAATCAGGCTTTGAACAACTTGCTCAGTCGTGAGGATGATGATGGTGACGAGGATGCATCGGGTATAGTGGGACTGGGGATACCTTCAGGTGGTAAGTGACAGGGCGTGGCTGGGAGAGGTGTGGAGGGGGGGTAGGGCTGGGAGAGGTGTGAAGAGGGGTAGGGCTGGGAGAGGTGTGAAGAGGGGTAGGGCTGGGAGGAGGTATGTGGAGGGTGGGGCTGGGAGAGGTGTGAAGAGGGGTGGGGCTGGGAGCAGGTATGTGAAGGGGTGGGGCTGGGAGCAGGTATGTGAAGGGGCAGTAGATGGTGGAACGGTGTTGGTCTTATTTTAGTCTATGGTATTATGGTTTATGTTTAATACCATTGACTGATGACAGTTCAAGCTAGGGGCTGACTGCACCTGGTCATGTCGAGCTATAGGTGTGGTTTCTTTATTTGCAGGCATGGTTATGTTTTCACTAATTGTGGTCATGTTAGACCGTAGGCGGCCATATTCAATTGTGGGTGTGTGTGTTTGTTATTTAGCTGAGCTACTGAGCCTGCTTGGTTCTGGTTTGGTGGGAGTGGCAGATGAGGACTTGGAGGACATAACGGCCAATCGGCTGAGTGAGGATGGAGAGGAGTTTGGAGGTCGCGAGTCTCGGGTCTCTCTGTACGAGTTCAGCAACCCGCTGGTACAGGTGTGGGTTGGGCAGTGTGCTGTGCAGTTTTAGGTAAAGTGTCTCCATCATATGTATGTTGTGATGTAACCATGGTGATATAGAATGAGATGCGGTCATTAGTCAATCTTGCCGATGGAGCAGCGGGAGGCAGTACTCCGTCCTCCTGGGAGAGAAGTAGTGGCCCCACCTCGTCACGTGCCGGCACTTCTGGGGGAGGCAGTTCGCGCTCTGGTGAACGAGGAAAGAGGAGCAATTCCGGCCGCAAATCTGGCTCGTCAAGTAGTAAGAAGAAGGAGGAGCCTAGCGGACCAATGCTGCATGATGGGGCACTAGAGTCCTGGGGTGGGCTGCAGGTGGGTGTGGTCTTGATAGGTTATACTAGCGTGATTTGTTATCGGCTATGTGGGGTAGGATGGAGTCCAGTTTCGACACATTGCTGGCATGCACTCTGAACTTTATGCTGTGGACAGTAATGGACACCTTCATGGGTGGGTGTGGGCTAATCCTTGTCCTACACAGAGGCCACACCCACTCGAGAAGAAACTTGGACTTGAAGATGAGAAGATCAAGTTTATTGCAGGGAAGTTCATGCGAGCCAGTGTGGTGACAGAGTCAGGCAAGGTAAGCTGAGGTCGGTTCACATCTTTATTCTCTTAGTACTAAGGTGTGAACTGATGATATCTACTGAAATTCCACTTAACCTTGTGTTAGTAGAGAGTAGAATGAATTAATATTTCAGTTGATGCACATGTTGTACAAGTTCAAATTTCTCAGTTGAAGTATTGGAGTGAGTGCACCCTGTGTTTACCACTTCATCTGCCACCACGAGAACTTATGATTTAGTTCTAGTCTTCTTCTCATTTGTTGTTTATTGTCACTTGTATGTAGCTGGCCACCTGGGTCGACGAAGCAGTGAGAGGCGTGGCACATCGCCTGGAGTTAAGGGCTCAAGCATACCCTGAGCTGTCTGGCGACAGTGTAGGTCAGCTGCTGGTCAGTGAAATAGTCAGTTCTGTGGTAATGGACTCTGGCAAGATATACTGGTGGTAAGTAGCTCTGGGGCATGTCATCCACAACACTGCTAGTACCGAGTCACTATTCTCGCCCTAACCACACCCACCAACTGTTTTCCCACTCAACAGGGGTGTTCTTCCTTTCAACGAGAGACAGCAGTCCATTATGCAGAATTACGACAAAGTGCGGCAGTATCGGTATCGCAGCTCCCTCTCTTCCTCGTCAGGTACGTCCCACGTGGTCCAAGGTAGCAAGGTGTGTGTGCGGAGTTCTCCCATCTACGGTGCGGGTGGTAAGGTGGTGCATCTGAAGGGGACGCAGCTGCAGTGTGGCATCCTGTTGTCAGACATCGTCAGCCCCAGTCTCACAGAGAAGTGCTCGTTCAAGGTCATCAGCGGGGAGATGGCAGAGCTGGGCAAGGTTGCCACTAGGATGAGTACGAGAGGGAGTAAAGGTGTGGCAGAGAAACCCGGAGAATCTAGCATGCACATAGGTAAGAACTGACAGGAAGGGAAAAAATAACATCAAGATTTGGGGGGGGGGGGGGGGGGGGGTTATTTTTTATTTTTTGACAGACAGACACACACACACAAGCTTACATTCTGGAACATATGTAGTATTCCTTAATTGCGTGTGTGTATGACAGGATCAAAGCGCACATTTAGTGAAATGATGGAAGGAGGACAGGAGGAGAAAGTGGAGGAGTGGTCTCTGCGTGATGTCATCTTTGTTGATCATGTGACCAACCTCAATGTGGGTGTGGTTGTGAAGCTGGATGGCAACTATGTGGCCGTGCACTATCCAGCCATAGAGGGGGAGGAGTTATCGCAGGTGGACATCAGCAAGTGCCGCCTCCTGCTCAAGGATGAGATGGTGGTAAGTTGGGTAGGTGTGGTCAGCTTGGTGGTTGTTTTGAGAGATGTGGTCAGTGCTCAAGGCATGTATTCTTTCTGTGTGTGTGTGTGTGTCCGTCCTTGTTGTATGTAGCTTGCTTCTGAAGCTTCAGACCATCTCACACCTTACTACATCCAGGACCATCCCAAGAAGCTCCGCCCACTAGCTGGTCACACGTTGTTCTCTCTGGCATGTGACATGCGTGGTGTTCACGCCCTCTACTCTTCTCACAATCAGCTACGCTACGTGCAGTTCAGCCTGGAGACCGGCAGCTTCCAGCTCAATTCTCGCTTCAGTGAGCTGAGCTCCAAGTACCTCATTAAGCAGGGGTTGTCCCTGCGCCTGGTTCCTGTCAACCAGGGTGTGGCTCTCATCATTGATCAACATGGTGGACTCTTTCCAATATCCAAAAATAATATTGGGAACATGAGAGATTTGCAGCTGCTGGTGAGGGAGATAGTGTGGTAAAGGGTCGATGTCTGGTAAAGGGTCGATGTCTGGTAAAGGGTCTGTGTCTGTCTAGTAAAGTGTTTTGTGCAGAGTAATTTAGTTGTTTCTTTTTACGTAAAGAAATTTAGGAGGAGCTTAGATTTAAAAAAAATTCAAAAAAAAGTAGGGAAGAAGTCGTGCAGTGTTGTAGTTTGTAGTGTGATGACCCACTTAATGATAAGGACCTGCTAGTGCAGTGCTGATGTTGCCATGGCGTTAGTTCTGTGTGGTTTGAGCATTTTCTTGTTTTGTCTTTGGTTAGAACCTCCCTCCTGTGACATCGGTTAGTGTAGGCGTGTGTAGCAGCCGGAACAACATGGTGGGTGTGGTCACGCACAAGCAGGTGCTCATGCCAGCCATCCTGAGGTGTGATGTAATTATGGTGCAGAATATTCTGGAGAGCCTCAAAAGTAAGCATGTATTGATTGATGGCCTGTGAGTGTCACGTGACACATGAGGTGAATGTCATGTGACACATGAGGTGGGATGTGTTGGAGTGGGTGGGTCATGTGCGTGTATAATTATGCTGTATTCATTTGTTTGTGTGTGTATTGAGTGAATGTGTTTGTGTGTTCTCACCTCAGGTAATCCTGCATTGCTGACATCTGCCCTGAAGGAGCATTGTTCTGGAGGGTCTAACATCTTCCATGTTCTAGCTCAGCTAGGCAAGCCTCACGATCCAGTGCCGACTAATGCAGGAGACAAGAAGAGTGTGTCTGCTAGGACCACGCCCAGAGGAGGCATGCTGCGAGCTATCATGAAGCAAGCTATGGCGATGGCGAGTGGAAGCAGTGGCATGGGAAGCAGCATGGGTGAGTGGGGGTAGAGCTGGTGGAGGAAAGGGAGCAGCATGAATGAGTGGGGGTGGGGCTGGTAGAGTGGAGGGAGCAGCATGGGTGAGTGGGAGTGGGGCTGGTAGAGAGGAGGGAGCAGCATGGATGAGTGGGGGTGGGGCTGAGGAAGGATGAGCAGGAGGGAGCCGCATGTGTGAGGGGGTGGGGCTGGGGAAGGTATGGGCAAAGCAGAGGGGTGAGTTGGACTAATACTTTGGTATGCAGGATGAGTGAGGAGTAGCTGGTGTATGTGGATTGAGGGGGTGAGACTGGAGTATCATTGTAGATCACCATGTAGGGGCTGTATAAGACATGTACATACATCACTGATGATCATGTGTATGTGTCCAGTGATCATGTGTGATGACAACATGTGCATGGGCAATGCTCATGTGGTTTGTAGACGAATGAAAAGTGATGGTGCTAGTGTGAGTTGTTGTTGGTGTGCATAGATTGGAGTAGTGAAGACATGGAGGATCTGAGTGACTCAGTGTCCAGTGATCCAGTCCATGACATCGTGGATCTCATCTCTTCACTGGATGACTATCATGGAGTCCTCACACAGCTACTGCAGGAGAAGAACTTGGAAGGGTACACACCCTTCATGGCAGCAGTTGTTTACAAGGTATTAATGCACATGCACACACGGACATCCACCGACTCACATAAAGCCAATTCACGCATAGCTTTATCATATCATGAGATAATGACATCTATAATAATCACATGATACGATAGTTACATAATCTATGTAGTAGCAAATGTGAAAGTGAAATTTATGGGTGGCTTATTATCAATTAGCTAATGATAACTAGTTATGCCGCATTTAGGCTATTGCTTATGCTCCACTACTCTAATTAAGGCTTGTCCTTGTGTGGGCGTGACATAGGTATGTACATGTGTTTGTGTGTGCAGGCATATTGCACGGCTCGCATGTTACTGGACTTTGTTGAGGTCACTTCCAAAGGTCAACCAGAGCTCCTTCTCACCATGTTGTATCCATCAGACAGTCACCTTGACGATAATCCGATTTTCATACTCTGCAGAAATGATCCTTGCTCTTTCACGTGGACTGGAGAGAGTCACATACAGCAGGTCAGAGTTCATCCACAGGGTCAGAGTTCATTGGGTGGGGCACAATTGTCACACAGTTCTGGTTCACCAGGTCCCAGTTCTCCCAAGGCTGGGAAGGATGGTGTGGGAAGGATGGGTGTGATATAGGCAGGATGGGTGTGATACAGGCAGGATGGGTGTGATACAGGCAGGATGGGTGTGATACAGGCAGGATGGGTGTGATAGCATGCAGGTATGGGTGGATACAGGCAGGATGGTGTTATACATGGCAGGATGGGTGTGTGTGATACAGGCAGGATGGGTGTGATACAGGAAGGATGGGTGTGATACAGGCAGGATGGGTGTGATCTAGGAAGGATGGGTGTGATCTAGGAAGGATGGGTGTGATATAGGAAGGATGGGTGTGATCTAGGAAGGATGGGTGTGATATAGGAAGGATGGGTGTGATATAGGAAGGATGGGTGTGATATAGGAAGGATGGGTGTGATACAGGCAGGATGGGTGTGATCTAGGAAGGATGGGTGTGATCTAGGAAGGATGGGTGTGATCTAGGAAGGATGGGTGTGATATAGGAAGGATGGGTGTGATACAGGAAGGATGGGTGTGATACAGGCAGGATGGGTGTGATCTAGGAAGGATGGGTGTGATATAGGAAGGATGGGTGTGATATAGGAAGGATGGGTGTGATATAGGAAGGATGGGTGTGATACAGGAAGGATGGGTGTGATACAGGCAGGATGGGTGTGATCTAGGCAGGGTGGGTGTGATCTGGGAAGGATGGGTGTGATCTAGGCAGGGTGGGTGTGATCTGGGAAGGATGGGTGTGATCTGGGAAGGATGGGTGTGATCTGGGAAGGATGGGTGTGATCTGGGAAGGATGGGTGTGATATAGGAAGGATGGGTGTGATACAGGAAGGATGGGTGTGATACAGGAAGGATGGGTGTGATACAGGCAGGATGGGTGTGATACAGGCAGGATGGGTGTGATACAGGCAGGATGGGTGTGATACAGGCAGGATGGGTGTGATACAGGCAGGATGGGTGTGATACAGGCAGGATGGCAAGTTGCTGACCAGTACCGACCTGGGCACACGTGTGAATAGTCGTCGCCAGCACCTGCTGGGGGTCCTGGCAGCGACCGTTGTGCGGCAGCAGAAGGAGCAGAACAACTACAGCGGCATTCAGAGTAGCTCCACCTACAGGTCCTCAAGATCGTCTGACAGTATCCCTATATATGACCTCTCACCTCCCAAGTTCGCTCAGAAAGCTCTGGCGATGGTTTTGGAGAACTGGCCGTGTGTGCGTGTGCAGATGATGTGCGACACTGTTGTCGGTGGAGGGGGTGGGGCTGGCTCAGAAGAAGGCGTGTGGCCTGGAGTAGTGGGGGGTGGGTCTCTGAAAGGGCACACGACTGTTGCATCTCTGGATTCCTTTGTGTACCTGGTACTCACTAAACTCAGCCTTAAGGTGAGGGCAAGACTGTGCGTGTGTGTGGGCACGTGTATGAATTGGAAGGAAAGAGAAGTTTTGTTCTTAAGATATGCTTGGATGTGTGTTTGTTTGGTATAGATCTTGGACAATCTTCTCACTATCCTAGTGTCCCACATTGGTCCAGATCGTAATCAGCCTGAGGGTGTGGATGCGGCTAACAGATTCATCAGGTCGGTGGTGCGGGTGTACACCGTGTGTCACTTGGAGCTGTCCTCAATTCCTGCTCAGCCCTCCATCATCACCTCGTCCAAGAGGAAGTCGTGAGTCATGCTCTTGCCATGTGTTAATCATGTGACGTGTCAAGTGTACGTGATAATAACTCGCGTCACCTTTGATAAGGTAACTTACCCTCAGGAAAGGACAGACAGACATTTGCTAAGAATGGGGTCCCTTCTATTACATGGTATTCGTGTGATCACGTTCTTCAAACTTCTTTAGGAGTTAAAGTCAAGATTGGAACTTTTTACTTCTCTCTCTCTCTTTCAGTCTTTCATTTCTTCTTTGTTCTTTAGGACCGATAGACTAATGGTGCATGACAAGTGCGTGTTGCATAATTAGCTGCTGCTTTACTTGTGTGCTAGCGTGCACAGGACTGGGTTAGTTGTTGGTTGTTGTTTTGCTTTTTTTTTTCCCGTGCATTGTGGGCGCACGATGGGCGGACCCCGCTCAGTCGTGGCTGAAGGCGCTCGCACAAGGTGGCCTATGAACGCTGCCACCAGAATCGCTTGACTCCAGGCGGGCGAACCCGGACCTCTACCACTTAGGTAACTAAGTTAATATAATTGAGTAAGCGACTGCAAGGTCACCTCGTGAGGTCGATACTTAAATATCACTAACTCCACGAGGCAACACACATATAATGCACACTTCCGGCTCCACACCTTGCCGGGGCACAAACGATACAAACACACGCACATACATATAATAATACCAAAACACATCACGTTACAAAACCAATACTCACAATAAAATAAATACATGATGCACTGTTCAATGTTTCATGTTCTGCATAAATGTTCATGTGGGCACGCCCACATCTCCCCCTCCTTCTTCTGCTGAGGCTCTGTCATCAGCATAGGGAGACTCATAGATTCTGCTCAACCAATCCGCGGCATGGTTGTCTTTGCCTTATCTGTAGATCACTCGGAAATCGAAATCTTCCAACTTTAGCGTCCACCTCAACAGGCGGCGGTTCTTCTGATTAACCAGCGGGCGATGGTCAGTTACCACCGTGAAGGTCCGGCCGTACAGGTAAAACGCAAAATGTACAATGGTCCAATATAAGGCGCGACCCTCCAACTCTTGTGCGCTATATCTGCGTTCAGCACCTTGAAGTTGCTTGGAATTGAAGGACACTGGACACAAGGACTCGTCTCTGACAACAGACAAAACTCCACCTACTCCAGAACCCGAACCATCAGTCTCTATTACAAAGCTATTTTCTCTGTGGGTATACACAAACAAACACTTGTGGTAAGACAACAACACAACTTACAAAAGGCGTCGACTCTGGCAGGGCACTCCACCATCCGAGGAGTGGTGAAAGGAGTGAAGAATATCTGTGGAAGTCCCTGACGAAGCGGCAGTAATAATTACATAGACCAAGGAAGCTTCTCAACTGCTGTTTGGACTTCGGACGAACGTAGTTGTGTAGCACACTCACTCTGTCTTCAGGAACACTCAATACATCACCACCGATACGATGACCCAAATAAATCAACTTCTCTCGACCAAATTCACACTTACATTTATTGCACTTAAACCCTGCCTCTGACAATTTACCAAGAACATCACTAATGTGGCCTAAACGGGCCTCCCAACAATCCAAAGTAATAAGAATATCGTCGATGTATATCCCTGTCAAATTCACACAGTCCACCAACACCAGTTCTACAGCTCGCTGAAACATGGCTGGAGCATTACTCAAGCCAAAGGGAACACGGTTATATTGAAATTTCCCGAAGGGGCTCACAAAGGCGGTTTTGGGGCGATCTTCCAACTTGATGGCCAGCTGATGGAACCCCTTGGTGAGGTCCAGCTTCGAGAGGCATTTGGACCCACCAACTTTCATCAGCAATTCTTCCAGGACCGACATGTAATAGGGGTCCTTGACAGTGAGCTCGTTCACACGACGAAAATCTACACACAGGCGAATATCGCCATTAGCCTTCCTAACAGGACCAAGTGGTGAACACCACGGGCTATGAGATCTAGAGATGATTGCCCTGCTTCTCCCTAACAGGTCCAAGTGGTGAACACCACGGGCTATGAGATCTAGAGATGATGCCCTGCTTCTCCCTAACAGGACCAAGTGGTGAACACCACGGGCTATGAGATCTAGAGATGATGCCCTGCTTCTCCCTAACAGGACCAAGTGGTGAACACCACGGGCTATGAGATCTAGAGATGATGCCCTGCTTCTCCCTAACAGGACCAAGTGGTGAACACCACGGGCTATGAGATCTAGAGATGATGCCCTGCTTCTCCCTAACAGGACCAAGTGGTGAACACCACGGGCTATGAGATCTAGAGATGATGCCCTGCTTCTCCCTAACAGGTCCAAGTGGTGAACACCACGGGCTATGAGATCTAGAGATGATGCCCTGCTTCTCCCTAACAGGACCAAGTGGTGAACCACGGGCTATGAGATCTAGAGATGATGCCCTGCTTCTCCCTAACAGGTCCAAGTGGTAAACACCACAGGCTATGAGATCTAGAGATGATGCCCTGCTTCTCCCTAACAGGACCGAGTGGTGAACACCACGGGCTATGAGATCTAGAGATGATGCCCTGCTTCTCCCTAACAGGACCAAGTGGTGAACACCACGGGCTATGAGATCTAGAGATGATGCCCTGCTTCTCCCTAACAGGTCCAAGTGGTGAACACCACGGGCTATGAGATCTAGAGATGATGCCCTGCTTCTCCAATTTATCTATTTCTTTCTTGACCTCACTGCGAACTGCTATAGACACTGAATACGGGTGCTGGTAAATAGGGGCGGGGCAGTATTGCCAGTGTCAATCGACATTTCTACTAAGTCAACATTCCCAGGCACCTCAGAAGAGACATCAACATGTTTGTCTAACACCTCACCCAATTTAATCTCATCATACCCTGTACAAGCACCATCTAGCAAAGCAGAATCTGCATCCTCGTCAATAACAACATCCAATCTGTTAATATTAATTTGTTCCACATATTTTTTAATGCTGTTCACATGAACCATTTTCCCATTCTTCTTCTTAACATCTCTACCAATTCTATAATTAACCAAACCTTTCTTATCCTGCACAACAATCCAGCTATCGGACAGCTTACAAGTGAGACCTGGTACGCGATACAAGACTCTATCACTAACTTCAAACTCCCTTAGTTTACTCCCTTTGTTGAAATATGACTCTCTCTTCTCCCTAGCCTTAGCTATGTTCAAAGCAGCAACATCCCGCACAACAAAATAACAAAGACAAGTGAAAATTGCACACACACGATCAAACAATAAAACACAA
>WLWD01000684.1_pt1 | contig 221127 bp, 162 predicted proteins | sample 6712731 | NCBI WGS metagenome assembly WLWD01 (sample SAMN12718690, study PRJNA576275) | sponge metagenome | isolation source: marine sponge | host: Mycale hentscheli | place: New Zealand: South Island, Marlborough, Capsize Point | collected 2014-11-01 | reverse complement strand
CGAGCAAGCGCGTAGGAGAAAATGTGCACACGTACGCCCACGCAAGAACAAAAACAATTCCTAGACCTAAATATATATATATCGCGGACTCATTAGAGAGTCAGCTCCGCTCGCTTCGCTGAATTAATTGTTAATTGTCGGTAATCTCCAAAATCAGAGCGTGACTGACAAACAGACAGGACGACTACTATAACCCTCTGGCACATGCACGCTGAGGGTTAACAACAGTAACTATAGTGTAACTTATCGAAGTTAATTATAAAAAAGTTACTTTTAAAAAATATACATGAACAAGAACGACACAATAAGCATAATCACTTTACACATGACACTATTATGCCCAATAAAAAACAAAAGCAACAACACAACATAAGAACACAGTTCTTATTCTTAATGTGTGTTTAAAAAAAAGCATATATTCATACTACTTATTACAAGAGTTAAAGTGTGTTATGGTGAAATATTTCACAAGCAGGATAAGTTATTTTCACGAGCTAGAGGGAGTGAACATAAAGCCTGAGAGTGAAATATCTTGCCATATCACTCCAATAGAGTGCAATAAGTGGTCTATTCTATGCTAAATATCTTCACTGCAGTAGTTAACTCACGGTGTAAAGTTGGCTATAAAAACTCTCTAGAGGCTCCCCACACCCCCAGCTGATATTTAGCAGCTGCTCTTACTGGGTAGGCTTCACAGAGAAATGTAGCTGTAAAAAAAGAAAAGAAAACTGGTAAGCTAGGCCCAGGTTGCTATAACTACTGTATCAGAGGATAATGAGCTTTACAGTGGTAATATGATGTTCTGACCTACCTAAAAATAACAGTATGAAGATATTTAGCATGGAGTAAAATAAAATATGTGCTAAGCAAAATAAAACTGAGATAGTTATAATAGCCATTCCCTTCCCGGTAATTACAAACTATACTAGTGGTGCGCTCGAATAGCGCAAATGCATGGCGAGCAAGCAGACTCTTTTTACAGAAAAATAGGACAGAAAATTACATCTAACTGTAGTGCACAGTGACCCTTTCCATTCTCAGTTAGCATCAGAGAATCTAAAGTCTCTGATCCCAGACTAAACTAACAGAGTTACCTGAATAAACTTCGAAAGCAGTGGCAAAGAAGCGCAGCTTGACAAAGAATTCACAATTGTTTCAAGAAGAGAGTAGCTATAAACTTTTTGGTTGAAAAAAAGTTGCGTAAGGCAGTGCAGCAGGATTCTCCGCGCTCGTTAATTGAAAAATACTGTAACTGTGAACGCTTTACCTAACTTACGTAATTAGAAGCGCGGGCGAAATATTTTGACGTACGTATACATACATACATATATCTGAACTCTCAATTGAACACGACTGATAGTCAGCTTTGCTCGCTTCGCTCGCTCGCTGAATAATATATCCTTGAAGTACTTTCACCCTTGAATAGATACCACCCTCAATTAGTATTCTCCCTACTCAGACTATCCAAAGTAATAATGGCTTCCCTGACTTATATTTGCAACTTTCTGACTTTCTTGCCACAGGCCAGCCTCGCTCATTGCTAACCATAAAATATGGCAAAATACACATTCTTGCACCCTGAACAAGCACGGAGGTTACTTTGGTGGTAATTAACAGCTTAAAAATTGTAAGTTGAATTAATAGCAATCCCTTCATGTTGTTTTTCTCCCTCACTTAGCAATTGCAGTGAGAGTTTGCTGAAAAAATAGTTTTCATGTAAACAACTACTCAAGGAAGAAGGTAGTGTGTGTGTGTAATATGGGGACGACCAATGAATGAGCCTTCTAAGATATTGCTCTTGGGGGTGAAGTAATTTTTTCTTTAACAAAATAAATATCACTGAGCTGCCTTTATAAGTCTGAGCAATTGTTAATTTAGATGCTAGAGAGAGAAAGTATTAACTTACACTGGGCTATGAAGACACTGCACTAAATGTGGTAATATCCCGGATCTAAGAAAATAATACAAAAAACTTATCAAATAGATTTGTTTATCCAATTAAATTTCTCTTTTTTTTTTAACCATTTCATGAACTTCAGTATTAGATAATTCCACCACTCAAAGAAAGCAGCCAATTCATTACACACCAACTACATGCCCACTACACACTCTGACCTCAACTGGATGCCGTTAGACTCATACAAATCCTATGTAACACAGGGGCAATTTCATTTAATACCCAAATAAGCAAAAGACATGTTGCTCATAGCAGTAGTAGTAGTAGTACTAATAAGTAATAGTAGTAGTAGTAGTAGTAGTAGTAGTAGTAGTAGTAGACAAAAACAACAACAAAACAGCAACAAAATAATAGCAATTATTTTGCTATTATTATAATAAATAAATAAAAATAAGTAAATAAATAACTGTTCATGATTCCATTAGTCCCATGATTACACTATTACCTAGCCTCATCTCACGCATGGTATTTGGTCCACATGAACTGGTCAAACCAGTTACTATTCTAGTTGTTCAGTCACTCTTTTGTTCTATTGCTATGTTCTTTGTATGATCAAGGATATAGTTTGTCTTCATTTGACTCTTTGTTTTGAGTAAAGTACTTAACTAGCTAGCTACTTTGAATAGGTCAGGAATAAGTTAATCAACTATAGACCTGGATTTTGTATTCAAGAGACGTTCCTCGTGTACCTACAAACTATTGACAAGAAAATACTCTACAATAAATAAATGAATAAATAAATAAATAAATATTCAAGTATTTTTTAGGCCTTTATAGGGGCATTCTGCCTCCCTGAAAATAAGCTTTCCCCTCCCTCCCCTGAAAATCATTATTGCCTTCATGACGGCATTTTGCTACAAAATGATTATCTATTTCATGGAAACGAGAAATACCCTGAAACTTCAAGTGCTGATTTGACTTCTCTCAAGTTTAGTTCTTAAAAATTACTCTCATGCAGGTTGGCTAGCACATAAATAGAAATATATAGAAATTGTCTACACTCAGACACTAGAGGTCAAGAGACTAGCAATTAATGTACTTACACAATCAAATTATCAATGGGTGGGTCCTTGGCCTTTGATAAAAGTTTCCTACATGTAAACAAAGTGAAATCACCACCAATGTCGTATCAGAAAAAAAAATCACGTGTGACAAAACAGTGGAATTGAAAAAACAAACAAACACAACAACATCGTAGGTCTCAGTTTAGTTTTTTTAAAAACAACAACAAAAAAACAACAACTCATGTGACTTCTAGTTTTTTTAGTATACTTTAAATTTTATATTTACCATATTTCACCACTGGTAACCATTTGTGAGTTATGTATCGGCTTCTTGACATACGCACCCGGTGCTTTCACTTACTGGTGCGTAGGAACTTAACGCCTTCACAAGACAGTAACTCCTTCTATTTCGAGAGTGAGTCCCTCGCGCTATGGGTCTTTCTTGTTGGCTCTATAGAATAAAGAATGTCTCACCCTCTTTTCCCTCCAGAATAAGAACAACAAACAACCAAAACAAAACAACAACACTAAAAACACTAAAATAAAGATACAACTACACCGAACACCAAAAAACACAACCAAAAAAGAGAGACATCACAATAACACAAAAAGCAAAGTTAAGGGTAGACGTTAGGAAAAAAATAGTGAACGAAAGACAACAAAGAGAAGAAACATAAGAACGTCAAAAAAAAGTTGAGATAGAAAAGAACACGGATGGATGTGACGAGGTAAAAAAGATCAAAAGGGAGAAGTCTAAGTAGAGTGGAATATTTGAGGGAACAGAAAACAAAGAAGAAACTAAGAAAAAGAAAAAAACAAAAAATAAACAAAAAGACAACAGCAAAACGCAAAACACGAAACAATAACAGGAAAATTCCGCATTCGTAATGGAAAAAAATTAACAGAAATGCAGGAGGGGGAGGGAGAAGGAGTAAGTAAGAAAGAGGAATGAATGTACCGCACAAAAACGAAGTCGACAAAAAGAGAGAAACCAATGAGAAGGGAAAACTAAACATGAATTTGCGATCCTTTCAAAAACGAAAGACGGAAAAGAAAAAAAAAAGGAAATGGGAAAAGGACGGGAACGACAAGAGATAAGAAAGAAGAGGGGACACAAAAAAACAAATACAACAAAAAACAAAAGAAAAAAAAAAGAGAAGGGAAGAAGAGTAGAGAGGAAAAAATAGCAAGAAGCAAAAGGGAAAAAAAAAAATCAAAAAGGGTCCTACAACATGCATAAAAATATATATAGCAACCATATATCTTGGAAACGACAATTGCAGCCTTGGGATTCCCCGTGCTTCTCATTCTATTTTGTCAAAAAAAAATTCATTTTATGCTATAAAAACACTTTTTATGGTTATACAAAGTATTTCATATCTATGTAACTTTTAGGGTGATATCACTCTTATCACACGGCAGTTACTAAGCAGCTATAGTATTATATATATACATGGTGTAGTTACACCACAACGTGGAGATTGGTATGGGATTTACACAACCGAGGGCAGAAGGCTAGTGTAAATACCATACCGACCGAACAGGGTGGTATAAATGGCTTGTACCTGGCTGACTCTAGGCTGTAGGAAACACATAAAAACAAATTTTTGATAGAATGGTTCTTTCATTCACATCCTAGGAGGTGAATATGAAATATTTTCATGCCCAGTTGAGCTAGCTGATTGGACAATGAACCATAGAAAATATATACAACTACAATCCCCAGTTCCCCCTCCTCACTCTGTATGAAATCCTGCTAGCGTGTCTGACATCTGTTGTTTCTAATCCAGACAAAGATGTAACTAGTCCTTTACATTAAAACTATATAGCCTTAGGGACAAAATTAGAAATTAGCTTACAGCCTTATCTTGGTCTTTGGTCTTGAAAGTCTCCATCCTTGTAGCAGCTTCGGTAACCTACCACCTAAAGACAAAATTCTTAGTATACTTCATTAACATTTAAGCCAGACAGAACTGATACTCCTCCATACACTAGACATCTTCTAAAGACTAATTGATACTAGCCAAATGACACTTGGTTTGTATTCTTTCTAGAATCAAAGAGATTGTAAGTGGTGTAAAAATAAGTTGGCAAGAAAGCAAAGCAAAATGAGTAAGACACTATCAGAAGCTTATTATAATTCAAGACAAATGAAAATATATAATTATATATAGAGAATATTTCATTTAATTGTTTCCAGCCCTTGAATAGCTACAGTACTCAACTTGTTTTGCACTGCTCGGGCTTTTCAAAGTGGCAACACAATTTCTCAATTTCTAACTTATAGCTGTGTCAGTAATTTAGGGTTACTGCAGCCACTCAATCAGCTCTTTTTCACTGTCCCAAGACTTCCAGGTATGTACTATAATAGAGGAATTGGGAAGTGGAACTTACTGTGAAAAACACTAGGATTCATGAAAGGGCTTCAGGACGAGTAATTCTTGTAAGCTAGGAGAATAAGCTAATGCACACCTTATTAATATCACTCCTTCTCTCACAGTGCCAGAGATATTTTGTACAAGCATTTACCTAGGCATGGAAGTTTATCGTGTGCTGCATTAACATAAGGGTTTAACCGCAGAGCATCGACAAAGGACTCATTACATTTCTTTTGAACTGGTTATGTACTAATAATGCCACCAGACCATTTCCCAGCGTAGTTGTTAGGTAAAGGGTCTGGCTACGCGAGACTACTACCACGACATATTATGGAAAATATTAGCCCAGCTTAGCACTTACATCAATAGTCAAGGTCCGATCACATCACTGATCTAGATCGTGAATGTACGAGGGTTTTTTTTTCTTTCCGAGAGCTTTCAATGCTGTCAGTCAACTAAACTCAAACTACCTTCGTTAGCGCTCTCTATACCGAGTATATAAAATTGACGACCCTTTTCAATTACCTAAATAGCTGTAATAATAAGACACGGTACAAGATCGTAATAATATACACAAATGCATACAATTTAGTTGTCTTGCTACCATGACCCTTTACCCAAAAACAATTAGTAGCGGTCAAGTTACTACAAAAAATAAAGAATAAAGAAGAATGAACGGCAATCCAAATGTTGAATTACTTTGGGACACCTGGCACTGGATTCAGACAAACACAATATGAATATGTTTAGAGTGGTACTGTATCAAAAATATTTTTAGAAAGTACTTGTCAATGATATGAGAAACTGTCTGGCAAATGTTCTCTTCTATATGATTCTGAAGTCTCTCCAGTTTAACCAAGCCACCACACTCATCTATTATAGTGCAGCTGATTTCAACACATGGTCTAGACATTCGGATATAACCTGTACAGTCTGATATATATATACATACATACACATAGCTATATACATTATATTACATGAGTCAGAGTGTGATATGGTGAAATATTTCACGAGCAGGCTAATTTATTTTCACAAGCCAGAGGGGAACCTGATAGTGAAATATCTAGCCATATCACTCTGACGAGTGTAATAAGTGGTTTATTCCACACTAGATATCTTCATTACTGTAATTTGTACTGGGGACTGGTAACTCACTGCTAATTGTTATTGAGCGAGTGAAGCGAGTGAGATATTTAGGGTAGACAATTGAAAACTGGGTATATGTTATATATATATATATATATAATAATATATATTGCAGCTTTGATATTTTTACTTGAATATTTCCGCATCACGCGAGCGTTCTGTATTCTCCCATATTGTACGGTTTATATTGTACGGTACACTACGCATGCGCGTAGCGAGTAAAATCAATGAAAATTGAATTGTAACCGGTTGAGAAAAAATATCAAGGCAGCAATAAATCACTTATCACACTCGTCGTGCAATATGGGAATGATATTTTACTCTCACGCCACATTTTCACTCGCCTTTGGCTCGTGAAAATATTTTGCGTGCTCGTAAAATATTTTCCCATATTGTACTCTGACTCGTGCTATAAGTATTATATATTTATCATGTACTGAACTCAAGTACTCCCACAGAGATTAATACAAATGAAACTACCCCAATATTTTCCCATATTGCGTCCCCTTGGGCATTCTAACAAGTGTTATTGCGTCCCCTTAGGGTAATTTTATATTTTTAGGTTTTTTGTTAAATCTTAATAATAATACATTAATTTGATATATCTGTCTATTGCTATGTAGGTATGTATGAATTGTAAATCACTTCATTTGTGGTTGTGTGTCATTAGGTGCAGCGGACATTGTGGTGAAACTTTGTGTTTGTGTTGCTGTAGGAAAACCGATATTTATTGTACAATTGGTGATTGCTGCTCCAGCAAAGAAGGACTAAGCACTTAAATCTTGGTTCATAGTACCACTCGATGGTGTTGTAGGGTATGAAGAAGATGGATTCGTTTCAGACTTTTTGTATGAGCTCAAGACATGAGACATTTCCTTTTGCTGTTGTAATGATGCTTTTTTATAGCTATTTAGACTTTGTAGATTTTTATGCCCCAGTTAGTTGGATTATCTGTGTTTCTGGTACACTATTCTTGGTGAGACATGTAACCATTGTTTTTCGAGCTGAATGATTTGTTTTTCGAGCTGATTGATTTGTTTTTTCCCCAGACAATCCAGCACTTGCAGCCATCCTTTTCATTATTGTATTGATTCTATCCTCCCCCATCTTCTGTTTTTTGTACCAAATGTTATCATTGGAATAATTGTAGTTCACAGCCAAATAAATGGGGATTCCGATTTGCACATTTCAACTGGACGCTTTTGAAGAAAATACGTAAGGGACACGGAGAGATATTGTTGGGGGTGGTCCACAAACATTTCCAACTCTTCATCGTCCAAACACACAGGAGAAGATGCTTCTTCTACGTGCTTAGTTTCCTCCGTTTGTCCGTTAGTATAGACTGGATTAGCCACAGTTGCTTCTATAGGGAGTTTCTGTAGATATTCAGATTGTTACTCAATAATTTCAAGAACTTCATCAAAAAAATCCTGTAATGAAATATCTTCAGCCATAACAACGTTAGCTTACTGGTTTAGCTCCAGAAATATTGTGGTTGCTAAGATTAAGTTTGCCCATGCGTACATGATAAACATGTTATACTTGAATACGCGAAATATCACTCGTCTGATCGGGGTATTGGCACTCGTGCCTGTGGCACTCGTCCCAATACATCCGACAGACTCGTGATATTTTGCAGTATTCAAAGTATAACATATATATATATATATATATATATATATATACTTATTACATAGTCATGGTGTGATATGGCGAAATATTTTATGAGCAGGCTAATTTATTTTCACAGCCAGCCTGAGAGTAAAAATCACTCTGGAATAAGTGGTCCATTCCTAAATATCTTCACTGAAGTAGTAGTACTAGGACTGGTAACTTTCAGGCAAATTGATTATAGGGGCTACCTACACCCAGCTAGTCTCATTCTCGAGAACCTGGTAACTTTGCCAGGTTTCCTGGAAATGCTGGATTGCAATTAATTTCATTTTTGTGATGTCATAGACCTGGGCGAGTTCTGTATTCTGTATTTGTTACCCAAACTTAAAAACAAAAAAAGCTCCGAAATATTTTTTGTAGCTGAGTCAGAGTGCTTGCCTTCAAAAATTACTAACAATTCAGATAGTTTTAAATTCAGAACTTGAGATATTGAGGTAAGAAAGTTAATTTTGTATTTGTCAGCTAAAATTAAGGGGTCAACTGCTATGTAGTACTGTTTTGCATGAACCAAAATAAATTATGCTACAGTACTTGTAGTTTTACATAACCTAACTAGGCAGGCTAACTCGTCATGCCCTTTAATTATGACTGGACGCACTCCCAAACTCCTATTAGTTTTGTGTGAGTCACCACTACAAAGTGGGGTTTGCATGCAGTCATAGCAACAAAAAAATGCACAACATTGAACATTTCTACACCACTAGGGGGAACTTTCCTAAAAGTTCAGACACTAGGAGCCACATTAGCTATGTATAATATTTTTGAAGGCTACCCATAGCTCAAATGACTATTGGCTCTATTATTAAGGTTATACACACACTAATAGCTACCAAGTTTACAAATATGGTGGACTGGAAGCAAGAATGACTTTTCATCACGAGAAATGTGACAACAAATAGCTAGAACATGTACAAATAACAATCACCGTAGCATTGCAACCACACCCATTCACAGAAAAGTGCAGTAATATATAGCTATTTGGCTGCATTTATAAACCAATCAAGTGCTACTAGTTGCTGCTTTTGCGTGTTAGCTATTCTATGCCTGAAGAAATACATCAATACATTTCAGAGTATGGGATCCCTCTTCACAGGTTCATAAGAAGTGAAAACAATTGTTCGAATCTCAAACTCATCACAACAGTGGATCTGGTAAAGGATCTTCAGCATCCTATAAGATGAGAATGTTAATTTAACCAATTCCAACTTACATCCAAGTTGAAGTACTTCTCAATAATATTACATTATTAGTTTCTCCAGCTTTCCCAAGCCACTGCACTCTTTTATCTCTATGGCCATTGTTTTATAGTCATCCCATCGGCTTAAATCACCATCTTTACATAAAACAATTCACAAAAAGTACTTAAAAGTAGAAGTCTACACTTAACTTTCTAGACAGAAACAGTTGCTAAGTAAGTTATTTCTAAGTTATGTGGTACCTAACTGTCAGTCAGTCTGTTATGCTGCACTAAAGATGCAGGACAACTTAGTCTCAGTTTACTGCTTTGGTAAGATCACATGGATTCAAATATTGGCAAACATTACAGGAAAGTGATCAGGAATTAATCAAGTTTATATTAATGATAGAGAGGGCCTTGGGGCATAATATAGTAACCACTTTGACACATGCTCAACTCCTACACCATTCAGATGCAAGACTATAAAGTTTCTCAATATCAATAGCTCCATTTTCCTTCAAAACATAGTTCCACATAGTTCCTTAATTACTGAATAGATGGCCCTCTTCTAGAAAAAGAGGGCTATAGCATTTCCCTCTACCCAGATTAAACACTATTTGTCCTAACTCACCTAACTAGCTATTTCAAAACTTGAATGGTTCACGAGTTCCTCTAATTGATAACCATCACCCACCACAATGTTACCCTGTGTTCCATAGCAGACAGCTAAAATAAAACTAAGTAACAAATTTTTACACAAACTAACTAGACAAAAATATCATTTACAACATATTTATATAATGCAAATGTAAAGTCTAATGTAATTGCAAATCAAGTGCTTTTATTCCTTTTCCTTCCATTGAGAGGAAACCACATATCACAAGTTTATTTTCTTCATTATCCAGCAGAGTTATGAGTTTAGGAATTACTTCTGAGTCAACCACAGCCTGCAAGTGCAGTAGCTATGATGCCAATGAAACATATGAACATCTGAGTCAGTAAGAGTGAGGAATACTACGCTGCTACAATTATCATACCAGGGAATAAAGTCACCTTAACCGGCAACCATGGATAACAAATGTAACAACAGTAGCCTTATTTTAAGCAGGCAAGGATATTTTTGAGGAAAACTTGGGGGAGCATTGCATGTGGTTAAATTCACATTGAGATAGCCAACGAATATGTGACTGGCATAACTTACCTGTGAGCTAACCCACTGGCCAGCGATCTGCTGGGAATGGGCATGAGAGGCAAAACCCATATAAAATTGACGACCCTTTTAAATTATCTATATAGAGGCTGTAATGGTTATGACATGATACAGAGTAATTATATACTTAAACGCATACAATTTAGAAGTCTTGCTACAATAACCCTTTACCCAAAAACAGTTAGTAGTGGTCAGATTAACACAAAAAATTTTTTTTTTAATACAAAGGAATAAAGACAATGAACTGCAATCCAAATGCTGAATGACAGAGTTAAAATCATAATCCTTCATCTGGGATACCTGAGCTGGATTCAGACTTGATCATCATCATCCTAGCAGCTACAAGATATGATTAACACTAAAGTTAAACACATATGAATATTTTTAGAGTGTAACCGTATCAAAAATAATTTTAGAGATTTGTGTACTTACCACTGAATTGAAGTACTTGTCAATGATATGAGACACTGTCTGGCAAATGTTCTCATTTTCATGATTCTGAAGTCTCTCTAGTTTAACCAATCCACCACACCCTTCTATTGTAGTTGCTAGTACTACTATTGGGTGCAGCTGATTTCAACACGTGTTCTAGACCTTCTAATATAACCTGTACAGTCTGTGACATATATATATATATATATATATATAGCTATATATATATATAACGACTTCTACATATTTAAATACAAAGTGCTATTTTAAGTCTTGAATGACTACGTCCCAATGGATAAATTATTACAACACTCATAAAGATTTACTTCCCTTTGCATGAATGAAAAAAGTGGAAATAACAGTTAGTGATGTCTGACACACGCAGTGACTAAACAATGAACAATTTGAAATTCAAGTGCAGCCAATGCACCCGGACAACAATACCCTAAAAGACTTACGGTAGTGTCCGACAGTCCAGTAGCTCACACATTGCTGGAATAGCTCCATGTTGAACCAAATAGTCAACCTAAGAAGATAATTTTTAGGATTACATAACATTTTGAAATGGCAATGCACACTAACCTGTTCTTTTGTCCCTGTCAGAATTTAGTTACCCATAGTGAGTTAAATCCATTAGATAATTTTAAATAAGATAAGAACATCATAAAACTCGTGTTTTCTAATTTGTGCAAGTTGATGTACTAGTTATGATGTGCCAGAACCTTCAGATAGCTAAAATTGGCTGGCTCCACCAAACTGCTTCTTTTGCACATGTTCAACTTACCTGGACTTGATTAAAATGTCCAGCCATAATAATTTTTGACAAAGTCCACACTGCTTTCTAGTTACAACAAATACATACACAAATACAACAGAATTTGTAACATAAACAGAACACAACAGCTTACCACCACCACAGAAAATAGCTGTCTTTGTCTGAGATATATTTCCTAAGTTTAAATTACACTTATACTTGTTTACTTGTTGATTTTTTGTCACCGTCTACACGAGTCTATGTTCATTCCTGCTGACTCACACTGTCATGCATTATATTCCTTATTTGGACATGAATAAATTTTCTAACCAATAACTTCTCAACTTCTGATTCAGTTCCTGCCATATAGCTAAGTTCAGTCCTACGAGTTAACCCTTCAGATGATAGGGCAGCTGCTCTACTGATTCCTTATTTAATTCTGACCAACCATCCCCATAATTAGAGTAATTTTAATACTCAAACCTTCAAACCTATTGAAAAACCCAGAAAATTTGAGGTAAAGGGTCAGCAAGGTCTAAATATTACATGTATCCACTCTTGTACATACTTGTGGTTGAAAGAGCCAATGTCTTACCGTAACTATTGGTTTTGAATGGCTCATGAGTTTGAGTAGGTATGGAAGTATCCCTCCATCTGGCACTCTCTGAGTGTGTCTATCATTACCCATCACAATGTTACCCAGAGTCTGCAGCGATGAGATCTAAAAATATATGACGATAATGATGATGATGGTATGTGTGTGTGTACTCACATGCTCCAGGTACTGTCAAGTAGCTATAGTGATCACATTAGACATATGTGTTCTTTAGGCTAATTTACATCCACGCTCTAAGCCAGTATTTTAACCACATACCACAAGTGGTTTATCTTCATTGTCCAATAGTGCGATTAAATTCGGAATTACATTGGAGTCAACCACAGCCTGCATGAGCCACCGGAAACACAGATATCTCAGAGTTAATTAATGGTTGGTTGATCAAGACTATATCACAAAAGCCTCAGGCTATATTGGAAATTGAATCAGAAAACAACAATAAATTATGTACAAGTCTCATTTTAACATAAACTGCCAGCATTTAATTTTATGTTTTGATAGTAACAATAATAATTGTATTATTGATTCAAAAAGGGGAAAAGATGGAAAGAAAAAAGAAGAACGAAAGAAAAAACAAAGAAAAAAGCTTAACTTAATATTATACCTGAACCAGCTCATAACTGTTTTCTGCCAAATAAGAAAGTCCTAAGCAGGCATCGGAGTGTCTTCATGTTGCAAAAGAAACATCAGTGTTGGTATAGTCTGCACAAATTCACACACATTACACTCACCATGCACCTAACACAATACATACTCACCATACACAATGACACACATACATACTCACCATGCACATAACACAATACACTCCATACACCATACACATGACATGCAAGCATATCACACACGTCGTAAAGTTTAGTTGCAATTGATTCGAAATAGATGCAGTACATGGTTGACAAATTTTTATCCTTGAGACATACTTGCCTAATTTGGTACAGTGTAGCAAATATTATCAGGGATGTGTAAATTAAGCCGTCATTATAGAGAAGATTAAAATCTGATCATGCTGATATTATTTAGCTACCAGACTCACTAGTGGGTCAGGCATTTTTCTCCAGTTCATTGACTAAGTAGCTAGCACTGAAGGAAAGGGAGTGTTGCACTCACCTGACATATATCTTCAAAGGGAGGAGGTGGGTTCTTGCTTCTACACAAGTTGGACAGAGTCCATGCAACAACTTGAATGAAAGAAACCTACACATACACCATTTATTATGCCCTGAAGTCAAGTAACAAACAAAAATCATAAATAACCAGAATGCCTACAAAACACAATTAGAGGTAAATCTAAAAGAATATTCTAAGAATTTTTGGTGCTTTTTTATATTGCTGCTTTATTCAGTCATTATCACAGTGAGTTGATGAGGAGTGTACAATTCGAACAATTTCGTATTAGTAATGCATGGCAATAGAGCATCGAAATTTGCTGACCATTTCTATGGCTGGGCCTTTCAAAGCACTAGATACTTGATCTTATGCTTGAGACATACTCACCTTAGTAACTGAGTGGGCAAAATTTTGTAGAATAGGGATAACCCCTTGAAAGATCACTAAATCCCTGCACTGCGTTCCATTTCCAGCGATGTTTGAGAGAGCCCACATGGACTGCTCTTGGACCATAGGATGCTTAGAGTCTAATAAATTGAAGAGTATAGGCACTGCCCCTGATTCTGCTCCTTAATTTGTCTGCTTTGAATTGCCTGAGGCGATGTTTGACAGTGCCTAGGCTGCGTGATACTGGACCAATTCACTGTTGAAAGTTCAAAATTGTTACAACCAAAAACAAATACTGTACAGATAGATAGACAGACAGACAGACAGGTATGCACACGGAGTTATAATAAGTGAGAAGATACAATATTTAGCATATGAATTTAAATGTAAGTAGCTGATCCAGTAAAATGATTGGACTGGTAATAGCTAATAGAGCTACAGCATGATAATCGATTCAACTGTAATGCATTATGTAGCTATTCAGATTTAGCCATTTTGGTGTTATCATATGAACTGTTTAGCGCATGAGCACAGACAATTATTAACTTAAACATAAGTCATTAAGTTTATCTGCTCAAGAAATAGGTAAAAGAAAATGCAAATTCTCTGTCATTCCATAAGTTCTTTTTTTCCCCCACCATTTTATCACTAATTGTTTCCTGTAATTTATTTTCAGCTGGCAAGACAAAAAAACACAATTTTTTTTTCTAATCAGTCATTCACTAAAAAATTGAAGGTAAAGGACAATACATTTTACTATTACCTTCTATAGTAAAAAATACTTTGTGAAAAAACCCCTCGCATAACTACTTCCCTATTTGTGCTTAATCCCCACTGCCGATCAAAAGTGGTTTGTTAGATTAACATAAGCAAGGCCTTATAACTGCATGAAGAAACTGGTTCAAATAATAGACACCTGATATAATCTCTACTTAAATAGTCAAGTTAAGATGGCCATACATAGTAGAACACATCAACCCTGACAAGGTAAAAATACACCATATTTTCATAGGAATTAAGACTCTGCACTAGAATTGGCAATAGCCCAGATCTGAAATAATCATAACAACATTTCATTCATAATAAAATATCTGAGTTTCATGAGTAAGTCCACCGATGATTACAAAAATCAGATATATCACATCATGGAAGAGAATTTAGAACATCGTGTGGCTATAGCTAGTGCCTAGCTGAGTCAGGCTCACACCTTTCAACAGCATTATATGGTATCTCTTCATTAAAAGTTAAATTTGTGCTAAACAGAGATTTCACCTTTATTCGGCCATAATCTCTTATACTTAAGTTAATCTATATAGTTGAGTCAGAGTATCATATGGTAAGACATCTCATGAGCAGGTGAATTTATCAGCAGCAGGCAAGTGAAAATAAAGCCTGTTAGTGAAATATCTCGTCATATCATGCTCCGATGAGTGTAATACGTGAAATATTCTATACTAGATATCTTCACTGCAGTAGTTTGCTATACCTCCTCGTCGCAAGGTCTACTAGTTCTAGTACCTCTGCCACCTGGATGATTGCCACTAACTACTAGAATATCCGAGGATAGCGTAATACATTGTAATGAGAGTTATCTCATGGGTCACAAACCTAAAAAAAAACAAAACAATTGTGAAGATATATAATATACTATATATGGTGTGACATGTAGAGACAAATAAACCAAACCGGGGCTGCCATCAGAGTTTTGAATGTGCAAAAGGGAATTCCCAGCATTCAAACTGAATTCCTTCAAACTTCAGACCCAAGCTAGAGTTTTAATTCTCAGCAGAGGAGAGGGTATCTCATAAGATGTCAAATTATGCTGATACAATCAGAACTGAACTTTACAAGCTGGGTTGGTTGGCCAAATGGAGAGTGGTGTGAGAATACAAGGTGGTAAGAGTACATGGAAAATAGTAATCTGACTGAATAGAGTGAAATGTAAGACGTATGAATAGTGAAGGGCAAGCAAGGCAGAATAATAAACAAATTTCAGTTAATAATCTAATAAATGTTATAGAAAGTTAATCCAGGTCCTTGAGCATGTGGGGAAGTGTTTCACCACACAATATTATATATATATATATATATACATATATAATATATTATATAATATATATTATTGCTGTGTACTTACTAAATCACTTCATAATAAGGAACAATAAATTGAAGGGAAAAAAAAAAAAAAAAAAAAACAAGAACAAAAAGTGCAATCTGGAGATTATTATTGCATTTATATTTTCTATATTTTGTAGCTATTTTCTTTTCTTTCCCCATTCCCATTTCTTCATGCTTATATATTTTTTAATATTTTCATAGTAATGTGCACTTGCTGCATGTTTTCATGATCATGAAGTGTGCAAGAATTACTTTTAAACAAGAAAAGAAAATGTAGCTAACAATTTATTGTTTTAGTTAATTAAAACCAAAACTCCCAAGTTTTGGGGTATTTTACACTAAACTAAGCTGTAGAGAACATGAAATTAAACATTTTAGATGACAGTAAATTTGATTAAAACTATTTTATTGTAACCAATTCTCCTTGATATGAATCAAAGCATTAGCTAGCTATTTATAGATCCAAGATTTATAAAAATAACATGCTATTTTTGAAGTGAAGTATTTTCTTTAAGGAGTCCATTAGTCATTATTGAAGAATTTGGGACAACACATAGCTATTAACCAAAACTAAGTCAATTGATATAAAACTAAATCTCTACAAGATACTGAAGAAATACTAAATCTAAATTGTCAGGGAGAATTAGGGAGAAAAAAACTAAAACTAAACATTCAAGATATAACTAAGAAAGTATGGAATCTGTAAACTAAAACACTGGACTATACGTCAAAATAAAAATTTGTCAATTTGCTGCTGCAACTCCCATACTATATGTTGGTCATGTTATGACTCGTCCAAGCAAATGTCATAAGTCGTATTGTACACTATTGTAGCCGTTTCAAACCCAAATCTATATTTATGCAATTCTCATTCAACTTCGCAACGATTTCACCAGATGTCTGCTTTACAATGATTTGGTAAGGTAACATAGGTATGATAAATGTGGATTGAAAAATTTAATATCTGAACTAAACAGTACAAGTTATGCAAGTTGAACAATATGAAAATGCCTCAAACGGCAGCACGTCTTTTGCTCCTCCTCTTTGCAGTAGGAGGGGTGATAACTTGAGGAGGCGTGGCTGATTCAGCTTCGTTTCCATCATCCTCTTCACCTTCTTCAGATTCAGCATCAGAACCAACTGGAGTAGCATCTTCCTCTACTCGTGAGACTTTAGTGGAAGGCAACGCACCAATTAATTCAGCTGTGACAGAAAAATAAAGTTAGTTCAAGAGAAACTTGCTTTTGTTGGAAAAATAAAACCTCAAACTAAGGGAAGAGATCTCTCAAGTCGTTTGTGGGTGTTTTGACTTGAAATTGTCCCCACTGTGGAATGTTGCCTCAGTGACAATAATTCACATATGCTTTACCTATTATTACCGACCCTTTTCATTTGCAACCCCTCCCCCCAAGCAAATGAAAACTGTGCCTCCTGCCCTGTGAAAGAGCTCAAACCTCACAGCATTAGTCAAAAGAATAGATTTACAGTTTCAACTGTGGAAAAACATCGGTGTGGAGATGATTAGTGAAGCAAAAATCAATTATATAAAATATAACTTTGAAACAAGTTTTAGGCTTGAAAATAATACCTTCAAAACCTTCACTCACACTTCCTTTTCCTGCCTCTCCTGGACTGACTAGCTGCAGGCACAGGTCCCTTGACCACCTGTGTGTTCCTGTGATAAGCCACTAGAGCATCCCAGCCAGGAATCCGGCCTTCCTTGACACGCTTGTAGTGGCCCTCAGGTAACTGCTTCATGAGGAAAGGGATGATACCTCGCTCTCCCGACCGGTCAATAGCTAGCAGTCGATGGCTGAACTCAGACAGGATGTACAGGAAGTTAATGTGAGGCGGGGGTTTGTTGAAGTCTACTCTCACTTCCTGTCCAACCACAGGTTGAGGAAGGTTTCGCGACATGGCAAACACAATGCCCTCCCTGGATGGGCGGACACATACAAACACAGCTAACTCACCATTGGTGCTGGAGCACACGCCTACTCATTACTACTGCTGATACTACTACTACTATTACTACTACTACTACTATTATTATTGCTACTACTGCTACTACTACTACTACAATAATCTCAGCACTCCCACCTGTGAAGACCAACTAAAGCCTGTCGAACTTTCATTGCATCGATCCCGAGACTGAGAGAGAACTTCTTGGCTAGCTCGCGCAGTTCCGGCCATCCCTCGCTGCTCGGGTCGACCCGCCCCCCTCCATCTTCTTCCAACTGGAGGTAGAGCTCGGAGAGGCTGACAATGGCAGTCTTTGACCATCCAATCGGGTTCGTCTCGCGGCACTTGTTCATGGAAATTCGAATGAGGTCTCCAAAGTTGTGGTATTGCTAGTAATGGAGGAGGGAAAGGCAAGATAGAGATTAATTGAATTTTAGACTGGGGAAGGGGGCAGGGGGATATGCGAGTGAATCCCACTAAATATTAATCCAACAGCAAGTCAAGTATAAATTGTAAACCATCCAAGTGAGTCTATTCCACGGTATTCTACGGCCCAATGAAACAATTGAGAGAATCCTAATAAAGGACTGTAGCAGTTCTCTTACACTGATGAAATGGCCCCAGATGGGAGCAGCCATTTTGGCGTCCACCACATTGAACATGGTGAGCTTGAGGAAGCCAGCCAGCAGAATCCGACTGTCGTTGAGTTTCTCTGCCATGACAAGAGCCTCCTCGTCAGTGGCCGTCTCTACGTCTTGATCCTCATCATTGGAGTTGATCACATGATCCATCACATAAGCCTGGGAAGAAAAACAGAAATAGCTCAGATCACTGGTACAAAAACGATTACCACTTGATGAGAATCTAAACTTATGGCATGTACTTTAGAGTGGGAGACATTGCAACATTTCACATCCCAGTTATTCTGAGTCCAACATATGATATGTGCACTTGACTCATAAGATTTGTATTAGTATAAATAACTTCAACTGTTTGCATGTTTTTATAGCATTTACACAACTATCCCAATTTATATCTGCACTATCCACTACAACTAGTCTCTCACCTGAAGTGTCTCTTGCAGATTGGCCTCCGGCACATACACCAGCCCGGCTAGTTGAGCGTTCTTCCTCAGAGCTCGAGAAAACACAACCAGCAAGTCTGTGAACATGACATACGCCTCACGCTGGGCACGCCCCATGCCACGCCGTACCAACTCCTCGCATGGCTCAAACAAGTCACGCCTCTTAATGTGCACAGCGCGCATAGCGTCCTGCACACGAGAGAGTGGGGACCGAAATGGAATGAGTGTGAACAGAGTGTAACTTGTGGAAACCTACCCTGGTGGGGGACTCTGCATGCTCCAATTGATGCACACCCCACATGACTTCCAACTTCAGACAAACTATGACGTTCTCCACTATCTGAACCGCACACACACACACACACACACACACACACACACACACACACTAGCAACCATCCCTAAGGGATCCCAATAGCAGTATGAAGTGTAGGTAGCATTGACAACGCCATATTTTACTCTGTGAACACTGGTTTCCCCAGAGACCCGTCTCATGCCACACCTTACCCGCTCTGAGCATTCGCCTGCCACGCCTTTCTGCAAGAGAGTAGTGAGGTGCTTGGCAATGGTATAGCTAGACAGGTCCTGCAGTCTGGCAACAGATCAACCAATGAATACAATTACAGAACCCAGTGAGGAAGAGGGAAGGGAACTTACTTGTAATAAGAAGCTATTCTTCTCAAGGACACCAGCAAACTAAAGCCTTCCTCCTCCTCCTCATCTGCCTATAGGCATACAAACACACTCACACACACAACTATGTGCCTATAGGCATACAAACACACTCACACACACAACTATGAATCCCTTGCTTCTGTACTAATCAATTAAAGTATGCCAAAAGGAGGGGAATTGCCACACCCACCAGCAAGTTAATGATCGCTGAAGCACACGATGGATGTATGTATGAGCTATTAGCTGCATGTCTCACTACTCCCAGCCAGTCCCCCACCCACTCACAAAGCCTTCCTGAGCAAATGTGGAGTAATGAGTCTTGAAAGCCTCTACCAGATCATCCATCAACCTACGTGACGCCACATCCTGCAACCACACACACACACACACACACACACTTAGATAAAATAACTAACCTCATTAAATTTTGCAAGTGTATAAATATATCTCTACTATTAAAATACATATAATATATATTAATTATACACTGGATGTTTCCCTCGAGTAATTCTGCATCACATGAGTGTTCAATATGCCCCATATGGAATGCTGTGTATTAAGTGTCTGTGCATAGTCCTGGGCAATTAAATGTGTACAAGTACGGCATACTTGCCTCTGAACAGTGAGACTTTCTTTTTAGTGGCTGTAAAGAAGAGAAACGGGAAAGAGTATGAACCTGGTACTTATTTTCTGTAGCAAGAATCTTGGATAGGCACATACGTGATTCAGGAACAGAGTTTGTGTTTTGTGGACAAATAACGTAAGAATGTTGTCAGACATTAGAAGTGAAGAGGAAAACATTAAGAAGGCAAGACAAAGACAAAGATGCTGTTTGGGAAAAAAAGTCCAATGTATAAGAAACTATTTATTACACTTGTCATACAATAAAGATGGGGATGGCATTCTCTCACACTTGTATTTTCACTGGCCTTCAGCTCTTGAAAACACTTACACAAATATCTCCCCGTATTCCCCGTTGACTTGTGCAATAAGTAATACAATAAAAATAAATAACATGTTCAATTAAAACAAAAATTGGGAAGATTAAGCTATTGCATTTCTTACCACAGTTGAATAAAGAGAGAACTCCTTGTTGAGGAGGCAGCTGAGGGTCTGAGCACACTCATCCAGGACCTGGACAAAGAAGTGTCAAATAGAATATATTCGGTGCGTGTCTTTTAAACTATTCTTAGTTCGACATTTTTTCTAAACTGGCATTATGAGCACGAGCAAATCAATAGAGAACATATTATCTACAAAAGAATAGATCAATTAATTAATAAAGAAAAAGTTGTACGGTAGAAGCTCAGAGTTACGTACCCCTTGGGAAATGAGGTGTACGTAACTCTGAAATGTACGTAACTCTGAATATAACATGATCTAACTCTGTACTAAAATATTTAAATGACTAAAATACTATGCATACAGTATTTCAGCCATTTAATGGTGTACCCTGGAGGGTTTTTTTCTGAGTAAACCAGAATACACGGCATTATAAAATCTTTTATCATTATCTCTCCTGACAAGCACCTCTTCTTCAGGCCACTAGTGTCACCTGATTTCTGCTGAAAACTTTTCTATATTCTTCCTGTTTCTCTCTGAAATTGTGGACTTTCCTAAGCCAAACTCCTGAGCACCTCCAGCTTAAATATTCCTTGGCCAACTATTCTTTCAAATATTAAGCTTCTTCTGATAGCAACTCTTTTGCCATTGTACTGCAATTCCACCAAAAAACAAACACAACAACATTAACAACAACCGTGACTGACAACCATCGCGATGTCCCTTCACCATTCAGTTAACCGGTTAATTCGGTTGTCTGATGTTTGGATCTCTGAGGTTCTACTGTATTGGTATTCACAACCTTTTCAATGTCGACCGGAACTGCATCCCCTACCAGAGAGGGTGGGGTGGGGGTGGGGCATAATCAGTGGATTACATGGCTCGAATATAAAACTATCAAGGTCTGACGGGCCTTTTAAACTAAACTGGAAAGGGATGCAATTCTCACTATGAATCAAGCCAATGAGCCAGTACTTCACCACACAGCAGGTACCACTTACTGTAGACTCCACGTGCTTGAGAGTCAACTGGTGCAGATGTGTGAGGAACTCTTCCAAACTCTACACACACACACACACACACACACACACACACACACACACACACACACACAATAGGTCAGGTCTCAGATGATCTAGTAATCCACAATGAGTCTCATAGAGTTTGAATAGCCTAACACTTCTCTAAGTCTACTATTAGCAGCTCTGTATGTATATACCTATAAGGCCTGGGGTCAAACACAGAGTTTTATTGAAGTACTTTTGAAACATTTGAATTGAGTATTGAGAATAAATTGCAGTAATACTGAATAAAAAATAAAAACAACAACAACAAACAAACAAACAAACAAACAACAAACAAACAATCATTTTATTTCTATGTTGAACACTTGTACTCACAATAGTAATATTAGAACTACAAGATGTCCATGCACCAACTACTACTGACCCCAAGTCTGAGAGCAAGAGCAATGCTTATAACAACATAGCAGCATAAATCACTACACATTACAGAAGAAGTCTATTATAAACTAGAAATACTAGTTTTTACAAGACAAAGGATAGAGTGGAATCAGTATTAAAACCAAGACAAATATAATAATATTCATATTATATTATTCTCTGTACTTTAATGAAGTGATGTGTTAGTTGTGATAACATCAGCTCACTTTGTGCAGTCTGTGTTCAGCATACAGCTCCAGATCAAAACACTGAGGAATGCCCACCAAGTTGGTGGCATTGTCAGCATCATTACCATACTACAAACAAACAAACAAACAAACAAACAAACAATGAAACTCAATAAACATACATGACTTGCTGATGGTGGAGACAATACTCACTTTATTGCTAATTAAGTTACATCATTATACACATGTGACCATGTACAGGAAAATCAGACACAATGTGGGCGCATGTAAATGTCTGAAAAAGATGATTTAATTATCAAAAATGTATTTTAAAAGCCTGTAGATTGAAACGGTCAGATTGCACATGGCAGGAACAGTTTAAACTACCGTTTTAAAACTTGGAGAGCTCAATAATCTGATGCTGATGAACGCATAAGTGAATTTTTTTATCTGGACAATGGCCGATATAGTGCCTGATTTTGCCGTAGATGGTCACATATTTAGCTACTCATTATTGTCTCAGTAGCTGCTCATTATTGTCTCAGTGGCTGCTCATTATTGTCTCAGTAGCTGCTTATTATTGTCTCAGTAGCTGCTCATTATTGTCTCAGTAGCTGCTCATTATTGTCTCAGTAGCTGCTCATTATTGTCTCAGTAGCTGCTCATTATTGTCCCAGTAGCTGCTCGTTATTGTCTCAGTAGCTGCTCGTTATTGTCTCAGTAGCTGCTCATTATTGTCCCAGTAGCTGCTCATTATTGTCCCAGTAGCTGCTCATTATTGTCTCAGTAGCTGCTCACTATTGTCTCAGTAGCTGCTCATTATTGTCTCAGTAGCGGCTCATCATTTCCCTCAGTAGCTTCTGCAAGTATTGTCTCAAGTAGCTGCTCATTAATTGTCTTCAGTAGCTTGCTTATTTATTGTCCCAGTAGCTCTCATTATGTCCCAGTAGCGCTCATTATTGTCCCAGTAGCTGCTCCATTTTGTCTCAGTAGCTGCTCAACTAATTTTCTCAGTACTGCCTCATTCTTGTCCTCATAGCTGTCCATTATTGGTCTCAGTGTACTGCTCATTATTGTCCCAGTTAGCTGCTCCTTATTGCCCGTAGCTGCTCATTATTGTCCCCAGTGCTGCTCATATTGTCCTCAGTAGCTCTCATTGTTGTTCTCAGTAACTGGCTCATTATTGTCCCTCAGTAGCTGCTCTTACTGTAAACCCCGTTAGCTGCTCATTATTGTCTCAGTAGCTGCTCATTATTGTCTCAGTAGCTGCTCATTATTGTCCCAGTAGCTGCTCATTATTGTCCCAGTAGCTGCTCATTATTGTCTCAGTAGCTGCTCATTATTGTCTCAGTAGCTGCTCATTATTGTCTCAGTAGCTGCTCATTATTGTCTCAGTAGCTGCTCATATTGTCTCAGTAGCTGCTCAGTAAGTAAACCAGTAGCTGTCCTTCATTATTGTCTTCATTATCTGCCTTCATTTTGGTCTCAGTAGCTGCTCATTATTGTCTCAGTAGCTGCTCATTATTGTACCAGTAGCTGCTCATTATTGTCTCAGTAGCTGCTCATTATTGTCTCAGTAGCTGCTCATTATTGTACCAGTAGCTGCTCATTATTGTCTCAGTAGCTGCTCATTATTGTCTCAGTAGCTGCTCATTATTGTCTCAGTAGCTGCTCATTATTGTCTCAGTAGCTGCTCATTATTGTCTCAGTAGCTGCTCATTATTGTCCCAGTAGCTGCTCATTATTGTCCCAGTAGCTGCTCATTATTGTCCCAGTAGCTGCTCATTATTGTCTCAGTAGCTGCTCATTATTGTCTCAGTAGCTGCTCATTATTGTCTCAGTAGCTGCTCATTATTGTCTCAGTAGCTGCTCATTATTGTCCCAGTAGCTGCTCATTATTGTCTCAGTAGCTGCTCATTATTGTCTCAGTAGCTGCTCATTATTGTCTCAGTAGCTGCTCATTATTGTCCCAGTAGCTGCTCATTATTGTCCCAGTAGCTGCTCATTATTGTCTCAGTAGCTACTCATTATTGTCTCAGTAGCTACTCATTATTTTGACATGAACTAACTAATTAATTGAAAATACTCTCAAAATTAGGTGTTTGCGTGGTGGGAGGACTAATCAACCATTCTATTACCTACCTTTGTTAGTAGTTCAGGTAAGGTGGCCATGAAGTGAGTACACATGGTTGTCTTCACTTCTTCCATTGTCTTCTTCTCCTTCGCAGATAAAAACTATAAAAAACAAACAAACAAAAAACAGAATAAAGAGTTACAAAATAAACAGCAGACAGTCACACCTAGAACATGCTCGTACAGTTTATAAACACAACTTCATCTCTATGAAATTTAAAATTCTTTGCTATTCTCCTCGTCTGACCTAAAGCCTAGCCTGACCTTGTTCCTAGCTCGTCCTGCAGGAGGCGTGGCCCCAGCCGCTCGTCTAGCCGCACACACCAGTATCTCCACCACAGTCCTAGTCTCCTCGTCACCGAGAACAAAGGGAGACTTAGCATCGAGCAAGAGGTTGGTAATGGAGGGCCAGTCCTGCAGCACCTCACAGTGGTCCCACAGACTGTCCACAAAGTAATGCGCATGATCGTGAACTTTAACCTCGCAGAAGAACCGCACCAGCTCCATGAATTTAATTTCACTGTCTGTTGGCTTCTTCTTGCCTAGATGGACAACAGCCACGTGAAATAAAGCACAGAGTAATATAGAACAGGAATCAGATATCCATTGCCACCTCATCCACCAATCCCATCACTACATGCTATGATGCCACACTGGGTCATCTAATTGGGGGGGGGGGGGGGGGGGGGGGGGGATGCAGGGAACACTTCCTCCTCCCCTAGAAATTATTTAGTATTCTATTCGACCATGCAACACAGAATCAGCAGTTTAGTTTGCTTGTTTCACGTACTGCAAGGCTCTCTCATACAAGAGAATGTGTTGGTATGTTTCTCTCATTGCCCCTCCTAAAACCCAATAAAGTTGTTTCTGCCCCTCCCAGACTCATTGCCTGCATGCAGGTCTGACTCTGTCAATCATATCTCAAACATAAGCTCACACATCACAACATCAACAATAAACATCTCCACTAGCATCCTCACCACACAACCGTACCTGCTGGGACTGCCTTCCTCTTGGACCTCTCCATGAAATCTGCTGAGAAGAGATAGTTGACAGCAAACTGCCCGGCAGCGTGGCTGATGGCGCGGCTCTCCAGGAAGATGAGCTCACATACCTCCACACTCTCCTCTGCATCCAGCAGCTCCAGCATCAGCATGGAGGTCAACACACTAATGGCCGTCACTGCTGCTGTCTCATCTATATCCAGACGCATGGACAACAACCTCCCCTAACAACAAACAAACATACATACAAACAAACAAACATACATACAAACATAAAAACAAAAAACCAGTAAGTGTATCATTTACTGAGTAATTATAGAGAGACTTGTTTAGTACGTTCTTACTAAACTTGTACCATGGTGCGTTCAAATTGTCCAATCAGATTGCTCCGTTCGTGGTGAACATATTTCATACCCACCTCCTAGAAGGTGAATAAGTAAACCATCCAATCAAAATTAGCTTTTTGTGTGTTTCCTATAGCCTAGAGCCATGGTACAAGTCGGTTGCACCCTGCTTTCAGTCAGTACGAGATTTACACTACCATCGACCGACCTCCATGTCGTGGTGTAACCTACTAATACTGTTCTGTCAGAAAATGAAAGAAATGAATACATTCCAATCTCAAAATGTCACACATTTTTTTCCTTCCGACATCATCATTGTGAGTAAGAAAGTTTCACATATTTAGATGACTCGTGAAAACAGAGCCATTAGTCAGATCTTCCACACTGCCGGATGTCTGCACTCCATGTTTGCTACACCAGCTTCAAAAGGTAAGATTTCTAGCGGTAAATGAGACTCACTCCTTAGGCAACACTAAATAGAGAACTTAACCGATGTAGTTGCTGCGAGTGCGTTTGCTTTACATGAACTTCAACACACCAATTTGCTACAAATTTGGAATACCCAAATACATAGCCGCACCGACCTCACCTTGAACCTCGCAGTGAAAAGCTCCAGGTGTGGAGCGTGCTCAGCAGAGGAGTAGAGAGAGTCCAGTACCCTGAGGCAGGCCACACGCACTTCACCGATCTTGTCAAACAACATCCACCCCACGTACTTGAGGTAATTGTCAAACAGAAACTTCACACTGCAAGCAAAACAAAGTGGACTAAACATACAATTGGTGATGAGCGAGACACTTACACGAGTTACACAATCGAGATTTCATGGGGTTTATTAATCTACTGTTTTGCTTATTTATATGGTACGTGCGACTGCTTTTTCACCCGTGCCACTACTTACGTAAGTTGGTAAAGCATCTAAGAAAATGGATCTGCCGAACAGTGAGTTGTGGGTCCAAGCTATTATTATTGGAGCAGACCCAACAGCACTATTATCACTATATCAACAGCACTAGCTATTCTTCTTCATCGTCATTGAATGGGTAAGTCAAGTTAGCACATTTCAATTTCAACAACTATTGAAGTTAAGCCAAGGGCTGTAGCTCATAATTAGTTCTCCCCTTATTGAGAGACCCTTTACCCATTCTAAAAGACCCTTTACCTAATTCAGAGAGACTTGTACAAGAGACCTTATACACAAAGAGAATCTTAGTTTGAAGAGATCCTATACTTCATTCTGAAGAGACCTTATAGCTCATTCTGAAGAGACCCTATAGGTCATTCTGCAGGGACCTATCAACCTATCTTTGCCTGGATAATGTAATCTATCCTTTTCTGAAGTGACTCCACACCAACACTCCTAGAGACCCAAGACCTCATACCCCCACCAACAGAGCAATCACTACTTGAGACCTAGCTTGGCGAGTGAGGCACTCTCTCACCTGTACTGGAGCAGCCAGTTTCCAAGCTCAGTGATACAAGCAGCTCTTATCTCTGGGCGCACATCTCTATAGCGATGGATGAAGACACTTGAGAAGAGCCCATTCATCATTTCCTCCAGCTCTGTCTTGTTCTCCTGCAAAGTCTTCCTCTTGGCCACTAGTCTCTCTAGCTGAGTCTGGCCAGCAACGGTCCTCTTTATGAGCTGCCTCTTGCGCTCAGCTTCCACTTGACGCTACACACACACACAAAATCATATATACTTACCATCTTAATTTTTTTTAAATTTCACTGCCAAAAGCTTTACGCTTTAACTAAAAAGGAAAACTGCCCCCTCACCTGAGTATTATCTAATACATAGTTGACACCATTGGCTAGTTCTATGAGAGCACTCAACAGAGTCATACCTGCATCACACACACGCACACACACACAATACCAAATAAAACAGCAAGAGATGACATGGTAAGGGTTGTCAGTCAATTATGACACGCCTCAGTTACAAACCACAAAGTGCTGACACAAGCTACAGCACAGTGCTTCTTGTCAAAGCAGAACTTGCGAATGGGAGAGAGAGGGAGAGAGGACTCACAAGCGACGGTGCTGGTGTGTCTGAAGGCTCTGACGTTGGAGTCAGTGAATCCCACGAGCCAGATGATGAGTGTGTCCATCATATACTCATCATACACAATGCTACTCTGACACTGCCTCACCAGGGACGTCAGGAAGGACGTAAACAATGCCTTCACACAAACAAAACAACAAATTCATAAACACCAACCCTCTTTATGTACTAGGAGTGCTTAATAATCCTAAAATTTACACTGTAACTTAAAACAATTAAACAAAATGGAAAATAGCCCCTTTCTTATATTTCTTTCGGTATCTGTTGGACCCCGAAATATTTTTAGCTGCACTAAATAAAATCTTGCATGACAAAACTATTCTGTTAACCATTCATAAATTACAACATGTCCAAATTCTCTAAGTATACTGAATCTCCTCCACCTCTCCTATAAGCCACACAGGTGGTGCACCCCCACTAATTAAATTCAATTACCTTAAACTTCTTCCCAGCAGCTCCAGAGGCTATCAGAGGATACTCCGCCACGTTCTCCACGGACTGATCAGCAAGCACGCGCACCACTTCACTTGTCTCACCCCTGAACATCTCCATGGTGACTTCGGTACGACTGCCGCAGCACATCACAAAGAACTGGAGCAATTCTAGCACGGCGGCCTCAGGGTCCTTGCTATAACTCTCCACCCAGTTCGAAGCAAGTGCCTGTACATGCATATGTAGCTATGTAATGCTGAGCTCACAGAATAAACATGTGGTTAACACAACCATGCATACACCAGCTAAAGTAATACGATTATAAAATCATGTGTCGTGACTAAATATGGGTCAGTGTGAAGTATACATTCTCATATAGGAATGTGCATCAGAGTAGTGTGGGTTTAACAAGTGGGTGTGGCTAAGTATATGCAGTGTCTCCCATTCCCAGTAAAACAAAAAACCCTGTATGAAACCCTGCACATTCATTTCCAATAATCTCCCAACCTTAAGAGAGGTCTTCCCAGTGGTGACGTCACCATATAGAGTACTGGTCCCTGTAACCTGACTGGTCTTCATGCCACCAGCTGAGGCCGCTGAGCTGGCCTTCTTCTTAGCCGGAGGAATGACAGGTGCAGTAACAGCCTGTCTCTTCCTGCCCCCGGCAGATCTACCAGCCGCTGCTATACTGGAGGACTTGGAACTTTCCTTCACAACCACCTTTTGCTGTTGACGCTTCTTCACAGTAACTTCCTCCTCAGGTTCCTCTTCATCTTCTTGTTCTTCTTCTTCTTCCTCTTCCTCCATTTCAGCATCATCATCGTCATCCTCTTGTTCCTCCTCCTCCTCCTCCATTTCTTCTTGTTCTTCCTCTGCTACTTCTTCTTCTTCCACATCTTGCTTGCGTGACTTTCTTACCCTCAAATTCCACCGCTAACAATACCCCCCAAGAAAACACAAAGCAATAACGTATTTTTCCAAGTGATTGCTGTCAGCTATAATAAGACTGGCTGTTGAGGGCTTAACTTGATAAAATTTACAACTTCTATTACACAGACAAATTATAATGTTAGTAATAGCCGTTTTCTCAGTTTAGCAGCCAATCCAAGTTTTACTCTAACTAACTTAACCCAACATTTCGACTTCATGACAAAGTTTTCCTCAAAGGTCATACAGTTACTGGTTAATGTCGTAAAAAACAATGAATTTTCATGAAATAAAAACAACTTTCTGCAGAATAAGCTGGTCAAATTGGTCACATAATAGAAAAATTAAACGAAAAATTCAGACTGGTTGGGTAAGCATTAGACCTAACAAATTGTATACTGTATTAATATGTTTCTACCTACTACTGTATTAGAAATGTACAGTGCGCTCCAACAGCTCAGCGTGGCAGGAAGACTTACCTAGCTAGCCAGAACATGACATGGTACAGGAAATAAAACAAGTATTTATTCAACTGAAATACTCTTGCTATCTTTAAGTGGTTAATAACCAGGTCTTTCATTGCCCTGTACAGTCTCTGCGTATAAATATGAAAGGTCCACAAATGTTTTGAGCTAACTCATTAACCGTTTCCATTGTTTTGCCCAAATTGTGTCTCGCATATTTCAGCAACTGCAAGCCACAAAACCCCACTTCCACCAACTAGCGATTACTGTTGCTGGTCCTAAACACCACCTCGAAGATTAGTCTGGCGTTCGAAGATCGCCTAATCTTTTAGATTTAAAATCGCGTTTCTCAGAAAAAAAAAACTTGACGGCAAGTTTCTATACCTTTCCAGGGACATCAGTATCTTGAGAGGTATCAACACCACCTTCTGCAGTTCCCTCTTCTTCAAGGGATGTTTCCTCCATCTTACTTGATTACACCCTAATTGCCGCACACCACTAATTCCCGCCAAAATCGTAAATTCTACAACCAGGGTCGGCCACAAATGTTTTCACACAAGATATCCATCAATGAATATATAGATTCTAAGCGCATTCCTTTAGAAATTATTCCAGACCTAAACACAAAAGACAATGACTTTTCACATGAACACCTACTTATTTTTACATGAACCTACAGAACACATAATGACTGTCACTTGATAATAATTAGATGAATACATTTGATAATAACTGTGGTAAAAAGCATGATACCAATATCCCGAATACATTGCAGCACTATGTACATGAACAAAAGAACAAGGTCTAATGTTTTTGCCACAACAGCAGGTAAGTATATGATGGGGATTCTCAGGAAGGATAGCCAGGCCACTGAAGTAGATGCTGACTCGGCGATATTATGTGACGGCCAGATTGTGGCCAGGAACACGATCAGGCCCATATCAACCGATACAACCATAACCACCGATGACAGCTCCTGTGTTGAATATAAATTCCACACCACACAGAGAGCAGCACATATGACAGCGAGGTAAGTACGCAACTTCCAAGCTCTTTCACTTCCGAATACATTCACAGCCTGTGACAAACTATTCTGCACACTTGGCTCTTCTTCAAGTAATTTATCCCCATTGCTTTTCTTTACCCTACCAAGTACTTGGTCTCTATTGTTGTTCTTCTGCTTGCTTTGATGAGCATAATCAGATAACTTATCATTGCTTTTCTCACTTTGAGTCCGCTCTTTCTGCTTACATGGATCAGCATAAATTTTATTATTGTGTTCCTCATTCATAGTCTGCTCTTTGGTTAAGCACGGTCTGCCAGATACAGATTCTCCAGTGATTAGTGCTGGTATATCTTCATTGAGAGGAGAAGAATGGTTACATGAAAACTCATCAACTATTTCAGACTTATTTACACTGGTAAGAGTCAAAGGATGCTTCTGTGAATGTTCACTGACTTGTACTGCTTCATTTTGAATACTGTACTGTTCCTGTGAACCTTCCAAAACTTCTGATGGTTCAGTTTCTTCAGTTGAATGTATTTGCCTTGAATCCAGCAATGTAGAGGATTGCAAAACTGGTGGTACAGTATCACATTGATTATACTTTGAAATTTCAATTTCACGCCTACTATTGTCTCTCCTATCAGTCTGTTCTATAGGTGCTGTACAAAGTGAAGTGCTGTATAATACACCAAGGCATTAAATAGAGTTAACAATTTTCCTATATTTTACCTCCTCTGTGTACTCTTTAACCGGTTCATTCTCGCTCCCGCATTATCCAATACCCTTTTTCTTCTAGCACGCCTTTTAATTTCAGCGCTTGATAGTTGAGGTTGCTCCCTCAGAACTGATCCTTCGACGTCCGCCATATCGTATACCGCTGATACCGTCCAACCGACTACACAGAGTCCACATACACCACCGCCGTAAATTACACAAAAATTATCCGTATTTTTAAATCACGCATGCGTAACTAGAAAACCAAGTGACAAAGATACCGAAAAGTCAGCTTACGTTGGAAGGGACGGGTACAGCTGAGGCGGATAGTGATAGGCTGTGAGTGAAGACTCGTTAGTGGTGGTGGGGGAGAAAACACTTCCTTCGTAACGTCATTTATACAAGAACTGGTTCGACACGCATGCCATTTTGGTGAACTGTACGGTGAGTAGTATACGGTCCTGAGGCTGACCTCTGGAGTAGTAGTGACTGGGAGTTCTATCATTTAGTGGTAGGTGGCAATCATGTCTGAAGCCAGGATTAAGGCGTTCAAGAACAAAGGCAGGGATCTTGCTGTAAGCTGACTTCTTTAGACACCAGCTAAAAGCTATATTAAATGTAATGGGCCAACTTGTGTTTCAGGATTTGAAGCAGCGAAGGTCAGACATGTCTGTTGAGCTAAGAAAGGTATCGTGTAACATTGTAATATATGAATAATGGTTCAGGCACTTTTGTATTATAGCATAGAAAAGATGAAGAGATGCTGAAGAGACGAAACATTGACCCCAGCGTTCTAGAAGATACGATGGATGAAAACCTGAAGACTTCTCTACTGCTGATATCTTCTGTAAGTGTGTGGAAGATATGCGCAGTGGTTGGCTTTAATAACTTGGTGCTTAATACTTTTAGAAGGCCAGTAGCGACAATGTTCAAGAAAAGTTGCATGCAGTACAGTCTGCCAGGTAAGTCAAGTACAGTGTTTGTGTGTGTATGGGTGGAATCATACTATGAGGGTCACAGGCACAAATTCATGCCTACATACATTTAATCAGTTATAAGAGTGGCGAGAAACCTTCTTTGCATGCCTGTCTGTAATACTATGTGGCGTAGGGTCTTGGTTGGCTTCCTCATATGAGTGTCCCTTTACCTTACAGGCCAGCAATAATTTATTTTATTGATGGTGTTGTTGTTCTGTAGAAAAATCTTATCCAAGGACAAGAACCCGCCAATCGATGACCTGATTGAGTGAGTGCATTGGTTGTGACACTAATGGATCTTGTGATTGTTACCTGTGACTGAGGTGGAGGTGTAGTGAGGGATAATATAGTGTGCCAATAAGGTACAGTAGACCCTTTACTTATCTCTGCCTATTTATTTTAATTGTTACAACATCACTATTATAATTTGTTTAAAACTTTATTTTGATGTAACTATTGAATCTTTTCTTTTCCCTTTTCATTTCCCGAGTTGTTTTAATGACAGGACAGCTCATGATCTTCAAGAGGTACAGATGAGCAAGCGTCCATACATAAAGCATCTTTTTTTTCTTTTTTTCTTTTTTTTTTTGTGCTAAAAGGATCTATATAATGTCTGTCAGTGACAGTGGTGTGTGTATTCATGTATAATTTATTAACTGGGCCCAGTTCGTAAAGTGTTCAATACATAGGTCAAGAAATAATGTAAGTGAAAACGGTGTGTTAATTCGTTCATTAGTCCTGGTTGGTAAAGCATCGTCAGCACCAGCAATCATCATCAGCACCAACAATCATCATGTGTGTAGAATAAAGCTAAGCTAGGTTGGTAAAGCATCACCAGTGATGACGCCCAGTCATTATTACTGCTACATTATGCTACTTGATTTATACTAGCAAAAGTTAGTACATCAAGTGCCACTGTGTGGCAGGGTACTTGCTAGTATAACAACTATGTAATATTTAGTTCAGAGCTTTAAGCATGATTTTTGTTTGTTATTTTGTTTGTTTTTACAATATTGGTTGCTTATGTTATCCTGTCAACTACTATAAATCATACAGTCGTTTAATACAACATACCAAATGTCAGAGTTGCTCTAACCAATGGTTTGCATCTTTCAGAACACATTAAAATCATTAGTTGTGCATGTTGTCTTGTGTTGTGGTTGCTGTGTAGTTCTGGGATCGTGCCAATCCTGGTGCAGTGTCTTCATAGTGACAAGTAAGTTCATTAGTAGGGGTTAGGATTAAGCAGTCCCATGTGATCGTGTATGCATTGTGTGAATTTTTATTAGTACGCACCAGTATAATCGTAGGAGTACTAATATGTGTGTGTGCCCTGCTAAAGAGTATCTGTCTATTGGTAATATGTATATGTAGTTATATTATCACAGCCAGGTAGTTTATTGCAAGAATGTTGTGTTGCTAGTGTTTGGTTACTCAACGAGCATGCTCAAAAGGACTACTCTAGTCACATTATCTGTCAGAGAGATTGCTAATGACTGCACCTTTTACATAAAGCTGAGCAACAGATTTTCAAGTTTTTTTTGTTTGTTTGTTTTATATAATTTTAATTGCCAGTTTTAGAAATTTCGAATTTCTTTTTCTTATTCACATGAGGGATTGTGTTTGTCTTTCTGTCAACTTCTTAATCCCATGAAGTGATCATATTTCTATGCCTGAACATTTCCCCCGTTTAAGTAATTTGAACTTCAACTAAATATACCCGTGCGAAATGGAATCCAAGGTTTTGAATCATCCTGTGTTTTTCATACTTTCCCATGCACATGCCACGTGACTGTGAGATACACTCGACTAAGTGTCGTATGGGATAACCCATTACATTCTGTCACCTCCCACCCACTAATTATTCCTGACTAAGTAAACAGTTTATATTTTAAAGCTGTTATTATCTTCCATTACCATTACATAGAAGTGGCAGTAGCTTATTTTTTAATGTGTTCTTACCCTTAAAATTTTCCTCTTCTGTTTCTCCTGCTACAGTGCACTGCTTCAGTTTGAGGCGGCGTGGGCATTGACTAACATTGCCTCGGGCAACTCCGCGCAGACCAACACGGTTGTAGCGTCGGGGGCGGTGCCCAGACTCATTGTGCTGCTGGACTCAGACCAAGCCTATGTCAGTGAACAGGCCGTGTGGGCTCTGGGGAACATCTCTGGCAATGGCTCTGAGTGCAGAGATTATGTCATCTCTCAAGGCATCATTCCTCCTCTACTAAAGTTTGTCCGAACTAATACTGAGGTTAGTAACAAGTATTGTAGTCAGTAAACATGAGCACACTATACATGTGTATGTTCTGGTGACTCCTATCAGGGCTCTATCTAGAACATTTTGTTTGGGAGGGGAGGGGAGGGGGGAGAGAGTTTTGCCTAATACGTCTATATATATATATATATATATTTATATATAATATATATACTAAGTTACAAGGCAAAAAAGTTGTTTTGTTTTTTTAATCGGTGAGAGTTATTAGCATGAAATTATTATGAACTGGATGTTATCATTTTGGGCTCAGCCTAGTGGTATACTGCACATAGCATGCTAATATTAAGGGGGGGGGGGGGGGGGGGGGGGGGGGGGGGGGGGGGAAGCTGAGAAGTTTGCCCACCCCACTAGATATGGATAGAACCTTACTATGGATGCAAACTCAGTGTGTGTTTTCATGGGATGTGTAAGGTAATCTAATTAAACTAGCAGTTAGTTTTATATCCCATGGTGAGCATGCTAGCCTATTATAGCTATATTTTATAGTACAAATAATAAGAAGGGTTTATATTAGTTACTAATTTCATTCAAGGATGGGATTCTCTGTGAGTTATGTCCTTTACTTAAATTCTATAGTTTCTCGTCTCTAATTTTCTTGAAACCCATAAGTGTAGTACTTAGCAGCACACTACAGTTATACTGACGGACGATGCTCTAGAGTTTAGGCTGCTCCAGTGCTAATGCGTGTTACAGGACTGTAAAGTAATTACTGGACAGTTAACAATTGCATTACTCTACAGGGAAGTTCTGCTCACATGCACTTATACTACACTTCAAGTCAGCAGAATTTCTCGCACCTAATAACTCGGGTAACTATAGTGTGAAAGATTTAGTATGAAACTTTACCAACTGATGTAATTAAGCACTTATGCAAAATAGTATGAGATATCCTATTCACTTTCACATGTAGATATATCAAAATCTCGATTGAGCGACATTGAGGGTGTATTGTTGCTTTGCTCGCCAATTGATAGGAAATATGATAGTGTTTTAATTAAGCATTCCTAAGTACTGTCTTCTAGTGGCCTCCATAAAGTTCATGTATTGTATGTGTACATGTATATGTGCACATGTATTGCGTTGGTTTAATGTTTTTTATAGTACTCTACCTTACACAAAGTGTTACTATCAACAGCTGATGTATGTTATGGTTGAGTAGGCAATCTAATGTTGAATCATGTGCATATACATCCCACACATGTGTACATTACTCAGGCAGCTGATCAGGTGTCCTGGTGAATGCCCATGCCCAGCTTGTGTGTAGATGCACAACTGTAGTAGACCAGCTGAGAGTAGGGAGTTAGCTATTGGTGTTATTGAGGCATAAATGGGGGTCAATTGGCTCTAATTGGAAGTGTGTGTGTGTGTGTGTGCCTTTTCTCGTGAAACAACAATGGTCCATGTGGGACTTTGGGTGCCCACACCACTTGCTGTGAGGAAAGGTCTGTTCTCCTGCGAGTTCCTAGCCTGGCTCCAGGAGCTTTGCTTGCACGGCTCACAGTGCCTGCTTAGTGCACAGACTTCCTGGCTCTGCCAGGTGCGCATAACTGCTAGAGGTTACAAGAGAATTTGTGTGTGTGTGTGGTTAAAATGATGGGTTTATATTTGGGGGTAAGGATGAATTTTTTTTTTGGGGTTTCTAATATCTCATGATGATCACAATAATTTGGGGCTATTTTCCGGCGGCAGAATGCCCCCTAAAAACCTAAAATAATACCATTGTTATTATTTTGTTGTTGTTATTCTTCATACGTATTTATTTGTTTGCATGAAGAGGAAGTGACGGTTGAGTGTACTTTAATTTTATACTCGGGCATAAGTGAAACAGCATAGCCATGACTTCGTTGTTCTTCTGCATTCTTTGGTTGATATGGTGTCACTTCTCTTGCTCTGTGCCATTTAAAGTGTCCATAACATTCATAACTTAGTGGTTGAATGCGGTTTAACAATTTCTCTTGTACCATTATTGCTTCACTCTTCACCTCGCCCTGTACCAATACACTGTACTGTGTGGGCTTACCTATTGGCATATCAGGTGGTCTGTGTTTGCTCATCTTGTAATGGATCATAGCTTAGCAGTCTTTGGTGGGATGCACTGCCGGCCGTGCTGGCACTACAGTTTTTGATGATATTCACGACATCACAAACCCACCGTGGTTCCTGTATTGTGCAATGATACAGGAAGGTGTGCTTTCAAGATGATGTCAGAACTATAAGAGACTCCAACAGGGTCTTCCTGAATAGTTTGTGTGGGTTGTTGTATACACTGGCAATAGTCTAGTCTAGTGTTTGAAGATAGCTAGTTCCGGGTATATTTGTGCTGCTTGCATTCATGCATAATTGATGTCTATTGTGTTGTTTGTATTGTACTTGTAGGTTCATTTTATCCGCAATGTGGCTTGGACTCTGTCCAACTTGTGCAGAAATAAGAACCCGCCTCCTCCTTTTGAATCTGTGTGTCTGGTAAGTGGGTATGTCTAATGTCTTTCGCTTACGTAGTTTAAGAGTTTAGGAATATTGTGTTATAATAGAATTCAGCTTTTTTTGTTGTTGTTGTTTTTTCAGGGATTTAGTCAGGCAGCAAATTTTAGAATTTTTACAATAGCTAATAGATTCTGTTACAACATTACTTGTGAAAGTACTTGTGTGTGTGTATATGTGTGTGTGTGCAGACTCTACCAGCGCTGGTATTCCTAGTGCAACATGAAGATATCCAAGTGAAAGTGGATGCTTGCTGGGCACTCTCTTTCTTGGCAGAAGGCAAGGACAAGCAGATTCAGGTGAGGTCTCTCAGTTTGCTACATAAATTCAAGATACTTTCCAAAAGAGCTGGGCAGTATACTGTATGGAATTAAGCTCGTCTTTAGGAAACCATTGAGTAAATATTTGATATGGACGCTCACCACTGATTAGTCACCCATATCTAATGATAGTCTGAGGGTTCAAGTCACAACAACCTGATTGTTTTTGTTTGTTTTTTGTTTATTGTTGTTGTTGTTTTGTTTGTTTGTTCCTATATCATAGAGGTTCATTGTAGTGAATTTTTCCTTTTAACCATTTCCATTTACGTATACATACATTCTTTCTATTAATTCTTTCTCCTACTCTCTTACATTTTCACTTTTTCTGTCTTTCTCTCACTCTAATTTCCCTCTATCCTTTCTTACTCTTGCTTTCCCTTCCATTCTTTACTAGAATGGAGCAACTTTTTTCTTCCTCCTTTGAGAGGGTAAACAGGGGATTCATTTAGGGGGGCACTCGCTCCCCCCCCCCCCCCCCCCCCCCCCTTGAACTATCTATAAAATGTTTGTAAGGTGAAGGTGATTGCTAATGATTAAATCACAAGTTTGTTGCTGCTCTGGTTATTGTCTTTGTAACTGAAGCCCTATCCTCTACCATCTTAGTTGTGTGGCCCCCGTTAGGTAGCAAAAGCTCAGTCTCGTTCCACACCCCCCCCCCCCCCCCCTTAGATAAATTCCTAAATGAATCCCTGGGTAAGGAAAAGCAAAGGTAAAATGTGAAGAAAAAGCATGTCACCAGATAATTGAATTCAAGACCTCTTGCTTAGCCGCCAGTGCTCTAGCCTCTGAGCTACAGCAACCCACAACTTCCAAGCGTCCCACTTTTTACCTTTATGCTGTCGAGTGGCTGCTTGCTGTGGTCTTGTTGGCTCCTCTTTGTACAGGGAAGTTTTTACCAGTCAATACCAAAATGGCGTTTTGAACAATGTACTTTGGTTGTTGTTGTTGGTTATTTTGTTTCGTTTGTTTGTTTGTTTTTTTCACTACCTTTGCTTTTACGTTTGGTTTTTGTGATGGCTCAAAGACTATGTTATTGTGACTGGTGCTACCTACTTTGTGAAGTTATTGAGTATGAGTATATTACTGATACACTTGTTGCGTGATTTATACCAACTGGAAGTACATGACTGTATTTACACTGTTGGCTTGAATTTTTTGTTTCTATGGCATTCTAGTCTAGCTTGTGTTAGACTTTCTTATAATAGTGCAAATGGACATTTACAGGATTCTATCTACTTGTTTCACTGATGATGGCTAGCACTGAATAGCAGCCTCTACTTGTTTCACTGATGATGGCTAGCACTGAATAGCAGCCGAAACATTTGAAGTAATAACATTTATGACTAGTGATGTAAACCGTAATATTCAAGTATGTCTCTAGTCAAGCTCATATTATCCTGGGTTCTATCTAGTTTTGTTTGGAGAGTGCATCACTATGACCTGGTATACGTATGTGACTGTGTACAGAGAAAGATTGACTGATGTTTTCTGAGCTTAATGTCTGTAATTAGAGTTTGAACTCGACACATCATGTAAATACTTGCAGTGATGGTTGGGGGGGGAGGGGGGTTTAGAGGAAAAGCTTGCCCAACCCACCCCAGATAAAACCCTGGTTAAGTAGGTGGGCTTAATTTAGTGCAACTGTAATTAATTAAGTGTTTGTGGTTGCTGTTTTTTGTTGTTGTTTTTCCTTAGTAATTGCAGGAAATATTGAATGTTTGCAATGAACTAGGGTGGCCGCACATAGCAACGCGCACTGCCTGTAGATCCGGACATTAATTTATTCCCTGCCAATACCCCACCATTCGATAATACGCGAGCAGAAACAATCGTGCAGTAGTAGCAGAAGTATACTTTGCGAAGTTGTGGTGTTTTAGTTTAGCTTCTTGTTGTCTCATATCCGTTTACAGCAACACTCCATACGTCATCTGAGCTCATGGGCAATGTGCACCAGGCTGCCTCTCCTCCTGTAGCCGTTCTCCGGGCTCTGCCCACCTGAACTCAAGCGGATGGATCCGGCAGAGTCGATTTCTGAGGAGCGAAGACTCCCCAAGCTGCGCAGATCTAATACCCTCATCTCGGGCTATAAAGTAATATTGAAATGGAGTAGAACTCATAGTCTTGCAGTAGAGTATCGGCTTGGCTAGTAGTGCACCAAATTGCGGCGCTCCAACTTACCGCACCACTCCAAAAAAGTGCTACAAATTTTTATAACTGGGCCCCCCGATATTTCCTCCAGATTCGCTCTAAAATTAGTGAGCGGCTCCTTCGGCAGGTACTTTGTCCTTGTGTTGTAGTGGAGAAGCCCCTGTAAGTATACAATAGTAGTAATCGTGCATAGCAACCATCAACAAAAAATTGCGTAGGCGGTGTACGGCCACCCTTAACAGTCTAACCTTTTATCCGGTTATCTAAGTTGCGGGCACCTTAATAAACTGGGCAGGCTTTCTGGAATATTTAAATTACAATTTCAATATTACTATTGCAGCTGTTTCTGACACACCCACTCGCACTCTCAGCATGGAAAGTTAGGTACCGTGTCTGCACGTGCATGTAAACCATAAGGGATGAATACTCAATGCGTGATAATACACTAAGCAAACACACCATTGACAACCATAGGGAGAATAGAATCGATATTACCTCGTGTAAATTGCGTCCTTGGAAAGTCGCATGTGGTTTGAGCTAGAATTATTAGAGTGCACGATGAAATACCGTGTGTAGAAGCTTATTAAAGAAGAAAAAAGAAATTTGACAAGTATATTGGTTCTTTATTAGTAGGCTAATTTGAAGACCTAATCCATTATTAGATAGGACTTAAGCTGACTTCCTGTGGTAGATTAATTTCTTGTAATGTAATTGTTTTATTTCTTTGCTGTGTGTTGGATTTGCATTTATTTCAAATGCTTTGTAGCACTACCTACTGTTGAAAACCCTTTACCAAACTGTTAGTCCAAGTTGGTGTTGTGGCTGGTAAAGGATCGTCGATTTAAGATGTTTGTGCTGTTTTTAAATTTACATAACTATGTTATTCCTGTGCAGCTTCTTTGGTTGGGTTTTGCCTTGTTGTTGTTTATCCAATTGCTGGTCCATATTTCATCTCACTTTATTAATGGGCTAGCTCCTTGCTGTCATGTTGCTTGTTCTCTAGATTTTTTAATGAGTAATATACTCAGCTGACTAGGCAAATAATTCTCATGCTGTAGTATGGGGCATCAATATCTGTTATTTAGATCACTTCCCATTCTTACACATAAATAGCCTTCTTTGTTAATAAATTTCCTAAGAGTTGCCAATGTTTTTTTTGTTTTGTTTTGTTTGTTTGTTTTTAACTGGAGCCATTGTGGTATTTAAGAACATGCTCATAGTGGAATTAAGTTACGTAACAGAATGACATAAAAAAATTATATACTTGGGTTACACACAAGTCTGGAAGATTATAGTAGTCTCACTTCACTGGCCAATATTTTATAATTTTGTATTGGCTATTCGAATATTGCAATAGTTATTTCTTCTCAAAACAGAGGAATAATCAATTTTATGACAACCCGTGGAAGTCACCACTAATTGTGATGACAGTAGAATTATTATATTCAAGTCATTGCCTCAACATTTGTTTGAAATCTGTTAACCAACCTTTGAATAATGTGCCTATACAAGAGCTGAAATTCCTGGAATGTTTTATATCCTATAGTATCTACATTGAAAGTGTAGAATTTCATGCCCATCTTTCAATTCCTAGGAAAGCTTGTGGTTCTGGTCTGCACTGGGTGGTTAGTTGGGTGGTTTGATTTGCTTAGTGGTGAAGGGTGAAATGTTTTATTTCATATATCTCACTTGAAGAATGGATTTGTGTATTTCAATAAAGGTGCCTATTATAATAATATAGCAGACCAAATTATGTCATAAGTGTTTAGGTTTGGGGAGCAGATTCCTGTGATAACTCTCTATGGCATTCAAAATAATGATCGTATTAGTACCTCCAGCTTTTAGTAGTGACTATTTACTAAGTTAATTAATCTATGATTTAATAATAAGTTCTCTTTGTTTGGTTTAAAGCAGTTGGTTCAAGGAGATATAGTTTATTAATTGCTGATTTAATTGGATCAATGTCTGGTAATGCGGTGTATGGAGGCTGCTTAGAACTTGAGCTATGCTCTCTCTTGGCACTGGGCCAACTTGAACCGTGCTCGACTTTTTGGGTGCAACTGTGAAAATTATTAAATTAGACCTTCTTTTTTTAACGAGTCGGGCTTACGCCTAATTCAGTTTAATGGGGAGTGAGTTATGCTAGTAAGTTGCCTGGTGTTAAAAAATGACAGGTGGGAAATACACAGTGCAAATTGGGTTAACTGTAAGCGGTTTGTCTTTATGTGGTAAGGTGAGGTTGGTAATGTAGACATGCTGGGAAAATGAGGTTATTAGATTTAGAATTAACATTGTAAAGTCTATCTTTAAGGAAATCATCACTGCTGTTTTCAGACTAATTAAAGGAAGCCATAGGATCGTTGCTAGGCTGGTAGAAAGTCTTACCTTTTTATAACTGCATGTGTAGCTGCAGGATGGAGAGAGAGTATGGTTTCAGTCTTTATCTCACCTGTAGACACATCTTGTGTTTGCAATACTCCATGTTACTGAAGTACTGACTCTTGGAAGATAAAATATGACTTCTTAATCACCACAGTTGACCAGGTGTCATAGAGGTGTGTGTGTGACGTAGGTGATGTAATATGGCCTGTCATGATTTTATTTCCTAGCGTCATCTGACCGAGGATACACACTGTCTATTTGATAGGCTCTTAATTTGCTTAGTCAGTGCAACTTACCCTTTTCCCAACTGGACACCATCATATGGTGCTCGTGGTATAACTGTAGACTCCAGCGTTGGACTGCCTAATGTATCCTTTGTGTGCATTTTTGGTGTCCTTCCCAATTGAAAGCTGTTAATTTACATCATCTGAAGAATACGTAAGAATAATTCTGTTGTGGGAAAACAACAACAACCTATGTTGACATCAAATAGTTGTGGTCGTGGTGTGACAGTAGTAGTGGTCTCTGCAGCACAGTGATGGCGTGTCCTGCCCATTGAATGGGCACAGTGTAGGTTGTCTGTATATCTACTTGGTATAGATATGTACCTTACCAGTTTTAAGCTTGTCGACTGATTTTTTTAAAGTAAAGGTTGGTACTAAAGAATGTGTCCATGTATGTTTGTGATTATATAGCTCTTATTAAGGCAGTCTGTTGCCTTACAGTGTCTTCATTGACATTACAAGGTTATATTTCCACTAGCAAATTGCTAGTCAGTGTCCCCTTTAATTAATTAATACCCAATAGTTGTGGCGACTCAAATTTTCAATTTCAAATGTATAGGATGTTGTGGCTGCTATTGTCACCCTTCTGGACAGTCTTTTTCCTTTTTCTTTTTTGTGTGATGTCGTCCAAATCATTTCGCAGGAAAGTCACTTTGGATGTAATCCATCTGTCTGCAGTTATAATAATATCTTCATCTGTAATAGATCCCTATCATTGAGTTATAGAAACAAGTGGGAACACATACGTGTCGTAGCTTGGATTCCTTCGGGGAGTAACCTACTCCAAATCCATTCCCATTCATAACAGTACAAAGTGATAAATATCATTTAGAGTGGCCGAGTGTTTACTTGAATAATCTGTGTTAATGTGTTAGTGGAGAAACTCTATACTTTGAGTGTTTGAGTAATGATCACTGAGTTCTGTAATGTGTATTAAATGCTAATGAACACAATCTGTACACAGGACAATGTAGCCCGTGAAAGCGTTTCTTGTTACTAGGAGCTGTTCTGCAGCAATTCTCTGTTCTGTACTGCTGTTTTGTTCCTGCTTCAGATATCACATCAAAGACCCGGGACTGTTAGAGGTTTCGTAATTCAATTTTTAGTGTCTCGAGTACTGGTTGTTGGTCCTTCCTTTAATGTCCCAAATTGCTTCCTCTTAGTTGTTATTTGTGGGAGAATTCTGCAATTTCTTTTGTTTTTATTGCATTATCTATAAATGAGTGCTAAGCATGTGCGGGCTGCACCTTCTTGTTCCGGTGTGCTCTATTACTGGCTGTTTATTTGCATTCCTCGGCCTAAACTTTTGCATTTGTTTTCATTGAGTTTCGATGAGCAGTATTGGCAACTGGTCACAGGCGAGGACGGACAGCTTGCTTTGGATTGGCCTCCCACTAACTTCAACTGTGCTGTTTACTGCCTAGTTATGAACATGTCTTAGCTCATTCTTTTGTTTTCTTTTGAAGTTTAGTCTGGCAATCACGGCAAGCTTTTGGCATTGTAACATGATTATTTTCTCTTGATCGGGTATAAAGGAAAATTATCAATCAATCACGCTGGTGGAATATGAGAAGACTTGTTTGTGCCACTGCCAAGCGAGCGAACGTCCGTGTTGGTGGCAGGGTAATTAGTGGGTCGGCCGGTGGCTTGCAAGCTTTGCACTTGTCTCCCTCTTGAGAGAATTTCATGAGCTTAAGATTACGTTACACGTTCCTAACACAATCATAGAAATAATAGCAGCAATAATAAACATCGCAGAATTTGATCCCCTTTGGCTGCAACCACCAGGAATTCCCACCAGGCCCTCACTCTCACTTGGCTTCATGGGGTTGATTTCATGCCACCCGCCCACTTTCTCTCATGCCCCCTGGAGCTCATTAGCCGATATATTAATTAGCACCTTCAAAGGAATTCTCAGACTGTAATGCAATTAAGAATTGATCTGGTGAGTAGCAGCCATGGCATCTTTTTCCCTGCCTGGCCTGCCTTAGTTGCTAGAGCTGGATACTTGGCATTGAGTTAACCTAGCAGGGCAGCATGCATACCTAATGGGCCGACAGACAGGTAAGGCACTTAATGACTTGTAAATATTCGCATGTGTCCGCGTACTGTGCTTGGAGACCAGCACTGGGATTGGCTGGCTGGCAGGCTGGGCTAGTCTTTAATTGTATTGCTGGCTGCCTTTATGGCCCTCGGGCAAATTGGGGTGGGAATTCGCTTGATCTGTCATGAGCCTTCGCAACGCGAGCGTATTGATGGTGGCATGTATTGCTGCCAACACAATCACTGATTATTTTGTGCATTTAGATCACATAATTATAAAGAGGTATTTGAGTTGAGCTTGAGATAAGTTTAAAATAGATTTTCAGTAAACACATGAGTGTTGTTTGGCTGTGATGAGATTGAGAGTGACAAGTTGTTCTGCTGAGAATGTCTCGCTAGCTTGGTTGTGTGTTCTGACTTGTAATTAAACTATAAATTCCATTATCACTGATATACGTGTGGCATTGCAGTAATGTCGGTGTGTATTGCACATTCCGATGTGTGACCGATGACAATGTGTGAATAATCTCGCTGGGCTCATTCATGAAGCTTTCAATCACATGTGCGAATGTATCAAATTATTCAAGTTAGCCTGCTAATCAGGGGACCCTTGCGTGTGTGATTAGCTGGAGACAGCCCACTTCAATAATTCCCTACCATTGTTTGTCCACATCTGAAGATTTTCAATGGAATACTTGAAAGTCCTACCTGAGCAGTTTTTCGGTTTCCCCCCATATGTGGAATAATGGACTCTCTCATTGGTCCTTGTTTATCTAGCTTAGTGCGGTCCTAGGAACTGGGAAGCTGGGATTCATTGAGCAGAGGCTATTGTTTGTTAATGTGGGATGGGGAGAGTTGAAGTCTTTGCTGTATTGTCTTGGCTTTCTGATATCGTGTGTTTCTTTTATTCGGCTGTGTTTGTGCAGGTTGTCGTTGAATCAGATGTAATTCCTAAGCTGGTACCTCTATTGGACAGCAAGGACAACAGAGTTCTGGTATGTGGTTTCTTCATTTCATGGTGCTTTCTAACCTTATGGAGAAAAAAATATAATCGGAAATCTAACAAAGAGAAGTATTTAATGTCCATCTTGTATCGTTCATAAACAATATTTTTTTAATACTTTTCAAGATCTAAAAGAAATGTTTTTATTCCCTTTTAAGAGGGCCTGGCATTGTGTAAAACTGTTTAATGCAAAATATTTAGGTTTTTTGTTTTGTTTTTTAATATAGCTCCCAGCACTGCGGACGTTGGGCAACATTGTGACAGGTAATGATGAACAGACTCAGAGAGTGCTAGATGGAGGGATACTGCCATACCTACTCAAACTCATGAACCATTCAAGACCAGGAATAGTTAGGGTGAGTTAGGGTTAAATAGAGCATGTAAATATTGGAAACTTTAAGCATACATTCGAAAATGTTACTGGTCAGCTTCAAGCTTCATTTAGTAATAAGTGGTTGGGGGTGGGGTGTTGTGAACGATAAAAGTAGCATGCCCTATTTTTACTCAATAGTAACAATGTAGTGTTCTCTAGTCTTCAATATATTATATGCCTGTGTGATATAAAAATTATAGTAGTTTTTTATATCATAATATTTTATTTTCTAGGAAGCTGTTTGGACCGTGTCAAATATAATTGCTGGAAATAGACACCAGGTTCAAGTAAGTCTAATGATGTGTGAATTGAAGAACTGTTTGGTAAACTTGGTAAACCGCAACAACAACGTTCATTTCCACATTCTTTATTGGTTGATCTAACCTTACTTATGTAAACTTCCATTGAAATCCATTGGGGAATCAATGTCATTAGATTGAAGTAGCCAGAGGAAATTGATGTAATATAGTGTGGATTACAGTAAGCTGTGGATACAGTAAGGATTGTTTGTGAGGAATGGAGCTGGAGTATGCTGGGCCAGAAATTTTTCATGCTAAGTGCATTAAATTGGCTTGGCACTTACGCTTTATGAGTGAGGCCTTTTAGATTCACTCTGTGATGTACATTAGAACTTCAGTTAACACAACTTCAAGTATCCAAACACTTCAGTTAACCGAACACCCAAAATCTAATACTAGCATGTACAAACACAAAGAATTACTTGGCCACGCCTATTCATTAGTGCTTTATAATGTATTTTTATATGAACATTATCCGAACACCTCGATCCCAATGTGTTTGGATTAACTGAACTCCTACTGTACATTATTCATGTAGTATTCATGGTTTGTTTAAAGCTCACATGTGAGATAACCAACAGGTAGTGGTATACACACATACTTACCATGTTAATGAAGCACCAGGAGGTGCGAACCCTCAGCGTATGTCCACCAGAGATCAGCAGTAGGAAGCGAACGTCTGTTAAAAATTATTTCAAACCTTTAGTATTTAGACACAGGCAGTTACTACTTACGGCGATTCAAAGAAAGAAGCAAACAACAGAGCGAAGGGAACGCCTCTAGGTTAAAATAGATCAGCTCCGCGGTATATAACTCGACTCTAGAGCCCCCTTACATGCGTGAAGCGCGACAATTGCAACTGCAGTAGTATACTACAAGCCAACCGGTCATTCTCTAGCTGCAATTTTCAGCTCACGTGATTATAGCATGCGGTAAAGGGGCGTTACTGGTAGCGCACTAGCACAACGATTGTCGACGAACGGCTACAATCGACTAGCTTTTTCTTGAAAACTAAGTCGAAACAAAAAATTCTAGCATATTAAAGGAACTTACTTTGCAAATTTCTCTATCTCTACATCGTTTCAGAGCCTGGAAGGCCGTCGTCTTCGAGATCCTTTGTTGAATGAATGACACACAGACAGGATGACTACTGTAACCCTCCGGGCGCATGCGCGCTGAGGGTTAATTATCACAATTATGGTTTTGCCCACCCGTTATTTATCCATTAAAAGTCCTTAAAAAACAAAGTCTTAACTTTATATTACGGGCCACACGTACAAGGATCAATCGTAGATTACCAAAACACCAAACGTAATTGCTACCATTTGAACCAACTCCTTTATCCACACATCCTGCACACAATGCTTCTTTTTCGTCATCTATCACTTATTTTATTTAAAACAAGTAGTGTGCATGTACAGCTTGTTTATTGTAAAGTCTTTCCACAAAGTATTGATTTCTTTCTGGAGATTACCAGCTTGATTTTGTAGTGCACCAATGTTGCAGAGTGATTTTCATACTACTTTTAGCTAGTTGGGACTAACCAAGTTATAGTAGGATTGTCACAAATTATGAGTGAATGTTCGTGACTAACTAATACACAAGTGCAAGTTTATTGATTGTGTATATTTACATTTTATTTTTTTAATTTTTTCCAAGATGGTGATTGAAGCGAACTTGGTACCTGCGCTCATTGCAACTTTGTGGAATGGTGAGTTCAAGACTCAGAAAGAAGCGGCGTGGGCTGTGAGCAACTTCACAGTGGGCGGGACTAAAGAGCAGGTTGGTTATACTTCTGTAGCTTCTGTCTATCTTTGTTAATTTTCCACCTTCCTTTCCTAAGGTTAATTATTTGATTCAGCAAGGAGCTATACCAGCCATGTGCAAACTACTGGACTGTAAGGATTCTACTGTAAGTAATGTCTATTAGTTCTATAATATGCATGTGAGACACTCCACTCATTTGTTTGTAAAAAATTTAAGCACTTTTTTTTTTAGTCTAGCTAATAAATGTCTAGTATTGACTATTTTGAGCAATCCTTTCTGTAACATGTCCTTCCATGCTCTGTAGCAGAAGTGGGCTTGCTTGCCACAGTGCTTAATTGAGAGAGTTGTGGTTTTTATTGTTGTTGTTTACCTTTATTTTGGTTTGCATTTGTTTTGACAGACTGTGCAAGTGATATTGGATGGTTTAGGAAACATGCTGAAATTAGCCGGACCCAACTACTTTGTCATAGCAACCATGATAGAGGAGTGTGATGGCTTGGAAAAGCTGGAGAAACTTCAACAGCATAAAAATGAGGACATCTATAAAATAGCGTATTCTATCATCGACAAGTACTTCAGTGGGAATGTAAGTTGGCATGCAAATCCCAAGTCAGCCTGCTCTCCCATTGCAGGTCCCGAGTCAGCCTGCTCTCCCATTGTTTTCGAGTTCAAACCTTGCACTCAGTGGTCCTTGTATTTCCCATGTTTGCCCATTACCTTCTCGGGTGAACTGTAACAGTCAGACATCTATGATTTCTTGTACTGCATGCATGGATAATTGACTAGATAATAATAATAAAGGTACTAGATACCCCATTAGTAATTGCCATAGATATAATGGGGTGATGACATCAATGGAATCCTTGTAGCTTTCTCTGTTGATCCTTGTTGGCATGATTGGAACAGAACTCTCTCATGGAGGGTATCTTGTCTCTGTCTCACACCAGCTGAATTTGTCCTCTTAGCTTGTTCATGACGGGACATGGATGTTGTGATTATCTTAAATTGTGATAATGGCCGGTTTACAGAAGTTGTTCAAGTCTCAATGCAAATCAGATTTATAGCATCTCATCTTTATTCTTTGTGAATGAAGACTCTGCTCCCAACCCTTCTATTGAATCAGAATTGGTTTGCGTTTCCAGTTCACTGATAATTGAAATGACTTTAATATTTCGTTTATTTAATTTTTATTTATTCATCAGTGTTTTTGTTTTTGTTTGTTGCTTTTTTAATTATTAATCTATTTATTTATCAGGATATTGAGGACAGCACATTAAACCCAGAGGCTGGTGCGCAGGCCTTTCATTTTGATCCCACTCGTCTCCCAGATGGCGGATTTCAATTTTGAAGTCATCCAGCTTTTGGGACAGATGTTATTCACCGTCACATCTGTTTTGATTGCAGAGTGAAGCCAATGTTTCACCATTTACCCGGGCAATTGGCGGGAATTTCTTGCATCATTAGAACTATCTCCATTGTCTTCAGTCATCTTGATGTGTTCTAGCCTAATAATGTTTTTTGATGTATGTATGCTGCTTTCATTCTCCATCTCTGCTGATTAATTACACTGGTTCTAAATGAGAAAATGTTTCATTGTTCTACTGATTTTTTTTTTTTTTTGTGGCCAAGACTATATCACTGCACTTGTCTTGTTTGTGGGCATAATTGCAATGTTCACAGTTGATATCTTTATACTGTCCATTATTATGATTGTTCTATGACATTTCTATTTGTTGCTTTTCTCGTCTTGTGTCCAAACAGTCATTCTTGCATCCAGTCCACCATTATTGACACTATTATTTTATTATTGAAAATATATTTGTCCTTCCAAAGAAAACAAATTTTTAAAGAATAGGTGCAAGACAAAACTGCTTTGACAAGGCAGTGCTGTTGTCAAAATGGGAAAGTATGTGGTCCATTACTTAGAATTCCCACTAATGACCTAGTACAAAAGAAACTATGAAACTTTGGATAGGCATAAAAGCTTTGATAATAAGCATTACTAGAGTTAATGTGTGTTGGTACTGAATCTCTCAGGAGATTTCATGGCAACTTGTTATTGATTTATTTCTGGACGGCAAGTAGAGTCAACCTCCAAATGAAGGCCGTTAATTACATTGCCTTTGATCTCCTTACACCTGAACCCGCAAGACGGCGTCCACACTAATTACCACTTTTTTTTTATCGAACTGTAATAATGGCGCGAGTTCATTAATGCTTAAAATGCGCCTCGTACCCCAAATTAGGACACATTCCTCTACTTGGCTGTAGACAGGACATTATTTTGAAAATTGCAAAAATAAGAGGCATTGGTGGGGAAAATTTGGCAGAGAGCATTTTCTGGCCCCATTTTTCATGCTGAATCCAAATATGTTGTCTGCCAAGCAGCTAAGTCATCATGTATAGAGATAAAACAAAGTTTTCATTTCAAAAGAAGTATTCAGTACAAACAGTGTGATAATGACGACTAAAAATGATTTTGACACAGTTCATTTCCACTGCTGCATGTGCAGTCTCTTGTGCAGTTTAGATTTGACTTTTTACATCTACAATGTAAAGTTTTACATCCAGTCTTGCATATGAAAGCTATAATTTCTTGGCAGGATTCAGGTACCGGAGACAATGACATCAGTATAGGCTTTACTTTCATACCTTCAACCTTCCAACCCATAGGTTCTGGGTTAGGTATGACTGGAAAAGCCAAATGAGCTTGTCTCCATATAGTTGCTTGATAATGAGCACGCTGTATGTGAAAGTGAAGAGCATCACTAGTGGAGGTAGCGATTCTGGTGAACGTGACTTGTTAAATAGTACCACTCTTGCTTCATTGGTATTGCTCACGTTAGTGAGGTTGTACAGTTTACAGATAAACTGCTCAGCACTCTGTGCTGTCTCAGCTGTCAGGGCACCTTTTCCTAGGTTTTCCAGAAGGTGATGATATGTCTGAAAAGTCTTCCAGGCAGACTTCTTGCTGTAGCCGGCAATGTACGATGTAGTGTCGCTACCAGTCAATGCATAAAAAGCTGGAATACACTCTCTTGTATCTGAATTGTAAGGCATATGATCAACTATTTCATGAATAGGAATATATTGCCTCTTCTTGGCTGTGCCTGTTTTGAACCAAAGCTGTGTACAAGTCATCCTATGGTAGTGACCCAAGAGCAAAGCGATGACATCAGTGTCTCTACACTGCACCAATATTTTGTCAGTATGGTTTTCAACACAGTGGAGAATAATTCTGGTGTCAGCCTCTTCATGCCGTGCTTCAAGTGGTTCTGTGTCTAAATCTGAGCGAGATGATTCAACCATTTCCTCACTTGAAAATCCACCAGCTGCAACAATAACTTTCGAATTCAGTGCTTGCACTATCAACTGTTGAGATAGAAAGCGAGCGAAATCTGCTTTGTTCTCAGAAAGTGATATGAAATTGCTCCAGTTTGATGGTAGTGGCACATTTGCATGCTCTATTATCCTTCTAATGGGTCTAGTTCCTTGAGAGCGCCTTGTTCTGGTTGCACTTTTGATGGGTACTTCATAGTAGCGATCAAACACAACATCAATACGATTGAACATAGCTCCTGCATTCAGCACAGCCTGTACAAATGTATTAGCAAGATCTCCAAATGTTACCAGTCCTGTTGGCTTGCCTATAGCTAGTACAAGTGCATGGCCATCAATAATGAGAGTGGCATTCTGCAAGTCCACAGAAGAAAGACTCGATGGACATGAAATACCTTCAGTGATGGCTTGTACCAGAATCGCTTTTGATCCAGTTCGAAGATTACCATTCATTTCTGCCAATGCAACTGGCACTGGTAGCAGCTCATGTTTGAGAATCTCAGGTAAGTTTATACTTCTTCCAGCCTCATATGCAGTTAAGAGCCTTTGAAGGACTAATCTGTCTGCTCTTATAATCTTCTCTTTCTCCTTCCCAGTTTTCAAATTCTTAGTGGGTTCGTATAAAGATGCAAATGTCATTGGTTTGTTCTTGTGGAGAGGATCACGAAATTTTACTTCATCAGAAGACAAAAGTCGTTCTTGTACATACTGATTTAACTGTTTCTGGCCATCATTACTAGCATTTAAAAGATCTCTCTCAATCTCTTTTGTTGCTATATCCTTTGTTGCAATATTTTGCAAACTCTGTGATTCTTTAGTTTTGAACAAGCCAAATGAGACCAACTGATCATGAAGACGATTTTCATCTTGGTTGTCAAGTTTTATTCTACCTTTAGTAGCTTCATTGTGGACAAGATCATCTGTTCTGCTAACACCATAAAGTGCTCTGGTTTCCAATGCGATATGTGATCGCAGGTTATACGCCAAAGCCCATCTGTTCAGTGCTGTAGAGGTTTTTGTAATACCAATGATACCTCCACCTTTCTTGCCAATTCCATTTAGCCATTCTTGGCTTTGGTCAGGGTCAACTTGATTAAATTTTAAGCCTGTTCCTTTAACAACGAAGTTACCACTTTCAAATTCTCTTTTAATTTCTGCCGGAAGCTGGTGCATCTCATTCAGATAGATTGTGCCCCAGCGTGCATAATTTGTATGATCATATCTCATGAAGAGTGGCAGCATACGCTGGAATGCATAAATATGGAGTTTCCACATGCCATCTCTCTGAGCACGAATGAATTGAAGAAGAATTTGGACCATCTCCATGTAGGACCACCAGAATCTGAAATTTCCATCGCTTTCCTTTGATGCTACAAAACCATCTAACACATCAATAAAATTCTTGCTTTCTAAAATTGAAATGAGCTTTGACAGATTTTTTTCTTGCATACTTTCTTCTAGCATCTTCTTACACGAACAATTTTTTTCACCAATGAAATCAAGTAGTTGTGGCATTAAAATATGCCACATGGCCTGTAGTGATAACTTGTGTGCTCGGATGCCCCGTGCATTAGACATTCCAGCTAGAACCTTTTCTGCTGCCTTTGGGCCTAGAATGTAGCTTTCAACCCATGCTTCTAACATTCCTGATGAATTTATATGCTTTCCTATTACCTTCATGCCAAAATTGTGTGAAGACCTCCTAGCCTAACAATCAAGAAGTCTTGATAATCACTTTTAGCCCATTTAAGCTCCATCAATTTAAAATACAGGGCTTCATCTACAGTAAGGACTACATATTGCTGCCCCAGTACATTGGCTACATGCTTGCACCTTAAAACTACAGTATTTAAAGTGTCAAATTCATGAGCTGGTGATTGGACAATAGGCATGTAACCAATGGAAGTAACTTCAGGTTCTACTGTGCTATGCTTCTGATTAAAATTGGTCCAACCAATCCTTTCGTCACTATCATTACGACCAAAGAAGAATGCTAGGTCACAGGCATTTGCTTTGAGAACTTCAGGCTTGTCTGAATCTGATGCAACAAACCAGTCCTTTTGTGTGCTGGAAGTTGATTTAGACTATCTGGAACACAAGCCATTACAGCATCTTCTGATATATCTAGCCCTTTGTGACAAGGTTGTGCTAATATATCTGATCTAAGCCTCAGTGCTACATGAACTAGCTCAAGAAATTCATTATCACCTGCTTTATAAAGCTGCATTGTGGATTCACCATCCTTTTCATCCAGCAACCTGGTAAAACCGTTTGCCTGTCTCAAGCCACACCCCAAGTGGGCGTGTCTCTAATTAGCTGGCAGACAGTGAATTCAGTTTCAGCACCCAAAGAAGTAGTAAACAGCACTGTCTGCCAACTTTTCCCCTCAAATGCTTCCAGTGTTTTTATAATTATGAGTTATTGAAAATCTGACCTGACTACTGTGGGTGGCCCGTGTTTTCATTGCAATCAATGCTACAAAGCTGTACAATTACGCCGGTAATTAATTGATCGGTTAGCTGAGCTCTCGCGCGACAGTCATTAATCTTCTTTTAAATTTGATTTACAGCTGGCGGACCCATTGGGAACTCCTTATTGCATTACGAGATCAAAGCAACCGCGGAATGTTGTTGCATTATCAATTTGGTGAGTGGCCGTGCGCACGCAATAAGCACACGCAACTAAAAACCGACAGCCCGCCCGCATAATTTTCTTACCAAAACTCATTTCCCTTTGATCCCGTAAAGTATTTAGCATTTAGCATCTGTAGAAATAATAGGCATTTGCAGAATGAGCAAAGAGTGCTTAGTGATGACTATCAACGACAGAGAGAGCAGCAAGTCACCCACCGGGAGCCACTCCATCGACGACATACTAGGAATTAAGGCTACAGCTGGAGCTCACCTGACTACCAACAACTCGCGCAACCATCTTCACGAAGTGCAGCAAATGTATAGTAACAGTGGTAGCGGCAGCGATTCCAGCAGCGATTCCAGCGCTAGTGAGCGCGAAAACACGCTGTCTCCGCACCCCTCGGTCACTGTAGCCCTGGACAGCAGCAGCGCATGCAGCAGTCCTAGCGCCGTAGTAGCGAGGCAGCAAATGCTCCACATAGCTTCAGTAGGAGCAGGCCAGCAAGACTTCCAGCACCACCATCCAGGTATGCGTGATGGGTGTTTGTAAACTAGCGTGCATGAACTATGTCTTTTTCTCTCTCTTTTCTTGCAGAACAAGCTGTTCTTCAAGTTGCCCATTTAGAAGGTAAAGACAATAATTTCTTATATTTATCAATGAAATTATTTTAAAGTACTATAAAGAATATAATGACTATTGTAACCTACTCTATACAGGAGCTCTTCAAGGGGAACAATTGCAAGCAGCTCTACAGCAGATTTCAGCTTCAACAGGACAAGGTATGCCTATATAGCCCAGCAAAAGTGACAGAATACACCTGTACTGCTTACTATTCCACCTTAGAACAAACTCTGATTCAAGTCACTCCCCTCAACAGTGATGGTAAGTAATCTTCTATAATAGTCGCACATTTGATGGAGAAAGTGCCGCACAGCTGTGATGATAATATGGTAAATCTTTATTTTGATAGGTACCATGTGCATGCAAGGATCCGTGATCACTGTCCAAGCCAATGTCAAGGATCCTCTCCTCTCTACAGCCTCCACTCCTCTCCTTCAGCCTACAGGTAAGAAATCCTAACAAGTTCCTAATTAAAGCTGTCAATTAGTTTGGTGGCAAATTTTGTGTTGGCCTCATTATCACCTCATTCTGTGGCCTCCTAGTGGGTCAGCTGTTATGGACCTCAACAATTAATGTCTCCTCTCTCCACAGCCTTACCACCAACATGTTGAAGTCACTGTGTTTCTCTTTGTATAGGTTCTCCAGGATCTAGCTTGCAGTCTGAGAGCGCTCAAACCCCAAGCGCAGGTCACATGACACCCACACCACACCCACCATATGCCCAGGCTGCTTACTCACCCAAAAGCAGTAAGTGAAATAAAAAATAACAATAATAATAATAAACTGTGTCAAGAGAATGGTGAAATAAAGTTTGATATCACACGTGGGAGAGAAGACTGTGAAGGTGAAATGTTGTCAATTAATCGGGGATAGGAGGAAATGGTGAAGATGAGGATAGAGGGAGGGTGACAGCTTTGGGGGAGGAAACTGCTATCAGTAATGAGTGTTTATTAAATTATGCATGGAATGAACACATAATGGGTTTTATGTTTTCATCCTTAGCTACAACACACAAACCCGGCTTGCAAACCTTCTAAGTCATCCACTATTTTTTTCTTATTCCTTCAGGCGACAAGAAGAAGAGGCGGTACAGGACCACGTTCACTAGCTACCAGCTGCAGGAGTTGGAGAAAGTGTTTGAGAAGACTCACTATCCAGACGTATTCACCAGAGAAGACTTGGCTCAGAGAGTTGACCTCACTGAAGCAAGAGTGCAGGTGAGAGCCAAGATAATATACCAGCCAATCATCACTTCTAATTGGATTGATCTTTTTCTCTATCGATAATTGCCTTGTGTGGGGAATTAGTTTAATATAAAATAAAATAAATACCTTCTGTTTCTATTCCAAAGAGTTTCAGTGATTGTCCACACCAAAACTGAGTAATCAATTTGAGGCTACTTCTTTCACATTACCAAGAAATGGAAAGTGGAAGGACTTGTTTCCTTGCTATTTATCGGCTCATCTCTAAGACCTAGCCATTCCCCACTGACCCACAATCAACAGCGCTCCCTCTCTGAAATTTGTCACTGCAAAAACCACTTGTTTTGATCTGTTAGTGATAGATTATTTCCTGCCTGTTGGATTAGAAACACTTAGTCAGGGCCTGCCTGCATTCATTGATATCTCTGATATTACATTCTGTATTCTTTCATAACTCTATGGCTAGGTTTGGTTCCAAAACAGACGAGCAAAGTGGCGCAAAAGGGAAAAGGTGACCCCAGCTCAGACTGCAGGATCTCCCATACACCAGTCCCCAGAAGTAATGCAGATCAGCTTGCCCACGCCTACCCCCACCGCCGGCCTCAACTTGCTCACTGTTTCTTCGGCCGGCACCACTGCTGTCAGCAACCCCGTCATCAACAGCAACGTGGCCACACCCACCATAGTGGCAACGCCCGATGGAAAGACTGCAACAGTACTGAATGCTGCGTCTCCATTGACCAATATTCAGCTCGTTAACGCATCGGGTGCCGCTAACCAGACGTGGCCCGCCATCCTCCCCATCACGTATATCCCGTCCAATCCTGGGGGTGGGGCCATCATTTCGCCACAGCTTGTAGCCGCCAGTAGCGCTAGCACCATCATGGGGACAGGAGGAGGTGCGAGGATGCCTGTCTTCACAACTCCCAATACCATCATGGCCGGGCTCAATGCAGGGACTCAAACCAGACTAGCCCCCGGGAACATAGCGCAATTCATTGCCATCAATCCAATGGGTGGAGTTTCAGCACTAGGCGGGGCCGGGCAGGCGGCCACCATCCCCATGATCATACAGCTTCCAGCGCAAGCATCCAAGACCGAGTCCTCCTAGTACGGCGACACGCTCAATAACATCCACCTCCCTCTCTCCCTCTTCTCTCAACTTTCATATTTTCCAGCTGCTATAGTCAGGATAAAGCAAGACAGACTACAACTCTTCACTGCATAATTTGGTGTGTTTCTCCTCTAACAGAAAAAGCCTAGGATGTCAATTACTAACTCTACACTAACATAGAAACTTATTATATATTGGTACAAAAAAAAACAATCATGACTTTTCTACTTGCCACATTTTTTACTATTAATTATTATGGGAGGTCAGCAAAGCCACCTCCTAACTCACTCGCTTGCTCACTGCACATTCAAGCAAAATGTACGTCTTGTTCATTCTTTAATTTATTCAATCATTTACAACTCCCTCCTTTTTTCTCTCATGCCACCACATACAGTTGATTATCAGGTCAAAGTAGTGGCAAAATATTATTTCTTTTGACAATAAAAAACAACAACTAGAATTATGTCTTTGGAGAATTCGTCACAACTCAAAACCCGCCATTTTTAGTATTAAGGATCCATCTCTAATGTACTTCAACTGAAATGGACTTCTCAAGCGTATTAGTTCCGATACAATAGTGACATTTGAATACATGCTAAAGCCCCACATTTACATTGGAGTTGCAATAGGAAGCATTTAAAACAACACTTCTCCCTTTCACAGTCCACCAGGCTGGAGTCATCAAGTTACCACAAGCACCTCCAACTTCATTGGTCTATCTATTCAGTCAATTAGGCCACCAACCATTCCTCAGTTCACCTCTGGGCTTTGATCTTGGTTGACTGAACAAGTATCAGGTGGACTGGGCAGCTGCTAATTAATATGATGACAAAGGAACAATTTGAATTGGTTGGTAAAGCTATAATAGTGAACATACCAACACACAAGAGGAATAATAGGTCTTTTACAAGCAAGTACTAATGACTGCACAGATTAATATGTTCAACAACAAGTCATTCAAAAGGACTCATGTCAATTCACAAGGGGGACAAAATACAGTGTCAAACTGCACGACTCCTTGGAAGGTAAATTATCTGGTAATGGTGTTACTGTGTTGATCAAAGCTTACCTTGCAAGAACTAATTGCGGCTGTAATTAGAATCCCACCACCACTTCACAACCCTCCACCTGGACAAGAGTGGAAATGGGAAATTGGGAAGTCTAGAAGAATGAAGGAAGGGATTAGGGTGTGCATGGGGGAGGGGGGGGGGGGGGGGGGTTGTTTTTACATTTCTCTCCCTCATTACTTTTTTATCAAGTCTAGATGAAAGTTTTGTGAAGTCCTATATTGCTATCTTAAGAACAGATATTCACAGGATTCAACCACATCTACACCACAAGATGTATCGCTAATTGGCATAGCTAAATGAACCAGAACTTGCTTTATTATTATTAACAATATGAATCTGCCCAAGTCTGTCAGCGCCCCACCCCCTATTCACCCAGTAACTAAGGCAGCAATAAAGCAGGTGGAGTAAAAGGGTTTATTTAGAAGCTAAGCAACTGGCTGAATGCAACCTTATTCACTATCTTCTCCCACAAAATGGAAGCTAATTTAACAAACAAACTCATCCAAGGCCACAAAAACACATGAATCACTCTCTCATTCTTTTAGCACATGCACACACATACACACACCACCCCCGCTGTTCCCCAATGACGCCAATCAACAATAACTAATACTACTAATGTAACCATGCTTGACCTTCCATCCACTCCAGGGGATTACAGTTGCTTGCATTTGCCCATTGGAGCCGACGGAGCCGTAAAAGACAAACACGTTTATCCTCAATGAAATAACAAGTTATTGAAATGACAAAAAAGCCTTGGAACAAGTGTAAAAATAATATCAATTAAAATAAATCTAGTTATTCTAATTACAGCATCTCATGTTAACATGAGAGTTTGTGGTATGTTGAAAGGGCATAGAGTGACAAGATAGGAACCGACAAATAATGCATCCGACAAGTGTTATTTTGTAATGGGCTGGAGTTTTGGAAAGAGACGGGACAAGTCAATGATGGAGTAGCCATTGGTCTTCAAATATGTGCCCACGTGTGTCCTGGCCGGTCCAAACATATCTCCTGCCATAGTCAATGCACAGTATATATTATTACTGGCTTGGTATAGTATATAGTATTATTAGGTTTATATTTATGTCACTAACCTTTGGAGGCTGTGAACAATAGTTCGTATGCATTGAGCTGCCGATAAAGAGCACTGGCTGGATACTGTTTGTTTGTGTGTGTGTGCAAGCATGTGACACAATTTCATCAAGGGAACAGAAATGGAAACAAAAAGAGAAATATCAGAGCCACTATAACACAAAGTCCTGTTTGATTCCACTGGCAGTATCAATCCCCTTTGCATTCTCTTCATAAACCCTTCACACATTCCTTACTTATCACCTTCCAAACCCCCCTCCAGTGGTCAACTCTTTGTTGGTACTGCCAGGAGTGATAAAACACTTGCCTCTCAGCCACAAACAGCAGCCTGGAGACCATATCAAGGAACACTGGAGCAAGATAAACCAACCCACTAGCTATCTGCTCTGAAAGGACTCTCTCACGCTGCTGCTTTCTAAATAAATACAGTTAGTCAGAGATAGAAGAGGAGAAGGAGGAAGAGGAGGGCAGAGCGAACACACTCACCTCCTCTCTGAGCTTTCCATGGCTGCAGCCTGGACAAGGAGGGAAGGATTCGTCCAATACAACAGTAGGCATTCTTGCTCGATGACCACAAGCCTGGTCATCACACTGCAGCCAACCCTGCCAACATCAAGGGAAGAAGAAAGGAACGGGGAAATTAATGAAAGAGATAAATAAATAAATAAATTTATAATCATAAAAGAATAAAATCGTCACAACCGGTTCAGCTAAAGTGTCTTCAAACAGACAGTCTTTGAGTGTGGGATAATCCTGTGATAATGACTAGAGAGACTGGATAGTCATCTCGCTAATTAGATTCTCCAGTCTGGACTGATAGAGATGCCTGTGTGCGCTCACCAGCTGCACACGCCCACTAAACCACATGAAGGAGCCAAGGAAAAAAAACTCTCAGACCATATCAAGTCAAGTAGTGAGTGAATGAGAAGACAGAGGAACACCCACCTGAATCACCCGGCTGGGCCACCAGCACGCACACACACACACACACACTATTGTTGTGGCAATTGCATTAGACTAATACAAGGCCGATGGTAGCTACGTGTGCTAATAGGAGATGCTGAAGGACGACAAGTCAAGCAGAAAGACTTGCCAGACGGCTAAAGAAAAGGTCATTGCTTACCAATAACGTTCAATCCAAACCACGCTCATAAAGATGCACTAGCTTAGCTAACCTTATATTATAAAATAATAATACTAACAATAATGATAACTATAATAGCTACAAAAATAGCAACCACAACAACAACAACACTAATAATAATAACAAGATTTAATAGATGCTATCTCGACTTTCCTTGCATACCTCGTAATATTTGGAGACAGCTCTGCGCATGTGTAGAGACAGATGATTGATAACAAAACTCATAGAGAAGGACTTCTTACAGCTGCTACAGTGAAGACCGTCTTGCACCTTCACACTCTACGAGAAAATATAAGCAAATTGTACCAGTCTAACACATGCACAATAACTAAATTAACTTAATTACACGTAATAAAGTGAAATGAAAACAACAACAGTCAAAAAATAACCCCAATACATTAGCATTCCAGGAAGAAAAAACAACAACAGATGCTAAGTAGTTTAGATTAGCAGTTAATAATATTGTTAGTTTTATCATTGCTGCTAGGTGACAGGTTGAGATACATGTGGACATGCAAGTGACAGCGAATTCAAAACGGCATCACATCGTTGCAGCCCAGCACAGCAACAGAAAGAATGCATGAATTAAAAACCAGGAACTAGTTCAAAGCCGAGAGGAATGAAAATCAATCTGTTCACTTCTAAACGTGCATATTCATGGCATGGCTTCTTCACTTGTCTCAACCGTGTTCCTCTCTAATGCTTCTGAGAAGAATTAAAATGTTGTCTTTATTGTTGTGTGCATGAAGCTTGCAAACATTAAGTTGTACTAGATGTCGTGTACCGGGAAAGTGGCGGGACTCAACCATCAGTAATAGCTACTCTTTTCTTTCTGTGCTTACAGCCGGCAAATTCTTCACCACCAAAACTTAGCCAATGGTCACGCCTTCTTCTGCTAGGGCAATCAAGCACTCTTTGTTTAAACTCATTGAATTGTCTCACACACTGCATGGCAACAGAAACAAACGAAAATGTGCAAGATATTTATTTATACACACACACTCTGTGCACCCAACCTCACTGAAGGAGTGAATTGGAGCACAAATAACTCGACTTCCTTGTATCTTCACTGCCTCTCATTTGGAAAAGTTTGAGTAAATTGTGCCACCATTTAAAATGACACCTCCGGAAAAAATAAATAATAGAAAATATCATTTTAATGAACTTTTAATGAAAGGGATAATGTATGCATGTAGGCTTTACAAGAACTCTTTGAAAGAAGAACCAATCTTGTAGAAGGCGGTTCCTCCAACTCTCTAAGAAACCACACCACACACAAGGACAAGCCCAGCCACATACCCTGTGGGCGTGACCAATATCCCCCGCCCACTCCATCCTTGTAACTGCTGATGTTTTCACACATGAACATTATTGAGACTGTTTAAGATATAAAAAAGACAAAATAATTAACGCAATAACTACCAAACAACACCGACTTACACTTCAAAGGCCATTATCTGAAAACCCCATCACAAATCTACATTCCCAAACCTTCACCCTTTATCTCTCTCTCTCTCTCTCCCATTAGACATTAAAGTCCCAGAGAAAAGGTTCATCATGTAATGGCCCATTGTGAAGTATCCATAATCTATTTTAGAGATATTGTTTTTAGTTTGTAACAAAGTAAATTCTGTGTTCTTGCTTGTACACACAACACACACTGCTTTAAGTTCTTATATGGCCAGAGGACCAGAGCAGAAGACAAATGGAGCTAAATACGCCTCAAGACTTAAGTAAGCAGACTTTATGCTGAAACAAAACCAAATACACTGCAGCACAGCTGTGTTTAGTGGAGGTAAGTCAGGCTTGGCAGGTGGTTGCATATGCAGCGTGTGCGAATTCTCAACATATCCGAAACACTGCCTCGAAAACAGAGTAATAAATAACTCCATAAGTTTACTACTGTGGCTTAAAAATTTATAAAAAATAAAATACAAAGTCCACATTGGGAGAGTACTGCCACCTGAAGTGAAAAAAAAAGAAAAGACGTCATTAAAAGGCTAGTTTGTCTGTGTACATAAAATTATATCACTATATTGCCATTGCCATGACAAATAGACAGCATTATGTCAATGCTGGGGGGAATGGTAGGGGATAAATCCATTAGCTATCACAACAACAATTAATAGTACACTAAAGCTCCAACGCACACGCAAACCTCAACTCAGATGAAGTCTCTATAGGTAACAACAATCTGTGCCTACTAGGAGCGTTAATGTCTGCTTCCAACACACAATAAGAATTACGCACAGGAAAATGGAGGATTTAAAATACAGTTTGTACTATGGAACAGAGTAGGAAAAAAGTCCATAGAACTGTGCAATCACAAAGGGCTGTTATTAGAAGAAGAAAAAAACAACAAACATAATCTTTGCTGCAGACAAACACTTTTCAAAACAACTGTGGCACAGTGTTTCTAGCTCCTCCCCCCAATCCCGTACTTGCACTGCCCTAGCATCAGCAAACAATCACTCCACAGTGATTAATCATGCATTGGACGATCGGTAATAAATATAGAAGACACAAGGTAATGCTGGTTGAAGAGACGAGACTGAAACTATTCGAGCAATGCTGTCACATGTGAAGGCTGCCACATGTGAAGGCTGCCACATGTGAAGGCTGCCACATGTGAAGGCTGTCACATGTGAAGGCTGTCACGTGAGAATGCTGTCACATGTGAAGGCTGTCACATGTGAAGGCTGTCACATGTGAAGGCTGTCACATGAGAATACTGTCACATGTGAAGGCTGTCATATGTGAAGGCTGTCATGTGAGAATGCTGTCACATGTGAAGGCTGTCACTGAAGGACCAGACACACCCCTCGGATTGAGGCCGGATTGAGGCATGGAAAATATTAAAACACTATATATATCGTGATTCTCATCTCATCTCCCCTCACTCAGATATGATACAAAAATACCGTCCAATGGAATTAAAGTACAATGCCAACCAATACCCAATAAAACAGGATGGTCCAAGGGACTAAATAGTATTGGTTATGTTGATTGACAATGTTTTAGCATTGTTCAACCTTCACAGGAACTGCTTCCTAACTTTCGATCATAATTCACGGGACATAAACTAGCAGCAGAATTTTAAAAAATTTGATCTTACTTTAGACCCCATTACTTCCACATGGGCGTGGCAGTTGGTACAGGTGACAAACAATCCTTCTGTTCCTTCAAATGGATCTCTCGCAGCTTCTTGGTCGCCACCTTCTTCTCCATCTTCCTGTGCCCCTGCGGCCGAGGAATTCCGATATCCTGAAGCATCCAAACCTTCACACGCACACACAAACACACATTCTACCCAACGTAGCATCACATTATCTTTAATTCTCGATTATTACTTTACCATAATTACAAAAGAGTGTCAACCCAGACATAAATATTTTGATAATCACAAGCCATACGCTCGTTGAAAGACATGGCATGCGTCTCAAATGCAACAATTCCACCACACACACACACGTACACATACATCAACTCGAGCCAGCGCTACAAAGCTTAATGTTTTCATTATTGAATTAACTTCCCACAGTTCTAAGGGCTAGAGGAAGGGCAGCCTGGACAACATCAAACCAAATAGAAATGCTACACTCAAAAGCCATAGCCAAAGACCTTTCCCTGCACTAGTAATCTAACTTGATGCTGCTAGTAATCTACTGGTAATCTATTGGTTGAGCATCAGTAAACTAATGTCTGAAAGCTAGTAATCTATACTTAATTCTGGTAATCTATTGGTTGAGTGTTAGTAAAGTAACATCAATAGTTAAAAGCCTTCCTCCATAAAACTCAAATTCTAGTAATCTAATTTACTGTTCAAATCAGTAAACTAAAGCCGGATATCCAGTAATCTACATGCAGCAGCCGCAACAACATTTCCCCACTCATAATTCACAAATTACTATTAAATACACATCAACAATTAGCACCACATGTGTAACTACATGTGTAAGGTTACACAACTCTCCAATTAGTCATCTTCACCAGCAAAACACAGGAATATTATATTTAATAACTTTAGTAGCAGTTAACTATTTCTGCTATTGTATAGTTTATGCTCATTACTACGGGGATGAACAAAGTATAGTAATATCACTGAGCAATTATTAAAGTATTTAACGTTAGAAACCGATGAAGGAGACTGAAACATTCTCTATATCAGCTTCAAAAGTCAACTACTTCTAATAATAGCTCAAATAGGTATAGCTATACATCAATAATCACAGTAGTCCTACATGTTAGCGTGCCCCATTGCTTAGCTATGTGCTTGCCTTGCACATGTTTGTGCGCTAATTGCTCCAATTGCAGGGCCAGTGGCAGCTAGGACCTTGTGCAACACTTCATAAAGCCAGACCACTCACAATGGAGCCAAACAAGTTCCTGAATGACACTCACAACTGTCAACTTGTGCTCCCAAACAAACCGACAGCTTGCTGGGACAGCCTCAGGACATTAGCAGAATTAGCACCGGTGTCCTTTGACTGTGTAGCGGTGTCCTTTGACTGTGTAGCGTATGGGTCAACATTATTACTTACACTAATTGCTGCATGTTGTTTATCTAAGGATGCTAATGAGAATTAATGCCAGCTTTCACATTTACAGGACAACACCCAAGGGCCTTTCACAGCAGGGAATTCTCACCAGAGACAAAAAAAAAATTGCATCAGTAGTAACTCAAATTTACAAAGCAATTTGTGCTGACCACCCCCCCTCACCCTCCCTTGCAATTCTACTCTTCTAACAGAATCCTGATTCAAGGTAGCAGTACTACCAGTACTCTATATACAGCTCATGTCCGGTGGGGGCTTTACTGTAGAAATAGCGTGTCAACATTATTGACTTACACAGCTGCTGAACTCTATAGAGGACCTATCTCACTGGATCCCACCTTATGATGAAAACCATTGGTATAATTATGAACCACAACACCCAAGCAATCAACTCCATTTATCTAGGGCAATTTTACCAGGACTGTTTAAATTTTTAAGTGCCGTAAAACAAAACAACAGAACAAATTTGTCTGAAGACACTAAAATTATATATATATATTCCCTCTCTTGACCCCTAAATTCTACTTTCTACATCTCTATGATTCAAGGGTATTAAGTACTACCAGTACTCTATATACACTCAGTGGGAGGGGGGGTATAGTAGAAATGTGTGGGAGGTGATGTTGAAACAGCTTAGAGGAGAACTCATCCCTCCTCACTGACTCCTCCCACCAACGGTGATGAAGACTTGGTTAATCATGAACCACAATGTTGGAAGCAATCAACTCCATTTATCTTGCAATTTTATAACTATCTGTTTATTTTTTAAGTGCCGAAACAGAAACAACAGAACAGGATTATCGAAGACACTAAAATTATATATATATATTACCTAATTGACCTGCACCTGTTCAGTTTCTGACGATTAAAAAATAAAAAAAAAGATAACACAGCAACAATTATTCAACAATGCTTAAGAATTCCTGATACTGAGCATGCTCAGTGAAAAGTCACATCGCTCACCCAAACATTCAGCCAACAGGGCAGGTTCCAGCCCCTGTATTGGTTCACAGAGCCGGGCCACAACAGCATGGACCTGGTGCTGCAGGTAGTAGGACTTGTCCACAAGCAAGTGGTCCTGTCTGGACACTTCGTCAGGGTGATACGCCCTCAGGGCTGCTGGCTGGTGGGTGTCGCTCTGAATTCAGAGAGTAGAGAAAGAGAGAGGGGGAGGGGGAGTGGGGTTTGAAGATGGTAGAGAAGAGAGGAAGAATATTGATGAAAGGAATGAGTGGTAAAACAACAACATACCATATTCAATGCAATGGTCAAATCACTGAAAAGTCTCTCAAAAAATATTATAACAGAATCAAAGAAGAAGTGATGTTACTGGAATTTAGTAAAGTGTACACAGAATTAAATGTGCAAACCAAGTGGGGAGAAAAGACAGTAGATCCATACCTCAATACAATGTGAGGCAATACTTCTAGCTGATCTGTTTGAGCACAATACCAGACAGAACTTCCAATTAGCTCAACTAAGACAAATTAAGCAGAGTTCAAAGACAGAGAGAATAAGATGAGAATGATTATCAGAAGGTGTGTACAGTTGGGATGAAACACTAATTGGCAGCTGCTTTTCCACAGAACTGTAAAGTGGGGCCACTTACAGGAGCCAGTAATTAGAACAAGGAAAGTAATTCACACAATTACAGCACCAGGCAGCCTCAAGACAAACATGTTGACAATAGACTGTATCTCCCAACACAAGATCCCTGGTTACCTGGAACATAGTCTCCAGAGCTATCACAGGGGAGGCATAAATTGATAAAGGAATTGTAACCACAGGAATACACAAAACATACTATTTTTTTTAAAAGGAGTTGAGAGGGCTCCAGGAGGGTTAATTAATGAATGAGACATAACTGAAAGCTGAATAATGACATTAAATGTGTGATTAATTAACAGTCTATCAAACCTTTTACCACCCAAACATCAATAGCCATTAAGTGCTTAACACGTTGCCACTTGGGAGGGAGGATGCTAGGACAGTGATGCATTGTTGAACTAACTTGCTAATCCATTCCACAAAAACAAGCATTACTGAATAATACAAACTCTATTGGCAAGCTTCCCCAGTTCAGCTGCATTATTATTACTTTCCATGCACCGCCAGATTCAATGAGTAGAGATTCCAAGTACTCTATTATAATCCTTGGGTCCTCATCAGCTTAGCTATTGTCTCTAGCATGGCACAATGGGCCTGCAGTGGGACATCCCACCCACCAGCCTTGTGCCAGCCAGCCACATCAAACAAACATTCCAACCCTTAAAATTGAATTTTTCAAGCCGGCACACTGGGCAATGCTAGCTAATTCAATTAGTGCTCAAGCAATGAAGGCTCACCTCTCTTCTAATCTTACCTCCCAGCCAGGTATGCCTTAGCCCTGGTCACAGGATAGAAATTACAGACACAGGAGCAGGGTTTGATTGAAACACGAAGGCAACACATTGTAAACTCGGCCAAACTTTTAAATAAACCAGAAAACTGATAATGGGGGAGAAAAAATTGATTTTATAGTGAGGGACAAGGTGCATGATCTCTAGCCATTGCAGCTATGGCTAATAACATTCTCCTGTGCTACTTCTAACTACTATAGTGCAAAACAATTATTCAATTTCATACCTTATCACTGTAAGTGGGAGCAACAACAACAAATCAAAGACAACATTGACAAAGAAAGAATTCAATTACGCACTTTTGTGAGTTTTTAAGTTGCCAATTAAATCCACAGTCAAAATAAAGACAGTCTATTCTTCGCTACCTTCCTTGTAAGAAATTTGTTATCATACTAAACTGGCTTGTTTTCCTCAGCCCCTAGCAGCAGACTTCTCCACGGATTCTCCACCTAAACAGCAGCTGCTTTTATTGAATTAAGTATAAGCTTCAAAAGCACAGAGAGTCTGGTAATTCAGGTAAACTTGGCCTATAGCAACCTCTCCCAAGTCTCCAAACACACACTGCATCTCATCCAGGGATAAACAGAAAAGGTAATATAATTTAGTGGGCAATATGATAGAATTTCAATAGAATTATACAGAAATGCCAATCTTCACAGCAACCACAATTAGGTGGAATTCTAACAACATTCCTCAGGTGGGCCCTGGACTTCCCTGAAGTCTTTCATTTCATATCAAAAGAATGAGATTCAGTGGTTTACAGAATACCTTTTTAATGAGCAAAATAGTGCCATGCCTCCATTTGAATGCACTTAGTGTATTTGCCCAAGACATAAAAGTAAGGTTCTCTCTTGAGAACTCTCCAACTATTGTATGACTAAAAATAAAACAGAAAACAATAAACAAAAACAACCCATGTGTAAAACAGCTAAAAGTACCCACTCAAAATAATACATTAAGACCCTTTGATTCTCTTTGCCTTTAGCTATAAAGCTATAATTTCCTTTTTCCCAAGGGATGGAGAAGTATTTTTTTGAAAAACATGTATGCTTATATTGGCCTGATTCTGTACCACATTGAATCAATGAGTTCTTTTAGAAAAAGACAAGCCATTAAATAAATTAAAGGCTTAACTAATGCTCCTGTCTAAGGGCATCAAAATATTTTGACACTAAAGGAGACTATAGCGTTACGTCCCAAAATGAAAGTCAAGAAGGCATTAACACGTCTTCAGTTTGGAGAAGCAGAAAGCTTTGCATGTGGTGGGAGTGGTGATGTATGTTGAACTGCAAATAATGTGCATACCGTGATTTTAATTAGTAGCGGATGCTACCACTCGCGGCGTGTGTACGTGTGCGTGTGCTGATGCAAGCAATCAAGCGAGCAGTTAGCTTAGAGAGTCGCGGACAAGAAGGTTAAAGAGACAATCCTAAGAACGTTTCGGTATATCACAACACCCATACTCATCATTAAAAGCCAATCTTTATCAACTGTATACTATAAGACTCACTACAAATTAATTCATTCTCTTACGAATTCCCTAGAGTGTCTGACATCATAGCTATATAGTAGCTTCTTACAATGAACTCATATGTCCCAACAACCTTCTCTAGGAGAAATTGTTCAGCTATGTGACAGACATGCATATTCAGCATGAATGTCATGTGACCTCCATAATATGTCATGTGACTGATGCATGAATGTCATGTACAGTGTCTTGCACTCAATAGACAGCTCTGGTTTGGTTCACTGGTTCTGCTGGTTTGGTTCACTGGTTCTGCTGGTCCCGGAGACAATCCATTAGAGTGACCGGCCGATACATTCGTTATTTGGTTTAAATGAGAAACTAGCTAATTAAATCCGTCCAGTCTGTTGTACTAATGGTGGGCATTATTTGCACAATTCAACTTACCATAATTGATGCAATTAAGTTTTGTTGACAAACCCAAGTGTTGTTGTTATCTTATTTGACCTCAGGCTCTTAGCGTAATAGCTATGCACGGTATTGTAAAAACATCCACCGAGGTCAAGCCTAGCTCAACGCTAACTAAGGAATAGTAACACGCATATACCTTTAGTCAGTAAATGAAACAGAGAGCCCACAGTGCATTCACACTAACTTCATTATTTTCTGCTGGGAAATTTTTTTTTTTTAATTTGTATACAAATGTGTAAGAAAATGTACTTAAATTATGGAAAACTAATTTGTACTTAAAAATGCGTAATTTATTTATAAGTTGTGCCACGCCCCTTTCTTACCTCACACATGATGTAGGGTATGACGTCTCCAGCTTGCACGTGCTGGCCACGACTCTGCATCCTCAGAGCAACCTGCACGTGAGGCTGACCTTTCTTATCAGGATAGTCATTAGGAGGCTTGGTCAAGGACTGTCAACACACACACACATACACACACACTGAATATTCAGAATGAAAGGGTAATAGAATCATGTGAAAAATGTGTGGCACACACCCACATCCTCACACACACACACATCCTCACAAACACACCCTCACACACATTTCACTTCATTTATAGCCTGTGCCAGTCTCACACTTGTGTTGGTACTTTATCATATCAGCGTGATCTTCATCTGCCATTGAATAACAAGTCCGCTAGAAAGAAACTCCATTTAGTGTTGTTAAAACTCAAGATTGATCTGGATTGTTAGCTGTAAAATTCCAATTCTTCTGTCAGTGTGAGATACTGCACACAGTACAACTACACTAACAGTTATGCCGGTGTGAGGATGTGTGTAAGGGTGTGTAAGGGTGTGTGTGTGTGTGTGTGTGCGTATGTGAGGGCGTTCATATCTGTGAGTAATAATTAAATGTAGTGTGCAAAATTACCAGGAAAGAACAATAATAAAAATAATAAAAAATAAAATAAAAAGGAGTTTGTGCTCCACAAACTGAAGTTAACGGTTGTCATAGTTGGTCTTGTAGTCCTTAGTATAGTTAACATTGAAACCTGTGGCTACCCCCTCCAGGGAGTTCAGTATTTTATATCATGCACAAGCGCTAAGCCAACATTACCGCACGTGACAGTTCAATCATACACTACATACGGCACAAGTTTCCTTATTGCACAAAAAAAAAGAAAAAAAAAGCACTGCTCGTAATGGTGAAGAAAAAAAAAGGAGTTGCTTATATTATAACAAACCACAATTTTTTCTTATTTTTCTTCTTTCTCTTCACAAAACTAACTTGTTATAACAATGGTCACTTTCTGTGGAATTAAAAGAATATCTTTCTATTTCAAAACCATTTTCTGTTATTTTTCCCTTACTAAATGCATGTAAAACACAATGGAAGGATTTGTGTTATTACAGCAAACAGAATGATCTTTAAACGAAGGTAACAGCTGCTCAAGAAATACACAAAATGACTGCTACTGAAAACACATCTGCACTCTCAGACAACAATTTGTTAACTGCCTCAAGTTTATTTGAGTGAATAAAATAAAAGTATGCAAAACAAAATACTAAGAACAAAATAAAACAAAAGAAAAGTGTACATAAACATTTAATATTACTGACTTCATTACTGCAAGGAGTACATTACAGCTCATTTTAAAACTTGTGTCCCATTGCTTCAAGTTTTAGGAGTGACACAAATGGTGACCAAATTCATACCTACATTCGTCTCGCCAACATGACCCTTTACCTGACTAATTGAATATTTTTTTCTTTGAATTTATTGCACCCTACTTAATAAAACTATTATTTCCTCAATATTTATTATAAAACACATTTAGAAACAAATCGACCCATCCACCATATTTTAGCAAGGGGTTTTGCAAAGGGGGGGGGGGGGGGGGGGAAGTTTGAAATTACATGAGAATTCCTAGCAGAAAGTGTATCAAATCACAGAGAAATGTATTCTTACTGGACAATCAAAAATCACAACAAAAACAAAAATGTTAATAACAATGTGTCGAAGTAAACAAATAAATGTTGTTCTCTTTCCATTACCCTGCCCCTCCCCCTCCCAAACAGATCATCACTTCATCACAACCACAAGTTCATTATCATTCCTATTATCTTATTTCTTCTTTATGGCTCTTCACTTGCAGATGCTAAAACGTCACAAATCTCCAACGTCTGGTATCCCATTACCTTAGTGATGACATACTCCTCCATAGGAACGACGGCACTCCGAATCTCTTCCGCCAGTTCGCGCAGATAACCTTGTACCTGCTCCATGACCTCGTCAAGGGGTGCCCCTGACAATATCTGGTCCAACACGTAACTAAGGACAACATATTTACACAACAACCAAGTCAACATCACATCTCTCCACCCACTCAACCCAGTGAGCCTCTAACTAACTGAAATCAAAACTAAAGAGATAGACAATTTCTTCAAATGAGTCTTGTCCACAAATGAAACTCCCTCTTTGAAGAAGTTCGGGAGAGACAATTAAAATACACTTTCAAGTTTTGTCATCTTTATACAATTGAACCTTCAGTAACACCAGCAGACAGCTGCTTTAGAAGCAGGACTGCACAAACCGCACACACACACACACGCGCACAACACTCCACTTCAAAGAATGCTCGAAAATGACAGTGGGCAGGGAGAGGGAGTGGGCGGAGATGGGAGATGGGCTAGACATGCTCACTACATCTACTCCTAAGGCTTGGTGGGTGACAATGGGCTACACTGTAGCATAAAGAACAACATTGTTATAGGGCAAACGGCAGGAGAGAAAAAATATGAGTTAGAAATGCAGCGGCTGTAACAATAACAATACTAACAACAAAAACACCATATAGGCTAGGAAAATATTGGGAAACGGTTACATACTCAATACACACAAATACTGGTACAACTTCACTTTGCCAATTACAGAAGTGAAGACAGCACAACAATACCTTCACAACAAAGGAAGAAAATGAAATAAATAAAATAAAATAAAAAAAGAAATAGATGTAACACTGGTCCTACGGTACTCACTGTCCGCTGCGTTTGGCCAGGCCCGACCAGTCTCTCCGGATAATGTCAAGACCCTTCAGTTCTCTTCGCTCCACCATCTTGCCATCTCGCCAATCCACTGCGACTGCAGCATACCTGCACACACGCACACAAATGTTACGAGTTAGCATCATCATGGCAACAGCGTCGGCTCACTTTTTCTTCCTGAGCAGCAGCATGGCCTTGTAGATGCCATCGATGTCTATCTCCAGCAGCTTGTAGAGCTTGTTGACTTCAGTCTTCACTTGCTGTGCCATTTTCTCAGCTTCCTTCAAGTCCCGAGTATTGCTGTTGATCATAATGGAGTCTGTATCACCGTAGATGACGTCCAGGTTCATCTGACAGTGTGTGTGCATGTGTGTATGTGTGTGAGTGTGTGTGAGTGTATCATGGCAGGAAAAACAGAGGAAGAAGAAATATCGTAAGTACAGCTTAAAATATTAATGTAACAAAGAAAGCTAAAATGCCACACTAGAACAATAAAGGTGTGTGTGTGTGCGTGTGTATATATATATATATATTTATGACACTACAAAGCACTCAATACATCATAGATAGCAGAGAAATTATTTCAAGAAAGACAAAGTTTATCTTCAACTTACCTTTTGCGCCAGTTCTTTAGTATGCGACAAAATCTATAAACAGACAAAATATGCTTTAAAAACAAAAGATGAAAAGAAATGAAATGAAATAATAATATAAAAAAAGAACAATACATTGATCCTTTCTCGCCATCTCTTTTACCTCACGCCCTTTACTGGTAACCAGTGCGGCCAGTGGTTTAGCGTAGAAGCGAGAGTTGGGGAATCCCAAACACCCATACATGCTGTTGGCCGTCAGCTTGAGAGCCTTCTGTCTGATATCATACTGCACGTACATCTCCTTGTTCCCTTCTGCTCCCTTCATCAGCTTCTTCACCTCCCTTCTCCTCTCCACCAGAACACGTATCTCAGACGGCAGAACACCTAAAGGCTCAGACGCATCCGGCAGAGACAGACGCGAGAAAGCTTCCTCATCGTTGGAAGCGGAACAGTGGGCGTGGTTCACGGTGGTGAAACAGATGTTGTATTCCTGGATGATGGATGGGTAAAGGGAATTGAAGTCGAGCAAAAGGATGAACCGATCGTAGAACCCTCGCTTGGGTTCTAGGACGAGTCCCCCGGCGTAGGCTGCCTTACGCTTGCTCCTCCCACTAGCTCCACCCCCACCAGCTTGTGCGTCATCATCTTGATTATTCTGTACCAGAAATGTTATTAAAAACTATTACAACTTAAAAGTGGTGCTGTAATAATGAGAGGGAGAAGTTAATCAACTACTTGGTGGGCCATGTTGCTGCGTCATTAGAACAATAACTCAATCACCTCAATCACCTCAACTATAGCAGCTCCATCCAAAAATAAAACTATTATTAGCAAAGAATGATAACTAGAAATTAATCATTTAATAATGCCAAGTAACCCAAGCAAATTTATATAAATAAATATTACACTTTAGAGTGTAAGCATGCTACCTTACCAATAACCTATGTTAGAATCACACTACCACTCATCTACCTTTTACCAACTGACAATATGACAGTGATTAGGCTTATCAAACTATATATGGGCAAGTGAAATAAAAATCATATAATATTATTAGTGGTAATCACATTAAAACAACAACAAAAACAAAAACATTTTAAATTGTCCAAACCCACACTGGCACAGTAAAAGCCAGCAACCATTTCCCAGGCCTTCCTGAAGAAGTTATTTACAATGCTACCAGCTCCACACCCACCCACTTCACACAACACAACACTATCACACACACACACAAACACATAAACACACACATACGCATGCACACACACAAACACACAGCTAGTGCTGCCTAGGAATACACTCAAAGCTTGCCCAGGAAGGAAGTGCTCGTGTGTCTTGCCAAGTCTCTGAAGTTAACTTTTTTAAAAGACGATGAGTTCTATTGGCGAGACAATAGAAACCCAGCCTTCACTCATGAAGAACCCGAACCCAAAGCAAATAGGATAATCACATTTCAAGGAAAGAAAAGGGAAAAAAAGATAAAGGAAAAAAATGAAATAAATAAAAACCACGGAGTCATGCATTTTCTTTTCAAATTGGATCAAAATAATGCCCGAAGTGTGCACCTGGATTTTTGGTTGGCATAGAGTTACCAAAGTGTCAACAGGAGTTCACTGGCAGAAGCCCCCCCAGATCACATCAAACAGGCTCTCTTAAGCTATAAAATAATAAATACTGACCGACACACACACTTCTGGTCCATTTGATATGCACAGCTTTAAAAGGCTGCACATGAAAATATAGGCTCTATTTTTATTGCATTTGATCACATCAAATATTTTTAATTCTTTTCTAATTACAGATTGCTTATCCAATAACCAGAAAGCATAAATCTTATAGGAAGACTGTGCAGTGCCGTGCAAAATTCCAATTGGGAGGACTACATCAAAGAGAAACCTCCTGATGGCCTCCTAGATCAAACAGAATTGTGTGCAAGGGCAAAGAAGGCAGAAGGCAGGCTGCAGTGTTTGAAGTATTGCTGACAGCCTCCATCTATTAGGTCAGTGGTCAGAGGTTATAAACACACCACCCAGGCAAGTGGTTGCTGGGGGTAATGACAAGGGGAAAGATACCAAGTGCTAGTGATGTAAGGGGGGAATGGACAAGATGATGATCACAAGAATGATGCCTGACTGTTTATAGGCTTTGGTTGCAAACTGAAGAACACTCCAGGGCCTACCTTGGTCTAGAAACTTGGGCTTCTCTGTGAAATCACTCAAGGTGATCAGAGAATACCTGCTAAATGCTATTACTACCAAACTTACTGCCACCTCTGCTGCCTCCTGCTTCTTCTGACCGTATTGCTTGTCCGGACATATGTAGCCTCTGCAAACAACAAACAAACAAACAAACCAAAAGTCAAGGACATAACAAAAGAAAAATACCTTTAGCCAATTAGCATAGAATTCAAAGATACAGTCCACCACAATATGTACTACCAGATGGCTATGTAATAAGGAATTAGGAGAACATTAACTCACTTGGCAGTGAAGGCATGAAGAAGAAGGAACTCATTCCTCTCCGCCCGGCCTCCTTGCAGCGTTCTGCTCAACGTGTTCCCAGCGATGCAAGTGATCTGATAGGCCAGCGGCAGAACGTTCAACTCGTACATGAGACGCAGAGACAACATGGCTTCATCCTGCAGCACAAGACATGTCAGATGAATTAATACATGTCACATGAATTAATAATGACAGCTAAACCAGAAATAATGACAAAGAGTGGATCACTGGGGGTGAGGGCAGCTACATAAACACAATGCAAATGCATGCACACACACACACACACACACACACACACACACACACAATAATCGAGTCAACAATTCTTTTAGCCAACTGACACAAGTGCACAAATAGTTTATATTTCTCTAGTTTCAATTCAATTATGAGCTACAAACACTCCCTGGGATGCTTAAAGAGAAGGCTTACCCTCTGTGTGTGTGTGTGTGCATGTGTGTGTTTGTGTCCGTTGCCATGCTCCACTCACCATGGTATGAGCTATCACTCCACACAATCGATCACTGGAGCTGCAATACGCAAAAAAAAAAAAAACACTTTTAAAAATAAAATTGTACAAAAATAGATTTTAATGGATATTAAACGGAACAAAACAAAACAAAATTAAGACAAACAAGATAAGTGGAAGTTAACGAGTCATTAGCAACAGACCGGGTACGTTAGGCAGTTATCATATAGCATGGATTAGACCATTTACCGAGTCTCACACGCCCCATTAGTGATGCCATCCTCCCCCCCTGGCCTCTAGGGTAATGGATACAGCTTGAGGGAGTTGGGCTCTCTCCACGCTAGCACAGACTCACAGACACAACAAACAGAACAGACTTCAACAACATGCCTGTTAAGCACGGGCAATGCATTCTCACACATGCACAAACTCAGGCACGGGCAATGCATTCTCACACATGCACAAACTCAGGCACGGGCAATGCATTCTCACACATGCACAAACACGGGTAGACCAACCAGAAAGCCTTGAGAATGTCTTCGTGATCCATGGGTTCATGATGGATGTGCAGCAAGAAAGAGGCAAGCTCTGAAGAAAGAAAAAAAAAATTTAAATACAATTTCTTTCTCAACCTTCTTTTACTCGTTAGATGTATTCTCTCTCTCTCTTTCACAGGCCTTTTTTAAACAATACAGAATCAAAAAATGTTCGGCTGCTCAATACCCAGCAGGCGACAGCCTAACATTGTTGGATTCTGTATAGTTTTTAAAAAAAGCCTGTGAAAGAGAGAATACATCAAGTATTAAAATAATGCATACATTTCTTTATTTATTTAAATGTATCTGAGTCACCACAACACTGAGCCAATTAAACAGTTTTTAGAACCACACCCACCCGTCAGATCGTAGCTCTTGGCTCTGATGAGTTCCTTCGTGGAAGTTCTCGTGTCAACGACTGGACGACCAGCACACAGCAGCTGACCACTATGGCGACCCTGACCACGCCCAGCAATGACGATGATGATGATTATGATAATACATAAACGAATTAATGAATTTTTACCTTATCATCTCTTCCAATATAAGGCTTCTTACTGGCGCCTTCAGCCCTACCCACCTACCTTTGGCATGTCTTTACGCTTCAGCCTGCCAATGCGCGACCACTGGGGCACGTTACATGCAGCCAGACGATGCTGCAGAACTTCCAAACCAAAGGACGTCAAGTTGTGGCCCACAATCACATCTGGGTCAAATCTATGCAACTTGGCCAAGAAATACCCCAACAGAGCACGCTCAGAAGGCGAGACCTCCACGTTGAACCCCTGGAGACGAATCATGATAATGACTTTTATACTCAAGAAAAGTTAAATCAAGGTGTGCACCTTTTGCCTGACAAATTCATCAAACTTGAAGGGGAAGTCCCTATCCAGTGGGCGGCGGATGGCTGCAAGAGAGTGACATCAGATAAACACACAAAATAAATATTTGCCTTCTATGAATAGTTCTGTTTCTGTAGCAATTGCTTAATTTGGAGAAAAAAGAAAGTAAATAATTTCACAACTACATCCTCTCCTACTGACATTGTACGTTAGTGTTGGTTTAGTCACATGACCAACTATGACATCATCCTCTCTCTCTCTCTCACCCAGTAGGTCTGTTGTGAAGGGGACATCTGGAGGAGGTTTGTTAATGGCCACTTCAGGATGAACCAAAGAACCCAGAGACAGAATCTAAACAAACACGCACACACACAGCTAAACAACAGTATATACCACTATACTAGTTAAAACTAATTAGGTAGCCATGGTAATTGCATTGGAAGATGTTGTTTTCAACATGACAGAATTAATTATCGTTGTTTTTGCCAAGCATACAAGTGGCCTTACTAGGAAGGTCTTCATTTTGATCATTGTTAGGCAGAGTACAGGGTTACAATTAAAGACTGTGGCTCCAAAAATGCAAACTCAAACAGAAAGCAGCTGCTCAAACTAAAACCGCAAGATTCATTAGAAGAGTAAATAAAGAACCAATCAACACAATTATGTATTTAAAGTAATTAAGAGAATGAATGTATCCCAGCTAGGAAGAGCTCCAATCTTCATATACAAGTCAATGCAATACAGCTGGTAAATTTTTAAGGTAATTTTCTAGAAAGTAGAGTAAGTTTTTCTAATTTGCTTTAAGTAACTCTGCCTAATCCAATACTCCCTAATTCAACTTAATAAGAATCATTAGTTTCATATTCAACACGCAATCAGCTGCTGAAAAAATTAAAAGTGATTTTTTCTTGGTTACACTCTGCCTCATAAAATAATTATAAGCATAATTCAATTTCTACTAAATCTGAGCAAGCTTAGTGGTATTAGTTTCAATAACTAGGAATTAGTTAAATAAGATTGTCCAAAGCTAGTCTCATATACACTCAACTGAGCAGTCTGGGCAACCTCAGGCAAGAGCAGCCCCAGGCAAGAGGGAAAATATTCACTTAGTCATTTGGCCCCTCTAATGATTATTCATTACTTACTCCCACCAGATGGATCACACACGATTAACAATAATTATTAGCTTAATGGTTGCCTTTGAGGTCAAAAGAAACAAAAATCATTACCTTACGGTCTAGCCTCTATGGTCTAGTGCCCCACAACTTCATGCAATGTCACAACAACAACCCTCCACAGCAACAACCCTCCACAGCAACAACCTACCACGTGTGCATATAAAAATTCAATCATAATAGCTTGCATGCACGCTAATGCACGCACAAACCAGCAGTGGAGGTTGACCAGGTAACTATTATTGCATTACCATTCCCACCATTAAACCCATTAACATAGCTGAAAGGTTGCTTGTGATTCAACAGCTCTGACAACAAAAATCATTTTTAAGACAAACAGGAAAGGGATGTCAAACACAGTCCCCACTCATTCCTTCAAGTTCTTAAGTAGTTTTGATAAAAAATCAGGGCAATTTTTCTTGCTACAAAATTGGAGCATCTGTGGAGAATCCGGCTGCTCTTAATGTTCAGAGACACCAGAACATGTTCCAGGAATAATGATCTGGAGTTGCCATCACTACTGGGGTGCCATGGTTACTAATGATAATACAGGTTACCCACATAAGGCCTTAAAAAAGATTACTAAACTAAGTTTGAAACTGAAAAAAAAAAAATCAGACAACACCATCATAATGAATGCAGACTCTGGCTCACACACACCTGGCAGCTGCAATTAGCCTACCTACCCAATCAGGACTAACCAGAACCAAACCATACTCATTAAGCCTTCCTCCCAGCTTCATTATGTTTCTCCCCTCTCCTTCCTTAATTCCAGCTCAATTGTCTTCTTACAAACTACAAATGCTTAGACAAGGTATCCATTTCAGTCCTTAAGTAATTTAGCTAAGGGGGGTGGTGGGGTGGTGGGGGGGTGGGGGGAGGAAAAAGAATAGGTCTCAGAGAGTCACACACACAACCACACATGAGTTTCTTTAGTACTGTACTAGCCAGTAAGGTGCCAGTTAAACCACACCCACCCCTCCCACAGTCCCCTATTGAAAGTGTCCCATTATCGCCTGCACTCTATCTAAAGGTCCCAGAAGCGTAGCACGCATTCACCACCTATGGGGCTGGTCTTTGAAGAGGAACAGAACTATTGAAGACTCTAGTAAACACAAGAATAGCACACGTCAGACCTAACCCTCCAGTCTCTCTGGGACAGCGAATGGCATGACTATTTGTTTCTTCAATACTCCATCATTTACAAACCGACACATTAGTCTGAGATAACTGCACACGCTCAGTCGCATAATGTAACAAATAACCAACGCTCCAAGAACAAAGACGGGACCTGCTCCTGCTTCACACTTCACACCAGCACTCTTAATTAGTGTACTCCTTGACACTCGGTATAGACAAACAGTGCAACCAACTGGGCATGCTCAGAGACTTCACTTCATTCTAGTATGAGATAATGGGATTGAAATAATGATGATGATACTACTACTACTACTAATAATAATAATAATAAAATAATCATAATAATAATAATAATCTGTACAAGATTTCTAACCAACAACCATAGTACTGGATGAAAATCTTAGTGGTGAACACTAGGCAGACTCCCTTCAATATTGTATTTGATTGGATAACTAAATTGACTCTAAGATTCCGGACTAAGCCAATTAACAATGCACGCTCCTATGAATCAAAACTTAACACATTGTTAGTAAATTCCACTTAATTCATAGTTTTCCCACAAAAAACAACAACGCACAATACAAAAAGTCATGTATGTTGAATCTACCCACAGAAGAAGCACTACACAACACAACTGGTTATTTTCTTCCAAATGAAATCCTGTAATTCTCCGCCATCCCAGTGTCGAGTATTCCCATCTTCAAGCTAAATGAGTTCTGAATCATTATGTTACAAAACTAAAGATTCTGCTAACTTTTTATTTTTTTATTTTTGACATGATAATTTCAATGCCTGTATCAGTGTGAGGTTTAAGATATGAATATTAAATTACCACTTAAACAACTACCAATAAAGCCCACATCCACCTTCATTCAAATGTCACTCCCCTCCCCCCCCCTCCGTACCCAATGCCACACCCACCATGCCCAATGGCAAGCCTACGACATTAGTGCCACACCCACCTCATTAGTTCCAGTTCGAGGATTCAGTGTCATTTTCATGGAGAGGCTCATGACCACAAGAGGAGGAGGTGGGGCTTGCTCAGCTGCCACGACAACACACTTCATGGAGTCCACCACAGCTTCGCACTTGCACCAACTCATCTGATTGGTGGGGCACTCTGACGAGGGAGAGAGAGAGAGGGGTGGGAGGGAGAGAGAGAAAGGTCACAAGGTACATAAAGCATAGCAAAACTATTCCACTCTATGCCAATGGGTGGGGCCAACTTACTTGGCAACTTAATGTCTAACCAACAAGGTCCTTTCAAACCACAAGTCAGTATGAGACGCTCCAATCTGTGACACAGGCACACACATACATACATACATACACATGAGCGCACACATATAGCACTATCATATACACGCCCACATCCTTACACACGCACACACTATCCCCACTATAACTCAGGCTAATGATGGACAAATTTTCTCTACTGTTGATGCATTAATCTCTACGGTTACTTATGGGTTACCGTGTCAACAACAATAATAATAATATTTAACAGCCAAACATCCACCCTCCCTCCCTCCCTCCCCACACTCTTGCTCCTGTAACATACGAGGAAGTGTTAGTCCCGAACACATGGCTGAACGTCTGTCCTGAATCCGTCTTGTTGGGGGCGGGGTAGTCCATAGAGTACTTGACTTGAAGATACTCGCTCTCCTGTGGTACTTCTGCTTTTTCAAATGAATACTTGCACGTCACCTTCTTAGATGTGAAGCGAAGGATGCGATACTTGTCTGCGTATCTGCAGTTCACCTCCTGAACAATACAAACAACAAACAAAAACAAATGAACACTTGACAAGTATATCTAAGCAAGTGAGACATAAGAATGTGTGTGTATGTGTGCATGTATGTAAAACAGTTGCCATGGGCAGTAAGTGATGATAGTTACCAGTTTATACGTCGAGGAATTGTAAACCCTTTACCAGCTTGAAGTCCAGTCTATTACCATGGCATAATAAACCCTTTACCAGCTTAATAAAGTCATTACTGCCCGGTAGGTATTTCAAGACATATCTCTCTCTCTCTCTCTCTAGCTTCCTCATACTGGCTACAAGTGGTGGCCCCAGACTCACCCGATAGAGGTCAGGAAAGGTGACATCATCATCTGTGGGATGACCAGACTTATCCAGGATCTTCTCCCTCGGCAAGAAATACAGACATCGCTCTATGTTGGTCACCGTGACGCAGCAGCTGGAGTGCAGGAGACAGGTGTGAACTTACAATTACTTGTTAATACCATCTTAACCTGTCCACCCTTTACCTACTTACTTTAACGTGTACCTCCTCTCCCTTTGAAACAATTTATAGGCCACTCCCTCACTTCAAATTAACCACACCCACTTGATGCTCACCTAGTCATATTCGATACTTTGACCTCACCTCTCACCCGACATTGACCACACCTCCTCACCTGACATAAGCCTTGGCATCGGGAACAAACACTTTCCCAAACAAGAATACGGTCCCCGGCCGACGGTAAATGTCCTCGTACGCGTCCATCCAGAAGAAAGACAAGACCTCCTCTCCTCCATCCTGACGAGTGGGCAGAGTACCAGAGGTCACCTGGACACCACTGAAGGGCTGAAACACAGAACCATTAAAACCATATTACTACACCTCCAGGAGATGGAACGTCAGCTAATTCATTTAAAATCAACTTTGTTCATTGAGTTGAGGATCTTGTTTCGAATTTAAAACTAATAGTTCCCTTGACGTGGGCCGGGATGGATGGGCCGGGATGGGTGGATATCGTTTGTTATATTTGGCAGTTCTGGATCAACATTTAATCAATTACAGCACAATTATCATCATATTTTCATTGGTGTATATAATTATTGTATAGAAAAAAGCACAGTGCAGTTTAGTTTTGCTACTTGCAGCTGCCTCACCAATACTACAGAGGTCTCTCTTTTTTATTAATACTACAGTGAAGATACAGAAATAACAGTCAAAAGGTACTCTATGAATTCTTTGGAAAAGATGCACTATTGCTATGTGATTGAATAGTATAAATTATTGTATAGAAAAAACAATGTACATTTAGTTTTGATACTTGCAGCTGCCTTACCAATACTACAGAGAGGTCTAATAGTCAGCCAACCCCAACAAAATGCAGCTGCTTAAAATATTTCACTCCCATACATTCCTCACTAATATGAATTTGTGGAGTCTTGACAGTAAGTGCAGTTTCTCCTCCCACCGAATATTACATTAGCTCATTAACAAATTTATTTCCATAGTTTTAAAACCCCACCCTTTAACTCCTCTCTATAACTTCATAATCACATGATTTCCTCCAGATTTTTTAACAACTTCTATTTGCATTTCTTTCCTAATAAATTAACTCCTCAAAGTTACTCCTAACTCTGTACTTGGGTTATAGGAGGCCAGCAAAACAGAGTACTGCTCCTAAATATTCTTTTTTTTACAGGCCTTGATTATGCCCTTGGAGAGAAAGAGGGGGAAAAAGAGTGGGAGGGGCACCTATTCTATTTATGAGTAAAGTACCTCATGAGTAACGTCCAGGCCTTCACGCACCGTCTCCCACCCGCTAGTTGATATGGCTGCCTCTGGACTGAAAAATCATAAAAGACAAAACTAGGATAATAGAACGTACAGACAAATGAACACGCCCACTTGTTTAACCTGCCCACTCGTGCGATGTCCCAGACTTACCAACCCTGCAGTACACTTAATAGCACATTGTCAGCGAGTGAGCTAAGAATATTTTACAGGATGGTATGAACTGTCAGTAGCAGGTTTGCTATCTAGTGATACTTGACCAGTTCCATGCATGTCCACTGACTTCTTTTATAAAGTATATAATAGCTCACAAGAGGACAATTCTTCTCTTCCAAGAAGCATTCTTGTGCTCTTGTGCACTTACTGGATAATTACGCAAACAAGTATGCGTAAAACAACAGTGAGATTGATTTTTTTTAAAAAAGCACAGAAAAAAAAAACGCAAAATAAGCCACGGTTGCTAGGGCGTGTTAAACTTACTTCTGCTGTTCCCCCAAGTAATTTTATTTATGCAGGCCAGCAAGTACTACTAAGAGAAAGCACCTACCGGGAATGAAGACTGGAAGTCGATCACATCTCAAGAAATATCCCAGTCACCATTTTGGACTTCACGGCAGAACTGCATGGCTACCACAGTAGTTTAGAAGCCATTTGTATATCATTTTCTTACCCTTGTGTGTATGCCATAACGTTGAGTTCTATTTTACTTTTCTACTTACTCACCTTACCAACCACGTGTGAACTATTGTCGGAAAAATATCTCAATGTTATAGGATCGACCTCTTGTGGCCCTAAACCCTGGCCGTTACCACAGCCGTTACCATAGAGCCCCGTTACCATAGAGCCGGTACCATAGCCTTTGTCCATTCCCAAGCAGAGCAGTACGCAGAGAAGATTCTGGACCCGATTCTGGACCAGTTACTTTAGCGCACGAGGATAAGTTGACTCCTCCCCTAACTGTACCACTCAGCATTGAGTGCCAGTGGCACACCTGCATTAACAAGGGCACTAATTTGTTACAAAGAGGGTGTGCGACCTTGTGGTAGATAACCTGACTATTCAGCTACCTTGTGGTAGATAGCACAGACTATTCAGCTGGACCGCTCCTGACTAACCGCCCACACTCATGCCAGCACCCGCCCTTGAGGCCTAAGCAATTTTTTTGTTGTTGCCGGTTGCTACGCCCATTACTACTATTGTATACTTACAGGGGCTTCTCCACTTTTACATAAGGACAAAGTACCTGCCAAGGTGCCACTCAGTGAGCGAATCTGGAGGGGCATTATAAAACTTTGTAGCACTTTTTTCGGTAAGTTGGAGCTCTGCAATTTGGTGAAATGAGAGTTCTTCTCCATTTCAATATTACTTCATGATTTATTCATAATTTTTCTTTTTATAAGATTTTGAAAAAATTCACTTTGTGGTGTAGTTCTTTTTTTTATTTTTAGGTCTACCCATGTGTGAAAAAAAATTGTCGTTCTCATTATTAGATTCCAAGAAAAACTGATACAAAATTTGGAACTTTAATTCCACTCGCAATTCTTAAGAAATAGTCCCGCCCCCATGTCTCTACTACGAGTACGCAAGCAATTTTTTTTTTCAATTAGTTTATTGGTTTTAAAAAGAGCCCGCCTATATCAGAGTAAACAAACGTCAATACAACAATAACAAGAGAGTCAGAAGAGAGACCAGTTTCTTGGAGATAGCCAGAGGTGAAGGTATTAGATCTGCGCAGCTTGGGAAAGTCTTTGCTCCACAGAAATCGAGCCTGGTCCATCCACTTGAGTTCAGGTGCGCAGAGCCCGGAGAACGGCTACAGGAGGAGAGGCAGCCTGGTGCACATTGCCGCGTGAGCTCAGACGACGTATGGAGTGTTGCTATAAACGGATATGAGACAACAAGAAGCTAAACTAAAACACCACAACTTCGCAAAGTATACTTCTGCTACTACCGCACGATTGTTTCTGCTCGCGTATTATCGAATGGTGGGGTATTGGCGGGGAATAAATTAATGTCCGGATCTATAGGCGGTGCGCGTTGCTATGTGCGGCCACCCTTAATTGTAAAAAAAAAAAACTCTGCAGCTGCTTTCTTGCTATTATAAAGTATCACCATTAGTGACAGAAGAAAATTGTAAAATCATTTTCAAAGGGAAAGATGTACTTATTATGACTCTTCTGTGCCACACCCATCCACCCACACATGCTATAACTCTCCATCAACCCACATATGACATAACTCTCCACCCACTCACACGGTGATTTGGGGCTGCTCCTTGGCTGGTTCCTCCATTTTCTCTTCCTGAGTCTCTGCGATCTCACTCATCTGAGAGTCCATCTTGTCCATCTGGACATCCTCGCACACACTCCCATCCCAGTCTCCAGCTCCCTCCCACTCAAAGCTCTCAATGTCCCCACCAGCTCCTCCCACATGCTCCTCCCCTTGGTCTGCATCTACCAGAGGCGGAGATGGAGGCGGGGCTGGTTTGGCAAACTTCTTGACTCGTTTCTTCGCTGATCCTGAGTCTAGTTGATGTTGAGCTGGTCCCTGAAATGAACGCCTCGGGATAAATGCTGCATCACTCCGCCTCTTGGGGGTGGAGCTTAGACTAGACTTTCTGGAAGACTTTCCGCTATCCTGAATTAAAGACAAGTACAAAATTATTGAACCACTCGACTCTCTAGTCTCTGCCAGAGCTGTCATTAGTGATAGCCATGCTACACAGTTAGTTGTTGTTGTTGTTGTTATTGTTGTCCAGGTCAGATCAACCAATACAGGAATTTGGAACATTGGGTCAGCTGGAGCCTTAATCAGAAATTAGCTATAGCATAATCACTTCATGTTGTTATGTTACCATGCCATCATTTCTCTGTCTTAAACTCCTCCCCTTTCACTACCAATACTTTGCTACATCATAATTACCCATTTAAACCTGCGGAGTTTTATCTGAAATGCCAACAAATTAGTTTCATTTCAAGAACAACTTCAGCTGGTCCTTCAAACTTAATGATAAGGTACCCTCGAGTCAATATAGTTACTACTGTAGACAAGAGCACGTGCCACTCAGTGCTCAATCACTTCAGCTGCTTACCTTATATTGAGACAAAATGTCAGACAGAAGAGCATCTTCTCTGATAGACACATTCTCCTGCACAAACACAAACCCATTACTAGTGTCAGGGTTGGGGGCAAATACATGAGTATTTGTATTTTTGGAGTATTTGTAATTGTATTTTAAGATCTAAAAAGTGAAGTATTTGTATTTATATTTCAAATACTTTCTAAAAAAATCATAAGGTAAGAATGCGAGCTTTTGTAATAGTAGAAAGTGAAAATGAATGATTTCCTGAACGTATCTATTGGACAGATTCATTCTATTGTTTAGTTCTGGAAGTACAGAATCAATGTTGCTTGGTCCATGCTGGCATAGTTGCATTGTAATAACAAAATAGCTCCACCTCCTATTGTGAAGAGTTGCTGTTAAATGAACTGAGTGTAATACTTGCGGCTAAGTTGCTTCAATGTGAATCAAACCAAAGTAATAGAGAAAAACCACTGAGCCTCTGAATCCTAATCACACCTACAACCACCACATACTTGCAACACTAGTTCCAGCGTATTTATGCAGTTCTGTATCTTTAGCGCCAGTTCAAAGATTCTATAGCATAGCGGGAAAGATGTTTTAACGCAACAGATATTGTTCAAAGGACTAAACTTTTAAAGAACTAATGCTCGTCAGGTGTAATCTAATGCTCGTCAGGTGGAATCTAATGCTCGTCAGGTGGAATCTAATTTTCCATGTAACACTTCATCAACTGTAATTGTGATGCAATTATTGTATTTGTAATTGAAATACTACATCTAAGAAAGTATTTGTATTTGAGTTCTTCAAAGTATTTGTACTTCTACCTACTCCATCCATCCTTACCGCTTCCTGCTATGCAGCCCCACCCCCACACCCACATTGGTTGGCCACACCCACATATGACTGCCCTGCCTACCTCTTTCTTCTTCTCACTTGGCCCTCCTCTCATGAGCAAATGCTTGAGATTAGCCGATGGTTTCGCCACTCGTTTTGACACACCCTGCAAATCGAGAAAAATCAAGACTTCCCCTAGAAGTAGTGCCACACCCACCTTCTTGGATCGTGATCCAGATGTCTTCGTCTTGTCCGCCACTTCTTCATCAAATATCTCCCGCCCGTGCTCATTGTAGCCTCCGTCTACAACAACATGCAATCTCTGAATGGTCGAATTATTCCTTGAATACTCCATGACAATCTTTATCAAATATCATAAGATGGAAAGAAAAATAATAAACAAATTACAAGTTTGATAATAGCCCGTGATTGTGTCTCCAAGGTTGCTAGTTGAGAGGTGTAAGCATGTGAATATTTCAACTCTGTGCCCCTCTCTTAATGAAGTCATCAAGCTCGCTCACTATTACTATGTACTTATGGCAATGAGGTTACTTTACATTTGTATCTAAATGACCAGTATTATTCCTTGGAGAGTAGCTAACAGACCCAAGACTTGCACCAATAGTCAATAACCACACCCTTCACGCTGGGCTGCATACAGAAAACAAATCCAGGAGGGGCAAAAACTACCGTCTAAGACGCTTGGAGGGCAATGAGAGTAAAGTGCAGAGTCTACTGTGTACAAGACAGTGTTTCATCCAGACATTCTTGCAAGGGGGGGCAAAATAGAGTTTTGAAAATGTAAGGGGGGGCAGGCGGCACTGGTCACCATGGGAGTGAAATAGAATTATTGGAAGGCCTATGTCCTACATTAAAAAAACATAATCTTATCTAATGAGGTCTGCATATGTCAGATCCTGACAAGTTAATTCAGCTACTCATTTTCACCTCCACCGTCTAGCAATTTTCTATTTACTATTTAGATGCTTTTCACACACTATTCAACTCTGACTCTCACCTCCCCTTAGGTTTATCACACGTTGATTCACACTTACGGTTGCTGGCTGGCTATAAAAAGGCCAGCCCTCAGCTCACCGTAGCAGTTGTTGAGTTTTGATCTATCAAAATTTGTTGTGTGGGGAATGTGGCGACGAGCTAGAAAATGGGTGCAACGAATTAGAGCTTTAATGGCCATTCTGTTCTTTAACTTTTCCTCATCATTAATTTGTTGGAGTTGCTGAATGACTGACCCTTCTTGTAGTGCTGTAGCTGCAGCCATCTCTGCTTCACATGATAGGAGGTGAATATCACTCTTTGCATGAATTTTCATCTTCTCTATTGCCTTCTTCCAGTTCGTGAAAGGTTTTGAGATCCATGTTCCTCCTGTTCTTTGAAGAGAAATTCCTCTCTTCCTGCAAACCTTACAAAAAGCTCCTTGGAAATTTTATCAAACATCAGCCAATTGAAGCTCTCTTCCCATTTTTTGTTGTATTTTCGACTGCTTGCAGCGATTTTCTTGCTTTTCTCATGTGTAGTTAATCTTTCCTTTGCATGCTTCTCATGGACAATTAATCTTTTCTTGGCAGGACTTGGCTCCAAAAACTCAGTATCAGATTGATTGCTGTCAATTTTATCTTCTGTGTCACTGCTACTTGAGTGGCCAGGTGACTTTGAAGAGCTTGCACCACAGAAGAAAGAGCGAATATCCATTTGAGACTATCTTAAGCTGTCAGGGACTACGAGTGCTTAGAGTTCTGGTTCTGGAAGTTGTAGAATCTGTATGAACTTATTAATCTAATCGTAAGTTGTGGTGCAGAAGATTTAAAGGGGTTCCTTGAAAGAGCTAGATTAAATGCAACCTACACATCTAAAGTTGCTGTTGTTGAATTTGTTGAGGCAGTTGGCTTATGGGCTGAAGAATGTTTACTGAAACGGCTTCGCCAAGCTTCCCATTTCAGCATAATGGCAGATGAGTGCACTGATGTGACGACCACAGAAGAGCTTTCAATTTTCTTCCGCTGGGTGAACATGGACGGTCAACCTGTTGAGCACTTCTTGGATATAGTTCCATTGAAAGCTACTGATGCAAAGACTATTTATTCTGCCCTTGTTGAATTCATGAAAGATAAAAACATACAGATTAGCAAGCTGGTGGGTATGGGATTCGATGGAGCAGCTACTTTCTCTGGGAAACACAATGGTGTGCAGAGTCTCCTGAAGAAAATTTCACCTCATGCACTTTTCGTACACTGCCATTGCCATTTGCTACAGCTAGCATGCGTTCAAGCAGCTAATGCTACCAGTGGGATAAAACATGTGTACATCACACTCACCACCCTCTGGAAATTTTTCCACTATTCTCCTAAGCGAGCTGAGAGTCTCAAAGCAGTACAGCAGGTGCTTGACTTACCTGAGCTGAAAGTTGTGAAACCATCAGATACTCGCTGGCTGTCCCATGAACGCTGTGTGAAGGCAGTCAAAGCTAGCTACAGTGCAATTGTGACTGCTCTAAACAATATCTATGAGCAGACACATGCACCTGAAGCTCTAGGTATCAGTAAAGCCTTATGTAGGCCCTCAACTTTAGTGGCCATATACCTCCTTGATTATGTTCTGCCACAAGTGGCGAAGTTGAGCAGAGCTCTCCAGACTGAGAGAATAGACTTGACAGCTATCACCCCTCTTGTTGATGCCACTCTCAATACACTTGATGATGCCATGTTACCTGCTGCTAACTGGGTATTAGAACTGATGGATGCAAAGAATGAGATCGAAGAAGTCACTGACATCACGTTAACCACGGAAAGCATTGCTACATTCCAAGGACAAGTGGCTGAACCGTTTATCAGGATGCTGAAGGCAAACATATCCAGCAGATTTATTTCACAAGATATTGTCTCCTCATTTGGCATCTTTGATCCGAAGAAAGTGCCAGCTGCTGACTCTTCTGACTTCCATACATATGGTGAGGACTTAATAGATGTACTATTAGCTCACTATGGTGCAGAGCTGCCTGCTAAGACTGCTGGTGGAGATGAATACACCAAAGAAGCTCTTATTTCCCGCGAAACCCGAGAGGAGTGGAAAACATTTCGAAGCTACTTATCGAAGAAGCCGAAAGGTAACCTGCACTTGCAGTTGAAAGAGCTCACCACAAGTGATATGCTTAGTGAAATTTTTCCAAACATTAGCACCCTGGCAAACATATGTCTATCTATCCCTGTCAGCACTGCTTCAGTGGAAAGGAGCTTCTCCAAAATGAAACTAATTAAAACACGAATTCGAAATCGAATTGGGCAATCACAATTATCCTATTTGATGAAAATAGCCATGGAGACACCCGAGACGCTCTCATCTACACAATTAAATGACATTATTACAGTATGGAACAAAAAACCTAGACGAATTGCTGTGTGAATATTGTTTATTATTAATTTGGTTTACATTTTTCTCTTAATAAATATCGGTTCTTTCAAAAGGGTGGGGGGGGCACTTAGAATCCAAGGGGGGGCATTTAGAACCCAAGGGGGGGCAAATGCCCCCTTTCGCCCCCCCCTAAATGAAACCCTGCAAGAGATCCTTCCAGTGCTCAGAAACGTGCTAAACTACGCTGGTTTGAGCAGTCAAATGAAGTACTAAAAGATTCTAGGGGGGAAAGGACACAGGTTATTCTAGGGGGGAAAGGACGCAGGTTATTCTAGGGGGGAGGGGACGCAGGCTATTCTAGGGGGGAGGGGACGCAGGCTATTCTAGGGGGGAGGGGACGCAGGCTATTCTGGTTGTTGAGCAGTCAAAATTGAAGTACTAAAAGATCTAGGGGGGGAGGAAGGAGGGGAGGAAGGGGGAAAGGACAACAGGTAGGTAGGGGGGAAGGATAGTCTAGGGCGGCGACCCCCAAAAAAGGACGCAGGTTTATTCTATGGCGGGGAGGGACGAGGATATTCTAGGGGGGAAGGGGATAGGGGGAGGGGACGAAGGCCTAATTATTATAGGGGGGAGGGGACGCCGGCTATTCTAGGGGGAGGGACGCAGGCTATTATAGGGGGAGGGGATGAGGCTTTCTAGGGGCGAGGGAGGGCGGGCGGGCGCAGACTATTAATAGGGGGGGGGAGGGGGACGCAGGTTATTCTAGGGGGGAGGGGGGGCGCAGGCTCTTATTTTAGGGGGGAGGGGGGACGCAGGCTCTTTCTAGGGGGGGAGGGGACGCAGGCTATTTAGGGGGGAGGGCGCAGGTATTCTAGGGGGGAGGGGACGCAGGCTATTCTAGGGGGGAGGGGACGCAGGCTATTCTAGGGGAGAGGGGACAAAGTCTACTAACCCCTCATCCTAGCTTATTCACATGTTTATAATAAACATTTATAACTCTTAAAAGAGAAGAAACTTCAGCACAGCCTGTCTCACCATAATAAAGCTCAGATGAAGACCAGAACTAAAAGTCAAATTTCCATTCTCCATTGATTTGACAGCCTAATAAAGTATTGCTCTTTGTCTGCTGCAACTGCTTTCACAAAACTCTCACCAGCACAGGACTGAACAGATTCTTGGTCCATTGTTGAGTGCTACTGAATATTACTACACGCAACGAGCTAGAAGTAGAACGAAATCAAGAATTTCCTCAACTCATCTACAATTTCATTTTCTCACGAATAATAGAAGAAATTAGGGAATGGTTACTTTATCCTGCTGGAATGATGGTCACGTGTTGGTCAGCTGATAAGCTGTCACGTGAGCCAAAATTGTCTTCCAGGGTAGTGCAACTCTATTGAGTGCACAAGAAGATGAGTGATTTTGTGAGTGTACAAGAAGTTCAAAATATATTTGAAGCCCACAGTGCCCCAGAAGGCAGGAGTGCACCAGAATTCAGGAGAGAATCAAAAGTCCTGAACAATTGGTATAAATAATTGAATTTGATCTCCTCTGTCATCACCCGCCTTATCAAGTTACAGCCATCAGAATGCTGAATATTCTAAATTTCATACATTAACTTCCGTCAAACAGTAAAAGCACTTGTGGCATTGTAGTGTTCATCCTTTTAGGACCCCTATTTCTGTCCTGAGGCAGACCGCCAGAAGAGAGGTTGCGGTGAAGCATATGAAAGTGTCAGCTGTCACCAATTTCTCAAGTATGTGTAATAGAAAGCTAAATATTTGTATTATTATACATTAATGTCATATTAACATACAGACAAAACCATTTTGTGGGTTTGTGGTTATTTTTGTGGTTATAGAACTGGGAGCTTCAAGACCGTGAATTTGGAAGTGAAGTTTCATACGAGCCTGATTTTGTGGAAATGTGTTTAAGGTTCTGGTATAGGGTCACCTCATGAATATTCAATTAATTTTTAAAGTACGGATTTTTGTATCATTCATATCATTTTTTGAGCTGTAATTCACAACAATAGAAGTTTACTACAAAAATAACAACATGAATTGATGGACCATGAGTTTAGTTTTTTATTAATGGGGTGAAAAAATGCTACAAAGACTTGAGTGTCTGTGTCGGACAATATGGCCTACGGCATCAGGCCAAGCTTAAAGTAATGCCTTACCAAACTGGCTCGGCTCATGAATTATTCATGACTACACACACTGTCATCGTTGCTGACACACAAGCATATTATTATATAGATGCTGGTGGTAACAAAACTTTGTAACATTACTGTGAACGAATGAAGCTGCCGCTCAGGTGTGCTCAATTGGATATCTTGGATGGATGTACACACACACGTGTGAGTTATACGTCAACTGGGCGGAGTTATATGCCATCATTTATAGAAACTTCTGATTGAATGGATGACTCCCGAATGAGACCTTTCAACCTCCCTTCCAGAAGTGTCAAGTCTACTAACCCCTCATCCTAGCTTATTCACATGTTTATAATAAACATTTATAACTCTTAAAAGAGAAGAAACTTCAGTACAGCCTGTCTCACCATAATAAAGCTCAGATGAAGACCAGAACTAAAGTCAAATCCCATTCTCCATTGATTTGACAGCCTAATAAAGTATTGCTCTTGGTCTACTGCAACTGCTTTCACAAAACTCTCACCAGCACAGGACTGAACAGATTCTTGGTCCATTGTTGTGTGCTACTGAATATTACTACACGCAACGAGCTAGAAGCTAAACAAAATGAAGAGTTTCCCCAATCCATCTACTATTTCACTCTCTTACAAATATCCAGTGGGAGGGCCAAGAAATTAATGAACGGTTGACCGGTTACTTTATCCAGCTGGCATAATGGTACGGGGTCGGCAAGTGATGATGTGTCACGCACGTGTTTCAAGAGTTATACCCAAGAGACAAGAAACTTCAGAAGGCCCGAGTTCACTATGTGGGCACACCCACATGAAGAAAGAAGAAGGGACATATGTGTGTGTGTGAACATTAATTGTTTATGCCGTAGCATGGGAACAGCAGTTGATTGTGTAGTCATATGTGGTCATGATTTGTTTGTGTCAGTTGTGTTAATAGATGTAGGAGTGTTGTGTTAATAGATGTAGGAGTGTTGTGTTAATAGATGTAGGAGTGTTGTGTGCATGTGTGTATGTCTGTAGAGCAGAGCAGGAACTTTGCATCTTTTCGTGCGAGTATTGGGTGGAGTTCGCAGGGAGTAGCTTAAGAGGACATAGATTCTGGTGGCAGCAACATACCTTGCTGTCATCAGGTGCGAGCTGACTAGGATAAGGATAACTTCCCGAGCCAGACCACACACTAAAAGGAAAGAATACTTCAGAAAAAGCTCAGAGTACACAAGAATATGAGTGACTTCGTCAGCGTACAAGAAGTTCAGAATATTTTCGATGTCAATAGTGCCCCAGAAGGCAGGAGTGCTAAGGGGGAGGGGACGAAGGCTATTCTAGGGGGGAGGGGTCACCTCTCCTTAAATAAATGCAGCCCTCACCTCAACTGGATGAGCAGCTTTGTTATACCCGCCCCCCCCCCCCCCCCCCCCCCCCCCCCCCCATTTAATTGTTCAATGGTGATACCTCTACAATTTTAGGCCACATCCCTTGCCTCTAACTGGTCACATGAAAGTTAAGTTCTACTCCACAGGCAATCTACATAGTAAGTATTGGAGTAGTACTGGTAGACCAACTTATTGGCAAATACCTAACAAGGTTTGTACTATGAAATTTTTTGGTTTAGATAATTCTATATTTAGCTGGACTATACAAGGTTCATACTAATCATTATTGGGTAAAGGGTCAGGCTATGCAAAGATTTGATGAAATAAAACGCTATTATCCATTAGTTTGGTGTAGCCAGACCCTTTACTGAACCGCTATGCTGGGAATGGGTCTGGGGCGGACATGGCCATACCAAATTTGTTCTGCCGCATATATATTGCGGCGGTCAATTACCGTTAGCAAATTACCGGGAATAGCCCTCCTCAACCACAAATAGAAATTCCTGTGCGTGTCAGCCACCCTTTCAACGCTAGGTTCAGCCATCATGGCTAATCTGCGGTAGAAATTCAGGTATAAAGGAGGTGGGGCACTCACCACTTCCACATTCCTCCAGAACAAATTTGGTATGGCCATGTCCCTAGACCCTCCGCGCGCAGCGCGCTACGTGGGTCTGGCTCTGCCAGACTAGTTATCCATTGGAACCCTCCTTCCTACAACATCAGCTCAGCATGAACCCTTCCACCTTACCGTCATCAAGTACAAAGCCTTCCTCTTGCCTCTGCTGGACTATCTTCGCATACTCTCTTTCATCCACATAATCAAATATGTATTCTTCCTGTTCTAACTCAACTTCCTCATGAACTCCACTCTCTCTGCTCCTCCTGCAAGTAAGATACAGTCGACACACGATGTTCAAAAAACGTACGATATCCTCAGCAGGGTCGTACTTTATCTTTTCTAAGGCAGAGGCACCGGCTCTCTTCTTCTTCTCTCTCCTGCTCCTTCTAATATTCTCCTCTCCTCCTGTAATAAAGTAAAAACATCAACTGCAACTCACCCTCCTAGCTGCCTTCACTCACCATCCATTATTATTAATTTCACTTTTTCCCGCCTTAACGCGCGACAAGAAACGCGTGCCGACCTTTACCCTTATTTCGTTTGGAACACACTCGGTAAAGGGACATTTAGTCGCGAAATAATCGCGCACTGCGCAAATAATGTTTGGTAGATTTTATATCTAAAATCCCAATAAACCGAGTGTGAGTGCCATTTGAAATGGTGTACTGTGAATTACTATTCTATTTGTGTGTGCTGAAACTTCTGGAATTTTCTGATGCTGCTAGAGTAACGTGCAGGATACATGGAGGGAATCAATGCGAGGCGGTGAACCCGCTGCTCTGGTGCAGGGTAAGATGAGCACGCCGCGTGCGACTGCTGGTTGCCACTGCGAAATACTATATAGTAAGCGAGGATATTTTTTTTGTTGTATTTTATTTCAGGATGGTAGAGGTGTTGGGTGCAGCTCTACAGCTGGTGAGTTTATGCTGGACTAGTTCTAGAATTTTTAAGCGAATATAATTAACTATGTAGTTTTATTTGATACACAGGAAAGCTAATTCTGATATGATATTGAGTCCCAAGTTAGATTTGACATAGCTTCTGTCAATACTCTGCAATGTTATAGTAGAGTGCAATATTGTGGGTTAATGCACTTAGAGAGATGAATTTAGTATATGGAGTACAAGAGGTTTGTTGGGAAGATTGCTGGTGTCTGGGTTTTGAGGCAAAGAGTTTGTTGTTACCTGAAGCTAGGGGCATTCCATGGACCTCCCATCCTCCTCTCACTTTCAGAAAGTCTTCCTGGTGTGTTCTCCAGAACAAAAAGATCGAATGAATTGACTCCAGTTTCACTTCCAGCGTTGCTATGGTTTCCTCAGCTAATTCTTAAGTCTCACCTAGCTCTTTCTCTCTCTCTCTCTCTCATCAAGCCAGTGTTAGATCATTTGTCTTTCCTAAAAATTCCCACCTTCCCTGAATAAATAGTTAAATTATTTCTTTCATAGAAATACTGATTTGATTTGCACAAATAGAAGCATTATGCTTAATTAAGAATTCCTGAGTGAACTTAGCTATATCAAACCATAGTTAATGCCCTGTGATGTCACAAGTGCTATTCATTAATTCCAGGTAGATGAGTGCACACCGAGACAGCCTTATTTTGACTGGAAAATGACCTTTGCTTGAATTGTAATGAGAAAATATGTTAACTTTTATCTCATCTTTATTTGTTTTTTCCTCAGGGCATATTGGATTGTTAACAGTGCACATCAAATGTATCCAATACAAATAAATAATCCATGCAACTGTCTAATCTTGTGTGTGTGTGTGTGTGTGTGTGTGTGTGCGTGACCGCCTAGAAGCAGCTAGAGAATTTGCATTTGCATTTTTTTTGTGTTTGTTGTTTGTGCAGGTCAAGAGCCATACCAGTCAAATCGAGGTGAGTCAGGTGTCAAGAATAGTCTGAATTTATTAGTTGAATGCGTATGCATGTGTACATATATGTATACATACATAAACATAGCAATCTGATTGTCTTCTAAAACATATTTGGGTCGCCAGTGAAGTACAGTTTCTGTGTGTGTGTGTGTGTGTGTGTTATACTCTGCAACACTATTGCATTATTGGTAGTAAAGATGAGGGGAATTGTCAACTAAACTTGTGACACAGGATGTCTCATGCCTGGAAACTCAGGGAGTGAGATGCTTCACTGACTGATTATAATTTGGCACTAATGAAAAAAATGAAAGAGAAAGATCCATGTTCTAAATACATATACTATAGCGAAAATTCAGTGAATTCCACCTGAGGGTGCCTCACTAGCTTAAAAGTCTGTGTATAAGTTCCCAAGTCTAGAATTATCATTTTTATATGTCCATACATAGATTGTTTCAAGCACAGAGGCTATTGTGGACTGGAAGACTCTGCTTCAACTGTGTATCCAGGAGCTCCTCGCAACCTGAGTGTAGTGGCAACTCCATCACAGTCTGGCCGCAGCAATGCAGACCTCTTCATTCAGTGGGAGGAACCTACTGGTGGGTGTGAGCATGTGGGAGGAGCCTCCTGGTGGGTGGGAGGAGCCTCCTGGTGGGTGAGAGGAGCCTCCTGGTGGGTGAGAGTGTAAGTGAGGGACATGCTGGTGGGTGAGAGTGTAAGTGAGGGACATGCTGGTGGGTGTGAGTGAGGTGCTCAGTTTAGTGTAAGGGGAAGTAAGATAGGAAGATTTAGTGATTAGATGGGAATGAGGTACACTCAATTATTTTTGTGTTCTAGTAATTTCACAGAAAATTCAGAATAATATTACAATGTGTTAGTGTGACATATTTATTAATATTATTATTATGGATCATAACAATAATAGAAAAATAACTTACAATTACAGGGTTGCCAGTGACGTTAAGTCTTTTCGATTAAAACATTTAATCATTAATGTTAGAGGTAACTTCCTTAATATGTAGTTATATGTATTTATTATTGTCTTCACACCACACACTGGATGGCAGAGGACTCGCTGGATGGCAGAGGACTCATGTGAAGGAAACAACTAAAATTACTTTTATTAATATCTGAATTGTTTCACTCGGTCATTTATTGAAGAGAAGCATATCAGATTGTAATTTGTCAGCGTGTTGTAGGATTGAGTGAAGATGGCAGAGAGAGAATGATCAGTTAGAATATGTTGCTGTCATGTAACAGCATGTGAGGATCGAGAGTGATAGTAAGAAAAATGTCCACTCTCTCTCATTTCTCACATCTTGCGTGTGCCGCTGTAAGATTGGGAGTCCTATGAGTCGACTGATTGTATGTTTGTGTGTGCATGCGTGTGGTTTGGGAGAGGTCCTTGAGAATTCAATGTCCTTTTGTGAGGATAATCACAGATGAATCTAGAGACCAGTCCTGTGAGACCACGGCTCAAAGACCATAGGCAAAACTACCGCGGACGGTCAACATACGACTAACCCCAAGACCTCCGACGTCCAGTGTTTTGGTCTTGGGTTCGTCCCAAGCCTTGTGTCCACTGTCCCAACAGTTGCAGTATATTATGATCTATAACCAAGTGGCCTAGTGCGGGCGCGGTTCTCACGAAACAAACATAGAATGATGTTATCAGGTGTGGTGAGATGACAGCCACATGTCACGTGTGACTTATTGATACCTTTCATAACGTCCTGCTTCCTCCTCTTCTCCATCCACTCCCAATGCATGCACGGGTTTTTTGGAGGCTGTGGTGTCCATTTTGAAATGCTGTGAGGTTGAAACTAACTGGGTTTAATTGAAGCCATGGTAATGACTGATTAGTACTGTCAACTCTGGTACGTTCCAAACTACATGGGGAACCAAACAGCTTAATTACTTTTAGTTTGTGATAAACAAGATAAAAATGAAGAGAGACTTAAGTATGTATGTTTGTGTGCGTTGTGATTGTGTATGTATGTTTGTGCATGTGATCTATGTGTGTGATCATGTGATCTATGTGTGTGATCATGTGATCTGTGTGTGTGATCATGTGATCTATGGGTGTGATCATGTGATCTATGGGTGTGATCGTGTGATCTATGTGTGTGATCATATAAGTGTATGTATGTGTGTGATGCAGGTGTTGTGACAGGCTATGAAGTGTTGGTGCTAATTGGTGTGGACTACATTCAATATTGTGCTTGCCTTAATCAGGTATGAATTAATCTGGTATGAATTAATCTGATATGAATTAATGAATGAATGAATGAATGTCCCATGTTTGTGTCATACATGAAGGGAAATGCAACAAATACAACTGTTTGTTATGCACATTGTTCAACAATTCCATGCCTAGTAGAATCCACTGACATCCCCAGATGTACAACCTCCTCCATTGTATTTTGTGATATCCAATTCATCACAGTTCATTATAATCAGTCTGACCGTTATCTCGTTGATTGGGGTTTTTGTTATTAATAATTTTGTTCTGTCATGTTTTGGTATTAGCTCTGAAGTTTAATCAATTGTTCTTGTGTGCGGCGTATTTGATAGTGTTTGCGTGTTTGTTCTAAATAGAACAAGAGGCAACTCATTGTCAGAGATGTTGGGATTCGGTGGTCGAGCAACATCAACTTGCAGGTAGGAGGGTGTGGTCAATCCAGTGAGAAGATGGTGGGGCAGGTGGGGGGAAGATGTAATTTGATGGTGAAGTTGCATCATGTAAGGTATACTCCATGTATTCTGCCACCAATCTTGTAACTTGCCATGGCCTGGTTTAACCACAGCAAGATATTTAGCTATCCAAGCTATTCCACTGCCTTTAGCAGGTGGAAGTACTGAGAGCTCCACTGGTGATGTATTATTATTGGATGTGCCATTTTTTTCAGGTTCGCAGTCGCCCGTATTCTTCTCAAAGTCTCGAGCACCAGACTGCTCATGCTGTAGTGAAGGATTCAGCCATTATAAATAACTGCTGGGCAGCTGCTTTCAACCAGTATTGCACATCACAGCATAGTATGTTGTTAGAACATGGCATAATGTGGGTTGGTAAAGGGTTTCACCACTATAAGTCTTTTTTAGGTTTGGTAGAGTATGTCAGTGGTTGTATTTTCCAAAGGATGTACATTATTACAACCATGCTATGGGCAATGCATAGATCTTGGTTGTCGTAATATGGAGATATGGAGTGATAGTCCAGGGATATGTGCACCACTTAACCAGCATTTAGTAGCTCTCCTAAAGTGTGTGTGTGTGTGTGTGTGTGTGTGTGTGTGTGTGTTGCAGCCATGACATATACCCTACTGAATGCTTCAGCTGTGGTCGTAGAGACAAGCTATGACAGTTTCAACAGACAAGGCCCCTCCCAGTTTATGCAAGTACAGCTTTCATGGAGTGCCAGTGAAATTCCAAGTGTGATAATCGCTTTGAATGACCCCACCCACCCATGGGTGGACTGCACGTCTCCCAATCGGACCATCCCGTGTTTCATAGCAACGACACCTGTAAGTGTAATGTATGATCACAATAGTTACCAACTTTCATAAGTTTAATATTTAGATTAGCCACACCCACTATCCCAACCAATGGTAAAGCTATAACGGATGTTAGTGACTATACGTGAAGGTTATATAAACAGGGGTGTGCAGGCAGCCCCTTTATTTAACACCCTAATTAAATCCAAACATGTCCCGTATAATGCATAGTATGCCAATGCTCCTTGTGTAGTGACACTCTGTCTAATCCCCTCAGGCCATTGTAAGTTCACAGCATACCCACAGGCTCTTTACATATGTACTGTAAGATATTGTTGTGGATGTAGCATCGCGGGCATGGTGTGTGTGCGTGCGTCACAGAGTGTTGTAAAGAAACCAACTTCTACTTTTAAGTTATGAATGTGACTAACAACCAAATTAATGGACAATAAGGAATCATAACAATAAATAATAACAACAACAATGTAGACCAACAGTGACGACAACAACACAACCCAAAAGCGACAGCAGCAACACAAACAACAGTAACAATACAGACTGCGCACTAACAGGATATTGTTGTTGTTGTTGTTTCACTTCCAAGTTGCACGGAATATGGAGCACATTCCTTCCTTGTTTTCCGAGCGCACTCCTCGGCCTCGTAGTGCGCTCGGAAAACCTGCATTCATTTGACTTAATATATCACTTTGCTCACCCACCTTCACCCTTTCCTTCTGTCCCTTCTATGTCCTTCCCTACACTCTGACTTTATTAATTCTTCCCCAATCTTAATCTCTTTCCTTGGCCCTTACTCTGTTTTTCTCACTTCAACCTGGCAATTAACACCTTGCCATTCAGTCACATTCACACACACAATTCACCTTGATTGTATCAAACAGCATATAAGCTGTGGCTCAGTTCAGTTTTATTCATTTCTCATGCCACTTGAAGGCCCACAAGGCCGAGAATTTATGGCTTATTAAACTTATATCTGTCAAAGGAATAAGCACTCGGTTAGCTCTGTAGCTCTGCTACATCTAAACCAACCCTCCTGCCTTCTGGAGGCACTCCTGCCTTCTGGGGGCACTCCTGCCTTCTGGAGCACTCCTGCCTTCTGGTGGCACTCCTGCCTTCTGGAGGCACTCCTGCCTTCTGGGGGCACTCCTGCCTTCTGGGGGCACTCCTGCCTTCTGGTGGCACTCCTGCCTTCTGGTGGCACTCCTGCTTTCTGGGGGCACTCCTGCCTTCTGGTGGCACTCCTGCCTTCTGGTGGCACTCCTGCTTTCTGGTGGCACTCCTGCCTTCTGGTGGCACTCCTGCCTTCTGGTGGCACTCCTGCTTTCTGGGGGCACTCCTGCCTTCTGGGGGCACTCCTGCTGCCTTCTGGTGGCACTCCTGCCTTCTGGTGGCACTCCTGCCTTCTGGTGGCACTCCTGCCTTCTGGTGGCACTCCTGCCTTCTAGAGCACTCCTGCCTTCTGGAGCACTCCTGCCTTCTGGTGGCACTCCTGCCTTCTGGAGCACTCCTGCCTTCTGGAGCACTCCTGCCTTCTGGTGGCACTCCTGCTTTCTGGTGGCACTCCTGCCTTCTGGGGGCACTCCTGCCTTCTGGGGGCACTCCTGCCTTCTGGGGGCACTCCTGCCTTCTGGTGGCACTCCTGTTTTCTGGTGGCACTCCTGCCTTCTGGTGGCACTCCTGCCTTCTGGGGGCACTCCTGCTTTCTGGTGGCACTCCTGCCTTCTGGTGGCACTCCTGCCTTCTGGAGCACTCCTGCCTTCTGGTGGCACTCCTGCCTTCTGGAGCACTCCTGCCTTCTGGGGCACTCCTGCTTTCTGGGGCACTCCTGCCTTCTGGTGGCACTCCTGCCTTCTGGTGGCACTCCTGCCTTCTGGAGCACTCCTGCCTTCTGGTGGCACTCCTGCCTTCTGGAGCACTCCTGCTTTCTGGTGGCACTCCTGCCTTCTGGGGGCACTCCTGCCTTCTGGGGGCACTCCTGCCTTCTGGAGCACTCCTGCCTTCTGGTGGCACTCCTGCCTTCTGGTGGCACTCCTGCCTTCTGGTGCACTCCTTCCTTCTGTGGCACTCCTGCCTTCTGGTGGCACTCCTTGCCTTCCGGTGGCACTCCTGCTTTCTGGTGGCACTCCCTGCCTTCTGGTGGCACTCCTCTCCTGACTTCTGGTGGCACTCCTGCCTTCTGGGGCACTCCTGCCTTCTGGGTGTCACTCCTAGCTTTCCTGTTCTGGGGCCTCCTGCCTCTGGTGGCACTCCTGCCTCTGGTGGCACTCCTGCCTTCCTGGGGCACTCCTGGCCTTCTGGGGCACCCTGCCGTGTTCTGGTGCACTCCTCCTTCTGGTGGCACCCTGCCTTCTGTGGCCCCTCCTCTTTCTGGTGGCACTCCTGCCTTCTGTGGCACTCCTGCCTTCTGGTGGCACTCCTGCCTTCTGTTGGCACTCCTGCCTTCTGGGGGCACTCCTTCCTTCTGGTGGCACTCCTGCCTTCTGGGGGCACTCCTGCCTTCTGGGGGCACTCCTGCCTTCTGGGGGCACTCCTGCCTTCTGGGGGCACTCCTGCCTTCTGGTGGCACTCCTGCTTTCCGGTGGCACTCTCCTTGCCTTCTGGGCACTCCTGCTTCGGTGGCCCCTGCTTCTGTGGCCTCCTGCATTCTGGTGGCACTCCTGCCTTCTGTGGGCATCTCCTACCGCTTTCTTTCGTGTGCACTCCTGCCTCTGGGGTCACTCTGCCTTCTGGGGGCACTCCTCTTCTGGGGGCAACTCCCCTGCTCTGGTGGCACGCCTGCACTTCTGGGGGCATTCCTGCCTTCCTGGTGCACTCCCCTGCCTTCTGGAGCACTCCTGCCTTCTGGGGCACTCCTGCTTTCTGGGGCACTCCTGCCTTCTGGTGGCACTCCTGCCTTCTGGTGGCACTCCTGCCTTCTGGAGCACTCCTGCCTTCTGGTGGCACTCCTGCCTTCTGGAGCACTCCTGCTTTCTGGTGGCACTCCTGCCTTCTGGGGGCACTCCTGCCTTCTGGGGGCACTCCTGCCTTCTGGAGCACTCCTGCCTTCTGGTGGCACTCCTGCCTTCTGGTGGCACTCCTGCCTTCTGGTGGCACTCCTGCCTTCTGGTGGCACTCCTTGCCTTCTGGTGGCACTCCTGCTTTCTGGTGGCACTCCTGCCTTCTGGTGGCACTCCTGCCTTCTGGTGGCACTCCTGCCTTCTGGGGGCACTCCTGCCTTCTGGTGGCACTCCTGCTTTCTGGTGGCACTCCTGCCTTCTGGTGGCACTCCTGCTTTCTGGTGGCACTCCTGCCTTCTGGTGGCACTCCTGCCTTCTGGTGGCACTCCTGCCTTCTGGTGGCACTCCTGCATTCTGGTGGCACTCCTGCCTTCTGGGGGCACTCCTGCCTTCTGGTGGCACTCCTGCTTTCTGGTGGCACTCCTGCCTTCTGGGGCACTCCTGCCTTCTGGTGCACTCCTGCCTTCTGGGGGCACTCCTGCCTTCTGGTGGCACGCCTGCCTTCTGGGGGCATTCCTGCCTTCTGGTGCACTCCTGCCTTCTGGGGGCACTCCTGCTTTCTGGGGGCACTCCTGCCTTCTGGGGCACTATTGACATCGAAAATATTCTGGACTTCTTGTACACTGACAAAGTCACTCCTATTCTTGTGTACTCTGAGCTTTTTCTGAAGTATTCTTTCCTTCTAGTGTGTGGTCTGACCCGGGAAGTTATCCTTATCCTAGTCTGCTCACACCTGATGACAGCAAGGTATGTTGCTGCCACCAGAATCTCACACATGCACACAACACTCCTACATCTATTAACTCTCCTACATCTATTAACACAACTGACACAACCAAATCATGACCACATATGACTACACAATCAACTGCTGTTCCCATGCTACGGCATAAACAATTAATGTTCACACACACACATATGTCCCTTCTTCTTTCTTCTTGTGGGTGTGCCCACATAGTGTACTCGGGCCTTCTGAAGTTTCTTGTCTCTTGGGTATAACTCTTGAAACACGTGCGTGACACATCATCACTTGCCGACCCCGTACCATCAGCTGGATAAAGTAACCGGTCAACCTTTCATTAATTTCTTTGCCCTCCCACTGGATATTTGTGAGAGAGTGAAATAGTAGATGGATTGGGGAAACTCTTCATTTTGTTTAGCTTCTAGCTTGTTGCGTGTAGTAATATTCAGTAGCACACAACAGTGGACCAAGAATCTGTTCAGTCCTGTGCTGGTGAGAGTTTTGTGAAAGCAGTTGCAGTAGACAAAGAGCAATACTTTATTAGGCTGTCAAATCAATGGAGAATGGAAATTTGACTTTTACTTCTGGTCTTCATCTGAGCTTTATTATGGTGAGACAGGCTGTGCTGAAGTTTCTTCTCTTTTAAGAGTTATAAATGTTTACTATAAACATTAGGATGAGGGGTTAGTAGACTTGACACTTCTGGAAGGGAGGTTGGAAGGTCTCATTCGGAAGCCATCCATTCAATCAGAAGTTTCTATAAATGATGGCATATAACTCCGCCCAGTTGACGTATAACTCACACGTGTGTGTATACATCCATCCAAGATATCCAATTGAGCACACCTGAGCGGCAGCTTCATTTGCTCACAGTAATGTTACAAAGTTTTGTTACCACCAGCATCTATATAATAATATGCTTGTGTGTCAGTAACCATGACAGTGTGTGTAGTCATGAATAATTCATGAGCCGAGCCCAGTTTGGTAAGGCATTACTTTAAGCTTGGCCTGATGCCGTAGGCCATATTGTCCGACACAGACACTCAAGTCTTTGTAGCATTTTTTTCACCCCATTAATGAACTAAACTCATGGATCATCAATTCATGTTATTTTTGTAGTAAACTTCTATTGTTGTGAATTACAGCTCAAAAAATGATATGAATGATACAAAAATCTGTACTTTAAAAATTAATGAATATTCATGAGGTGACCCTGTACCAGAACCTTAAACACTTTTCCACAAAATCAGGCTCTGTATGAAACTTCAGTTCCAAATTCAAACTAGGAGGGTCTACTGTAATAATCATAATATAAAAATCAATTAAAATACAATTAATAATGGGTCTCTACTGTAATAATCATAATATAATAATATAAGTTTCTACCACATTCTAATTACCTGCTGTAGCCTTTGGGGCCTTTCACTTTCTTACAAGTCTCCAGTATGGCAGTGTGCTGACAAGTGGAGCACTCCCCTGTAAAAACAGACGCCAAACCATTCCTACTCTCACTATGTAGCTCAATGAAACCATCACAGTTTTTAGCATGGTTGGCAACTTTGTCTGTGTACTCTTTTATTTTATCCACATCAATAATCCTGCTCCCCTGTCCAATTCCTGAAGAATTTCCTTCACTGCTGCTCAAATGCTGGTCTCTCTTCTGGTCTCCCTTCTTAGTAAGCACCCTTTTAGCTGGAAGCTTTTTCTTGATATATACCCTCCACAGATCCTCAAGTCTTTATTGCATTTTGTTCCACCTCTTTTGCATTTTTATTTTAAATAATCAATTCATTATGTTATTCTTGAATTAATGATTTATAGTTGTGAGTTACAGCATAAAAATGATATCAATGATACAAAAAACATCATTTAAAAAGTTCATGAATATTCATAAGGTGACCCTGTACCAGAACCTTAATGAGGGCTGGCCTGAACAATAACAGACTCTTTCATGAGCTTCATTGAACTTTCTCTTCTGGCTGTCTGCCTCAGCACAGAAATAGGGATCCTAAAAGGATGAACACTACAATGCCACAAGTGCTTTACTATTTGACGGAAGTTAATATATGAAATTTAGAATATTCAGCATTCTGATGGCTGTAACTTGATAAGGCGGGTGATGACAGAGGAGATCAAATTCAAGTATTTATAATAATTTCTTACCAATTGCTCGGGACTTTTGATTCTCTCCTGAATTCACTCCTGCCTTCTGGGGCACTGTTGGATTCAAATATATTGTGAATGTCTTCTATACTTACAAAGTCACTCATTTATTTGTGCACTTTTACTTCTGGTCTTCATCTGAGCTTTATTTATAGTGAGATGGCTTTGCCCACCCCCCTGCGAACTCCACCCAATACTCGCACGAAAAGATGCAAAGTTCCTGCTCTGCTCTACAGACATGCACACATGCACACAACACTCCTACATCTATTAACACAACTCTCCTACATCTATTAACACAACTGACACAAACAAATCATGACCACATAGGACTACACAATCAACTGCTGTTCCCATGCTACAGCATAAACAATTAATGTTCACACACACACATATGTTCCTTCTTCTTTCTTCATGTGGGTGTGCCCACATAGTGTACTCGGGCCTTCTGAAGTTTCTTGTCTCTTGGGTATAACTCTTGAAACACGTGCGTGACACATCATCACACGACCCGTACCATCAGCTGGATAAAGTAACCGGTCAACCTTTCATTAATTTCTTTGCCCTCCCACTGGATATTTGTGAGAGAGTGAAATAGTAGATTGATTGGGGAAATTCTTCATTTTGTTTAGCTTCTAGCTCGTTGCGTGTAGTAATATTCAGTAGCACACAACAATGGACCAAGAATCTGTTCAGTCCTGTGCTGGTGAGAGTTTTGTGAAAGCAGTTGCAGCAGACAAAGAGCAATACTTTATTAGGCTGTCAAATCAATGGAGAATGGAAATTTGACTTTTACTTCTGGTCTTCATCTGAGCTTTATTATGGTGAGACAGGCTGTGCTGAAGTTTCTTCTCTTTTAAGAGTTATAAATGTTTACTATAAACATTAGGATGAGGGGTTAGTAGACTTGACACTTCTGGAAGGGAGGTTGGAAGGTCTCATTCGGGAGTCATCCATTCAATCAGAAGTTTCTATAAATGATGGCATATAACTCTGCCCAGTTGACGTATAACTCACACGTGTGTGTATACATCCATCCAAGATATCCAATTGAGCACACCTGAGCGGCAGCTTCATTTGCTCACAGTAATGTTACAAAGTTTTGTTACCACCAGCATCTATATAATAATATGCTTGTGTGTTAGCAACGATGACAGTGTGTGTAGTCATGAATAATTCATGAGCTTAAACAGTTAGGTAAGGCATGGTCATTATCTGAATGTGTAAAGTGTCCTCACATCGAGTAGAAAGTGATTAATTGTAGCTAAAAAGCGGCAGGAATAGATGGAAGGCAGCATAGGTTTCAAAAAAGATGGCGAAAGTATGAAAGAGAAGGCTAAAAGTGGGTGGAATCAGCGTGGTAAGTTGGCATAGTAAGATTGTCGAGTAAACTTGTAAAGGCGGCGTAAATTTCAAAAGAGAAGGAAAAAGTTTTGCAAATAGTTTGTGTGTACATGATTCATTACTTTGCCTTCTTTGTAAACCTTTGTTCATTCTAATGCCATCAAAAGAAATATACGAGATGAAACCAGTGCTTGATTTACAATTACCACCAGTGATTGGCTAACAAGTAACTATGGTTTCTTCAGTTTCACAAAAGAACTTTGTATGCCATGATTCTTTATGCACTCTGAGAATTGTTACATTTTATACATTGGAGTATTTGTTTGTATTGATGTGTGATAACTCGAGTTATATATACTCTCCTACAGAATCCTGTGATCCTGAGTGGATTAAACGCTACCTACAACTACACAGTTGATGTACGTTACTCAGCACACTGGCTCCTCCCTCCTTGCTTAACACTCTCACTCTCTTCCCCCCCCTCCTCCCCCAATCACTTCTCTTTCACACAACTCACAATATCAGCCCCTCCCATCTCCTCTCTCTCTCTCTCTTATTACTAACCAGCCCCTCCCATCTCCCCTATCACTCACCAGCCCCTCCCCTGTTTGTACTGTAGATTTATGGATTTAACTCCACTCTGTGTCCTGGATTCAACCCCTCCCACTTATTGACTGGGTGTGGCCCACACTGCTGTGACAACCCCATACCCGTTACTTCCCCACACTATGCCACACCCACTTCACCAGAGCCGGTATCTCCCCCTCTTGTCTCTATCGTCAAAAGTAAGTCATAATTAAAGTTGTATCATGTGATACTTGATAAACTATTGCTGCAGCTGAAATTGATGATACTTTACCTAAAACAACAGATATATGTTGTATCAGTGCATCATCTACACTGGGACTCCATTCACACACCAATATTGACCTATCACCCACGAGGGTACAGCAGCCACGCCCTCATCATTCTATTTTAATACCCAGTGACTTTTCCATTATGACACCTGTTCCAACTTTGTCACCTGATTTCGACGACCTTTTACCTACTCCTTTGTCTTTAGCAAGCACCCGAGGCCATCCACCAGAAACCTCACCCTCAACCACTTTCTCTTCAGTCATGTTCACACCTCTTCGCACTTCCACAAAAGCAGGCATGCCCGTGTGCTGTAGGATAGTACACCAAAGATTTGGAATATTTTCAACAATATTGCTCGGAAAAAAATACAATGTGTGACTTTTTTACCAGCACTTAAATATGCTCAGTTGCATGGAGTAGTAACTCACTCAGTGAAATATTCCAAATCTATGGTAACTTATAAGTATCAGTCTTTCAATTAACATGATGAATCAGCTAGGACTTAGTTGTAGGCTTCAGAAACTAGGGCAGAGTCTAAAGTGATCTTAACTTATCTTTGTTGTGTACAGTAGTCGAGAATCACTATCTGGCACTGACTGTTTCCACAATAGTGGCTGGTGTGGTGACTGCAGGAACCCTGGGCCTCGTACTGCTACTGATTTTGGTGAAAAGGAACAAAAAGAAGTTGTGTTCCAAGCGCTCTCGAAAGAAGCCCAGAATGGAAACGCGAAACATTGTCTACAGAGTTGAGGGCAGCAGGATGGCTACCTGTCCAGTTGGAAACAACTCTGCTGGCAATCATCCTCTACTTGGATCTTCCTCATCCTCATCTGCCACACCCTCTCCTTTGCCTGCAAATGAGGCCATATCACTGCAGCACTTCGTGGCTTCTCCCAATACCCTCTCGTCTCCCACTGTTAGACCCTTTACCAGATCCAGCGAACCCATTGCTGCTGCTTCACCTCTCCAGTATTCGCTTGGTGCTGCTGCCGTCCAGGCTCCTCCCCATTCCAAGGTAGAGCTCCTCCCATTAGGCTCAGTCCTCCCCCCACCAACGTTAAACTTGTCAGCAAAACAGGCAACATTGTCCCAGCTACAGTATGACCAACAGGAGCCGGAAGTAGCCACTCCCCCGGAATTGCTGGAAGGTTCGGTACTGATCATCTACTCACCGAGTATCAGCTCGGATGATCGGGAGAGGATCTTGCAGCACCTCGTTGGTGGACTGACTCAGTACGGCATCCCTGCCCACTGCCATGACACGGCGTACATCAAGAGCCCGTGCCAGTGGATGGAGCAGGAGATACAGAAGGCTCACGCGGTACTGTGCGTGTGCAACAAGGATTTTCATCGCGAGTGGGACGAGGGTACAGCCAGAGGCAAGATTCCGGTTGTTGGTCTGCTCAAGCACCTCGTCCATGCCACCCTCAGCCGCGGCGACAGTCTCGCTAAATTTGCCACTGTTCTGCTAGACCCGGGAGACTCACACTGGATCCCATCTCTGTACCTCCAGGGCGACCCCAGGCTCTTCCTGGTCACTGAAGTTCAGGATATTGCTCGTTTTGTCAGGAACATTCCCACGTATGCTCCACCCCCTGCTCCATCCACTGTCCCACCTATTGCACCTTTGTGTGCTCCGCCCACTACATCTTATTGTACTCCACCTACTGCTTTGTGCGCTCCACCGACTACTCTACCTATGTGTGCTCCACCCTCTACTCCGCCCACTAGTCCACCTTCATGTGCTCCGCCTACTGTATCATTTTATACTCCACCCACTGATTCCCCATATATTTCATCTGCTGCATTTTGGGACGTCCCAGCCATAGAACCACCCACTGCTCCACCCACTGCTCCACCCATATTTGTGTGAACAGACCTTTTCACTTACTACTTCAGTCACTTCCTGTCTGTTCTGTTTTTACTCCATCCTGTGGTTATTTTTTATTTCCTCACAAAAATGTGTTATTATTGTTATTAAAATTTTTAACAACTTTTTTTTCCTCATGGCCAATGAAATAATTTAAGCAGCAGCTGCAGACTCTCTTGTATAAGTCGCAGTTTTGTTGTCGTCGCTAAGGGCAACTACGGGGTAGAGCTGGGATGAAGAGCGTGACCTTTGCGTTGTGTTTTTGGTTGCGTATGAACGCAGTGATGGTAGCGGAGTCTGTGCAATGTCGCTGTCCTGCAGGAGGAGAAGGTTGCTGTACGGCCATTGAGGAACTGCCCAACTGCAATCCGAATACTGTAAGTTAGAGCCGCCTTTTTCCCGCACTTAGCGCGGGTGCAACCCGCCCGCGAGTTTCTTGAAGCTTGTACGTATACTGTGGGTGTCTCGAGTTGTTGAATTAACTGGTGATGGTGGGGTGCATATCTGATTTCCAAGTGCATGCAATTAGTCCTTCAATTCAATTACCTTGCATGTCATTGAAGCTCCACCGTTATTCCTGGTTCTATTGTTGCAGGGCAAGCAGCACTGTGCTATAGATTATGATGCTCTTCCAACAGTGTGTGAGTTTGCTGAATTAATATTGATCTAGTTGTGAGATGCAGTGTGTAATGTGCAACTTAGTAATCAGTACCAACAATGAGGATATAAATTATTATTTTGTCATTATAATAATAACAATAATAATAATTATATTATTATATTACAATTATCATCATTTTATCACTATATTTATTTTATATTATTACATTATCATTGTCATCATTTCATCTTTATTGTCATCATTATCATTGTATTATTGTTGTTGTTGTTGTTGTCATTAGTTACTTGTTAGCAGACTGCACTCACTCACTGAGTGCACATTATATCATGTAGCAAAGTTGCACTTGCTCAGAGGAAGAGATAGTAAATAGAGCCTTAGAGCATCACAAACGTGATAGTCCCCATTTCTACTTCCTCTGCACAGTGGAGTGGCATAGACCTTATAGGTGTGACAATTCCCTCAATTCCCTCTCAACACTTTTTTTTTTTTTCCTTGCAGGGAATATCAACCAAGACAAATATGGCTCTTGTTCAGGTGAGGAGGGATGACCTCATTAACCTTACTACTGTATTTATTATTTATAACTAGTACTCGAGTCATGTGGTACTTTGGAGTAGCTGGCACATGGGATGAAATGAGTAACCCCACAACCTCAAAATAGTGGCTACAATAAACCTCTTTGCTGTTAACTTCCAATAATTTCAATTCCTTTAATCTCCACACTAAATATTGTACCTGTACCAAAGTGGTAGAACTAGATTCTCCTCCATTTACCCCTCCTCCCTCACGCCCCCCTTCCCATCAACATGTCTTCTTGATTGACGACTCAAGATCACTACGTAGAGTCCATTCTTTATAGCTAAGCGCTCACAGCTAGCTAGCTAGCTTTACCTGTCTCCACACAGCTAGTTCACTTATTAATTGCTTTGTGTGGGTACATAAGAAAGCATTTTCATACAATAGAGAGTGAAAAATATAATTAAAAGTGTTCCAGTGAAAAATCAGTTACATGTTATATTATATATAATTACAACCCAATTTGAGCTCTATGTGGAACTAGGTCCTGCCAAAATAAAGACCAATAAAATTGAGTCCCATGAGAGGCACTTGAACTCACTCAAGTAAAGGAGTTTGATACTGGTGGCTTCTTTTCCTTGCCCAGGCAGAAGGAGCCCTACCTTTTGAAACCACAGTGTAGCTGGCTGGTCAATAGAAATGAGTGGTTTGTAAAGAACAATTGAACCATTCAACACATTTCCTTGTTGAAGTTTTTATTTTATTTTTTTTAATTTTTTTTTATTAATTTAATTATTTATTTATTTTTCCTCAGTTTATTTTCCTCTTGGACAGTTCCGTTCTTCTCGAGTGACAGATACCAGAAAGTTGGCCATTTCTGTGGTTACTCATAGTGACGCGGAGGCTAACATAACTGTCTCTTGGGCTCACTTGAATCTCAGCTGTAAGTCGGTTACCCCAGCTAAAAGTTTAGCTTGTTCATCTGTGTGTGTGTGTGTATGTGTGTGTGAATGTGTGTTTGTGTGAGTGCATATATGAGGATAATTCATCCTACCATATGTAAAATTCTTATAGCAGTACATTGTATTTTTAATCTGAGGAACTATTGGTATTATTATTTCAGCAGAGACTTACTGAATTAATTTTTTTTTTTTCAGTTCCGACAGGTACTCTAATTGATGTCCGCCTCTACAAGTATCCCAAGAGATGTGTTACAGAACTTTCATGTGTTGACAGGTTTTTCTGTACCATGAACACTTCTATGGTAACTAACTCATTATTTTCATTAGGAGGGATGTTAATTTACTAGGCAGGGAGTTCAGTGGATAGAGGTTCTGGGCAGGGACGTTTCGCTGGGCAGAAAGGTTTGCGGCAGAAAGGTTCGCTGGGCAAGAAGTGGTGGGAATTGTGCTCTTAAAGTGTATGATGAAAAGCTGAAAAAGAAATTGGGTCCCAAACATACTAAATCTCAGTCAGAGGTCGCAGGTGCAAATGTAACTTATAGCTATTATAATTAAATTCTGTAATGTTGTTGTTGTTGTTGTTGTTGCTGTTGTATGTCATATAAAAAAATTGTGATATGATATTTTGATCAAGGTTTTTTTAAGAGTCATTTAGTCGCTTACAACTACCATATTTTTTTTTTGTCCTTCCCAAATGTTAATTGAAAATGTCACTTATTAGTCGCCTTCTGTTGCAGACTTCGTACACATTTGGGGGTGCAAAGTTCAACTTTGTGAATGAAATTCAGGTGAGCGATTGATCAGTTTAGTGAGAGTTGTCCCAAGAAACTTCATGGCCGTTGTGTTATTGCTGTCCTTGTAGCTGGCAGCACGGGTGAACTCATCCGATACAATCCTTATCATGAGAACTCGGTTTGCCCCTACAGCAGAAGATTTCTTATGCTCCAATACTGATGTGGTGCAGTTTGATATTCAGAGATGTATACCACCAGGTAAGGGATGAGAGAGATGTGTATGTTTGCCTGTGTGCATGTGTTTGTATGTATGTTTGTTTGCATGTGTGTATGCGTGATTGTTTACCTGTGTGCATGTGTTTATGTGCCTTATGTGTGTGAGTGTGTGCTTGCATGTGATATACAATAAAATGGCGAAGTAGGTTCATGAACTTTTGTCTTATTCACTAAAACGTCGTATCAATCTATTTCTTCTTGCACATGCTCAGTTTATGGCAACGTCATTAACCTAACAGCAGAAGTTTCTTCCACGGGAAGCAGCAATGTCATCATAGCCAAAGTATCATGGCAGCCACCAGCCAAGCACCAGCTCTATCTGGCCCCGCTGTTCTACCATGTTGTTATCTCACAGCTCGATGGCCATGGCATCAGAACGGCCGCACAAGTGTTCTCCGTGCAACCTCGAGCACAGGTAAGCAAGCCATCGACTGGCGCGACGGCCATATTGAAACTGCTGTGTTATTGGAGGTACTCTAGTGTCTGAGGCATTTCACAAATTAAAGAAATAAACAACCCGCACTATGGAGTGGGCCATCGATAACAGTTTAGAATCTTGCTTCTTTCTAGTTTGTACCTAGTGTTTATTTATCTTCGTGTTTTTACTATGTTTTCCAGAACGAAGGCAGCGTTTCTTTGACTGGTTTGAATGTCACAGCTTTGTACTCCATTGGAGTAAGTTATCTCTCACTCTATCACTAGTAGTAGTAGTAGTAGTAGTAGTTGTTGTTGTTGCTAGTGGTGATGATGGTTGCTGGGATTAGCCACAGACAGGCTCAATGGAGCCCTTCCAACAGGATGTCTATTTCTTTGAATATGGCAACAATTAGCATGTGATCCTGTTATTTTTTAAATGAGTGCTCAGCATGCTAATGATGCATCCTCCTGCCAGCATGCTAGATGATGTATGGGAATTCTTGTAGAACTTGTTCAGGTTTGAAGGTTGCTAGTGGCTTTGAAGCTCGTTTAAGGACTTTTCAATGGGTCTGACGTTTTCCTTGATATCCTCCTATGTTACCATGCTATTAAGAAGGGAGAAAGAGAGTGGGGGATACTGGATTAATTTTAACCAGTTGAAATATGTAGCTGTTTGAAGAGTATTCTTAAATTTAAACAAAGAAGCAACCGTATTTACCCACTGTTGTTTCTAGTTACAGTCTAATGTCATAATGCTATATAGGGGTGCCTGGAGATTTTTGTTTTAATTCTTCTCCCCCCCCCCAAGTTGGTATGGAATTTGGAATTTACACAACTGAGGGCCAAAGGACCAAAGATAGTGTAAATCCCGTACAACCAAATAGAGTGGTGCAACTGATTGTACCATGGCTCTAGGCTATGGGAAATATATATAAAATAATAATAATTTTTGATTGGACGGTTCACTTGTTCACCTTCTAGGATGTGGGTAGGTGGGTAATATGAAATATATTCACTGCGAACTGAGTAATCTGATTGGACAGTTTGAACATACCATGGTACAAGAGAAATAGAAAAGAACAAGGAGTGAGGGGGTGGGATGGGAGGGGTTTACACGTGTTTAGCGGTTAAGATTATTACAGAATGTGTGGCTGCTCATCCTGACAGCAATGACAATAGCCTGAGGTGAACTATGTCACAATATCGGACATGCAAGCACATGTGCAGGTGAAGACTCTGCCATTATAATCCACAGAATCTCCTAAGACCCACCGAGTATTAATAATTAGTTGACGTCGACTATACAACCTTGAAATTTCATGATATGGCATTCATAATGCAACAGCTGCCCCTAAATTTGTCACTGTTTTGTTCTGGCATCTTACTTTAACTGGGTGGAGCTATGGGATCATCATCATCATCCATGAATGTATGAATGAATGGGCAGATGGTGGCTCACTATAATGACATACCAATTAATTCAATTAATTCACCTATTCTAGTTGTCACGAGATTCAACCGGCTCTGCTGGTGTCTCTGCTCTATTTGTCAATTGTTAAATGTTCCACAAGCCAAGCTACTTATTGCTGTGTTCTCCACTTGGTGGACTGGACAGTGAAAGAAATAAGTTAATTAAGACTTAATCTGATGTTTTATACACTTAATATAATTTATTTTAATGACGTGTGTACTTGGAGTGGTTGTCACCTTCTGGCCTGGCTCTTGCTACTTTCAATAGCTCACATTAGTTCAGAAAGTCAATAACCATATACCAGACCACGTCAGTATATATGGCTAGCCAAAAGGGTTTCTTTAACTGGTGACCTTTTACCTATCATTGTTAAAGTTGTGGGTGCAATGTTGTTTGTTTGTTTGTTGTTGTTGTTTTCAGGTGAGAGCGTTTGTGAACTGTTCGTCATGTAAGACGACTGCTATGAGCTACCTCACTCTGTCAGGACCTGTCTCTGATCCCACACCATCCAGGTCCACTGTACCTACTTCCAAACCTCTCTCCTCCTCATCCTCCACACCTTCTAGTGAAGCTTTTACACTCTCCTCTGCCCATCTGATTCAGTCACCTTTCCCTACAAGTGAAACTGAACCACAGCAACAGACATATGGTAAGGTGTCATTAGAATCTTTATAATGTACACGCAATAATTGCGCTACATATTTGATCCTATAGATAGGAATGATGTTTTTACATTGTGCTATATGTCCAGTGCTTATTGGTTTGAAACCCTTTACCACACACACTCAATTTCAAATGTGTGTTATCAAATTAGTAGTACTGCTAATTAAGAAGAAATAAGGAATACAAGTGTGTGGGGTAGGTACAAACTAGTGTGACAATAGACTGCAACCATATCCTGAATATCGACTGTCCCAAAATTTAACTTGGTCCCATGGCAGAAAGTACCGTCCCAGAAATTTTTCTCTAGCTGAAATTTTGGAGCATTTGGATATCTATATGCCTATAAAATACAATCTCTCACCTTCACTGCTAGTAAATGACAGTACGACCAACTATGCAGTTGGTAAAGGAGTGCACTCAATTTGAAAGTTGTTTTGTTAAAACATTCATACCGTTAGCTTCGGAACCAATATTTCATGGATTTTGATCAAATTTAATTTTGAGAACATGTTGTCGTGACTACATTTTTGATGAAGCTTTTCTTAAACAATGCAAGAAGACGACTGCAACATTATTACCCGTACTCCTCTACCTTAGCTTACAAGTCACAGAAAATCACTGCCACAGTCAGTTACCAGTTGCTACGACATATGTACAGCATTATTTACATGTAAGAATTGTACGGTCCTGAATTTGAAGGGGAAAAAAGTTGGGAGTCGATGCCACTTGAGGTAGCAATTGACAAGCTGCTTACCAGAGCAAGTTCGATAGTTATGTCTTACTTCAACTGGGTGGAGCTATGGGAGGTCATAACTCAGAAAGTTTGTTTCTGTTGATAAAGTTTAAGTTAGATGCATTTTATTTCGAGATATAGCAGATACATAAAACTAAATTTACTTCAGGTTCAGCTTGAATGCCAATGGACATTTAGCTAGTCAGGGCAAATGTGAAATAGCTACACGTAGCTAGCTGAAGAAATTTCTCTTTACTTCAATAAATGAGTTAAATCAATTGAAATTAAGTGGTTCTTTCTTCCTTATGAGCTGAGACATGTCACTGTTAGTGTTAGTACTGACAGAAGTGAGCTAGATATCACTCTATTTAATGCTCCCAGCCATTCTGAGCGTTAAAATTGTACATTTTAATAAACATAAATAAGTACAAACTCTTGCATAAATATTGGAAAGTTGGTCTTCAATATTTTCCATTCTGAGTTTACTATAGTTTGTTGTGTTATTCATTTAGTTCAAGTTATCCCCATAGCCGTGGCTTCGACAATTGCTTTCATTGTCCTTGTGAGCTGTGCCGTCATTTTTGGAATGATGATGATTATGATGATGAGAAAGAAGGAATTCCGGAGTATTTTCTGTAAAGCAAAATCTAGCCAAATCACGCCGCAAGTTAGTGCAGTGAGCAAACTTCCAGACACAGATGTTGACCAAAAAGAACCCAGCCCCGTCAATTCTCCTATTCTTCCACCGCCTCCAGATCCTCAAAATTGGTATCTCGTCTACTCTCAGCACCCTCACGTTGTGGAAATGGCAAGTGGTGATGGCTACCTTCCCCATGCCAGTCTTCCAGGCGAGTCGCAGTGTCCCTCACAGGAGCCACACTTTTCCTACCTCGATGAGGACTCAATCTCGGCCTCTTCCAATACTTCTGAATATTTCAGCAAGTACAAGGTTTTGATTATTTATTCTCCTAACAACCATGAGTGTGAGAATAAATCCATCAGAAAACTCTCGGCAAAGCTCGCAGGTTCGCCCGAGCTCAACGTTGTCTCCCATGAGCTTGAGCCAATCAGGGAAGCTTTTAGCAACTGGCTGATGGGTCATCTTGACAGGGAAGGAGAAGGCAAGGTACACACCGTGCTGTGCGTCTGGACCGATACTTTCCGGACTGAGTGGAACGGGGACAGCAATAAGGTGAACTCGGATCTCGTAATGGCTGCAAGGAAAGTGATTGACAATGGTAGTACCGTCAGTCGGTTCAAAGTAGCCACAGTCTATCTGGATGACAGTGGTCCCATCCTCCTCCCTATTTCACTCAATGCCACCTCAAAGTTCCACATATCCAACATCCACGCCATTAAGACTTTCATTAAAGGGGTCGCTCCTTTTTCAACCCATTGATTGATTCAATACTTCATGATATCACCTCCGTCACCACCATTATAATAGTCAACAGAGTTTTGTGATGCTATTTTAGTTCTTATAAATTATTTTGTTAAGTTACCGGATAGTGTGTTTAGCAACAGGCTCATGTGTCTGGTATGATAGTCTGCCTGAAGCCTGATGGAATGCATAATTTAACCCACTATGTAAACAAGATGAGCATTTAAAACTAACACGATTAATTTCTATGAGAACTTTTCACCCAGGTGCTAGGATTTGCCCACAACCCTCTACTACTATCCCTTCTTTAAGATGTTCTACTGGTACATTCTGCCTACTTTGGTCGCACTTCACTGTATGTGGTGGTCCAGTGGATACGCTTTGCAGTGTTACAACTGGTCCGGTCCAGCTCTCCCGCGGAATGTTACGGAACCAAACGATCTCGTCGAACTAGCGAGCGCCTGGGTGAGCGGTCCCGACGCAAAATGCGCCCTTCTTTCTGATGGAAGATTGACTGAGCCCAGCGGCAACGCTTTGTGCCCTGAACAGCAGCCTCAAGAAGGTTAGTTGTGTAAATTAGAGCGTTACTATAAAGAACGTGAAAAGAGGGAAATATAGCAAATAAATAAATATAAATTTTGATACATTTATGAATGTTTACAACTCATTTCACAAGATTGTGTTTGGAGGAATGGTGGAACTGAGGATGGTGATGGCAACTATCCAGAATGTGGAAATGAGTTGAAGACATTCGTGCAATACCAGCTTTCATACCAGTCTGAGAGTCGCTATTCAGTGCATCTCCAGTGGGACCCAATTCCAGGCAAGTTTAGCTCCACTTCACTGAATGCAAAATCCACAACAACAACAACAACAAGAATAGTCAGATTTTAGTTGCTGCTATCAATGACCATAAGAGCAAGCAGTAGCTAGCTAGCAACATTTGAGTCATTTAAAAAAAAAAAAAGTTTAAATGATTGATTTGTGAAAGTTGTGATTGAAATATCAAAGGGCTATGATGATTTTTTTCTTTTTATTTCATAAGAGACTCAAACATAGTTGCCAATTTGCTTGCTTACTTGTTTGCAAGTAGGTGTTGTTTTTACTCATATTATGATATTGTTTGTTTACCTGCTATAGGTGTATTGTTTGCTTCATCTTATAAAATAGTGTTTGTTTGCTTGTTATAGGTGTATTGTTTGCTTCATCTTATAAAATAGTGTTTGTTTGCTTGTTATAGGTGTATTGTTTGCTTCATCTTATAAAATAAGTGTTTGTTTGCTTGCTATAGGTGTATCGTCTACTTATAATGTTAAGGTGTCCCAGATGGGAAGGACTTGTTCTTCAACTGTGATGGTAAATATAATTTATATAACAATCGCTCAATTATTGCTGCTGTAGACAGCAGCAACAACAACAAAAACAATAACAACATCAATGACATCAACAGCACCAACAACAGCAACACACATAAGCACAAGCATCAAGATACAGTGTTAACAAGAACATAAAGCTTCAATGGAAACCAGTACTGTGCAGTCACTAGAGAGGTGCTAAATTCTAGGAGCATCCCTGCATGTGCCATGATGATTCAGAGAGCTGAGGGGAACACCCACACCACACATGTTCATTAGATATGGGTTCTGTTTTAATTACATATCTTATCATAACTTAAAATTTAGCTTGAAAAATGCACTAAGTATAGTCTAAACTAGTCTCTAATCAAAAGTAAGTTCACACCTGAGGTACTTTGAACCCATATGGGAACTAAACTGACCTCGTTAATCTAAATGGGTTTAGGACAAACATACCGGTTGGTTTACTGAAATGTGATAGATCTCATATAGCACCATTTATTTGCAATCTTGTTTGAAGGGGATATGAAGACTTATGATATCTGATTGAACTCTTCATACAAGAGTATATTATGTGAGAGAGAAATTGTGTTGTATGACCAAAGCTAGAGATGCTATGTAAATCTTAAATATGAAGAAATATATTTTTCAAGCTTTTCGTGAATTAAAATACCTCTATAGTAGTAGAAATTAAGATATACTTACTTTTTGTAGTATGGCACATTAAGCAGAGGCTACACTATGACGGCACTTTGTATTAGTTAACCACTCCTTCAAACAATCCTCTAATGTGTCATCTTTCTTACAGCAGTCATTCACAAAATATATATGCACTGTTATAGAAACTCCATTCAGTTTTAAATTCTGTTCTTCTCATTTATTGTAAATGTGTAGTTGTTCTTCTCTGGAAAGGCTATAGAAAAATTGGGTAAAAATATGATTTTTATGTATGAATCTGATCTTGGGTTCAGTCCATGACCTTGTGGTTGTCTTATTTAGTGCACTCTGTCATGGACTAGCCATGAAATGGAAGCCATCTAGACTAACTCCATTCCTTTTAATCTTTCTTACATACTGAAATAAATAGTAGCAGTGTAACTCATAGTTCTCATTACATCACATGACAAGTTATTGAAGTTGGTTATTTCTATAACCTAGCATAATTTCAGTTTGTTTGTTTGTTTTCTTCTTCCCTTCTTTTTCCTGTTTGGAGTGTTGATAATTATGTCTTCTTCTTCTTCATTGCTAATATTAGAACTTCTGTATAAACACACTTCTGAAGTACTGAAAAGTGTATCCATATAAATTATAGCCAATATGATACTGTATCAATGTCCAATGTTGAAATTCAACACTTGCTGGCAAGTCTGCTACTAAGAGACATACCACCAGTCCCGACTGGCCACACATGCACAAACATACATACACACACAATGGAGTAGTGACCATTATAAACTTCAAAATAGTATAATAGTCTGGTTTATTCCTTTGCTGATTGTTAAGAGACAATCTCGAGGTGCTACTCTGCAAGCAAGCTTAACAAAGCGAGACACTCTCACGGGTATGAAGAGACACTCTAGGGTATGAAGAGACACTCACGGGTATGAAGAGACACTCTAGGGTATGAAGAGACACTCTAGGGTATGAAGAGACACTCTAGGGTATGAAGAGACACTCTAGGGTATGAAGAGACACTCACGGGTATGAGAAGACACTCCTAGGGTATGAAGAGACACTCTCACGAGTATTCCTAGGGTATGAAGAGACACTCCTAGGGGTGTACAAATTCAAGCCAATTGTTGTTGTAGTTAGATATAATTGTACGTGCATGGTATATTAGTAGCACGTGTGATAAAGTATTGAACTGCATGGTGTATTAGTAGCACGCGAGATAGAGTATTGAAATTGACAAGCGCTTTTCAGGCTTTTGTAAAAATAATAAAATCAGGCTAGCATTGGAGCAGAAAACTTGAACTCTTACTACCTAACAATGCAGGCAGACTGTGGGGAGCTACTAAAAGACGACCTTACTTATCTTCAATGTCATTTAAAGGCAAGTAGATTTTGACTACAGCTTGCCTGTGCAAGGGGAACACAAGTGTCGACATTGTGCTGATAGGCTTGGGCATTAAGAAAACTAGAGGGTAGAATAAACTGCTTTTTAGGGTGGATTAAATGCAACTACACTTTGACTCGAGTATGTCATTGTTTATAAAAAGAGATAGAGGATGTGCAATACATTCATCTTGAATTATGTCATAGTAGTCTGTTAAATTTGTTCAACCATGTTCTGACCCCGGAGTCAAAATGTTTTTGAAAATGTATTAAATGATACGAAAAGTGAATATATTTTATTAGGTTTAAACGTAATAAGTCTCTACAGTCATGTAGATAAGCTAGTTCACTCACTATTTGCCCTGTAGCACACACACCACTAGTTATATTCTATAGAGACCAAAATAGAAAATTAACTCAAAGCACATGTTTTAATTTTAGTTTCTCTTCCTTATTTTAGAACAATACAAAGTTCTGGTTTTTAGCAAAGTATCATTTCTATGATACCACATTTGAAACATGGACTGCAAAGGTAACGACTGAAGGTTGAAATTAATTATAGCTCTGTCAGTAGTTTTATCATATCTGTAGATAACTGTTCCTGGAGAAAGATGCTTAAGTGCTTCTGTAACAGCTATATCTCCAAAGGATTGTCTGTTTCTTTGCCCAGGCATGTGTGCCTGTCACGAGCATACATCTTACCGTAAGTATCAAGTCAAGTTTGTCATAATAATAACAAAGTTTATTCCAACCATTTGAGGCAGTAAAGCTTTTCAGAAGTGTTTAGAGTTGCAACAATTTCATTTCTACTTTTAGTGTATGAAGCTCCAGTGAATCTGAGCTCTAGTTGCCAGTGGAACAGAGATACAGATATTGTCTCTCTACTAGTGTCATGGGATCCTGTAGAGAAGTATTATCATAATTATCCAAACAATACCTTCTACTTGACCCTCCACAACAATGATGGACTTGCCATGGAGACATTACAAGTGAAGGGGACGGTAAGAACGGATAGTAGGAGACAATGAATACTATTATAAGTAGGCGTGGCGTATAAATTGCCCATTAAAAAATGTATGGGGAAAAATTGCTATTCGGTTGAAATTGCACAGGGAAAGTGATATAGCACGTAAGTAAGTGAAATACCACGAATTTTTTTCAACAGATTAAGTGGAGACATAAATTATAATTCCAAAGGAAGCTAATCCTAAAATACGGAGGTAGTGAGTAAAATACAGTGTAGCTACAGTGCAAAGGATTAAAGCTGGCCTACTATTAGCGAGTGATACCACAGGTAAACTGTGCTATTAGAGATCAATAACACGGTTACCCATGCTATTAGAGATCAATAGCATGGTTACCCATGCTATTAGAGATCAATAGCACGGTTACCTGTGCTATTAGAGATCAATAGCACGGTTGCCCGTGCTATTACTTATACAAACAATTGTCCATGATTTTAGGACCACTGTTTATAAACTATCTCATAACTTCCCCGTCTGTCAATAATACTCCAGTGTTAAACAGTGAATTAAGCTCTCTTCATTATCTTCCCAACTCGTCAATTAGAATCTAGACATGCTTGATACATAACTCACTAAGCATAGGAAAATATATTTTTAATTAGCTAGTCTATGTAAAGTAACAATAATTTCACATATGACATGTAACAACAATCGCAGACACAACTTCTTTGCTGGTAGTAAGGCCATTATCAACTGTGCTAGTTCAGATAATTTTTTAGTAGAAGTGAAACTTAAAAAAAAGGTATGTGCTTTCTCTATCTCTGTGGCAGCATTTCACTATTATTGGTTGCTTTTCTTTCTATCCACACGTGATACAGTATAAAAATGGTGTGTGTTTTTAGCTTTACTGTTGATGTAACCTTTCCTGAAGTCAGAGTGCAAAATAACTAAACAGGAAGTCCAACCATATTTGGATAAACTTCTAAAATCACGAGCAGATGTGCAATATAGACTTTCTGGAAGCACTACTTGCAATTATTATGCTTTCAAATTCTTGTGTTTGTGTAGACGATGGTGTCTATGAACTTGAGAGGAGTGAATATGACCCAGTCCTACTCTGTCCAGGTGAGTCTCACAAGACTGGTAGTCGCCTAAGGGCTATTAGAAGTGGGCAGGGAAACTCTGTCATATAATACTTCCTGTCTCCTCCACACCAGTTGGGACTACAGTAGATAAGTCTACACTTAGATCATTCTAAAGCTGAAACCAAAATAGCTAATGCAGTAAAGTCCATGCCAAGCCATGAATTAGAGGAAGATTTCAGCTTTTATATAGAAAAACAAAATATTCTTCTCTCGTGGGAATTTAGCCTCAATACTTTAAAGGAATCCGTATTTATTTATTTTGTTGTTTTTGTGTTTATATTAATTTCAAAAAATTGTATAATACCATATCATGTTTTGCCAGGTGGAACATATTATTTGTGGAATAAAGAGGCTATCAAAAAAGTTCCCCCTTTTCTTAGAGAATTGTCAAGTTCGTAGCAATGCAAAAATCTCAACTCGAAACAACTCTTCACGTAACGTTGAAGCTATCATAAGCACCATCGAGATCAACACAAACTCTACAGCAGCCAATGATCGCACAAGCACTCCACTGATGACTGAACATCTTCCCCCAGACATGGCCATTATGAACATTCCTATCCTAGTGGGCATCACAGTCGCATTTGTCACAGCAGCTTTAGTCTTGGTGACTCTTTTAATCACCTTGCTTGCAATCTTCAAGAAATTCCAACTCAAAGGCAAGCTTAAGGATATCTCTCGTCTCCATCCCAAGGGAAGTAAAAATGGCACGGACAAGACTGTACTAGTGTTGTTCTCTCAGGCCAGCTCTGTGAAAGATGAGATGTCTGTGATGGAACACGTAGTGAAGGGCGTGTCTCTCTACAGCGGCGTCCACTGCCTCTACTTTGACAAGCCCAGCGTGAGGACGAGTGTTGCCGAGTGGGTGGAGGGAGCCATCAAGAGGAGCGACAAAGTCCTGCTGGTTGTCAACAAGGAGTTTGTGAAGGAGTGGGACAGCCTCAAGGCGTACCTGCCCCACGGGGAGTCACTGGTGTACGTGGCAAGACAAGTGGTGGACAGCTTTGTCATGAGAGACAAACAGCAGCTCAGCAAGTTTGCTCTGGTGTTCCTCAGGAAAGAGGACCAGAGAACCTTGCTCAAGGACTCCTTGTACCTACAGACGGTAAAAAGCTTTCTGGTTGTGCCCCAGGCTGTGGCGGCACTAGAGGGCCTGGTCAGGTTCATCCTGGATGTACCTACTTATACATTGAATTTCAACTCATAGCTGTTTCTTTCCCTCTCTCTCCTCCCTTCAATACAAACGTGTGATTTCATTTCTCCTCAGTGTAATAATTGCAGCTGCCTGTCATTACTTGACTATAATTCATCCTATCAGGTATACAGGCCCGTAGCAAGCACTTGGAAAGTGGTCAGGTGGGAAGCTAGCCTTATTCATAGATATTAGCTATTGATTTTAATAATAAATTATTAGAATTTTGCAAATATATTTGAGCGATGATCTGAGCAAATAAAATCATTCACCAATAGCTTGAGGTCCAATGAATCAGTCCTTTCTTTGTGCACACGTCTTAATGCTGTTTGCCACGTGGCCACGCCTACATTACTGAACTTTTTTAATGATGACCTCTGAACTTTGCTGGGAAAGAAGGTTGAAAAGTGGTCCGGTGAAAACCGGACCAACCGGACCGCTTCCTACGGCTATGGTATACATACTTGTCACTTTGCTGCTGTATCAGGTACCAACACTCAGACTCACTTCATGGCTTCTAATTTAAATAAATATTTAACAGAGTCTCAAGTTACTAACACATCTTCAAACTTGATAAAGATGTAGGGGTTGTGTTTAAATATTTCTTTGTAAAGTCAGGACATTATTTGGTTACTAACGGAGTTATGGTAAAGTTTTGTGTGGCATTATTTGCATAGCTAGCTACTGGTGCAGATGTGCCATTTTCAGACACTTATCATTCACAATTATGTGAAACGGTGGGCTTTGGGTTAAATTATAAATGAATTTCCTTGACAAAGATAAATAGCTAATAGCTATTAAACTAATCACCTGGCTCTTCCAAGCAAGTTCAATATATAATTAATATATATGACTAAAATCCTGTTTATGCTACACACCCACTCCTCATATTGTGTGTTGCAGTCAGGAAAAAAACAACATTATTACTGTTAAATATTTGATATACAAGCAAGGCTCTAAGAAAGATAGAATTGCTAATACTTTGTAAAATATTCAGTTTAGTGGTGGTTATAACTTAACTAATTAGTACTTGTTCCCACGCAGTTAAACTAGAATCCACATAATGCTAAACAAACTACACAGTGTAGCAGTTGATGAGATGCTATTATTGTGAAAGAACAGCTGCAAAATATTAGTTCTACTCGATCTGACTAGGGAATCATTATACTCAAGTCCCACCCATAGCTACCCCTGTTTTGTTGTTCGAGTCAGTCTATGGCTAATGTCACTGTAGCTAGAGCTACAACTAGAGGAGGTAGTATCCTGACCGGTGCATGAAGAGAAGAATATATATTTTATGTGCTAATGATTTGGACATTAATTCATGAATAAAGGGCAGGGGCTCCCTACTTTCTCCTCCCCTGATGAATATTGCACTCTCACAATATCAAGTGCCTATGAGTAGGCTCTGGTAGAGACACGTTCAAGACTTCATATTGCTGTAGTTTGATCAGTAATAGCTAGCTAATGAATAAAAAGTAAAAAAATAGAGCCACTTGCAGTACAGGATCAAATACAAAGTGAAGAGAGTTGGCCAAGTGTGCTGACTGACTATGCCCACTCACCAACTCGTTGTCATGACTACCACATGACTTCCAGTTGGAAGTAGCCTAGCTACTTTTGAAGATTACAGAAGCTCTCACTATTATGCCAGCTGCATCAGTAGCCAATCTTTCAACTGATAAAAATCAAGCTTCTCAAATCTATTCTTTAAACTTGTTCAAATAACAAGGTAAAGAAAAGCAACACCCATCTTCTGGTGAGTTATGGCAGGGAGAAGGGAAGAAGGAAGATGGGCGGGGCAGGGAGGGGTGGTGGTATTTTGTCCTAATATTCTAGGCATCAGGACCCAGGTTCATTTTTAGAAATAAATGGACATAAGAATAATTATAAGAAATATTGTATCTGTAGCTATGAATCTCCATTGTTGTATTATATTCTAACAACCACACACATGCTATCAGCTCTATGTGTGTGTTATGTTCCTTTACCTGTCCGTAGTGACATTCTATTCGTCTGCATAGGACGAGATGGAATTACAAATCCCAGATGGGTTGTCAACAATGTAATCAAATGACTCACATGTTACCATTGACTCCTCCCACACAGCACAGCTAGTTAGTCTTCTCCTTGTCCAAACTATTCCTAGTTTAATGAATGGGGGGGGAAATGCCTATGTCAACTTACTTAGCTCTTCTCGTTATTCCTTCTCTCTTTCATCTTCACTCTACAGAAGAAAGCTTCCATGGAAATTGCAGTGTTTTGATCCCTGACACTAGCACTCCACCTGTTCATTCTGTCCAGATACAGCAATGCTGGGTGTTGCAGGAAGATGAGGAGACTTCTGGTGATGGCTTCACCAGAACTGACTCAGATGATGAAGCTTGTCAAGATATCTTTAGAGATGGTGAGTAATGGTTCATGTATGTCTACCAGGTACACAGCTGCAAAAACCAAGTCCTTCCAGCTGTTATTTTTTCAAAAAGCTGGATTGACTTTCCTTTATAGCTACTGCAGTATTGGTAGCTTACAAAACTGATACTCACTTAACCTAGTGCAATGCTTTTATCTTTATCAGCTCTCAATGGTGTGTTTCTAGAATGCAAGAAAGGCATCAGACTGAATAGAGTCACAGGTCCTTGTGAGGAAGAAGAAGACTGGGAGGCTAATATCACACATGAGTTTCACTATGCCAGCACTACCCACTTCACTATAGTTCTGATGTGGAATTCTTACCCAAGTGAGAGATAGATGCAAGAAAGAATACAAACCACATGACCCTTCGAAATCATACACATAATCCTCCATGATTATTTTTGTAGGAGCAGCTGGGTATAATGTAACTGCATATGACAGCACAAGTTTAGCCCAGGAAGGTTGCACATCTCACAAGGTAAGGGGTCTAGCTACTTACAGTTAGCTACAACTATGAAAGTAATGAAAGTAAGGTTACCATATTGTTTTAGAGATTCAGCATTCTCAGCTGAACAATGGTTACTTTTGACTTGCTTGATTTAGTTAACAAACATTTAATGCTACCTCGTCTGCTAGTGGCCTCCAGCTATCTTGTATTGAATAATCTATAATTTCCCAATATCTGGGATTATTTTAAGGGGGTACTCTTTTCAAGAAGGGGGTGAAATAGCTATGAAAAATGTTAATGGCTATACCATATTTCGTAAAAGATTTTACTTTAATATTCATTCACACAATAAAGCATTATAATGTGACTGTCAAAATATTTTACAAAGTCATTTTAGCTAATGATTAAAGTTAAGACGCCCTAAATCTGCCCTGTTGCCAATACCATAGCTGTTACTAAGGATTGATAAACTATGCCAGCATCTTCATACACAAGTAGCTAAAAGTAGTTTGGTTTTTTTTTACTTTGTTACACACTATATTTAAGAGAACCAATCAAGAGCAATGGAGAATTAGCCACATAGAAATGTCAGTAGCTAATTTTGCAGAGTTTGTATATAATACACACACACACACACACACACACACACACATATAGCTATAGCTATTCTATAACTACATATCTTCACAATAATATTAGTAGGGATATCAAGATATCTAAGTGCTCCATGCTGAATTGAGCAAAAGCCCATTAACTACCCTCAAATCAGCCGCCTATTTAACAGTTACTTCTTACAGCTACCTTTTTCCTAGTCTCGCAAGCCAGACCCTTTACCTAACCGCTCTGCTCAGGAAGGATTAGGTAAAGGGTTTGACTTGCAAGACTACTTTTCCCTACAAAAAAAAAACTACCTGGCCTGGTCAAAGCATCAGCTGGCACAATATCAGTTCGGGGTGTGGGGAACCCTACAAATTAGCACTGGAGTGTTAGGGCAGCTTTATTATAGCCATCTGAATTACCAACCCTAGTACAAGACCTGCAGTGAAGGTATCCTGCTAGTGAATTTCTCAGCCATATTACACTTGACTTATGTAATAATTATTTCTATTATTACTGAGTAGTGTCTTTGTATTCATGGCTATAGTTGAAGTATTTTTTTAAGGCAATTTTTAGCTACTTATTTTTAAGTTTAAAAAAGAGCATAATATTTAGTTAGCAGTTATGTAGTGTGGAATAATGCAAGCATCAATACTGAACTGAGTTAGTGTATAATAAAATAAGTTGTACATGTAATAGTACCAACCAGAACCAGACAGCACATTGTAACCAAGACTTATATAATAAACACATTTAAGATATAATGTTTCTATCCAGATGAACACAACAGTGAGCTTCAAACTGGAATTCGGTACACTCCAGCTACAAATCAAGGTATCTGCTCTCTATGATATCATGTCTCTGTTTATGAAAGAATGGTCTTTGCTACTGTGACAGGTCCTTCCAGAAGGAACATGTGCAGCTGCTTCCACTTCTCTTGAAAACACTCCTCCAAGCTGTTTTTCTCTTTGCCCAGAGTGTTTCTGTATACATCCTTCTCACATAGGTGACGTGGTGGCGAGTGTAGCTGTGTGTGGTACCATGACATTGTGTCTTACTAGTGCAGGTTTGATCCAGCCTACCAAAGTAGAGGCATGTAAGTATGATGGTGATGGAGATGAGCTAGTTCTGAGAGTGCAATGGACACAGTCCGACCATGTCAAGAGAAGCAGTCAAAACGGAAAAGTTCACGTTGCTGTTTTGAACTCTGATAACTACATTGTCTCACAGGTGGTAGAGGTCATAGGACAGGTATGTTCATATCAGGTCAAAGGACATTGAGGTAATGGGGAATGTGTGTAGCACTGGACGTGTTTTAAACTTCTCTCAATTCTTGTTCATTTTCTGTGTGAGACCCAACGTGTGTCTACCATCCATTGTGCACATCATATCAAACTTTATGTAACTGTAACTAACACTTTTCAGTTGCAAAATTAAAATGAAACAAACCTTGCCGTACTGAATAAGTAATTTCCTCACTAAATGAAATGGAGAAACATAAATCTGCTTTTTAAAGTGGCTAAACAGCTGTTTTGCTAATGGAAAACATCCACAAAGTTTTACAAGTTAAAAATTATTTTAATTATCCTAGTCCTATTTATTTTTTTTGTAGGATGTGTTGTTTGAATAGATAACAAATGATCACTCCAGGTATTGGCTCTTTCTTTGCCTTTTTTGATTGCATTGATTAAAAGATGTGTGATAATAGGGTGATAGCTATACAGAGAATTTGTGTTTGCAATAAAACAAAGCATCATTGGACAAAAGAATTTTCACTTCTTTTGTCAAAGTGAAGACTCTAACGTTATATATACTCCATTCAATTCCGTATTGAAGTAAAATGGCCAAACTATATTTACTTCAAAGAACTTGCATATTGTTGTTGGTGAGGAAAAAAAATAATCAACAAAAAGTCTTGGAAAAAGGTCAAAGTGAAGACTCGCATTGTAATATAGTAGATACTCCTTTAAAATAGCCCATAAATGAAAGAATACGTTTACTTCATGTAAAAGCTACCATTGATATAAATCCTAGTATGTGTGTGCATGTGTGTGTGCGTGTGTGTGTGTGTGTGCGCGTGCATGTGTGTGTAATAGCTGTGGCAGTGTTCCAGACCCTTTCCTTTCCCGTGTAGTGGGTAAAGGATGGTAAAGGGTCTAGCTATGCGAGACTAGACTAGAGGGTGACAGCCACTGTCTCATGAGACCAGGACATGTATGATAATGATTTGTGTGCTCAGTTCAGAATGACTAATGTTACTACTCTCCCCCCCCCCCCCCCCCCCCCCCCCCGCCCCGCCTTCTCTCTCTCACTTGTCAGACTAGAGTCTACCTACACATAAAGGGACTTCTACTGGAACAGAAAATGTACCACATCAGAGTAAGGCACTTTAAAATCCATCTTCTCCGGTTGAATTTAAATACAAATATGTAGCATAATACGAGACTCTGCTTTGTCTGTCTCCTCTCTGAAGATTGTAATTAGTTGCACAAATATAAATTCTTCTTTGCCTTCCTTTTTTGTATTCAGGTACAGCAAATTCTCTGCCATATTGGTGCTGTCAACACAGGACCAATCTCAACCAGCTGCCCAGAGCCATTCCAATTAACACCAATTCAATCTATAGGTAGGTAGCTCAGGTAACCCATTGTATCACCATGCCCACTGTGATAATTCCAATTTAACCTTTTCTCAGTAGAAAATTCTACAACAGACCGCTTGGTTCCATCGAACAGTCCCAGAAATTATACACTGTGGATAGCTTTAGCGTTGGCATCAGTAACTTGTGGCCTCTTATTCCTTGTATGTATGGCAGTAGCAGCTGCTATCAAGAAATATCATATCGAGTTGAAGAACAACCAACTGGGCAAGCACTCGCTGAATAAAGAGACGTGTCCAGATAAAACTGTACTAGTGTTGTTCTCTCAGGCCAGCTCAGTCAAAGATGAGATGTCTGTGATGGAACACGTAGTGAAGGGCGTGTCTCTCTACAGCGGCGTCCACTGCCTCTACTTTGACAAGCCCAGCGTGAGGACGAGTGTTGCCGAGTGGGTGGAGGGAGCCATCAAGAGGAGCGACAAAGTCCTGCTGGTTGTCAACAAGGAGTTTGTGAAGGAGTGGGACAGCCTCAAGGCGTACCTGCCCCACGGGGAGTCACTGGTGTACGTGGCAAGACAAGTGGTGGACAGCTTTGTCATGAGAGACAAACAGCAGCTCAGCAAGTTTGCTCTGGTGTTCCTCAGGAAAGAGGACCAGAGAACCTTGCTCAAGGACTCCTTGTACCTACAGACGGTAAAAAGCTTTCTGGTTGTGCCCCAGGCTGTGGCGGGACTAGAGGGCCTGGTCAGGTTCATCCTGGATGTACCTACTTATACATTGACATGAAACTACTTCTAACATTTCCTCTAATCTGACAATTCTACTCCTTTAAAATCATCTCTTAAATTCAAATGAAGTCTCAACACAAGCACTTGCACAAAATGCTTCATGTTCCAATAGGTCAAGTCAATAATTCTTAAATTGAAGAAGTTGAAATGATTGATTTTAAAATTTTCATACACAAAAATCTCCAATAGCTACTGGTTGAGAATACTTCTTTTAAGTGCTCGTTTTAATTCAGATGACATTGAAAGTGAAATTAAGAAACCACAAACCTGGGAAGGGAAAAGAAAAAAAAAAGGGGGGGGAGGAATGGGGAACAAGAAATATAAAATTCATCCCATCATTAACCTTTAACCTTGCTAGTAATAGGGAGTGTGACACATTCCTGGTCATGTGACTATCAAATCAGCACAACATACAAACACACATACACACTGCAAAGAGAGTCTCAATGATGGAATGAATGAACTATAACAAAAATTCAAGCCCCGAGGTCACACGACCGTCACATGACATCAAATCCACTGAGAGAAGGTCTCGTCAGGATGCTACTCTAGCTGACTTGTGACTGAGCTGTGAGCAGAGCAAGAGCTGCCTCTATGTTGTCACCGGTTCTTCTGAGGGCCTGAGAACTGTCCTGCTGGGAGAATCCCATCGCCACTAGTTGTTGCACCTATACACAAGAAGGAGCCAGGAGGTGATTCCACACATAAGAGGAATAATTGCAAACTGATTAGATTAATTAATTAAATGGAAGTGTATGACCTGACTCCGAGGTTAAACAAACCCTCATGTGCTGGTAGATGCCCTCAAGGGAGACCAGAGTTACAGGCAGTTAACGAGAAATAGACACACACAAATAAAAATTACTAGTGGTGTGCTTGAGCACAAATGGCGAGCGAGCCTAAAGACTATACTATTTTTATATGAATGATTTTGACTTCTAACACTGAGGCTACTGAAAATAAGGTCCAGTTTTTAAATTTGGCATACACGGTGAAGGGATTTCAGTGCCATAGTAACAACTCTCTGCAACTGCTTGAATTGAAGGGAAAAAACAACAACAAAACAAACTTTATTTAAAAGTTTTCTTTGTGATATTCTTTAGCTAAGTAGTGGTTGTAACACACAATGCTTTGACACAACTGGACATACACCTACACAGACTTACCTTCTCAGTAGTCTAGTGGACAATGTATTTTCAAGTAAATACTGTTGCGCACGGCTTATAACCTTGACAAAGAGCGCATTGACTTACCACCGCCACTAACTCGAATAGAAATGGAAGTCCCTTAAGTTTTCAAGTTTTAACTGCACCCGCAAAAGAATTCAAAACGGTAAACAATTCCATTTCTAGGGTGATACGGGTACTGATCGATAAACCAGAGGATTCTGTTTAGTGCAATTTGGGACGGGGTCGACCACATAACTAACACAAAAACGCGAGGGTCAAAGTGCAAAATGACATACGTACGTCCATACATATATCTAAATAAATAAACAAACATCCCCGATTTTCGATTGTGTTACCCCTGTAAGTGTCTCGCTCGCTACGCTCGCTCGCCAATTATTATTATTATTTTTTTGTTGCTAACAACGGTTGTAATTAATAATTGTGATGGTGGGTGTAGTTAATCTAATTGATAAAGACTGCTAAATTTCACTACAAAACCGTAACTGTGCAAGTGTACAGTAGTGCTGAGAGCTCACACCTTTGGTGCTTCACTATTCATTGTTATCATCCTATACCCTCCTGCTTCCTTTTTCCTGAACTATCTCAGCTTTTCTTATGCCCCTCCTTTCCTTTCTTCAGCTCTTTCTTCTTGAGTCATGGAGTCCCTCCTCCTCCTTTCTCTATCTCTCCTGCTTCTGAGTCTCTGCCATCCTATCATGATCGTGGACTAAAGCTTTGCAAAACTTTCCCCTTCCTTCCAAATCTTCACCGCCTTCCCTGCCCATTCCACCCGCTTATTTAGCTAGACAGTCAAGCATATTATTATAATATAGAGATTATAGGGGCTTCACAGAGAGGGGGGTTAGCCTCAGAATTTCCCACCCTCTCCCACCACATCTATGTTTTTACACCCCACATATTAATGTGCAGCTAGTAAGCTAGTTGTGCTATCAGAGACAAAGAGTGGAGAGAGGAATAAAGTACACATCCCTCCCTGCCCCCCCCCCCACACCACACAAAATAGGCTATGCACTCAAATAAGGCACCCACAAAAGACACCTATCTACTTGATGAAATTAAAAAAACCACAATAAAAAACCCAGTGTAATCCCAATTAATGCCCTTCCCTGAAAGAATCTTTTGTTTATCAATAATCTCCACCCCTCCCACTGTCCACTATGACATCCTCTGTAACCACACCCACAGCAGATGCCACTCCACTCACCAGTTGCTGAGAAGGTTCATGAGCAGGCTGAAGGACAGGACGACCGATCACAACACGCCTTCTCTGCTGAATATAACACAAATTAATAAACAACAACAACAACAACAACAATTGCTAGAGTGACCCCGTACCTGTCTGTTCTGCATGGATATCATGAGCCTCTCCAGAGCATCTGTCCTCTGTTGAGACTGAACTTGAAGACTGGCACCAGAGAATAGTTTAGGAGAAGACTCGTGGCATAACAACCGATGTAACCCAGATGTGAACCATGATGGAGGTTTAGGGAGAGTCACACCACACAGGTGAACCAGTAAACCACCAAGCTGAAGCACGGGGGGGGGGGGGGGGGGGGGGGGGGGGGGGGTTAAATAGGATCATTAACTAAAGCACTGCAGCTACCTAATACTGTATCTTAGTCGAGAGAGCAGAGAAAAACTAGTGACCAAGAAGATAAGATCCTCCTACTACTGGTTGATTGTAGGCGGACAATGGGGTGGAGCTAATCTATTGCCAAAGAGAGTAAGGAGAAAGAGATGCAGCCTTCTATTGAAAAACTGAAAGGAGTGGGGCTTATTTCTACCACTGGAGGAGGGAGGAAGAGGGGGAGGAGGGGGGAGGGGTTTAAGGGTGAGCTTATTGAATGATAGTAGTAACACTCGACTAACCAGCAACTCTCATACCATCCTGGAATGATAAGTGCTGTGGTGACACTTACCAGGCCCACGGCTGTTGCACTCCCCGAACTTAGAGAAGTAGATGAACTCTACACAAACACAAGACCAAGTCTCAGGTAAGTATGAAACACGGCAGCCATTCTACCACCAACTGTCCCATGTTAACATTTAAAAAAAACAAAAAAAAAACAAACTACATCAACTATGTTCTGACGTGACACAAAAAAATTTAAAACTTTTCCACTGGAAACTTCATCTTGTGGTTGAAAATTCAGGCTCTAGTCATTTGTGTAAACCCACAATGAACCGCCACATGACAAGGTGGGTTTTTTTTAAACCTGCCCATACCTCCCAGAATGTTAGGAATGTGAGGGGGGAGGGGGAGGTTGTACATTTCTAGATGCTGTCACCACAATCGCATACTTTCAGCTCCTGTGGGGTTAATAATGATATGATTATCAGACAAAAACACAAATAGGCGGGGACCCCATCACCATGGACACCTGATAGAGAAACTAGATATTGATGCATACACTGAATATCAAGTCTACATTTTACATATTTACTACTATGAGTATCCCCTTACCCATCCAGCTAACAAATACAGGGGGAGGTTGCTTGATAGTGGGAGACCAGCCAGAGAAGGGCGAGAAGCCTTAACGGAGGACAGATGAATGGCCAACAGAGATCCCATCAAGAAATAACTGACACACACACATACACACACACACACACACACACACACACACACACACACACACAAAGTTAATACATTCAAAATTGGTGACAAACCTCATACGAGACAGCAATGTGTTAAATGAATTACTCAATAGTATTATCATTGTTGTTGTTGTTGTTGCTGTTATTTATTTCAATTATTCTTTGATGAAACAATAACAATTATTCCTGCTTTCAGCCAATAAATTTATTACCCAGATGGAGAAGATTGATTGAGTAAAGTGAGGATGGGTAGGAGGGGATTGGGTAAGGTGAGGATGGATAGAAGGGATTGGGTAAGGTGAGGATGGGTAGAAGGGATTGGGTAAGGTGAGGATGGGTAGAAGGGATTGGGTAAGGTGAAGATGGATAGAAGGGATTGGGTAAGGTGAGGATGGGTAGGAGGGGATTGGGTAAGGTGAGGATGGGTAGGAGGGGATTGGGTAAGGTTATTAGAATGATGTGGGAATGGTACCACTAAGTTGAAACATCATGCAACGAGTTGAGTTTGGGAATGAGCAATATTAATATTTGTATTCTTATCATTCAGGCAACAGTGAACCTTGCCCCCTAACTTTTCCCATCCACTCATCCTCACCTCACCTTATTCCCCCCCCCCCCCCCCCCCCCCCCCCATCCTGTACCTTCACCTTACCTTACTCACTCACTTATCCTACGTTTAACCTGATGTCTCATGCAACCAAACTAAAATGTGGTATCTTCCCACCCTAACCTGTTATAGTGTGTTGGTAGGTTGAGTAAGGATGGGTAGAGGAGAGGCTGCTTGATGAATTATGAGTTGGGGTGAGTTAGAAGCTATGATGATTGTGAGGGTACGGTGAGAAGGTCAAAGTGGGTAAAGGGTAGAACGATTAGTATTCACAAATATTTGAGCTTACAAGGCTAGATACAAAAAAAAAAAAAAAAAAATTAGTTGAAAGCAAACCTGCTAGCTGTTCGGGATCGAACCCTCAACTGTCTCAACAACTAACGCTGGATTTCATTATTTACATTATTTATTCATGCATGCTCATTTATTATTTTTTCGTGTACCGTCGTGCATCATCGATCTTTCATTTTTGTTAGTATATATCACCTAGATCACTGTCATTCACCTTAGTTACAAGTTTTATCTCTTACTGTGCATACCACCTGTTGGTCAAAGAGAATATTACTCTACCTACTTGGTAATATTAAATATAGGGTCTGTCTCTTAGCTAGTGGACAGCCTATATTCAGAGGATCCAGTCAACGGGAGAACGAGGAGAGATTTACGACCTCTGTCTCTATTCTTTCATATAGAATTCTTCTGACGGAGTCAGGTCGTCGAGTTGACTTTCTTTCTGGAACTCTGACGTTTTCATACCCGCTAGTGGGTCTTCACACTAATTACTTTGTTTCTCTTTGGTGTAGTGCTGCGTCAACAGACTACGCTGGGATCAAATCCTCAACTAGCTGGATAGTCCAAACACTAGCAATACATCTGCAAGCCTCTAACTGAATTCTATAGTCCTTTGTGCCTCTATCAGATGCAGTGTCAAGAGCCCTGCATGCATGTAGTGATAAACAAGACTTTTAAAAAGCTCTTCCACACAGTGATAGTAGCAGGTCTAACTTTTGAGATCCAAAGTTTCTACTCTTTAAGCTGGATGCACTCTGAATCTCATTCTAAATAACCTATTCCAACAAACAAACTTGACTCTAGCTTATTATCCCACAGCCCATACCAAACTTGTTGTTACTGTTGTTTTCTCAGTTATAAATTACATGAAATATGTTGTGGTAATTGTTTTGCTCATGTGATGTGAACTATACTTATGGTTATATTGCACCGTAAACTAATACACACTTACATCACCAGGCCTGGGGCCACACCCACATTCCACCCTGTATAGCTGCGGATCAAGTCAGAGCTATACAGGAGACCAGAATAAAGTGCCGAAGAAACGAGAGCAGAGAGGATGAGGTCACTCTACACACACACACACACACACACACACACAGTGGGAAATGGGAGTGAGGAGGAAGCACAGGAAGAATACAATGTTTAAACATCACAATTTGATCTCAAATTCAAGTATGTATTCACACACAAAAAAAAAAGCCGTAAGAGCTTAATACATAGAAACTTACAGCTGTCTTGAAAGACCCATGCCTCCATTCAATAGCGCGACATTGATAGAGCACTAATGCTGCTATAAGCCACACCCCAAATGATGGCAAAGACCACACCCTCAGTACAAACCAAACCGTCTACAAATGTGTCGAAGGGAAAAAAATATTATTATAAAACTATGTTCTGATTAATCAAGCCATAGTGTTGGTGTCAGACTCACTGGATATGTTTGTTTATAAACAGAGAATGCTTGGCAAAGGGAAGCAGTGCCAGAGAAGAACAATACTGTTTTAATGACTGGAGCCCTATCTGTACAACCAGAACGGATAAAACTGGGTAGACGAACGTCATTGGCACTTACAGAAGCCAGGGTCCCTATTAGCCAACAGGCTGAGCATAGTACTACTTGAAAACAGAAGAAAATATAGTCAGAAGAAAGACGATGAATCAAAACTAACTTATAGATTCTATACTGCTGAGTCAGCAAGACTAACTTGGAACCAAGACTCTGGAATCACATTTTGTCAACGTGGCTTAAAAAAAAAAAAGCGGTGACGTGTTTTTTGGTATAGTATTGTTCCTCTCTTGGAAGCGGAGGAATATCTGGTTTTTTTACTTTCTAACTCTAGTGAAGGATGATAAGCAAGGTTTTCGTTGTCTCCTTAGTCTTACTGTGGGGCGTGGAAGCTTTTTACTTGCCTGGATTGGCCCCGACTGATTTCTGCCGAAAGGAAATCAAGGGAGACGAAAAAACTAAGACATGTAGAGTAAGTAGTCGCCCTCCAAAAAGTTATTTTTTCCTTTCTGAATGAATGAAAGTATATATGCATTGTTGTTCGTGTAGACTATGCTGTATGTGCACGTGAATAAGCTGGATTCAGCGGACACTATCATTCCTTATGAATACTCCAGGTAAAAGTTGGAAATAGTCGATACTTTTTAGTTTTAAGGGATTATTTAAAGAAAGGTATTTAGCAATAGAACTATAGGGTAGTTATAAATGAAGAAAACATACCTGTTTGTTTCCATATCGTACAAAGAAGGTAGCGAGGCATTAATTAGGAATAGTTGTGGAATTGAGTGCTAGTTTTTTGTTCGTTATTGTATTCTATCACAATGACAGCCACAACATTTCAGTGTCTGTCCAGGCTTGAACTGTATTTATAATTGTATTCATGGCTTAGACGGTACTAAAATTGGAACTAAAATGATGAGCATGCTCAGACTTGGTGTTCAGGAGGTGCTAATCCAGGGGCACCACTCACTTCACTCTGAATGTTTGATTTTCTAGTTTTGATTTCTGCCCGCCTAAGGATGGCTCCAAAGACAGAGACCCTGTTGAGAACCTGGGTCAAGTGGTGTTTGGAGAAAGGTTGAGAGCATCAGGCTACGAGGTATGTGTGGACTTGGGGTTTGTGGTGATCAGTGCCTTGATTCCTGCTTGGAGTGTTTAAGCTAGTCTCAAGGTTTCATACAGGATTTTCAGTTTGGGGGGAGGAGATGTTGTGTGTGGGTTAACTGGGATGGAAGCGTATACTTTTTTGCAGGTCACCCCCAGCTAGAAATGGTGCTAACAGCATTGTGGTTTCATTTCGCTGACTAGTAAATAAATGCAGCTGCTTGTCATTTGCTGAATATTTAGTCACATGAAGATGATAAAGACCAGGTTAAGGAATCGGGCTTGTCTGATGAAAACTTGACTCACCTTATGAGAATTGCCATTGAAGGCCCAGACTTAAGTGAAGTTAATTTTAAAGAAATTCTGGACATTTTTAAAGAAAAAAAATAGGCGCATTAGACTGTAATTGGTATATTATTCTATTATAAAAGTTTGTGTAAAGAAATGAGTTTGGGGGGGGGGGGAGATCCCAGGGCTCCCCCCCCCCCCCCCCCCCCCCCCCACCCCTGTATGAAACACTGAGTCTGTTGTAGTGTCAGTCCATTACTTCTGTGGTTACCTGTGGAGGTGAAATAGAATATCTTGTTGCACGTCTTTACCTAAGCAGGAAGCCACACCAGTAAACCACTGGACACTGGCTCGGTGTGGGTTATAGAGTTGGTTACTATGCAATTAGGTTGGCATTTAATCTGAATTTTCCAATAGTGATAATGTAAATTGTATTGGATACAGTTAATGTGAAGCATTTGTCTCCCTATGGAGGACTGGCCTACCATTTGTTGTTCCCCTCTCCTATCCTGACGAGTTCAAAATGTCTTGGACCTATGTCCAAGCTTTATGTATGAGTATAATGTGAGCAAGTTCCGAAGAAATAAACAGTTAGTAATGAAACAGCCATTCACTGAGTAGTGTGTGTGCATGTGTGTGCGTGAATAAATGTGTGTATACATGTATCTGTGTGAAAATTGTTGGTGAGCACTTAATACAACGTTTGAATTTGTTAGTAAGCACTTGTTGAGTGTACCAAATGACTACAGAGAAGGACATGAGCTACTTGCTAGCTTATAAATGCCAATTATCAATTACTACATTCCATGAGTGGGTTGCCGGCACTGTGGAAGTAGTATCAGTGGTGGGTGTTGCTTGTTTTCACCTCTTACAGTTTGAATTTGCCAAGAACATATCCAGCAAAGTTCTGTGTACTCAATCCTACGACCCCGGCAAGGCGGAGGACAAGAAGAAGTTGAAGTTCCTTTACGATCGGATCCACGAGGACTACATGCACCAATGGGTCATTGACAACATGCCCGTCACCTGGTGCTACAGCATCACGGAGAGCAACCAGCAGTACTGCACCACCAGGTTCCCTGTGGGGTGCTACGTCACTATTGAGGGAGTCAGGCACGATGCCTGCTATCTTTCAGTGAGTTTAGTGGAATGCAGTAACGGTGTTGGGAGAAGAGATGAGGATAGGTTATTGTGGCACAAAGGGTTAACTAAAATGCAAGGTGCTTTTTATTTTATTTATTTATTTTTATTATTATTATTATGGCAGAATCTAAAGTTAACTTCTTGGTTTATTTCAGTTTAATAATCATAGCACTCTCTTGTTAAATAATCTTATGTTTGAATTCCAAATTACACTTTATTCTCTCTTATTGGACCACCTTGGGACCAAAGGGTGACCCTATCTCAGAATAGTCCCTAGCTCAGAACACAATATTATGTTCTAGTTATGTAGTCACATGCACTTGCATGACAATGTAATGTGAAGTCTATGTTAATTTATTTTGACTGCACCAGTCTGATCCAACCCAAAGGGAAACTTCAAGGGCTGGCAGTAATTTTGCTCTGAGCACTTTACTTAGCTCAGTATGGACAGCTGATTTATACTTTGAAAATCTATGGTAAATGTCATCAGAGTAGAGCCTTTTAGTGGTCCGGTTGAGAGCCGTGCATATTGGAGTCTGGCTATGAGAAGATTGGGTGTCCATTCATGTAGTTGTATTGCCAGTGTACTTGGAGACAGCTAAGGTTTCATTTTCTTGTTTGTCGTTACTGTTGATTCAGCCTGGGTAGTTGATTTGTGAAATTCCTTTAAGACCACTCCATGAGCACTGGTTAGCCTGTCATAGCTCTGTCTATAAGATATATGTCTCTATCCTTCTTAGCAATGGATACATAACCAATGGCATGTAAATTGATTCTTTATCACCGTTGGGTTACTAGTCATGAGTCATCACATGTACGTCATGGTGTGTGCACCTTAGGTTCACTGTGACATGTCTAATTGCCAGAGACTGCTACTTTGAATTGGTAGTGTGCTAGTGCACAGATGGTGAGCAACCCAGCCTAGTTAGGGTTCAAAGTACAAGGATGCATTGTGTTGAATAATACAGTGAAAGTTACCTTTCATTACTACAAATAGACCCCTAAGCTTAATTCTCTTTTCATTCTTAAAAAAACAAAAAACAAAAAACCAACAACTGAAATACAAGATGTGCACATAACTGTTGATATCATGTCTTTTATAGAGCTTGCATGTATTTATTTATTTGCTGACGTTTAATGATATTTAATTTTTATTTAATTTATTTTAGCCTAATTACAAGAAGAATGGTGAAACATACATCTTCAACCACGTGGATCTGGAGATTCTATATCACAAGGGCACGGAGAAAGCCAAATTCATGGACGGGCGTATGGTGCGAGCTAAGGTCAAGCTAACCAGTTGCCAGCCTCCATGCAATGGAAAGTCCAAGCCATTGACAATACCCAAGGAGCTCAAAACAAAGCTAGATATTAAATACACTTATTCAGTCCAGTTTATTGTAAGTTTTGTAGAGTGGTTCTTGTCCTACCACATAGTCTCATTCCGTCTCTCTCTCTCTCTTTTTTTTTGGTTTTTTTGTTGTTGTTTTTTTGTTTGTTTGTTTGTTTGTTTTGTGCGACTCTGACATCTTCGTATTGTCTGTTAGGTGAACAATGATATTCGCTGGGCATCACGGTGGGACTACATTCTTAGCTCCGCCTCCCAGAACAACGTGCAGTGGTTCAGCCTTATCAACTCCATCCTCATTACTGTCTTCCTCTCTGCAATGGTGGGCATGGTGCTAATGAGGTCGTTGCACAGGGACATCCTCAGATACAACCAGTCAGAGAGTTCAGTAAGTCGTTCAGTGGAGTCAGCTAGATGGGATGAAGAAAGGCATGCCTAGAATTGTGGCAATTGTAATAATGAACACATATTGCACTTTTCCAGACATCTTTTTAAGTTTTTCTGTTTGTCCTGATGTTTTGCATTCTTGCCCAAGTCCTTTGCACCTTCTGTTGACCTCTGGGACTCTATTTTGTTGTGTTCTATTGGTGAAAATTAGATTGATATTAGATTCTTCACCTAGGTTGTGTCGGGCATAGAGTAGGCGGTGGACCTGTTTATAGATAGATTATTATGTCATTGTGATTTATTATTCATTACTTTTTCTTCCCTTCCTCCTCCAATGTCACTGTAGGACGACATTCAAGAGGACTTTGGTTGGAAGTTGGTGCACGGAGATGTGTTCCGTCCGCCCACGGCCATCATGCTCCTCTCTCTGAGCGTGGGGACGGGCACTCAGCTCCTGGCCATGATCCTTGTGGCGCTGGTGTTTGCCTGTCTGGGATTCCTGTCTCCTCCCAACAGAGGAGCACTCATGACTGCAGTACTGGTGAGTCCATCACTGGGGTTACCTGATAGAGGAGGAGTTATTAGAGGAAAGAGAGTTGTGTGAGTTGTGATGCCAGTGTTGGTGGGTGTTGAGGGCTGGTGTGAAGTTGTATTTATCAATGATAAGTGGTAGGTATAACTTAATCACATAATTTGTTTATTCAGGTGTTCTACGTGTTTCTGGCATGTTTGGCTGGTTATGTCTCTGCAAGGCTCTATAAGAGTAAGTTTGAACATGCATGCTATTTACCTGTGGTTGTGGTGTAGTTAATGTGTCTTGTCAGAACTGGTAGGAAGACTGTACTATTTGCATAGAATTGGTTAGTATGATCTTAATTCAAAGGGAGGGAAGGAGTGTATTACAATAGTCTATTCAAAAGAAGGTAGTGTCCGGGACATTAAAGTCCTTGCTATATCTCAGTTGATGCTTGCACGTGCTCTTACATACACTGACACCTTACGCGTTAACACACTCCTGCACATGAACACACACACATGCTGTGTTTGTAAATGTTATGGTTGAATTGTTGATTCTCCGTTTGTTTCATAGTGATGGGAGGTCTTCGCTGGAAGGCCAGTGTCCTCATGACTGCTCTCTTTGTACCTGGAATCATCTTCTCCATATTCTTTTTCCTCAACCTGCTACTGTGGGGTCAGGGGTCGTCTGCTGCCATTCCTTTCACCACTCTGCTGGCCCTCCTGTGCCTGTGGTTTGGTATTTCTCTGCCACTCACTTTCTTTGGTGCTTTCTTGGGCTTCAGGAAAGAAGTAAGCTTGAGATACAAAACTAGGATTTAAAGATGGTTGCTAGTTTTAGTCATGCTGAGGCAATTTTAAGGGTCAGGTTCTTTTTAAGTCTCTGTGGACAAATTCCACATTAATTCGTTTATTTGAATTTCAGTCAGCATTTTCACTTTTACCTAATTAGTTCATAGAGAATTTTTTTTCTTCCTGTGATAGTTGCTGTAATGTTGAATTTTTATTCCAGGCTGTTTCGAACCCAGTACGTACAAATCAGATTCCCCGGGAGATTCCCGATCAGAGCTGGCTGTCACATCCAGTTCCATCCTCCTTCATGGGTGGCATCCTCCCCTTTGGCTGCATCTTCATTCAGCTGTTTTTCATCCTCAACAGCATCTGGTGAGCCACTCTGAGTCCAGCACAACTAAGGAAGATATTTCTGGCTTGTGAAGTTCATTATTGGGCTACCGTCATATATTAACTTTGTGCTAACTGCTGAGATTGGAAGTTTTATTATATTAATAGCTTCCCTATGCTGTAGACCAACCTGCTCTGCCATGACATGTACATGCATGTATGTATCTGTGTAGGTCTGGCCAAATGTACTACATGTTTGGTTTCATGATGCTCGCCTTCATCATTCTGATAGTGGTCTGTTCCCAAACATCCGTACTCCTCTGCTACTTCCATTTGTGCTCTGAAGACTATCGCTGGTGGTGGAGGTCCTTCTTCTGCACTGGTACTACTGCCTTCTACCTGCTCCTCTTCTCTATCCACTACTTCTTCTACAAGACTGCCATCACTGGTGCCCTCTCTTACTTGCTGTACTTTGGCTACACCTTCATTGCAGTCTATTTGTTCTTCCTGGTGACGGGTGAGTTGCCACTTGGATGTCACGGATATTGCTTTTTACTGATCTATTGTGTTTCTTTTAGGTACTATTGGCTTTTTGGCATGCTTGCTGTTTGTGAGGAAGATATACAGTATCATTAAAATAGATTAGTTGCTTCCAAGGACATGAGAGTCATTTAACATAATAACTTGTTGAAAGGATTGTGAATTTTATTACTGTATTGCGACGCTACTCTTTAAACTATATTGTCATTTTGATTACAATGAGTATGTCCATTAATTATTTTGTGGATGTCAGGTTATACAACGTATATGCTGTCGTCCTTTACCGATTGTCGAGTGCACAATCGCGAAATTGACGTGCCACGCCTACTTAAATCTATGGTTGTAGTAAAATGGAAGATGTACATCAAGAACCTGCAGGCTGGGGTGTAGCTACTAAGAACATCCAGAGGAGGACCTACGGGGCGGCGACAGTAAACGACTATGAGAACGCTGCTGAGAATCTGGTGGAAGTGCGCTCGAGTCCGACTCCCAGCTGCGAAAGCGTCAAGCTAAAGACGTACTGGTGGCGCTGGACGGTGCTGTTGGTATTCGTGCTCAACGTACTGGCGAACAACCTGCTGTGGATTACATTTGCTTCCGTAGCTGACGTCATGCGTTGTTACTATGGCATCGACAACAACCTGGTGAACACGCTCTCATTATCCAGTGCAGTTCTCACAGCTCTCCTGGTCGTTCCTTCTAGTTGGTTCCTCACCAGATATGGCATCAGGTTCACAGTGGTGCTCTCCAGTGCTGCCAATGCACTTGGTGGAGCACTGAGGGTAGTGGGGGCGTTGTCTGGCTACTTTGCCATTCTTTTGACAGGGCAGACAGTATCTTCTGTCAATGGCATGATCATGGGAGCGGTTACATTGCTGTCAGAGACCTGGTTCCCACCATCAGAGAGAGTTACTGCTACTGCTATTTCTGCTTCTGTTGCTCCACAGGTTGGACTATGTTAAGATTGTACCCTTTACCGACTGGATGAGTTGGTAAAAGATTGTTGCTGGATTTTTATATAGCTTGATTAATTTCATTAATACCATTAATATTAAGCAAATCTCCTCTCTCTCTCTCCCTCCCTCCCCCTCCCCGATCCAGCGTCCCTTATTGATACATTCGTCCTTATAATTTTTAAAAAACTTGGTTGGGAGGGTGGGGGCATAGTATGTAGTGTGTTTTTAAAACAACCCGTTACTGGAAGCAAGGAGTGACACAATTAACTTAGACCAGGTAGCTGAAGATTCCATCAGTATAGAATTTAGCAACTGAGCATTCATTATTGTATAAAAAAATATCAGCTACAATTCAAGACTGAGTTTACCCCTCCCACCTAAAATATCAGCAGAGAAATGGTTGATCGATTGATTGATACTGCAATTGGAAAATTATAATAATTTTTTTTTTTAATGTTATTTATTTAGCTCGGAGTTCTCCTGGGTTATGCTCTGGGTCCTAATGTTATTCATAGCTCCCTTACTATGAAGGTGTGTCCTAGCAGTAACACTTCCTCTTCTTCCAATACTTCCATTGGTGTGGCTTCTTCCACAGAGAAGCAGGAATGGATGGCGACTATTTATGAAGAGATCCTCTACTACCTCATGGCCCAGGCCGTGGCTTCAGTTATAATCTTCTTTCTCACAATAGTTGGTAAGTGGATGTGATAAAATGTGTATCGTTAAATTTATTTATTTATTTATTACTTTTTTTTTCTTTTTTTTTAAAATCTATTTATTTTATGATTTTTTTTTTGTCCTGGCATTTCTACACTTGTAAGAAGTTTGGTCTTAATTGGATAGTCCAAGCATCGAACTAATTTTAGCTGAAGTGTTGCTGTGCATGTAATCTTTTACTCTGACCGGATCTGTAAGCCTCGACTTAGGATGTCAAGTTTTGATGTTTGTGGAGAGGAAGGACTTTTTTTTTTTAATGTTACCAAGGCGATGCCATAGAATTGCATGCTTTATTACTCCTTCATATATTATTTTTATCTAATTAAGTAGTACAATGTGTATATATATATATAATACTTACCGCATGAGGATGCGTACTATATGGGGAGATATTTCATGAGCACGTGTAAGTGTTTTCACGAGCCGAAGGTGAGTGAAAATACAAGTGTGAGAGTGAAATGTCATCCCATATCATACGATAAGTGTAATAAAGTGTTTACTGTACATTGGATATTTTTGTGAAACGGTTGTGCTTCAAAGCCTCATCATTCAGAGGTAACTCCGCCACACATCTAATAAAAAAATTGTCCTGAACTACACACGGGCGCATTGGAGCATTCAATGAGCAGCATTCAATATGGGGGATTACTGAACACTCACGTGATGTGGAAATACTCAAGAAAAATATCCAATGACATGTAAAATATATACCAGACATTTTGGCTCTGACAGGTTTTCTTTAGGGATTTATTCCAAAGTGAACTTTGAGTATAAACATCAATGAATAGCACTCATAGTGCTGAAATGCTTGAGAATTATATATATATATATATATATTATATATATACAAATTATATCAATTGTACTATGTATTTATTAATGGAATGTATTTATGTAGCATTTCCTGAAGCTCCGCCCACTCCTCCTAGTCTATCCCGACATTTGGAGAGTGAAGAGAGGCATGAGCTGCCATTGTGTCAGCAGGCGAAAGAGTTCATTTATTCACTCTGGCTTTTCTTTAAGAATGCCCCCTTCATGGTGTTGCTTCTGGCAACAGGTATGATGTGGGTGTGGCTCTCATCTAGTACAGATAGCAGGTGGTCATGTGTTGTTTGTGTTCAGGAGTTCACATCGGAGCTGCTGGTATGGTCGGAACTGTTCTCAATGAACTGGTGCTCCCACACTTCCCAGTAAATCCACTACACTGTAGTGATTCAAATTAGGAGTTAGATGTTGGTTGTAAAATTATATGTTTGTGTGTGTGTGTGTAGGGTGGTAACAGAATGATATCGTATCTTGGAGTAACTCAACAAGTCTCCTCCATTCTGGCTCTGCTCATTGTAGGTCGAGTGTTGGACAAGACTAAAGCCTTCTAGTAAGTATGAAGTTGAGTTGGCATGTTCACATCTAATTAATTGACATACCTTTGCTAAATCTGTTAGGAGTCTGGAGCTTGAGGTTCTTTGCCTGCCAAGGCAGCCAGTAGTAATAGCTCCTATATTTCTGATCTGTCAATCCTCATACATTGTGCTACTTCTTTTTCATGGTCATGTGTATGTGTGTGTGTGTGTGTCCTCAGTGTTCTGTGGGTGGGCAACTATTGGCTGGCGGTTGCTGGCATGTCCACTTTTGCAGCACTTGTCCTATATCAGCACCACACCTACCCACTTTATGTTGCCATGGTGATGCTGGGGTAAGTCCATCAAAAGTAAAGTTAATGCTGCCATGATGCACTTGTATATAAACTGATTAATAAACATCACAAGTTTTTTTTTGTTTTTTGTTTTTGTCTTGTTTATGTGTACTATAATTGGTAATTATATTAATTCTTCCATATATTTTTTTTCTTACTCCACTTCACTCTGTCCATTTTACTCCACTTTGCATGTGCTACAAACTTACAACCAATACCAGAAACAGAAAATTTTAATTTCTGCTGGATTAGTACGCCATTATCGTGCTGTGCAACGTGTGCCAATGTTTTATCCTTGGTACTTTGTTAATTATCCTGTGAGCTCCCCTAGCTGTGAAACCCCTCCGTCCCTCCCAGTGGTTGAGCAGACTGACTTGCCATCACACAAGGTATACACACGACCCAACAATAGTGGCTCTGCTGAGCCCCACCTTCTATTACATAGTGGCTCTGCTGAGCCCCACCCTCTATTACATAGTGGCTCTGCTGAGCCCCACCCTCTATACAAAGTGGCTCTGCTGAGCCCACTCTCTATTACAAAGTGGCTCTACTGAGCCCCACCCTCTATTACATAGTGGCTCTGCTGAGCCCCACCCTCTAATATTTTCTCGCCTTTTATACCACACATCAACTCAGGCTGGCATTGATTCAACTGTGCTGGGCAGTCAATTAGCTGAATATCTGATTAGTAAGAATTAGCAAGTACCCCGCCACACTGTGGCACTTGACGTACTGCAAAGTAAGAATGCAGTAACATAAGTTATTTTTATTCATTGTTACTATTCTCTACCATTGGTTAAGGTTACATCAGTTTCCCTCTCCTGCTCTCTTTTTCCTGAACTATCTCAGCTTTTCTATCCCCCCACCTTTCTTTGCCTTCTTTTTTTTTTTTTTTTTTCTTTTTTTCTTTCTTTTTTTTCTTTTTTTCCCAGCTCTTTCTTTCTAAGTCATGGAGTCCCTTTTCCTTTGTCTGCCTCCTGCTTCTGAATCTCTGTCATTCTATTGTGATTGTGGACTTAGGCTTTGCAAAACTTTTGCCTTCTTTTTCATACTTTTGCCTTCTTTTTAAGCTTACGCCACCTTTACTCAATGATTCAATTCCACCTGCTTTTAGTTACAATTAATCGTTCCCTTCTTGCCTTCTCTTTCATACTTTTGCCTTCTTTTTATTACACCACCTTACCTTTCTGATTCCACCTACTTTTTTAGTTACAATTAATCACCTTTTTGCCTTCTCTTTCGTACTTCACCTTCTTCTTCTTTGAAACATACGTTGCCTTCCCTCCCGCTTTTAAGTTACAATTAATCATGTTCTACTGAATGTAGTGACACCTTACCCATTCAGTGGAATGACGATGCTATACAGGCTAACCTTGTGAATACACACATTGTCGTCGTTACTGACACATGTGTATTATTATATAGATGATGAAACATTGCTGTGGTCACGTTTCTATATCATGTCAGGATATTGTTTTTCTGTAGAGTCAGTTTTGGGGCTTTTCCCCCAATAGCATTTGAATATGCAGTGGAGATCACTTACCCTTTACCAGAAGGAACTTCTGTTGGTTTTATTAATTTTTTTACAATGGTACGTCCGTAATACAGATAGGAGAGGGAGGAGGGAGGGAGGGAGAGAGAGAGAAGGGAGAAAGAGAGAGAGAGAGAGTAGGGAGGGAGAGAGAGAGAGAAGAGGAAGTAAACAATTGCTGGAGAAATTAAGAGTGTGCACAATTCATTGAAAGAAAGTTAAGTGGAATATCTCTAATTAAGAATGCTTGAAAATGTATATGTACGTTTCAGGAAGTATCTGTATTTATTCCTTTCACTCAAGGTTGTATATCTTGAGTTTGTGTCTTGTCATAACAGACAAACACAGAAATCACAAGTCATATAGAAGTATAAATACATACCAGTACAAGAAATCACTTGACAATAAGTTTGATGAGTCATTACTTGATACAATAGATATGACTAAGATACTGTTTGAAAGTGCGATAGTTATAAATGATGAATGAAGGCGACGATGACAAAGTTATAATGAAATATATATTGAACCAAGAACAACTGCTATTATAAAATTAGTTATACCGACCATATCTCCATGTAATTAGAGTACTGCCATGTTGTATTAACTAGACTTCAGCAACTGTTCTCATTCTTGTCTTTGGGAAACTCTCAGACCTCGAGCTGGGCTACCTGGCCACATGGTTGACTGCTGGACTTCTGTTTGCTGGTGCAGTATTATCAGGTGAGGAGAAAGACTCATTTCTAATGGACACATGATAAGATGATACTGTTTGTATTGTATTCTCTTAGTGTTTGTTAGGCCTGAACTGAAGAGATTGAAGATTGAGAAACAAACTACTTAATAGAAGGCTCTTTTTATTATACTTTTGTGTGTTTTATTCATTTATATTTTATTCATTTCTATAATAATTTTTAATACACGTCGATGGCCACATCAATCTTTGCGCGCTAGGGTTTTGCGGAACAATGGTATAAGTGTAGGCGGTTTCTGGGTGTGTACTACAACTGCCAAATGGTGATAATTGTTGATAATTGTAGACTACTGTGGGAATGACTACTAAACGCGGAGTGGCTGGGGCTTTGGAAAAGAAGGGCTACACCATCCAGGGCGGCGGTGTCCCCGTGGAGGACTCGATTCCAGCCGGTACTGATGGTCCGTCGGAGAAGCAGCCTCTTGTATATTCGAGCATTTCTAAGTACGGTAGCGGTGGAGCGCTAGAAAGCCAGGAGCTCGCACTCGGCAAGACTTCTCCCCTGCCAGAGATCAAGACGTACAAATGGAGATGGGTGGTATTGATTCTATTTGCCTTGAACAATCTCTCTTTGAATTACGTATGGATCATGGCAGCCCCAGTCGCCAACGTCATAACGTGCTACTATGGCGTCTCGGACACGTTGGTGAACTTGTTGAGCACCAGCTATATGATCATGTACACTCTAATGGCTCTGCCAGTGTCCTGGGGCATGCATCGCTATGGCCTGAGGCCTTGTGCCATATTGGCTAGTGCAGTTTCAGCACTTGGAGCAAGCATGAAAGTGTTTGGCTCAGGTATGTGGGTTCCTTCACTTTCTAGCTGCTAGTGAGGGAGGAATAGCAATGGAGGGCTTGCTGGGTGGGTAGGTTCATAGACCTATCACATGATCAGTTGTTCGGAAATGAATAATATTTCTGCCCAATGATTTCCAATATTTCAATCCTGAATTATGTTCTGTAGCATAAAATGCAAATTGATTGATTTTATTCTTGGTGCAAGTCAAAGCATGAGAATAATACAGCACGTCAAAGATTAATTTTTATCATTCATTATGCATGCATTTCCCCTAAAACCTTTAGTCACAGCTGACTAGGGTTAACTGGGAACAGTCATGTGATCAAAGTTTCTCCTAACTTGGCAAGAGCACCAGAAAATTATACTGTCATCGCCTGTAGTAGCTGTGCTTACTTCTGCACATGCCAGCAGGCTTTGGTGTGTGGATAGTGGATAGTGGACTTCTACATGTAACTTTAATGTAATACAATACACTAGCCCGGGACACATTCATACTTTATGTATGCCCCTTAATGTGGTGATGATCAAGTTGAGGATGAGGATGATGATAACAACAATAATAGAATAGAATCTGCTGACAGATTGGGACACTCCAATACAAATACAGTTTAGACGTTTCTTTGTGAAACTGAAACTTATAGGCAAAGATGTAGTTTATTATATGGTTTGGTAGTTATTTATGTTGGTTTTTGTTGTTGTTGTTTTTTGTTGTAGTTGTTATTGTTGGTAACTTGTAATACTGGGGAAATCATAGGAATGTGTGGCACAATTTCATCTTCAGTGTTGAACTTGCTCAAATGGTTGATTTGGAAGTGTTGCAGGGAAACTTGTTTATTCCAGTACTGATATCATGTGATTGTTTTCTAAAAGGTCCGTCTTACTTTTGGGTGGTGATTTTCGGCCAGTTCGTTGCTGCTACCGCCAATTCTGTCTTCTTCGGAGGAGCCCCTCTGCTTTCTGAGGTGTGGTTTCCCAACTCTGAGCGAGCGACAGCCACTGCTATAGGAGCAGCGATAGCGCCGCAGCTTGGCATCATGATAGCCCTGGGGATGTCCCCTATCATCATCCACAGCGACCTTACCGACTCTGTTTGCAACGACAGCATTTATAGCAGTCCTGTAGAAGAAGACGACTGGAGAGACCTCATTTATCACAGGCTCATCTACTATCAAGGAGGCGTGGCAGCCATTTGTATCCTCGTGTTTATCGGCACAGTACTGGGTAAATGTATGAAATGGGTGTGGCAAATTGAATTTTTATATCGTATGACATCATTTTGTTAGGATTCCGCAGTGCCCCTCCCACTCCACCGAGCGTGTCGAGACAGCTAGAGACGACCAGTGATAGCGAACACAACTACAGTGATCCCAAGCAGTTCCTCAAGGCCATCCTCCTCTGCCTCACCAATGGTTACTTCTTCATGTTTCTCTTGGCATCAGGTGAGAGGGCCAGGTAGTTCTAGTAATGAGTGATCCTAGCACGCAGGAAGTGGATCAGGCACAGAAGGTGTAGCATGCACATGCACCCACACAACTAACTCAAGTTGTTCAATTACAGAGCCAGTCAGAGTTAGTGCTGTTCACTTAACTTGGCTTCCCGTGAGTAACTTCAGCTATCAGCATTGTTATTTCTGTTTCTGTTCCATTGATTATCATTGTGTGCCCATTGAAACCTGTCAAGAACACAAATTAATGATTAGTCAAAGAATGGCGTAGGATATATTGGTAGAGGATACAAACGATTGTACATGGTGTGTGTTGTGGTTCAGAGACAGACATTGTTGGGCTTTCTTTTCACCACATCAGTAACTGGTCAGTATGTAGGATAACCCATGTTATTATTATTAGTTGGTCTTATCTGATTGGCAAGCAAGTGAAGCGATCGAGACACTATCAGGGGTAACACAATTTGAAAAATCGGGATTTTTTAAATTTTTTTATATATAAGTATGGATGTACATATGTCATTGCGTTTTTGTGTTTGCTTGGTGGTCGACCCCGTCCCCATATTCCATTAAACGGAATCCTTTGGCTTATCAATCTTTACCAGTATCATCAATTGTTTACCCATTTGAATTAGGTTGTGTCTGACATATCTGATTTTGTGTGGACGTGGTTATGGCTTACAAACTTAGAGTTCATTTTCTATTCGAAAAAGTGGCGGTGGTAAGTTTTCTTGGCTAATGCGCTGTTTGTCATAGTTTTATAGCCCTAGGCAATAGTATTGTTCTTACTTGACTAGTAGTCAAGTCATGAAGGTAAGTCTTGTGTTGGTGTAGTTATCCAGTGAACAAGTGTGCGTGAAAATCTAGAGTGTTACAGCTACTGCTTAGCTAAAGAATAGCACAACATAAGCAACTAAATCAACATATTAGCTGTCTTTACACAGCTTTAGTTGCTACTACAGTAGTTGTAGAGAGAGTGGTTACTATGGCATTGAAACCCCTTACTGTATGTCAGTTAAAACTCGATTGGCTGTAGCTGAAGTGTTTGTCAGGAACACAGGTCATTTAGATGAGGCTATCACTACTATGGTTAATAGCTACGAAGCTACTTATATCTACGTTTAGGCCTAAATAGGCTGAATTCTAAACTAGGTGATAGGATTAAGACATTAGCTTTAGGCAAACTAAATGAATGCTTTTTTATATACAGATTTTGTGATCAACTTTTGTCAGACTCTACTTTGTTTGAATTACTTGTGCACAATGGCTCGCTCGCCATTTGTGCTGAAGCACATCACTAGATAATAATAATAATAATAATAACTAGCAAGTACCCCGCCACACAGTAGTGCTTGACATATTGCACAGTAAGAATGCAGTAGCATAAGTTACTTTCATTCATGGCTACATTTGGTTAAGGTTACAATCAGTTTCACTCTCCTGCTCTATTTATTCCTGAACTATCTCATTTTTGTATCCCACACCTTTCTTTTTTTTCCAGCTCTTCCTTCTTGAATCAAGGAGTCATTTCTCCTCCTTTATCTACCTCTCCTGCTTGTGAATCTTTCTGTCCTTCTATCATGATTGTGGGCTTGGGCTAAGTGAAACTTTTAACTTCTGCTTTTCTACTTTCACCTTTCTTTTTGAAACTTACGCCGCCATTACTCGACGATTCAATTCCACCCGCTTTTTAGTACAATATTAATCGTTCCCTTTTTGCCTTCTCTTTCGTAGTTTCTCCTTTTTACCACACCGCCTTTCCTCGTCGATTCCACCGATAACCACTTTTGCCTTCTCTTTCACATTCTAACCTTCCTTTTTGAAGCTTATGCCGCCTATCCTCGTCTGTTCCGTTCCACCCGCTTTTTGTTGCGATTATAGTAATCACGTGCTACCGATCGTGACGACACTTTACCCACTCTCCGGTTTGTCTGCCACTCTCGTCTTCTTCCACTTATCATTGTACCAGGTTAGGTAGCAAACGAATTCACCTACCGGTAGTCTAGCGTAGCCAACCCCTTCACTTCTCTATAACTGCATTCTTGGTTTACTCGGTAATTCAGCGTTAGTTCACGAAAACCCGCGCTCCTGTTTTTCTGCCACTCCCACCTACTGTCCATTTTTTTGTGCTGGGTTTGGTTGCTAATAAGTTCTGCGTTGCACTCTAGGTTTACCCGGCAATTTAGCACAAGTTCACGAGCATTGTGCGTCTGCGCGTTCTAGCTCATTAGCTCATGAATTATTCATGCATATGTACGTCATCGTCACGGGTATTATTATATAAGTTTTATCTGTTTACACAACCAATAAATTTATAATTAAACTAACTTTACGTTTTGACATAATTGCCAAAAGTCCTCCTCAGGGGTCACTTAGGTCAAGTTCTCCATGGTGATTTTCATAAACAAAATTTAAACGTAGATTATTTGGTGGTGCACATGGTTACTGTATTATACATCCAACTGGAATAATGTAGAGATGATTGTAAATGTCTACTACTACTACTATGTATGTCCATTGTGGGTCATGTGTGTGAGTACATATGTGTGTGTGTTTTGAAAGGCATTGCTACGTATATTCACAATCTGCCGCTAGAACGTTTCTTATTTATTGACAAATGAATTGGCCTCCCCACTCTGCTTACAGTGGGTCAGGGAGACCTTCAGAGTGCGGAGGTTATTCCAAACAATCCTCAGTAATGTCTGGTGTTGTGGGTACGCTCCATTGTGTGTGTGGTCATGTGATACAGGTATCATTTTGGCAACGGCTGGTGCAGTGGTGTCCATCTTAAATGAAGTAGTTTTGCCTTACTTCCCGGTCAGTCAGACAGACAGTCTAGAATGTGTGTTACTCCCATACTGTGTGTGTGTGTGTGTTTGTACATGTGTGTGTACATGTGTGTGTGTGCATGTATGTGTGTTACGGATTCTAGGGCAGAGAGGAGCAGATAGGATATCTGGGTGTGTCCTCACAAGCTGCCTCTCTCATCTCAATGCTGACCGTAGGCAGAATCCTTGACCACTTCAAGGCATTCTAGTGAGTTAGAGTGGAGGAGGGGGAGGGGGAGGAGGAGGAGGGAGAGAGGGTGTATTGTTTTGTATTTTGGGTAGCTCTCAAGAACTAATTGGCTAGCAAGTGAAGCAAGTGAGACACTCTTATTATATACACTATAACTAGCTCACTAGCTTGCCATTGCTGCTGAAACACACCACGTGGTATGCAGTGTATTATATATACTATAACTAGCTCACTAGCTTGCCATTGCTGCTGAAGTACACCACGTGGTATGCAGTGTATTATATATACTATAACTAGCTCACTAGCTTGCCATTGCTGCTGAAGTACACCACGTGGTATGCAGTGTATTATATATACTATAACTAGCTCACTATCTTGCCATTGCTGCTGAAGTACACCACGTGGTATGCAGTGTATTATATATACTATAACTAGCTCACTAGCTTGCCATTGCTGCTGAAGTACACCACGTGGTATGCAGTGTATTATATATACTATAACTAGCTCACTAGCTTGCCATTGCTGCTGAAGTACACCACGTGGTATGCAGTGTATTATATATACTATAACTAGCTCACTAGCTTGCCATTGCTGCTGAAGTACACCACGTGGTATGCAGTGTATTATATATACTATAACTAGCTCACTAGCTTGCCATTGCTGCTGAAGTACACCACGTGGTATGCAGTGTACTAGTGGTGCGCTCGAATAGCGCAAATGCATGGCGAGCGAGTAAAATATATTATGAGTATAGGTAGAGATGATTTGTGAAGGAAATCGCTAAATAATAGCAATGAGATTAGGCATGAAGAGTTAACAATAACAGAATTATCTGAATAAACTTCGAAAGCAGTGGCAAAAAAGCGCAGCTTGACAAAGACTTAACAATTGTTTCAAGAAGAGAGTAGCTATAAACTTTTTGGTTGAACCAAAAGTTGCGTAAGGCAGTGCAGCAGGATTCTCCGTGCTCGTTAATTGAAAAATACTGGAACTGTGAACGCTTTACCTAACTTACGTAATTAGAAGCGCGGGCGAAATTTTTTGACGTACGCATACATACCTACATATATATATATATATATATATCTGAAATCTCAATTGAACACGACTGAGAGTCAGCTTCGCTCGCTTCGCTCGCTCGCTGAATTATATATACTATAACTAGCTCACTAGCTTGCCATTGCTGCTGAAGTACACCACGTGGTATGCAGTGTATTATATATACTATAACTAGCTCACTAGCTTGCCATTGCTGCTGAAGTACACCACGTGGTATGCAGTGTATTATATATACTATAACTAGCTCACTAGCTTGCCATTGCTGCTGAAGTACACCACGTGGTATGCAGTGTATTATATACACTATAACTAGCTCACTAGCTTGCCATTGCTGCTGAAGTACACCACGTGGTATGCAGTGTATTATTCAGCGAGCGAGCGAAGCGAGCGAAGCTGACTATCAGTCGTGTTCAATTGAGATTTCAGATATATATATATATATATGTAGGTATGTATGCGTACGTCAAAAAATTTCGCCCGCGCTTCTAATTACGTAAGTTAGGTAAAGCGTTTACAGTTCCGGTATTTTTCAATTAACGAGCACGGAGAATCAACTTTGTTTCAACCAAAAAGTTTATAGCTACTCTCTTCTTGGCGAAAGACTGAATGGCAAATTGTCAAGCTGCGCTTCTTTGCCACTGCTTTCGAAGTTTATTCAGGTAATTCTGTTATTGTTAACTCTTCATGCCTAATCATTGCTATTATTTAGCGATTTCCTTCACAAATCATCTTTACCTATACCATAGATATACTCATATATTTACTCGCTCGCCATGCATTTGCGCTATTCAAGCGCACCACTAGTATATACTATAACTAGCTCACTATCTTGCCATTGCTGCTGAAGTACACCACGTGGTATGCAGTGTATTATAAGTGTGCTGTTATTAATTACAGAGCTGGCCCTCTTTGAGAATAATATTTTTCCTTGTATATTCTTCAATTACATGAAATATAAATATTGATACTTATGTTTCATGGTGATATTTCAACACTTTCAAGTCCTCCATTAATATACAGCCCACGCTGGTGGCGTTGAGTAGCAATCAACATTTATATTCATAGTTGCATGTTAGCAGCTTGTTTAACGTGTTATTTTAGTGTTAGTGTGATGTGTTGCCATGGTGTCAATGAGTCACGTGTTGCCAGCTGAGTGACACATGTTATGTTGTTACATGATATCTTGCAGTTTGTTCAACGTGTTGCTGTCAGTCCTGGCGGCTGTTTCCGTAGCCATCTTCATTGTTCTAATCTTCTTCCAGCCTTACTTCTATTTCCTTTATCCACCAATTATAGGCATTGGGTAAGGGATAGCAACACTATGCACACCGTCTGGTTGTAAGGTAGTAGGAAAATGCATATGTATGCATGTAATATACAGAGCGAGTATGGCTTCCTACCAAGCAGTTTGCTACGAGTACGCCGTGGAGATGACCTACCCTTTACCAGAGAGTGTATCCAGTAGCCTTATGAACATCATGTCCCAGGTAAATGACACTCATTGTTTTATGCATGATAAAGTCTATGTTTTATTGTGATATATAGATTGTTTCCATGGTGATGATCCTCATGGTGACGCCCAAGTTAATTAGAGTAGCAAGTTGGTTCATTGTTGGAGTCACGGGATTAGCCGCCTTACTGTCTTGTAAGTTGGACCATCACGAAGTTTCACGTGACAGACATCTGTACATGTGGCTGGTACAGAGCTATTGAGGAATAGAACTTCAGATTGAATCAGTTTCTCCTGATAGTCTGTCAGTTATGATTGCGAGCAATTGTCACAGGACTCACTGTGTGGCCACTGACAGAGTATTAGTGCATGTAGTAGTAATAGTCCAGCTCTCACTGTGTGGCCACTGACAGAGTATTAGTGCATGTAGTAGTAATAGTCCAGCTCTCACTGTGTGGCCACTGACAGAGTATTAGTGCATGTAGTAGTAATAGTTCAGCTCTCACTGTGTGGCCACTGACAGAGTATTAGTGCATGTAGTAGTAATAGTCCAGCTCTCACTGTGTGGCCACTGACAGAGTATTAGTGCATGTAGTAGTAATAGTCCAGCTCTCACTGTGTGGCCACTGACAGAGTATTAGTGCATGTAGTAGTAATAATCCAGCTAAATGACATTATTAACCCTCAGCGCGCATGCACGAGAGGGTTATGGTAAGTCGTCCTGTCTGTCACGCTCTGATTTTGGAGAATACTGACAATTAACAGTTGATTTAGGTATGAACTTACTCAGAACGAAGATGTAAGACCTTTCATTGTGCTACTTTTTTTAATTTCGGGCTAATTGTTGAGAAAATGCAAAGCTTTTAGCTCCACGTAGGTACCCACTTTTGTGGGTAACCCCCCCCCCTAGCGTCACGTCATAACCACGTGAGCAATAATTGCAGCCCGCAGTGAAGTTTACTTTGAAAGAAGTGAAGTTTTGTGTTGAAAATGTATACCAGTGAGCGTTTCTGGCCTGTTTAGCTTCTCTTATGTAGACAGCGTTTCCATGTACCATTTTCATTGCTCAAGCTATAGTGATGCCTCGTTAAAATAGCTAATTGATTGCTTGTTCCTTTGATCTGAGATGATATTGTAAAGGCTGGGTAGTGTCTAGTAGCGCTGAGGGTTCACACCTTTGGTGCTTCATTATTATACCATTATGTAGAGAATAGTGAATTTTTATTTCTTGCTGAAGTCATTACAGAGTAAAGTGATTATAATAATAATAATAATAAATAATAATAATAATAAATAATAATAATAATAAATAATAATAATAATCGGGAGTTCTTTAGCCTGTTTCTTGTAAATAGTTGTTAAAAATATCAAAATGATAGTTACATTACATTCCACTTAGAGAGTTATGCTAGTATATACTGTTTGTAGATTAGTGATCTATGTAAGTACAATGTGTTATGGGATCTTGAAGTATTATAATGTATTGTCATTCAGTTATAATCCGACCTGAACTGAAGAGAGTGAAAGTTGAGACAAGTGGAACAAAAGAGAAGTTAACGAATGGAACTGAAGAGAAGTTAACGAATGGAATTGAAGAGAAGCTACTAGATGGAACTAAGTCATAGAGATTGGCTAGTGGTCATTATTTTGTGGTGTGTTTCAATTAATCATAATAAACTTTATTTGGCTGTTTCTATTTATGAATACATCTATAAGAATCTATAATGTGCTCATATTTGTTCATACAGTAATTTATTATTTAACTACCATATTATTTAACTACCATATTATTTAACTACCATATTTTAATGGCATTTATTGGACAAATGACAGGAAATGGCCTCAATTAAATGATCAGTTGTATGTGTGTGTGATGTGTTATATAAAAGTAATTAGCTTGCACCTTCCTTGTTCTCCTGATCTGCAGACTTCTGGTCTGTACTGGGAGCCTGTCCTCCATCACTGCTTCCTACAAGCACATGCAATATGTCTATCTCTGGCTTAGTATAAGAGAAAATCCTTGAGTTTATTAAATAATGTTTTACACTGAGGGAGCTCATGATTATTATTAGACAGAACATGCCTGAGATCAATTGGATTTAGTCAAATCACCCTGTGGGTGAGTGGGTGGGTTTGTGTGTACAACAATGCAAGCAATGTGGACAATCGTTTAATAACTGAGGTGGTTTAACAGTATCTAAGTGCAGACTAGTTCCTACACAGTCATAAGTGTGACTCATTCTCAAAACCCTTTCATTATAATTATAGTGAGGGACATGTGGTGGAAATCAAGGTGTGTGTGTGTCCTTTAAAATCCTTGTCCTTGTTTGTTTTGCAATATATGATTAAGAGTAAGTAATACGAGTTCTTTCATTGAATTTACTTCATGTGCTTATTTGAACACATAAATTTTATTATTGTGATTCCATAACTCAGTCCTGTAGTGACCTACAGATTAATAAACTGTTGTTGTCAATATTTTTAATATTAATTTTTCTCTAATTTACCTTTTATTAGATTCTTTTGTGTCAGGTATTAGATCTAGGTACAAAAGCCTGTGATAAAGCATGTACATAAGTAATATTAGCTAAAAGCCTGAGCTGGAAAAGGGACAAATACTAAAGAAAATTTAATAGGATGTCTTGCAGCATAGTGATCCCATATAGAATTAGAGAAAAGTTGGTTACTTGTCAGTTAATTGTAACTTAGTGGTATAAAATGTCTAAACACATCTAGTGCTTCTTTTGTAATGAATACCTGATTATGTCTCTGCTATGTATATTATTTCTGTCAATTCGCCCAGACTTCTCACAACACCGTGCATAATCGCTAACCTTCAACAGCAGCGTCACCCTCTGCATTTGTTTCTTCTTTCTCTGTCTGCAAGCTTCCATCAGGTAAAATATTAACAGGACCAATTAGATGCTCTATTTCCTTGAGGGCATGATCAGTTGTAGAACTTCCGTGCACTGCATTCTCCAGGACAGAGTTGCCATACAGGGCTCTCAGAGAGTTTGGCTGCTGTTCCTTGGCCTCATTTGGATCTGCTGGTCCTATCATAGATCTCCATTCCTGTACTGCATCTGGTCTTGATAAGACCATTACCATGCAGGAACCCCTGAGGAGAGAGGAAAGAGAAATACAGATCAGATAATGCATTGTTCCAAAGATCTACTGTGGCCTAGATAAATAGTGAATCAACACTATCTTCAGAATTCAAAACTAAACTCTTAAACACATATAAAAATGAACAAGTGTTTTGTCTAACAATTCTGAATATTGGTCTCTGTGCACTGATGCTGCAAAGGATTAGGGCAGAATTTAAAAACATAACTCTCAATGGGTTAGAGCTACAAGTGTTCCTTTCTTACGTTGACATAACAGTAGTGAGGTCATCGAAGAAATCTTTGTCTTCTAACTGGTTGTAGAGCTTCCTAGCCACATCTTTTGTAATGTTCATTTCATTGGCCATGCTGATCTTGAAGCCTGACTCCTCTATCTTGGCTATGATCTCCTCTGACAAAAAATAAATACCACGTTAGGACGATGTTTTGCTATTTATGTGAGCATAATCTTACCTTTATTGGAAATAGCAGAGGGTTTGATGACACCAACTGTGTGCTCCACAGGGAAGAAGAAACTGATTTCTTCTTTTGCACTTTCAGGGGAGTCAGATCCATGCAATGGATTTGCTTCATCTCCCTCTACTGAGAACTCTTTGCGTAAACTGTAAAAAGTGCAAAGACCAATACTTCTAATTCAATGCAGTGATCTTTCTTACTTTGGTCTCTCTTCTTGTGCTACTTCAGCGTCTCCTTCTTGTGGTGCTTCAGCGTCTCCTTCTTGAACTGCAGCTTTGAGACTATCATCAGAGCCCAGCAATCTTCTCCATTCAGTAACTGCATCTTCTCTAGCCAAACACAAGGCAAGGACTGGACCACTGCAAAAATAAAAGTGGCAAAGGAGGTTTGAATTTTGAGCTTTAAGAATAATGAATGTTATGATTAAGCTTAAGTGATGAATATGCCATTAACAAATGACAAACAATTACAATAAACTGTTGGTACTATGTAGAAACAAAATATATACTTTAACTTGCCAACTGCCCCAGATTATTCATTTAGCTACTGTCATGCAACGGAATTGCACACTTCCTATATGTTTGTCTTGGAAATATAGGCTCATTCATTGATGTCATAACTGTTTACTCTAGTTCTTGGTGGCATGTAACTTCAGAAGTTATCACTTTCCTAAAACCTCGGTTAAAAATTCATAAATAACATGTTTATTTTTCCTTAAAATAGATTCAATTGGAAGTTAAGTTTCTGCACAATTTTCAATCAGTTGCAACCACTACCTATTGCCGCTGGTTTGTTAATTGATCTACACTGCTGTCATTGTGTTCAGCAGGAACTTGCAGTTAAATAACTATCATGTACCAACTTTGTATCATTGATTGCTGCTGTTCTGAGTGTGGTCTGGGAGTTTGGCTTAGTGTCCCTGAACTAAGTTGGCAGCTCTGCAAGTAGTGCACTAGAATCAAGCTGTTCAAAAGCTACATTAAAGTTACTGGTTTTGCTGCATGAGTAATAGCATGGTTAACCATGCTATTGATCCCTAATAGCACAGGTTACCCGTGCTATCACTCGCTAATAGCAGTCCAGCTTTTTCTTCTTTTTTAAAAAACCATTTGCACTGTAGCTACACTGTATAGTTCACTCACTATCTCCATATTTCAGGATTAGCTTCCTCTGGAACTTCATTCTCAACCTATGGCTCCTCCTAATCTGTTGAATAAATTCCGTTTAATATGGGTAGAACTTTTGTGATGAAGAATGACATTTGTCTCCACTAGAAACTACAGCATGCTTGAACTGTACATTTCCAAGGCTAGAGCTGCACATGTGCGCACTTACCCGTACTATTTCACTTAGCTATATACTTGGTATTTCACTTAGTTTCCGTACTATTTCACTTAATTACGTGCTATTTCATTTTCTCGTGTGATTTCAATTGTTTTGAATGGGGAATTTACATCATATTATTAAGTCATGTAATACTGTACAAAGCTGTATCTTTTCCCCAATATCTATAGCTTGATTGTTGAGTTGATGGATTGAATTTAGCAGTTAGTTCATAATTATTATTTGCAATTCTGACCTCTTTCTTTACTGTAAAGCTTATTTCACCTTGACATGTGAGTAGTGAGAGAGTCAAAGAACTCCTTCTCTTTGTGTTCCTTGTAGAACTCTTCTGCCTGCTCCTTCGTTAATGTGAGCTCCTTCTGGTAGGCCACCTTAAATCCTGCCTCCGTAATCTTCCTTAAAATAGCTTCTGTATAGTTTACAAGGTGAAAGTTGGTCAAACAGAGCTCACAAACAAAATGTCAAGTTCTATTTTAAGATGGAATAATGAATTAATTGTTTCACTCAAAAAAAAAAAAAAAAAGAATGCCAATATTCATAACAGTTCTTCAAAATCTTGGTGTACAGGTGCATATACTATGGTCACTTAGGTAACAGACTATTACATTATACTTGTATGTTTGTAGATTTAGTACATGTAAAAAAAAAAATTTACATCATGCATTATAAATAGAGTGCTATTACTTTAGCTGTGGAATGCTATCATTGGACAATTTAACTGGCAAACTGAATATCATTCTCAGCTTATGAAATATGAAATCAGCCACCATTATATAATATTGACTTCCTTATTGAACACATGAAGTGTCAGGCTTACTCCCTAGCTTGACATCATAATGGGCCCCTCCCCTGTTTCCTGACCTTTGTTCTGTGCCAGTGCATCAGGTCTAATGAGGGCTAGTGTTCTCTCCACTGGTGGCTCTGTACCAGGGACATATGGTAACTTGAACTTTGGCACGAAGAAGGCAAGCTCTCTGGCTGCCACTTCGTATGAGTCGCTGGCATGTACAGCATTTCTGTTGGTATCAGTGCCGTATGTTGCTCGAATACTATACAGATATGCAACAAAAGCAATCAGCTTGAAAACAATGAGAGTAATAGATTAAAAAACAAAACAAGCATAATAGAAGCGAAAGTGAACCTCTGAACTCCCTAAATTAAGGCACACAGGTTTGAATACTGGGTATCACAAGTATTGTACATACATCCTTTCTCTAAAAAAAATTAACTTTCCTTTGTTATTGCTTGTACAGTAAAGATAATCTGACTGCAGTTATACCTTTCTGGTGCTTCTTCTTTAGCCAGTGATACATCTTTAGGCCCCACTAGCTCCCTGATCTCTTCCACCACTCCTTCACCAGTGTCTCCCTTGGTAACCACTAGAGCAACGCATGGGCCACTACATACATGAAGACAAAAAATAAACTAGTCAATCTTTAGTAATAAAATTTGTGAATAATGTGAATTTGGATGGTCACATTGATTATACACCAAATTTGTTCGTGATTGGAAGTAGGGTATGAAGTGAATTTTAGATACTATTAAGATAGGTACTAAATATGATGGTAGTTTAAACTTAACATAAACTATTAATTATCTTCTTGCCCTGAAATCTATTGCTATTTTTCTATCATTGGGATACTGGAAATGATACTCTTAGGATTAAGTCTGATTGATCAACGTGGAGATAAGAATAGCTATTTTGCATAATAAATAACCGCAAATTATCCACATGTTTGAAGGCAAGATAACAGTATCACTTGGCATTTTAGCTCTAGTAGAGTAATATAACAGGTTAACATTGTTGTATTGTAATCACTTTGTTGAGGCTTACCATATCTGGGCTGGTATTAATTAATATTTAGCTATGTACAATTTACATGCCTTATAACATTTTGTATAAAAAATTGTAATAAATTTAAAATATTAAAAAAATGTAGTGATAAAAAATCCCTTGTAAAATTCTAAAATGTTTCTCATTACCTGCATATAAATTCCACAAGGTCTTGAAAGAAATCCTGGACAAGTTATTATCATCATCAATCAACACTTCATAAATTTAAGTCACACAAACCTCGTCTTTATGTTGCTGATAAAACTCTTCAGCTTGCTCTTTTGTAAACTGTCGCTCCTCTTGTGCCAGAATTTCTAAGCCTCTAGACTTCACAGCCTCTACAATCTCCTCCACTTTCCCTTCTTGTACTGCATCAGGTTTGATCATCAGCACGGTGTATTGCTTGTACTTAGGCTCTAAGGATCACACAAATGATTTCTTTTTGATATTCATCAACAATAATGTCACCTATTACTAATGTATACTGGTTTATTAAACTCTTCTGAGCAAAATAGAAATGGAAAGGTTGAGCCAAGTGGCACATTCTCACTGCTTATAAGAAAGAGACATACTCACCTATCTTAGTGTCTTCATCTTCTGCTTCCTCTTCTTCTGAGTCAGATTCTATGATGTTCAAGTCTTCATCTACCACCTATATCAGAAAAAAAAAAGAACTATAGCAGGAAGCTAGCTACCTGTACACAAAACTAAAAATGTTAGTGGACTTGCTGGAGTTACAAATATCAATAATTGGATTACAAACCACCCCTTATTTTTATTCCTTTTCCCCTTATGTTTTAGTCTAGTGCAACCAAAACACACGCACACACACAAAATAAAGCAGCATTATAAGAGAATATAAAACACTGCTGTAAGTGGCCAACAAACTGATATTTAAAAATCCCTTACCATTCCTCAGACCTAACGCAAATATGCCTCACCTGTACTCTTTCAGCTTCTCCCTCAAGAACTTTGTGTTCATGAGTGAGTTTCTCTTTTATGGTTCTCTCCAGAAGAGGTCCCATAGCTCCTCTCACAACAGCTATCAACACCCCTTGCTAAAACAAAGAAACCCAAACAATACAAGTCAAATACATTATCACAATGGACTCTACATCTGTATATAATTTTTGCCCTTTACAGGGCCGTAGGAAGCAAATTTGAACCTGTACGGCCAAATAAACCACACCCACCAGTATTAACCACACCCATTTAGGATACACCCTAATTATTTTTTTTTCGCAACTGCTCCTAAGTAGCTATTATTTAAAAAAACAACTAGACATTCCCCTGTGTTGTATGTCAGTTCTGTTTTCATGTATTTACTCTGTACTGTCTTTATGTACATGAAGAATCATCAAACTGTTGAGTCGTTGTCGACTCATTGTTGGCCGCAAGTGTGTCTTTATTCTACGTAATCCTGAAGCACTTCTTTCACTCACTGCATTCGTAGCTGGGCTAACAAGAATAATAATAATAAGCGGTGGACAACGTTTGTCTTGCCGAAGGATCTCCGGGGGAAGACAGAGTTGGTGGGCTGTGTAGGACGATCAGGAAGATCTGGTAAACTACCCGACGAAGAACGCGAAGTAGCCTTACTTTAAAAAAGACGGTACTATTAATGCGCATGCGCACGTTTCATTAGCCACACCCACCCAGGAGTAAAACCTAAACGGCCATGGCCGTCGTGGCCGTTGCGGTTCCTACGGCCCTGCTTTAATAGTTGTTGATAATAAAGATTCCTAGTGAAACCTCTGTTAAATCAATTGGCAAACCTGAACTTGTACCAGCATACTTAGTAACATACTTTTGAACCACTTTGAAGCTATCTACTATATTTAGTATGTTCATTGTTATTATTTTAACCGATTAACGCCGGAAATTAAATTCGCGATTACGTGCGCGTACTCCGAAATTGTTTACAAGAAATCGTGACCGTCACCTCGAGGCTTGAACCGCCTGAGCTTTTTCTTGTCTAGAGGCAATACGCTTCGAAGTAACCGACGGCGATGTATTAACTGATTGAAGCTAAAGCTTTCCTCTACCCGCGGGCTAAGTTTTGTTTAGTTTCTAGGCGTTTGAAGTGTATGAAGTGCGCACTCATTGGAAACTAAAAGCTTCAAGGTAAGTATACCATTGTTAGCATCAGTATTGTAAAAGTTTAGGCTAAGACCTTATGTTTCATAGCTATATATTATTGTTGTTTTAAATGTTCACCAGCCGCTTGCTTTGAAATAATTCAGCAACTATGGATTTTGGCTGTTTATTTTTTTTTTGTGTGAGCCATATACTAGAATAATATAATATTATAACATAACAAGCAATTATATAGACTACTGTGTTTGCAAATTCTAGGATTTTTTTCTGATAATACAATGAAGCAGTCCGATTGAACTCCCATGGTGACAAAGCCACACCCCATAATCGACACTGTACCGTACCATGATGTGTCTGTTGTTACTGTTCTTGACATAGATTGCACATCCTTCTCTTCATACCTGGGAAACTTTCTCCTAAGAAATCCATTTTATGGGCACCTTCAAGTAGGTGAGAACTGGGAGGAAGAAAGTCTGTATCCTCATGCAATAATAACTTGACCTTTCTGTGGTTAGTGTTGTTCAAAATCTATATAACCCTCTGTGTATGAACAAACGAAGCTAAAATAGCTTGCTTTTTTCAACCTTTACTTCCTCCAGGTCATCAAATTCTTCATTGCTGCCCTCCATGAAGACTTCTTGGCCACGGACCTCTACACCTGAGAAGTCTTCTCCCTTATTCTATCTCTATTTCTTTGAGATCATAAAATTCTTCATCACTGCCCTCTATGAAGACTTCTTGGCAGTCTTTAAATTTTATTGACAACTTTATATCATATTAATAATTGATAAATATTTTTGTCTATTAGTTATAGCTATTCATATTATTTTTTTTTGTAACTTTGATTTTCTTTATACACAAACAGTGCTACAATTTCAATCTACAAATAATAAAAAAATTTCTATGGTAAGGGTCATTAAAACCTTGCCTCCCTTACACTTACCTCACAGGAGAATCGCTACGGCGTTGTGGGAGCTCTTGAAACACTTGCGATTGCTGCTGGTAGCTAATTGAAGCGGGTACTATGGCGGTTACGCAAAAATGCGTAACCCGCGCTGTGAAGCACCCTCGTGCTTGACGCAGAAACGCGTAATTCGGCGATAATCGGTTAAAGAAACAAGAAAGCAAAAACAAAACAATCTTGGTTTATGTGCATGAAACTCACTGAATAAAACAAGAAAGTGGGCATGGAGTTGTCTCTGTATGGCTCCAGATCTTCAATATTATCTGTTTTGGCCTGTTACAAAATAATATAACAGTAATAACAATATTATTATTCTTTTGAAGTGGTACTTACCAATCCAAATCTGAGCAAATCATCTCCTAATTCATTTTTTATTCTCCTAAAGAGCCCAGCAACTGCCTTGCATGGTCCACACCACTCAGAATACACATCCATAACTATACATAAGCATATTAGTTACATTCATTTCATGGATTCCTTTTTCCAACCAGTACAAATTGGGAATCAAGATGTATGAAATGAAACAAGGAGATCCTTTTTTTTTTTTTTTTAACCACTCAGGATTTTATTATTGTATTAGCTAATTTCATTGTTTTTCTTACCAGCAACTCCATCTTTTGAGATAAATTTTTTCCATTCTTCTTGAGTCTCTACAGGGATCTAACGATAAGGTCTACAGTAAATACTGGAGCGCCTGAGGCTACAACATTTGCGCACCTGTAACTGGATTTGCTTTTTCGGTGGCATCTCTCAAAGGCTTCCTCCAGAACTTGTGTCTTAGTTGCTTAGCGATAAGAGCTGAGAGGCGTAGTTAATATATCAGGTGGGAATCATATGACAAGCGCATGCCAATCTCCGTAAATTGCCCTAAAATGTACATGCCCAACAAAAAAAATGGCCGCGCATATCCTTAAGTCCCCGGTGGCTGTAAGTTTACGGGTTTCGTAGAGGCAAGCGAGTGAGAAAAGAGAGCTGTCAGCCTCCTTCCGAATTTTTAACCGACACAGGGATATTATACAGTAACACAAGCACTGCAGCCCTGAAAGAGGCGCAAGAGAGATTGTTTTCTAGTAGCTTTGTGGACTGTCTGGGACGTGCTGACTTGGGAGGTCGGGAGTCTAACGCAAGATTGGCCGCCCTGACGCCGGTGCGAGTTAGGGAGGAATATGGCGGCATCCGAAGATCATTACCCTATAGCTCCGGCCAGAATGGCCTCCCTAAGAACTGATAGAAATGGGGAGAAAGAGAAAGACAAGAAGGAAAAGAAGGGTTGGTTTGGGAAGACTAAAGGTGAGTAGTTAGTTCCTGATGAATTGGATAAGAAAGTTCATAGAAGTTGGCCCATATTGATCATAACTAGGCTTTATTATTTTTTTAAACAAGTCATAGGCTGTATAACATGCAAGAAGTATACATTACAGCCTATAGTAGCCATATAAAGGCCAGTTAAGTCTCATCTACCGTATGTGGTAAAGCATGGAGGCCAAGCTGGCAACGCAATAGATGATTCTAAATATAGCTAAGTTGTACACTGCGTTGTGAGTGGGGGAAGCTGGCTCAGTGTGTTGGGCTGGACCTATTGTGATATGCATCGTGATCTACCAATGTATTGGTTAGTGATGGATATGTTATTGCAGTGAAAGACCGTCCAGAAATTTCGTCTCCAGTGGATTTCGAGCACACAGTTCACGTTGGGTTCAATCAAAACACCGGAGAATTTACTGTGAGTAAATAGTCACTAAGGTTTGTGTACTTCCTGTGTTGGGTTAGATGTTATGTCATGATATAGGGGCGTGCTGTTTATATGCATGTACTGTTCACACACATGTAACACATGCATGTATTGCCATCTTAATTACTCTGCACGAGTCTCAGCCCTTAAAATCATGTGGTTAAGGTCTGAAGTGACATGTTGAATTGGTCAGTAGCCTTGTCTCTGGTTTGGTTTGTAATGTCAGTTTTAATTTGGTAGGATTAGTGTCTAGAGTGAGAGACTACTGGGGAAGGGTCAGTGAGAAGATCTCATTTTGTTAGCAGGAAGTTTCTCTGTTGGTTTTAAAGTGAAAATGCATTATTTTTGTATGGATGCCGTGTTTGCTGTGTGGAGATCTTGTAAAACATGTTCTTTATGAGGGAAATACAAGCATTGTGTGTGTGCATACATTGCAGAACTTTGGGATTAGAAAGGCATTTTGCACTGTCTTGTCACTGACTTGAGTATGGAATACACAAGGTGTGAGCTATGATTTATATCAGTGGGACACTTCGTTCAAGTGCTTATGAGGTTTTAACACACTCATCACTCTCCCCTCTCCCTCCACACTTCCCCCTCCCTTCTTCTTAGTTATCATATTTGATTTGTTTTGAATTTGAGGTGTGTGAGTGTGTGTGTGTATTGTTGTGTGCGTGTTAGTATGAGTGTGTTAGGGTGACCATGTGTTGTTTGTTAGTGTGTGTGGGTGTTAGTGTGTATGTGTTAGGGTGACCATGTGTGTTAGTGTGTATGCGTGTTAGTGTGTGTGTTAGTGCATATGTGTGTGTGTGTGTGTTGGTGTGTATTAGAGTGAGTATGTTGTGTGTGTTAGGGTGAGCGTGTGTTTGTTAGTGTATGTATGTGTTTGTTTGTTTGTGTGTGTGTGTGGGTGTTGGGGTGTGAGAGAAGGGTAAGTTGTGGCTTGTGGTGAATACTTCCTACCTAATAATTGAGGCCATTGGGAGGGAGGTCACCTCACTCACCAGTTGAGGATCAAACTTGGTGTAAGTAGTTATTTTTCATCCAAGTAAAATGAAATGTGCCATAAGAATTTCCTTTTTCTCATTAAGTGGTGTGAATTCCAGTCATTTAGCATGTCCCCTTGTGATAGTCAGCCATTGCCCGCCTTTTCTATGATACATGTTCAGCCTTTATTCCCATACCTTTCTTCTTCTTTTTCAGGGCATGCCAGAGGCTTGGGCGAAGCTTCTGCAGCACTCAGGTATCAGTGCAGCTGAGAAGAAGAAGAATCCCCAAGGTGTCATCAAAGCCTTGGAATTCTACACAGCCACCAGCTCCGGAGCCAATGACGGAGAATCAAAGTTCATGACCGCACAAAGATACAATGAAGGTGGGTGGAGTCTCTAAAGGGGGAAGTAGAAATTTAATACATGTATATTTAAAGTGAAGGGTAGAAAGAACACTTCTCAATCAGAAGGGTCTAAGGAAAAGCAAAGGTAAAATGTGGAAAAAAATCCAGTTGTCTCTAGGGACAATTAAGCAATTGTAATGTAGCTACAGGTGAGAACAAAGTCCAAACTCCTCCATGAATGTCGTCATTTCGAAAACGGGTTATTGGTAGCTTTAAAAGAACAGACTTAACAAGTAGAATTATGTTTTTGTTGGCCATTACTGAGTGTTTTGTTATTATATATCTTCCAAAGTTCAAAGAAATCGAACCTGGACCCCTGACTTTAGTCACTAGTACTCTAGCCACTGAGCTACAACAACCCATGACTTCCAAGACCTTCACACTATACCTTTATACTATTGAGTGGTACTGCTTGCTGCAATCTCGTACTCAACAGACCACCAATTAGGTGCTGTCAGAACACCTTTTTGGTGTTGACCGAAAAGAGCTCTCTCCGGGGAAGAGCCATTGCAATTATCAAGTTCTGACCCTTCATGAAGCTAGAATGAACAGTTCTCAATCCAAAAGGAGGAATAACAAAAAGTATAATGTGAAAAAAATCTTAATTTTCGCTGGGGAATTGAACCAAGGACCCCTAGCTCTAGCCACCAATGCTCAGTGGTTAAATTATTATATTGACTATAAGCAGCTATAACTTAGGTTATGGAAATTAGTGAAATTTCTTTTGTATAATTTAGGGTGGAATAATCAATAAGGTATCACAAGCACTAGGGTAGAACAAGCACTAGGGTAGAACAAGCACTAGGGTAGAACAAGCACTAGGGTAGGACAAGCACTAGGGTAGAACAAGCACTAGGGTAGAACAAGCACTAGGGTAGGACAAGCACTAGGGTAGGACAAGCACTAGGGTAAGACAAGCACTAGGGTAGGACAAGCACTAGGGCAGGACAAGCACTAGGGTAGAACAAGCACTAGGGTAGAACAAGCACTAGGGCAGAACAAGCACTAGGGCAGAACAAGCACTAGGGCAGAACAAGCACTAGGGCAGAACAAGCACTAGGGCAGAACAAGCACTAGGGCATAACAAGCACTAGGGCAGGACAAGCACTAGGGTAGAACAAGCACTAGGGAAGGACAAGCACTAGGGTAGAACAAGCACTAGGTTAGAACAAGCACTAGGTTAGAACAAGCACTAGGGCAGGACAAGCACTAGGGCAGGACAAGCACTAAGGTTAGAACAAGCACTAGGGTAGAACAATCACTAGGTTAGAACAAGCACTAGGATAGAACAAGCACTAGGGTAGAACAAGCACTAGGGTAGAACAAGCACTAGGGTAGAACAAGCACTAGGGTAGAACAAGCACTAGGGTAGAACAAGCACTAGGGCAGGACAAGCACTAGGTAGGAAGGAGATGTCAACTTTCCAGAAGTTGGATTGTGAAGTATCAACTTAGGATTATTGGTGGGCAATGTAATTATAACTTCACCAATTGTAGTTGGTAAAGGGTTCCGATATTGATAGTGCACAGGTTTACATATGTTGTCGGGCATCATATAATTATGTTGTTATTAATATAACCACATTCATTCCCATCCACTGGCTGTATTGGTCTTGCTCCCTTATATACCCAGTGGGTAATAATAGTGAGGCAAGATGTGATGTTCACACTTGTTGTCACCTTATTTCAAGCCTACAATGTCCAGGAAGTATAACAACATGTATCATAACTTCCACATGCCCATCCATGAGGTCTGTCCTGCACATGGTGTGCCACACACGGAGGTGGCTAGATTACAAAGATGGGTTGTGAATCTTGATATGGTTGAATGCAGTGGTCACGATGCCTGTACGAGCATTACTTGTGGGACGCTTTTCAAAAACGTTTTTCATTCTTCTGATTGGTGCGAAATAGCCTGTCAAGGGAGAAGAAATGTGCTGTGAGATTTGGTGCATATTGTGGCTGGATTGTTCCTCCTGAACCCACGAGCTACTCTACCAAACCTAGTTCAGGTTCGTATCTTATAGCCCTGAGCTTCTGAAAGAAAACTTTCAGGTGATCATTGCTGGGGGTGAAGTCTTTTTGTAGTTGTTGTTTTGTCCAGAGTTTCAATGTTTGTTAGTCCTGGGTAGAGACATGTCATGTCTGGGGGGTGAGCTGTTTAAGGCATGGGTGCAGTGATGGATGGAGGGAGGTGATGTAGTGAAAGGAATGATTCAACTCAACTTCACCGTGTGATCTCCTTCACTTGGTGAACACGTGGAAGGTGATAGGAGCTTGAGCTGTCATCTTGTGAGGTTTGTGTGTGTGGGCGTGTGCATGTGTATGAATCCATCCTAAATGTATCTTTGGAGATGGTACAGTACACTGATGGGAACTCATTTATAATATCAGATGAAATAGCTTAGGGTTGGGTTTGCTCCATTCTACTACCATCCCTGAAGATCAGCCATCCTATCAGCATCCTGAAGATCAGTCATCCTATCAGCATCCTGAAGATCAGCCATCCTATCAGCATCTTAGAGATCAGCCATCCTATCAGCATCCTAGAGATCTGCCATCCTATCAGCATCCTAGAGATCTGCCATCCTATCAGCATCCTGGAGATCAGCCATCCTATCAGCATCCTAGAGATCTGCCATCCTATCAGCATCTTAGAGACCTGCCATCCTATCAGCATCTTAGAGATCTGCCATCCTATCAGCATCCTAGAGATCTGCCATCCTATCAGCATTCTAGAGATCTGCCATCCTATCAGCATCCTGGAGATCTGCCATCCTATCAGCATCCTGGAGATCTGCCATCCTATCAGCATCCTGGAGATCTGCCATCCTATCAGCATCCTAGAGATCTGCCATCCTATCAGCATCCTGGAGATCTGCCATCCTATCAGCATCCTAGAGATCTGCCATCCTATCAGCATCCTAGAGATCTGCCATCCTATCAGCATCTTAGAGATCTGCCATCCTATTAGCATCCTAAAGATCTGCCATCCTATCAGCATCTTAGAGATCTGCCATCCTATTAGCATCCTGGAGATCTGCCATCCTATCAGCATCTTAGAGATCTGCCATCCTATCAGCATCCTGGAGATCTGCCATCCTACCAGCATCCTGGAGATCTGCCATCCTATCAGCATCCTAGAGATCTGCCATCCTATCAGCATCCTGGAGATCAGCCATCCTATCAGCATCCTAGAGATCAGCCATTTCTTGCTCATAGATTGTCCCACAAGTGGCGATGGATCGAGTTCATTTTTAACGAATAAGTTTCTAGGAGAGTCCTAGCTCAGGTGTGAGACTGTAGGATGTCTCTACTCTTTGTTGGGTGGGCCTCAGTGGGAGTGTCACAATGGCTGTCATCTCTTCTGGTTTGCATCAATGGTTGGTGTTTTGTCAAGTCTATGTGTGTTTATCCACTTGGTGGAAGTGACTTCTCATTTGGCTACGATGGCTGGCAGCCTCTGTGGAAACTCTAAAAGCACGCTCCTTCACTAGGCCATGTCTGGGCCAGCCTCCCTCTTCAGTCTCCAGGCAACTACCTGAAGGATCTTGACAGCAAATTCTTGAGAGTTGGCAAAATTCGTGTGAAATGAATGCTAGCAACTTTGAGATTCTTTAATGAGAAACTAGGAGGGGAGAATGAGGTCGTTACACCAATTAAAATAACAATATATTATTTTCTTGTAGTTAATAGTGACCCTCTTTTTCTTCTATTTTGTTAGCAACTCCTCAACAAATTCTGAGCCCAGTAAACATTATTGTTTTTGGTATCCTGCAGCATGTAATGATGTGTGTATGTGTATATGTATGTGTGTATGTGTGTATGTGTATATGTATGTGTGTATGCATGTGTAAAGGAAGCCAGTGACAGACCCTTCCTGCTCGTTGTAGTTTTCTGAAATAGAAAAGACCAGCTAGTCACCGTAAGCTATAATCACATGCAGTCACATCTCTCTTGCTTAACCCACAAAGACCACTTCTCTCTCTCTTTTTTAATGATTGTATTGATATAGCATATAGCTGTGGCTGGTTATGATGAGTTCCTAAGGAGAGTTTCTTGTGCCAACTGGCTTCCTCTCTTCTTCATATGTGGAGAGGCCAGAGGTTTCTCACTCGAGTAATTGTAAGGCCATATTAGGAAGTAGTGAGCCACATGCTTAATTAGCTGCAATAACAAGTTGGTAAAGAGATACCAGCTAATATAGTGCCTAGGTGGTTTGCGATAACAAGGTTGTGTTTGTTAACACCTGACAGGCTGACATTGGGCTGACATTGTTCATGAGAACTATGTTAGCTGACGTCCTGGGTTGTCAATTATCAAGTTCAGTTAGTTTGTACTTCTTTACAGAGAGCCAAAGGGGACTTGCAGGTACTGCACTGATGATGGCCATGTAATGTTAAAGAGGTGATACTTATTTGGAAACAAGTCATAAGGTTGCACTGACCCTTCTCAGGATGTATTTAAAAATGCACTGTACTAACGATTACATTAAACAAAAAACAAAAAAAATTTTTTTGAGATTGATTTTATATGAGTTGGTGATCTATACTAATTTAATAAGTACTTAAATAAAAGAATGTTGACATTTTTCCCCCCGATTTTTCATTTCCAGGATCTTCACGGCCAAGTCTTGCTCAAGATACTTTTGCCCCCCTCCAACCTGTACGACCAGCCCCTGAGCCTCCTCGAGGGACCCCTCAGGCTCCAGATATCCCCCCCAGACCTGCCATTACCAAGAATAATAAGTCCAATGATGTCTCCATGCCCAGCAGTAAACCTCCCCTCAAACCCCCAGCTCAAGCATGTGAGTGGGTGTGGCAGGTGGGGGTGTGTCACTTCAATGGCATGGGGAAATGTTAAGAATGGTTTGTTTGTATTATCACTATTTGTTTACATCTTTAGCCAGAAACTTTCTGAGCCCAATATTATATAGTAAAAAAAAAGTAATTATTATTATTATTATTATTATTATTATTATTAAAGTTGAAAATGACATTGAAAATAGTATTTACAGTATTATGAAAATGTAATTATGGAGACATTGAACTTCATGGTGATAGTTATGCTCCAGGGAGTTGCACACAAGTGCAGGAATAATCCAACTAGCTGATACAGTCATGTGGTAGTGAGAGGTTCAGGTGGTGGCCAGCACAGAGCTCCCAAATATACAGAGCATGAAAGAATTTTGAGTGGACCATGGCTCGTATGTATAACGATCCTATTAGCATACCCAATGAAAAAAAAAGGGCAATAATGAAATAATTTACAGGAAGTACTACGTAACAGGAACATTATGTTTTATTAATTAATGCTTAATTTCGAAAAATTGTGGGTATATTCCAGAGTGCCATATGGCACCTTTGAAAGGTGATGAATGTAAAGTTAGTTGGTAGTGAAGGAGACATCAGTTAATGGTCTCTTCTTCTAGACCTCTTTATGATGGTACCTGTCCTCACTCTCTCTCTCTCTTTCTCTCCCACTCTTGTGGTATTGATCTCTTGTAGCAATGACACAAGGTCAACACACACACCACGCCCCTGCACAGAAGAGGGAAGGAAAGAAGCCAAAGATGTCGGATGCAGAGGTTCTGGCGAATTTGAGTGAGTAATTAGATCAAGTGTTGTACGGTGCTGTGATAATAAGACAGTGGGGACTTACCTTTAATATGTTTGTGTGCGTGTGTTACTACAGGACAAATTGTCAGTGTTGGGGACCCTACCAAGAAATACACAAACAGAGAGAAGATAGGACAGGGGTGAGTGGTGGATAGGGAAGACTGAGGGTTTGTGGCTTTGGTGGCTGCCTTATATGGGATGTGGGGGCGTGAGTTTCACGAAGAAGGTTGTTTATAGTGAGAGGGTATGTGAGGCACAAGGTGTGATGGAGAAACCAAATTCTGTGGAGTGGTCAAACTGAATTAAATTGGAAATTATTATATTTTCTCCTGGTATAAGAATTCTAATGTGACTTTATTGAATTCATGTGTGTAGTTACATGCATATGTGTGTAGGTGATGTACATGTGTGTATGCATGTGTGTTTGTGTGTATTGGAGGTATGCAAGAGGGTGGTGGGTCGTTGAGGAAGTGTAGGAAGTGAGCGAGGTTTGATGTAGGTGACGATTGTTGGGTCATCCGAACAGCCATTGGCTTCAGTGTAGGAACTGGGGGGCTGGTTAGTCAGCTTGCAGAGAATCCGCCACAAGTTTGTCAGTTGAGATAAGATATGGGTTGAGGGGGGGAGGGGAGAGAATGGTTAAATTATTACAATCATGGCGTTAAGACTTACTTTCTCTTGTGACCCTCCTCCTGCACATCTAGTCAGACATTAACCTTTACTTGTTAGCTAGTCACAGCTACTTGCACTCGTCCTTCCATTCCACACTTCCAACATGAGTCAGCTAGTGTATTGTGTGTGTGTGTGTGTGCTGCACACTGAAGCATTGCAGCCTTGAGAATGACAGAGAGAGAAATGTGTAGAGCAGTTTAAACTTTCATAGAGTTCTATCAATAGAATTACTGATGACAATATGAGGGGGGTAGGGTCACACTGAGCATCCAGAGCTAAAAATAGCATGCGGACATCGGTCAATTACCGTACAAAACTTGATTTGGACCGCACAATCAATGATATGCATGGTCATTGTGTCCAGGCAAAACGGTGTTGCATCAAAAAGAACCAGAAATAAAGTTTTATCACTCGCTGTGAAAAAAATGCGATACGCGACGGGCCAGGAAGCAATAATTACGTCAGTCGCGTGATCCTTCCGATTGTGCTGAATCAGCAACTTCAGTTCTTCAGAAATTAGGAGTCAGTAATGCGTGCGTGGAGTCGATTGCTACCTTTCCCTCAAGTTTTCTGCGGTGTTCTTCTGATTCAGCTTCTTGTTAGGCTTGTATGGTTGTGTCCAAGAAATCTACGATCTCTTCGGTAAGTTTATTTCCTGTTGTCAGCAAAAAAAAAGCGTGCTATTAGCTGTAGCTTCTTTTGTAGCTAGTGCTCGTTATTAATGAAGCGCTACTCCAAAGATACTGAAGCTAGACCTGGACCTTCTAAGCAAAGGTGTGATTCTCACTCAACGTTTAAAAAGTGACAAAATGAGCTGGACAAAGAGTTCAGGCTATGTCTTGGCTTGATTGAGAGGTGTCTGGGGCAAAAATAACAAAACTTGCTTGCAAGGCTTGTAAAAAGTTTGAAAGTAAAATTGTTGGCAGGAGCTATAGCAATAATTATTGTAATGAAATGGGTTGACCACTCAAAATAAGTCAGTGTCCTGGCAAACTTTGATTTGTTCGGACAAATTGTCCAGACAATTTTTGAGTGTTATTTTTAGGTCTGAGCATCCACAACCTGCATACGCACACACTTATATACTTTCACACATTCACATACTCCCTGTTTAATATTTTCAAGAACTTACGAAAGAGCTTTTCCAATGCAAGAACTGCAATACCTAGTGAATGCAATACCTAGTGAATGCAATACCTAGTGAATGCAATACCTAGTGAATGCAATACCTAGTGAATGCAGTACCTAGTGAATGCAATACCTAGTGAATGCAATACCTAGTGAATGCAATACCTAGTGAATGCAATACCTAGTGAATGCAATACCTAGTGAGTGCAATACCTAGTGAGTGCGGGCATACACGTTTGTCAATGCTATAGAGTTCAAGAAGGATTTTTGAATAGCTAGTGCAGTAAGCCCTGGGTGTTATCTGAAGGTACATTAGAGCTAGTGGGAACTTGATTCAGTTATAATTGCAGGGCAGAAGTATGGGGCGTGGCCAACATCTGCATGGGCAACTATTGGATGTTGAGTGTTGACTTTATTATTATCTGAAGATGTAAAGGTGTTTAAGATGGAGGGAGGCATTTTTATTATCTTTAGGAAGACATTAGCTCCCACATCTTATTCAATTTCATGGAATTCCAACCCACTTCTGAAATTAGAAAATTTCAATTTGACCTCCCTGAAATTTTCTTCCCTTATTATTATTATTATTATTATTATTATTATTATTATTATTATTATTATTGTTTTGTTGTGTACATACCAGTGGTTATTTATTATTATTCCTGTCTGTATGCCAGTGATGATCAGATCTGTATGGTATGTATATTAGTGTGTAAGTGTGTGTGTGTGTATGATGTTGCAGGGCGTCAGGTACAGTGTACACTGCCGTGGAGTTGGCCACTGGCCAGCAAGTTGCCATCAAGCAGATGAACCTGGCACAGCAACCCAAGAAGGAGCTCATCATCAACGAGATCCTGGTCATGAAAGAAATCAAGCAACCTAACATTGTCAATTTCGTGGACAGCTATCTAGTTGGGGAGACGGAACTGTGGGTACGTTTGGAGGCTCGTTGGTGATCAGTGGGTGTGGTTATTTCTATTCTAGAGTACTACATAATTTTATTTTTTTAAAAATGCTACTCTGCTTTGCCAACTGATGGTTTTAATTCCTTCTAAATTTTTTTGTTATTATTATTATTGTTATTGACTTTGGCAAGAAGTTGTAACGTTGGGTTAAGTTTTAATTAGCATAATATTAGCTGTGGGCAAGTGGCATGGATTACACACAAACATGTTTTACACGCAAACACACACACATACATGTTTTACACACACACACATACATGTTTTTAATTGAATTATAAAGCACACATCAGTCTATGCATCTTCTTTTTAATTTCTCTATAGCTGAAGTATGTCACAACAGTGAAACTAACACACATACATACGCATCACTGTTAGGTTGTGCAGTGCGTGAAGTTAAGGTGAGAGAGACATCTGTTGTAGTGGGTGGACAGTTGTACACCACATGCTGCAATTTATGAATGGATTAACCAAAAATTTAAAATTATCTCAGGAGTCATAATTTCATTCATCTTGACATGTGTGAATATAAAGTGAGGTAGGTTCATTAGGCAAGGAGCATCTTGACATGTGTGAATATAAAGTGAGGTAGGTTCAGTAGGCAAGGAGCATCTTGACATGTGTGAATATAAAGTGAGGTAGGTTCATTAGGCAAGGAGCATCTTGACATGTGTGAATATAAAGTGAGGTAGGTTCATTAGGCAAGGAGCATCTTGACATGTGTGAATATAAAGTGAGGTAGGTTCATTAGGCAAGGAGCATCTTGACATGTGTGAATATAAAGTGAGGTAGGTTCATTAGGCAAGGAGCATCTTGACATGTGTGAATATAAAGTGAGGTAGGTTCATTAGGCAAGGAGCATCTTGACATGTGTGAATATAAAGTGAGGTAGGTTCAGTAGGCAAGGAGCATCTTGACATGTGTGAATATAAAGTGAGGTAGGTTCAGTAGGCAAGGAGCATCTTGACATGTGTGAATATAAAGTGAGGTAGGTTCATTAGGCAAGGAGCATCTTGACATGTGTGAATATAAAGTGAGGTAGGTTCATTAGGCAAGGAGCATCTTGACAGGTGTGAATATAAAGTGAGGTAGTTAGTAGGCAAGAAGCATCTTGACATTGTGAATATAAGTGAGGTAGGTTTTAGGAGCAAGGAGCATCTTGACTGTGTAATATATAAAGTGAGGTAATGTTCATTGGCAAGGAGCATCTTGACATGTGTGAATATAAAGTGAGGTAGGTTCAGTAGGCAAGGAGCATCTTGACATGTGTGAATATAAAGTGAGGTAGGTTCAGTAGGCAAGGAGCATCTTGACATGTGTGAATATAAAGTGAGGTAGGTTTAGTAGGCAAGGAGCATCTTGACATGTGTGAATATAAAGTGAGGTAGGTTCATTAGGCAAGGAGCATCTTGACATGTGTGAATATAAAGTGAGGTAGGTTCATTAGGCAAGGAGCATCTTGACATGTGTGAATATAAGGTGAGGTAGGTTCATTAGGCAAGGAGCATCTTGACATGTGTGAATATAAAGTGAGGTAGGTTCATTAGGCAAGGAGCATCTTGACATGTGTGAATATAAAGTGAGGTAGGTTCATTAGGCAAGGAGCATCTTGACATGTGTGAATATAAAGTGAGGTAGGTTCATTAGGCAAGGAGCATCTTGACATGTGTGAATATAAAGTGAGGTAGGTTCATTAGGCAAGGAGCATCTTGACATGTGTGAATATAAAGTGAGGTAGGTTCATTAGGCAAGGAGCATCTTGACATGTGTGAATATAAAGTGAGGTAGGTTCAGTAGGCAAGGAGCATCTTGACATGTGTGAATATAAAGTGAGGTAGGTTCAGTAGGCAAGGAGCATCTTGACATGTGTGAATATAAAGTGAGGTAGGTTCAGTAGGCAAGGAGCATCTTGACATGTGTGAATATAAAGTGAGGTAGGTTCATTAGGCAAGGAGGATGGGGAAATAACTCTGTTTAAGGGTGGCCGCACATAGCAACGCGCACCGCCTGTAGATCCGGACATTAATTTATTCCCCACCAATACCCCACCATTCGATAATACGCGAGCAGAAACAATCGCGCAGTAGTAGCAGAAGTATACTTTGCGAAGTTGTAGTGTTTTAGTTTAGCTTCTTGTTGTCTCATACTCACGCGGCAAGATGCACCAGGCTGCCTCTCCTCCTGTAGCCGTTCTCCGGGCTCTGCCCACCTGAACTCAAGCGGATGGATCCACCAGGCTCTATTTCTGCGGAGCGAAGACTTCCCAAGCTGCGCAGATCTAATACCTTCACCTCTGACTATCTCCAAGAAACTGATCTCTCTTCTGACTGTCTTGTTATTGTTGTATTGTACTCTTGATATAGGCAGGCTCTTTTTAGAACCAATACAAACTAATTGAAAAAAAATTGCTCACGTACTCGTAGTACGAGATATGGGGGTGGGGCTATTTCTTAAGAATTGCGAGTGGAATTGAAGTTCCAAATTTTGTATGAGTTTTTCTTGGAATCTAATAATGAGAACGACGCAAACATTTTACACACGGGTAAACCAAAAAAAAAATGAACTGCACCGTAACGAGAATGTTTCAATATCTTATAAATAGAAAAAAATTGCGAATAAGTCATAAAGTAATATTGAAATGGGTAAGAGCTTGTTGTCTTGCAGTAGAGTATCGGCTCGGCTAGTAGTGCACCAAATTGCGGAGCTCCAACTTACCGCACTGCTCCAAAAAAGTGCTACAAAGTTTTTATAACCAGGCCCCGATATTTCCTCCAGATTCGCTCTAAAATTAGTGAGCGGCTCCTTCGGCAGGTACTTTGTCCTTGTGTTGTAGTGGAGAATCCCCTGTAAGAATACAATAGTAGTAGTCGTGCATAGCAACCATCAACAAAAAATTGCGTAGGCGGTGTGCGGCCACCCTTAAGGGAGAAACTAGAGTTAAGTGTGGGGGGAAGGATTTCAGTGCATGTGCCTATAGGAATAGTACAGCTGTCACAAGCTTGTGTAGCCACGTATGTGTATGTGTTCAGTTCATGTTGGTCGTGACCTTGTGTTGTGTCCACGTGCACAGGTTGTGATGGAGTACTTGGCAGGAGGATCACTGACAGATGTGGTGACAGAAACATGTATGAACGAGGGACAGATAGCTGCAGTATGTAGAGAAGTGAGTACACAAACAACAACAACAACAACAAACAATTAAATGCTGGTATGTTTGTGTATTAGTGTCTGCAAGCGCTGGAATTTCTGCACGCCAACCAAGTCATCCATAGAGACATCAAGAGTGACAATATATTGCTAGGGATGGATGGCCAAGTCAAACTGAGTAAGTCCAGCAATGAGTGGGTGTGGTACTTGTGGGTGTGGTCTTTGGTGTGTGAACTCATCAAACGGATCTGGAGATTTCCTATTAGACTATATCGTGTTATATCACATGTCAAAGTATTGGTGTTTATTCTGCTATTCACTGGTTGTATTTGGTGGAATATTTAGTGGTCAAAACATTTACCTTATCTGTATAGACTGAGCTAGTAATACTGTAGATGTGTTATAAACTGTGTGTGTGTGTGTGTATGTGTGCAGCGGATTTTGGGTTTTGCGCTCAGATCACTCCAGAGCAGAACAAGAGGTCGACGATGGTTGGCACACCGTATTGGATGGCTCCGGAGGTGGTGACTAGGAAGCAGTATGGACCTAAAGTGGACATCTGGTCCTTGGGCATCATGGCCATCGAGATGGTGGAGGGAGAACCTCCATACCTGAATGAGAACCCTTTGAGGGTAAGAGAAGGGCCGGGGGCCATTGTAGGTACTTTGAGTTTAAGAGTATGTTGAAATTGGGTCGGAGTTTAAAACATTGTGTACTCTTGGATAGATTTGAATGCTGTGGGTGACATGATTAGTACTTGCACTGGGAGCTGATGGCTTAGGTATCAGTTCCTAGTCTCTAGCTGAACATTTCCTCTTTCAGATGCCCTTGTATCAAGACTGCTGACAATGCCTTTTTTCACACACCCTTTCTTGAGCATGTAATACAAGCAGCAACGAGAGAGAATTGAATATGTGTGAAACGATTTAATAGATCATGTGGTTCAGTGCACACGTAGGGTAAGGTCACGGTGAACATGGCTTCCTGTCATCGAGTGGATTACTTGCTGTATTACAGTATGCTCTGTTGTTCCAGTATCTAACTTTAACCAACACACGGTCAACTGACAGCTAATTTACATCCTTACAATTAAACTGTGGCTGTACACATGCCAGGTTGATCAATGTTATTACCCCACCTGATCCCTCCACAGTGGGACAGCCTTTAGACTCACACTCTTATGGCACCAACCAGTCCATTGGCAGGTTCAACATGTCTTTGGTCCAGGTTGATATCCTGACAGTGACAGGTGTGGTTAGTGGTTGATCTTTGGGAATACGTCAGAATGGATAATCTAGTTTATAGTTTATTTTTGTAATGTTTGGGAATTGGTGGTATTTGTGTGTGTTTGTTCTTCAGGCGCTCTATTTGATAGCCACCAATGGCACTCCAGAGCTCCAGAATCCTGAGAAGCTGTCCAGATTATTCAAAGAGTTTCTCAACAAGACGTTGGAGATGGACGTGGAGAAGAGAGCGACAGCAACAGAACTTCTCCAGGTGAGGAGGGGCGGGGTGTGATGGGTAGCCAGCGTTGTACGCAGTGGGAGGAGATAGGATAGACTTGTAGAGAACCAGGAGCTTTAGTGTGGCTCAATATATCTGACAAATTTACTGGAAGTAGTAGCCATCAAAGTATGATTTGCGTCTTACTGTGGATACAAGTAATATATTCATCTCTATTTTTACTTTTTACTTTTTTAGTCCAGTACAAAGATGTTTTGACCCCAGAAAGTCTTCATCAGTTTGTAATAATGTGTATTTTCAAACTAATGAAGACCCCTCGTTGTCGAGAGTTAATTTTAGAATTGGGTAAGGTGAGGTTATTACTATTCCTTGTGTGTTGTTGTTGCAGCATCCATTCCTGCGCAAGTCAGCTCCTCTGTCGAGCCTCACACCACTGATCTTAGCGGCCAAAGAGATGGCAGGCAAGCACTAGCGACTAGCCCACCAACTTTGAGACTGTCCGTTGTCGTGGTGGTGGTTGGATTTATTCTTTTAGTTGCATGACTGATACTAACACACACCTTCATCAAACACAACGTCCATTCTTCTCTCTCGTGTTTGGGCGTGGCTGCAAGTGAAGTTGGGTGTGGTTATCAAATAACTTCTTCAATTTTCTGTCTTTTTTATTTTGTACGCAATTGAATCTTCTAGGTGGCAACTCTTATTCAATGTTGTGTTGCATGTCCTTGGAGCAAGGATGTGCACTTTAGATCTCAGTCTTTATTACATTGATCTTTTTTTTTCTTTTTCTCCATTTCCAAGCGATCATAATGACATGTATGTGTGTGCGTATGCATCATTACTGACTGTGTTGAGTATTTAATAGTTAGTGTATGTCTCTGTGTCTGTATGTATGTATGTACGTACGTATAGCAATGGTTTGTGGTGGTGGTTATATATTTTTCCTCTTTATTTTCATCAGAATTTTTTCTTCATTTTTACTTGTGGTTTGCTATGTGCATTATTAAACTTGCAGATATTTTGATTAATTTTTGAAAATGATCTTTACAGAGTGTGAAAATAATCTACACGGTAGTAACTTATTTCCCTTTCTTTTGACCTAAACCATACCCAGAAGTGTAAGGTTCTTGTCCAAGAGTGCAACATTGAACAGCTTTCTGAAGTTGACAGGCATGGATTGTAGGGGTGGAACGTCCAGGGGGGGTGGGGTGGGGTTGTTTGCTGTTCAGAGGTCAGCACATGTTGCATCTGTACAGGTTTACCAGGTGTAGCTCAGCACTGCAGTCATGTTTAACTTGTACTTCAGGACTAGTGAAGTTCAGTGTTGGTTGGTGAAATGAGCAGGTTTCATGCATGCTGGGGGGGGGGGGGGGGGAGAGACACTGAGTGTGCTTAGCCACACCCATTTTCACACTATCTTGTTTCCCATGCCTGCAGTGGTCACATGCTATAACTCTTCAACTGTATGAGCTTTAAAAACCAAGTTTTTTGGGAGGGGTTTATGGCCAACACCTCTCTGTATGAAGCCCTGGGTAGGATTGATAAAGCAAGGTGGTATTGCACTTGCTAGGGAACTCTTGGCTTGAGAAGGAGGAGACACAGACTACCTGAAGGTATTGCACTTTCTAGGGAACTCTTGGCTTGAGAAGTAGGAGACAGACTACCTGAAGGTATTACACTTGCTAGGGAACTCTTGGCTTGAGGAGGAGACAGACTACCTGAAGGTATGGCACTTGCTAGGGAACTCGTAGCTTGAGGAGGAGACAGACTACCTGAAGGTATTGCACTTGCTAGGGAACTCTTGGCTTGAGAAGGAGGAGACACAGACTACCTGAAGGTATTGCACTTGCTAGGGAACTCTTGGCTTGAGGAGGAGACAGACTACCTGAAGGTATTGCACTTGCTAGGGAACTCTTGGCTTGAGGAGGAGGAGACAGACTACCTGAAGGTATTGCACTTGCTAGGGAACTCTTGGCTTGAGGAGGAGGAGACAGACTACCTGAAGGTATTGCACCTGCTAGGGAACTCTTGGCTTGAGGAGGAGACAGACTACCTGAAGGTATTGTACTTGATAGGGAACTCTTGGCTTGAGGAAGAGGAGACAGACTACCTGAAGGTGGCTTGAAGAGGAGGAGACAGACTACCTGCACTGTTGAACATCTCTCCTTTCTGAACAATAAGCTCCTGTGGTAAAGAATGTCTGCCTAGTACTGCAACATATTACTATCAGTAGCTACTGCACTGAAGATTAAAGGGGCTGTACCCAACACTCTAAACTGCAGACAAATATCTGTATGGTACACTTTGGAGTCCTAAGACTCGTCACCATCACAATAAAAAAAACAATTTATAAATATTATATGGTTTGATAAATTAAGCGGCGTCATCCTCAAACTCTATAACTTTAGAAAAGGCAGGAACCGCATCTCCTGTTTTGTACAGCACACTCTTGACCACACCCTCTCTGGAGGCGGAGATGTTGGACTGTAACAAAAAACAACAACAACCAATTGGAACATAGATCATGTGATGTCACATGACTTACCTCCATCTTCATGCCCTCTACTGTCATCATTAGTTGGCCCTTCTTTACCTCATCACCCACGGCAACATGAACCTATAGTTGTGTAAAAGTGCGTACTTGTATATAGATATGGACCAATCAGATTGCTCGCATGTGACTAGTTACATGTTCCAAGTCTTATAGTTGTTAGCTGCTATCAGATTAGCAAAAGCTTCTGCTTCTGCAGTGTTTAGACCTGAACAGATCAGTGAGGTGTGCATTAAAAGGTTTCTTAACATGCCAGCAGGAGGCTACCTGACTTCATCTGGCATTGTGTGTGTGTGTGTGTGAGCAGTTCCTAGGCAGATGGTGTCGTTGCTGTAGACGAGAGATTGTTAACTGACCTTTGTGACGGTGGAAGGATATTTAGGAGATCGCACTCCTCCTTCATCTATTTTGTCTTTGAGCAGCTGGAATGATGGTTTGGGTACCTGCACTTCAAATCTCCCATCCTGAAGAATAAGAGAATATTTATTTAGTGTGTAAAAAGCAGCAGTAACATTTGGTAAATGGTCACTGGACAACCTTCTTCAGGAACACACCTAATTATATCTTACCTTCGTGAAAATATGGAAGGCATCTCCTACCACTGCTACATTGGCCATCACCTGGGAGTCCTGGACCACACCCACCAGTCTCAGGGAAGGCGTGCCATCGTCCTGTAATCTGAGCTGACCGTTAGCTAATGTTGTAGTGCCATCCTCAGCAGTCAGCAAGTAGCGCCCATTCTCATATTTCACAGCAACCTTGAACTCTGCACAATCACACTTCCTTATACAATGCCTAGCACTAATGACTACACCTTACCTTTTTCCTTGTATGAAAAGGTGATAGTTCGACTCAAACTAGAGCTTAGCCTGACTCCGCCCCCTTCACTGAAAGGCGAGTGAGGATCTATACGAGACAGGCTTTATTAGTCTACTCATCATCACCATGGTGATAAAAACTTACCATGAGACTGGCTCTTGTGTTGGGTAGTACCACGGTACGTTTCCATGGAGAGTATCGTCATGGCAGCAATGAACTGCTGTGAGACCGACAAATCAGAGCCAGCAGGAAAAAGACCACTTTCATGTTGCTAAGGAAACAAAGACTTCAATTAGAATGGTGTTGAAGTGCCTAAGATCAGCATACTTATTATTTTTAATTATTGTTATTGGCGAGCGAGCGGAGCGAGCGAGACACTATCAGGTGTAACTGTGCAGAGTTCAATTGAAAATCGGGAATATTTGTTTATATACATGTTTGGATATATGTATGTCATTTTAGACTTTGACCTTGGCGTTTTTGTGTTAGTACGGTGGTCGACCCCGTCCGAAACTTCACTAAACAGAATCCTCAGGTTTATCGATCATTACCTGTATCACCCTAGCAATTGAATTGTTTATCGTTTTGAATTCTTTTGCGGGTGCAGTTAAAACTTGAAAACCTACCAGAGTTCCGTTTCTATTCGAGTTTGTGGCGGTGGTAAGTCAATGCACTCTGTCATGGTTATAAGCCGTACGGAACAGTATTTACTTTAAAACTCATTGTCCACTAGACTTACCACGAAGGTAAGTCATGCGTAGGTATGTTCAGTTGTGTGAAGTATTGTGTGTTACAACTACTACTTAGTTCAAACATATCACAAAGAAAAAGTTTAAATAACATGTATTTTTTGTTTTTTGTTTTTTTCCAATTCAAACAGTTGCGGCGAGTGGTTACTATGGCATTGAAATACCTTTACGTATAAACGTAATTTAAAAACTCAACCTTACTTTTAGTAGCTTTGAGTGTTAGAAGTTAAAATCAATCATATAACAATAGTGTAGTTTTAGGCTCGCTCGCCATTTGTGCTCAAGCACATCACTAGTTATTATTATATTATTACTATTATTGGCGAGCAAGCGAGACTCTTACAGGGGTAACACAATTGAAAATCGGGGAGGTTTGTTTATTTGTATATTATGTTTGGACGTACGTATGTCATTTTGTACTTTGACCCTCCGTATTTTTGTGTTCGCTCCGCGTTCGACCCCGTCCCAAACTTCACTAAACAGAATCCCCGGTTTAGCAATCATTACCCGTATCACTTTAGAAATTGAATTGTTTACCGCTTTGAATTGTTTTGCGGGTGCAGTTAAAACGCAAAAACTTATTATGGGAGCTCCATTTCTATTCGAGTTAGTGGCGGTGGTAAGTTAATACGCTATTTGTCACAGTTATAAGCCCTACTCAACAGCATTTACTTGAAAATTCATTGTCCACAAGACGAACCACGAAGGTAAGTCTTGCGTAGGTATGTTCAGTTGTGTGAAAGTATTGTGCGTTACAACTACTATTAAGAATATCACAAAGAAAAATTTAAATAACGTGACTTGATTTTGTTGCTTCTTTTTCTATTCAAACAGTTGAGGGGAGCGGTTACTATGGCATTGAATCCCCTTTACCGCATATACTTAATTTAAAAATTCGACTTTATTTTAGTAGCTTGAGTGTTAGTTGTTAAAATCAATCATTTAACAATAGTGTAGTTTAAGGCTCGCTCGCCATTTGTGCTCAAGCACACCACTAGTTTATTACTATACAAATGGACACTGCTGACCTAAACAAACAACTGGGGTGTAAGGAGCGGGTGTAAGGAGTGGGTGTAAGGAGTGGGTGTAAGGAGTGGGTGTAAGGAGTGAGTCTGTCAGTTGTACTTCTGATATACAATTCTACTTCCTGTACTGGAGTTCTGTGAACACTAATTTTCACTACTTAGCTAATTATTTATTGTTATAACTTGAAGTTACACACCTAGTATATATATTTCAGGATGGATGTAGTGGTTGTTATAATAGGACATATGCAAGAGGAAATGGAAAAATATGAAAACCCTAAACACCCAGAATACCAAACCTCACACAGTGCCTACCTCAATGAAGCCAGTGTGGACATCTCCTTCTCTGAAACTGTCATGTGAAGCTAGCCTCTCTAAGAATGAGATATTTGTGCTCACACCAGCAACCTGGGATACAGGGGTAATTATTTACTACTGGTAAAGTATCATCACATGCTCCAGCCTTACTTGGTATTCTTCCAGGGACTGCTTCAACTTCTGTAGAGCAGCTTTTCTATTAGGAGCCCATGTGACCAACTTGGCTATCATGGGGTCATAGTACGTTGTCACGGTGTCTCCTTGACGCACACCCGTGTCCACACGGACAGTGGAGGAAGTCTTGGGGGGCACTAGGTGATTTAGCAACCCCGGACTGGGTATAAATCCCCTAATGGAACAAACAACAGGGTTTAATTGATGGGTTGCCAGCTGCTTATTAACCTTTGGCATGCTCATGTGTGAAGGACATTATAGTCAACCAGTCATGTTTAGCCAGATGATTCAGAGCAAAGCCTGACTACTGCTTGCAAGGAAGGACAATGTACAGGGAGAACACTACAACAACTAAACTTGTACGCACACACAAGTCTCACTAGCAATGCTCAGTAGCAGTTCACCGGCCCAATAACAATCACACAGAGTTAGCTAAGCACCAAGAACTGAGTAACAGCAGGAGATGTTTCACTCAGCTCAGTTGAACTGGATATGGAAGAGAGAAGAAACTGCCCAAGCCAGTGGAGTGAGTGCTGTGTATATTTGACATACAAAATTTATAATCCTCCCATGCATGTTAACACACACACACACACACATATATGCACACACACTTACATCTCTGGATTCTCAGCATAAATTCTGGCCTCAAACGCATGTCCATTGCACGTAATGTCCTCCTGTGACAGAGGAATGGTCGCTCCAGCAGCTACCTTCAGCTGCCACTCTACGAGGTCAACCCCTGTAATCATCTCTGTAATGGGATGTTCCACCTGTAGTCTAGTGTTCATCTCCATGAAGAAGAATTCCTGCTGAGGGTCCATAATGAATTCCACTGTGCCCGCCCCCACATACCCGACTGCCTGCGCAGCTCTCACCGCTGCGCCACACACACGGTCGCGAGCGTCCGGATGGAGATCCGGCTAGAGAAACATACCAGAGAAGAACAATATTATAGAGTGTGCGTGTGTGTATGTATGTGTGTTCACGTGTATATAAATATGATATGTGAAAGGAAAGGAATTTTAAAACCCAAGCCCTAGCCCTACTAGGAGAGTGTGAGGTGAGGAGAGAGAGAGAGAGAGAGAGAGGTAACAGGAGAGAGGTTATGATTTTCCACCCTTTTCCTTCTGGCATTCAAGTGCAAATATACACCGACATACTGCGGGAGCCTCTTCTATGATCTTCTGATGGCGTCTCTGCACGCTGCAGTCTCTCTCAAACAAGTGAACTGTGTTGCCATGCTTGTCACCAAACACTTGTACCTCCACGTGCCTAACACACAAACATACACACAGGGAGTAAACACTCCCCGAGTATTGCCACACCCACCTCATCGTACCTCGGTCTGTCCACAAACTTCTCAACGAGGACTTTGTCGTCTCCGAAGCTCTTCATTGCCTCACTGCGACACGCATCCAGAGCCTGGGGAAACTCCGCCTCATTCCACACTATTCTCATGCCCTTTCCGCCACCTCCTAGATCCGCCTTCAGCATGACAGGATACCTGGCATGCATGCACACAAGTGAATCGCCATGGACCAAGTATGCAATGACACCTTACCCAATCTTGTTGGCTTCCTCAAGTAGCTTAGCATCTGATTGGTCGTCGCCAAAGTAACCAGGGACAATAGGAACAGACGATGAGCTCATGATGGACTTGGACAGTCTAAGATAGAAATACATTATTGCCACTTGGTTTGCAGCTGCTTGACCCCACCCTGTACCTAAAGTAACTCTTTGCCTCTCCCCCTACCCTGTACCTAAAGTCCGGTACGGTGGAAGCTATGAATTAATGTAAAGACTTAAAGTGGCCACACACTGACATAGAATCATTCAATGCGCATTTGCATATTATTATGACTAATTATTAAATTAAATTGAGCAACTGAGACAATATCATTGGCTACGTCATTCTGATCCAATTAATCCGTAAAGGAAAAGTGCATAATTGCAACCCTTTCCCAAATAGCCGGTAATTGTTCTGTTCCACTACATTTCAGTCAGCTTGGTTGCCATGGTTGCCATTCAGCATGACTACAAACAACTTCTCTTGCTAGTAAGAGTTAAATAGTCGTCATTCAATTCCTGCACAGTCTGTAGAACTCTTAGTTTGCTACTGTCTCTCAAGCTGAATAACTACGGTTTGATGCAACGGGAAAAACCATGGCAACCATTGTGTTTCCACCAGATCTGCCTAAAATTACCTCTTACCCCCCAACCTGTACAGGTTCGCTTGACCCTGCACCAAAAGGTACCTCTTGCCCCTAACCATGTGTACCTAACGCTATCTCTTGTTCTCAACCTTGTATCTGTGTACTGTTACCTCTTAGCTCCCATCTTTTCAATGGCAGATGAAGGAGGACCAATGAACTCCACGCCACTAGTCTTGCAGAGCTCAGCAAACAGCTTGTTCTCTGACAGAAACCCATAGCCAGGATGGATGGCCTGCAGCAAGAATAGAGGAAGGAAATAGTTCTTTGAAGCCTTTCACCACTTCTTGACTTGCACACGTATGCAAAGCAGGGTGCAAAGGTGCAGGGTGTAAAGGTGCAGGGTGCAAAGGTGCAGGGTACAAAGGTACAGAGCAACATGTAAACTGAGAATAAATATCACCACGTCAAAATTTATTATACCATGAAGCTACAGAAAAGGCTGGAAAAGAATAACAATATGGCTTAGACTACGGTTATGTGCTTTAAAAACAAAACAACAACAACAACCAACATATGAAAAATAATGCAAACCCAATACAATGATACATATATATATATATATATATCACTCACCAACGCTACTATTAACACCTGCACGCACCTTGGCCCCAGTATCCAGAGCTACTTGCATGATCCTGTCCTGTCGTAAATAACTCTCACTCGATGGAGGTGGACCAATACAGTACGCCTCATCGGCCTACACACGCACAAACACACATCCTCAACCTATACCCGCCCACACAACACAGCCTCACCATGGCTACATGCATGGAGTTCTGATCGGCTTCACTGTACACGGCCACCGACCGCACCCCCAGAGCCCTAGCTGTCCGCATCACCCTGCATGCTATCTCCCCTCTGTTAGCTACCAGGATCTTGTCAAATAGTTCTACATCTCCCCCAACACCTGCAGCAGACAGAAGGAAGTGGGTTTATTCAGTTTCTATACCCCTAAACTTCCATAGCAAAACATCAGTGACCACACCCACTTTCTATCTGACCACCGCCAGGCTTGCCTGAAGAATATCTTTTCTTCGTCCACCTATTTCCAAAGAGAGTATGTTAGTCACTTGTTAAATATCCACCATTATCACCGCTTACTGTAAAACTTTCCACGAGTTGTGGAAGCGAGGGAGCACCAGCGGTCTCAACACAGACATATTCGGTATCGAATCATCACAATTGAATTGGTACGGGATCGACAATTGTCTTTTTTTTTACAAACAGACACAAATTATATATATTATTAAGCATTTAAGTTGGCTTAAAGTTGTAGCAGCTATATTAGAGAGAGGTTCTGGCAGGACAGTTTTGTTAAAGTGATCATCAAATCTTTTTTGGATGGAAATTTTACCCGTTGCCATAGCAACTAGATCGCTGCACGCTAGATGGAGGTGAGGTTGCCGCCGCCTTCAGACAAAAAGTAGGTTGAATGAATGCAACTTATAGCACTGTTAGCTATATCTGTGATCGTCTGTCCAGTTTGGAAGAGTTCCACAGAGCAGCTGTGGTGATTCAGAGACAGTGGAGGGCCAAGCAATACAAGAAGCAGTTTGATTACCTGAAGCATGCAATCTGTGTTGCAGTAAGGAATTGAAACACTCCATGAATGCAGTAAAAGAAATAAATATTGTGTGTGTGTGTGTGTGTGTGTGTGTGTGTGTGTGTGTGTGTCACAGGAGCTGTCCTTATCTCAGGACATAGTGAGGATATTAAACCCTGTGGAGAAGGAGTTGCTGAAAGATCCTTCACTGAAGACCAAAGTCAAGATAAGGTAAGAGGAAGACACTTTACCAGTGCTAGTAATATTATTTGATGGTCCTTGCAGGTTTGGTGGCACAGAATTCCCACCCATAGTCCTCTTCAAAGTCTATACTTCCATGGCTCCTAGGAGAGAGGGTCAGGACTTGGAAAGAAAGGAAGGGCAAGAGGGTGATACGGGAAGCAGATTTCAGGCTTTGTCTGGTAAAGGTGGCCACATACAGTATATCACAGGGCAGAAGATGATCACACCGCATTCTAAGGTAAAGTTCACAGACAGCGTAGTTTATGAAGTAGTGGTGGGCGATACCAAGTATTAAATAGTTGATACTTCAATACTAGGTCCCAAAGTACTCATACTCAATCCGAGAGTGGTATTGAATTTAGACGATACCAAGCAGTCTCCACCCACAAAAATCTGGCATTAGTGTCCCCTTACCATTTTTTACAAGGAAGGGTTGTGTGGGGAGCCTTGCGGTTAAACATTGTTAATGATTGAAGTAAATAATTTATCTACATGGAGTTGGGGGCCATTAAAAATAAGGAGGTAGTGGCTCCCTTAATTACTTCAACTGAATTTCTTATTCCAATGCCCACCACTATTATGAAGTATTGTGAAGTGTAAATTGACTTTACACTGTTTTTGTGGATCCTCCCATTTACACACAACGTATAGCATGCATATATAAATATATGGCAAGCAATAACTCAGTATCCATTGATATCTCACATAAGCTACTAAATGTGGCATATACACTAGTGATGTGCTTGAGCACAAATGATGAGCGAACCTAAAACTGCACTATTGTTAAACAATTGATTTTAACTTCTAACACTCAAGCTACTAAAATAAAGTCGAGTTTTTAAATTACATATATACGGTAAAGGGGTTTAACCACTCCCGGCAACTGTTTGAATTGAAAAATAGCGAGCGAGCCTGATAGTTAGGTAACATATAATGACATTGTTACTATGTTTTAGCTAAGTTCATGCAAAAACTATAATAGCAGTTAACGCCTTTTATTTCAGCAAACAAATACTTAATTACTGTCTTACCTGATTGATTAATTAATTACCAGTAACTCTTGAACAAGCTCTCAGCTACGATTAAAAAAACAACAAAAAAACCAGTGTAATTATTTGAAAACAAATATGGAAATACAGCTTATCTCAATTTTCCTGAGTATTGGTAATTTCTGTAGTATCAAATTTAAGTCACTTTAACTATCTGAATTACCTTGAATTCTTGACAACAAGCTCTCAGCTACAAAAATGAAACCCCAGAGTTATCTTTGTATACTTAGCTAACAAATATGGAATTACGTACTTACCTCAGCTTCCCTCGAGTAATAGTAGCTTCCGTAACATTAATATTACGGCATTCTGACTACCAATGGCTCTTGACAACCAACAATCGGCACTTCGTATCCCCCCTAAAACGGCAAAGTTTTGAAATTATGTCTGGAAAAGGGGTCTTCAATGCCATAGTAACCAGTCGCAACAACTTTTTGTGTCTTAAAAAACAAGCGTTTTCGCAGGAATTTTCTCACACTTCGGAGCTGAAGTAAGGCTTGCTTAATGCTGTAGTTTCAGAATAACTGTGGTCAAGCCTAAAAAGCTGTGTTTTTTTGGAGAAAAAAGGGAACAAACCCGCGTGCACGTTTAAAGGGCACATGTACCATCCATACACACACACATATATACCCGATTTTGCATTATCCACCCCTAATACTGTCTTGCTCGCTCCACTCGCTCGCCAACAAACAAATATCTCCAATTTTCAATTGTGTTATCCCGAGAGTGTCTCGCTCGCTTCACTTGCTCGCCAATTAATACATGTTGTATATTAGGCAGCAGAGGATGCCTTGCGTCAGATGGGAGGAAAACAGTACAGACACCAAGTGACTGAGGACACCACTCGCCAAGTGCAGCTCAAGGTCACAGGGGAAATGGACGTCACAAGTGTCAAGGACTACATGCTGGTAGGTAAGGGTCATCATCATCAAACACATACAGTACTCGAGTTGTTGGGAATCCTATGACTGTGATGTAAATAGCTCCCATCACTCATGCAGTGTGGCGTGGCATTAAATGTGTCACTGTGGTATAGTGTTACTGCATTGGGATTATGTCCTATCATCCAATGTGTTGTATCACTGAGTCTTACGTCATTATAATGTGTTGTATTACAGTATATGGCCAATACAGATGAGAGTCCAGCTTACTTGGGAGGCAAGGACAATACGTGGAGAAAACTGGACCTTTCAGGTAATCAAGTTTTCTATGACATCTCAAATACTGTACTCTTTGCCTCTGGTCATCAAGTGCCCCTGCTAATTGGCACTAAATAGAGGTTAAAGTTTACTTAATATAAAATAAGAACTGCCCGTAAAGTTAAGGGTTTGGGTGTTGGAATGAGTACATTAGAAATAAGAGTGTTGTCCGTCCATAGACACTGTTTATCAAGCTCTCACCTCTCATTTAGCACCTATCACTGTGACTTGGTGTAATGTGGTTCTATCCAGCGTGGCATAGACCAAGAGGAACATGTGTCACAGACAGGAAGAGGAAATACAAGAGAGAAGGGCAAACAGCTCCAGGAGCCTCCAGACTTACGGAGAGATCTCGGAGTGCAGGAGAGACGAGAAGAAATTCACGACAAGCCATGAGGCGGGCAGATCAAATGAGGACATTGTATAGCAAAGGAACTGAAGAAATGGGACAGGAAATAGATAAGGTGAAAGGAGAGGATATTGAAGATGATGAACTTGATGATCAGGCAGCCTACGACATGATCCAGTGGTCTCAAAGCCTCAACTACAATGATATCTGAACATTTTTATTGTTTATATATACCTTTTGTAATCATTCAAAGTTTCAATACAGATTTAATTTTCAATAAAGTAATTGCATTTTATTAGTGTGTACTGAACTACGGATGTATTCAGATTGTACCACAGAATAAACCTTTACTCATTGCTTGTTCAATATCACCGTATTAAAAGTGTCTAAAGATATTTTTTCAATCAGTTGAATAATAATAATGCTGATATAATGACAATGCAAATAGATCAGGTCCATGCATAATGATCAGAAATGATGAATGAAAATGCAAGCAAATCAATGGCAAAAGAAAAGGTCTAATGTTTTAAATAAAACAAAAGATGGCAGCAAACAAACTAATGGAAGGAAAAGGGCAACTAAGTCTCAAATACAATGTTAATCGAGTCTGCTAAGACAAGTGGAATGAATGCTTGCCTTCCTGTAGGGCAAAGTGCAGTCTTTCTTTCATAATGCTAACGGTAGAGTAGTCCGGGAGCTTCAAGTAGTTCACACACGTCATGACAGACGGAAGAAAGTCGTCAGGATTGTGAGGAGCCTCCACTGTCTTACGCACAATGGTGAGTTGTGGACTCAGTGCCCTGAAGCCTACACACAAACACAAAAAAATCACCAGCATCATCCATCATTGGTTATGTGTCATACCTCCGACAGGAAGACGAGGGCTCCCCGTCACAAACTGGATAAACTGGCGTTGCTCTGAGGGCTCCAGTCCACTCAGAACTTCAAACAGGAACTGAATAGCACGACTGTCATGGGAGTAGCCATGATCTGCCCGGCAGTACTCCATTAGATCTACATCACCACACAAACAGATGTACACTTCAATAAATACGTTTAATTGGCAGCAATTAAACTGGCTATACTTGGCAAGCACAATGATACATGTAGTACATGAAGAAGGGAAGGAAAAAAACCTTGAAATTTACTGCCAAAACAAAGAACTGTTAAACTACACTACTAGCTTTGTTAAGGTGGTAAAATTTGCTATATAAAGATACTTCATTGGGTGCAGTTTATGTTTAGAAGAACTCGCGCCACTACCTTTGATATCCCACTTCTGAAGGTGAGCTCCACAAATAACCATATCCATCTACAATAATAAACACCACACAAGATCAAAGCCATTCAGCCATCATTGACAACCTCCTTACGCCTTACCTCACTTGGGTGCAGGAGACCGTGCATGCTAGACAAAGGAAACACACTATTAAAACCTTCTTTGAAAGCTTCCATTTGCCTCGCCACTCCTCTCACTAGAGACCAATCCACCACCAGCTACAAGAACAGGTCACATGATTGTCTTGTGACTATCACATGATGGGTTAAGGTTGGTTTACCTTGAGATATTCGTCCAGGTTGTGGATGGTCACAGCAATGTCCTTACCACCAGGCTGCACAACACAGGCACACCCACAAGCATCAGATACATACATGCATAATATAAGATCTTATTTTGTATGATATTCCAGATAATGCACACTTTACTGCAAATACTTGTCTAATCTACTACTTTCAACCATTCACCTTTTGAAAAAGAAAATATCAATCAATAAAACTTGAATTACAATCTCCTATCACTGATGTCACATGGATGATACGTTTTCAGCACCACTTTTTAGGCCCTGAAATTTCCTCTCACTGCCACTCCCCCTTTCTGCTCTGTCATTGGGAAAGTGATATTTAAAGGGACTTTAATGCAACTTGACCCTGATGGATAACCCAGTGAAGTGACTATGTGTGTAGTTGACTGACCTTGAGCTCTATGTCTGAACATCCTGGAAGTGTGAAGTCCAGGTCCACATCCTCCACAGATCCACCTCCCTCTAGCGTCAGGGACTCTATACCCACTGCCAACGCCTTACCATTCTGCTCACAACAACAATAACAACAACACAAATAGACAACACAATCCAAGAAGTGATGGATCTCCATCAAATTACCAGTAATGGGTCACTCTCCAATGAATGCTTCTTCACTGCAACAGCTGCCAACTGAGCGAAGGAGCGTGCCACAATGGGGTCCACATGTTGCAGGTCTTGAGCTGTGAAGGTGTCCTCTAGTCCCAACATCCACTTGTAGAAGGCCTCGCTCAGAGAGATGTCCAGCTATACACACACACACACACGTTATCCCCCAATGTTGAGATCAAAATTATTACTGTGGACTGAACACATAAATTTGTTCAGAGTGGAAGAAATTTCAAGAGCCCTGGCTCTCTGCTATAGACTGCTGCTCAGGAAAGGTTGGGCACTGATTGAATACCACTACACTACACAGTTCTCCCTCTATGCTTACAACCAACACTGAATGGAATTGTCAATGGTAGAGATGTAAGAGGCAATAGCAGTTTCCTATCACCTACTAACAAACACTTTGCTTCTTTCTCTTCAACTCACCATCCTCGAGTCCATGATGGCCTTCGCCATGAGCTTGCCCATGAACCTGAACTTGGCACACACTTCCTCCACTACGCTTGGCTTGGCATTGGGGCCCAGTGGAGAGGGAAACAGGCCCGCTGGGCTGTGAATGTACTGGGGCGTGGTGGATGCACCGATGGGGGGAGGGCCAGGAATGGGACACAGGTCACCGCGGAACAGCATGAAGTCTGACCGTTGAAGTTCACGCGAGACAAGCGCATAAAACTCAAGAGTAGGTCCAAGACCAGTGCCCACCTATAGATAGATGAAGAAAAGGGAAGGACACAACAACAACAATAAATAAATAAAATAAAAAAATAAAAAAAAAAATAAAAAATAAAAAATAAATAAATAAATAAAAAAGGACAATAAAAGCCTAAAACCGTTCACACTAAGTGGTGTTACAAAGGCCTTTCTCTTATTTGCCAATTAAGAGTAACCTATTTCTTCTATGCTCAATTAGCATAAGTACCTCATCCTCGTAGTGTATTTCTAGCAGAGCCTTGCTGGCCGCCAGCTCATCCATCAACCTCTCCGCCTGCTTCAGCATGTTGTCTCGACTGACACACCTCTTCTTCTTCTCCAGTCTGGGAGTGACCATCTGTTGTGAGTCACCAGGATTGATGTCCGGACGCTGATCCTACAACACGTGGGGCAACAGGCAGTAACAGCACAGAGGCAGTGAGCTGCATGGATACTGCAGTGCACATCCCTGGCTGGTTCTCTGTGAGTCCCTAAAGCCCAGACTGTAGTGTCCCGAGCACAGTGAAAAAAGGCCTGAGGGACTTTTAATATGTTGAAACATAATGGATACGCAACACCTAACTAATATACAATATGGTGAATGTTCCTAATGACATAAATAAATTGATTATATATTTATATTGAAGAGTAATGGAATTTCGTAGTAAAGTGCATCGCCTAATGAATTTAGAACACACAGACTATTCCTAACAAAGCAATTGAGTGACTCTACATATAGTATCCCTGCCCTAAATGTGGGGACACTATATACGTATATAGCCCATAAATGAAGGAGCTAAAAAACGAAGATTACACCAGCTATGTTATAATGAGCTCTAACCTGCAGCCTGGATATAGCTCTCTCTCTGTCAAACGTGGACAAGTAGAACAATGTCTGGCGACACTCAAAGGGGAACAGGAAGATGCTGCACACAGCAAGGAAATGGAGGAGGAATGGCAAGTGGCACAAAATAATCAATCAATAATATAATTGAATTGACTTGCAGCTTACCAATTGGAGGCAAGGTTACGAAGCCAAGATGGAAAATTGCCAGTTATAACATTCAGTGGATCTACAAACACAGTAAAAAAAAAAAAAAAAAAAAAAAGTAAAGTATATTTACATACACTAAAACACACACCCACAGTTTAGTCTTGCACTCATATACACACACAACTATCAGTGGTGCTGATGGTGGTGACATACCTTGTAGCTGCCTGGTGGCCTTCGCTGTGAGCTTGTTGTTGACAAAGTCACTAGCTGGAAGCAATGGGTTTCCAGCAAGACCCTACATCATATCATGAAACATTAGTGATGAAGATATAAACAACAACAAAAGTCGATAAGAGAGTATGGTAAGGTGAGAAAAAGGAATAAAATAACACAATGGATAAGGAGGAAAATATGAATACCAAGGAAAGTTAGTTGGAAAATAAAGAGAATATGGAAGACTACTTTAAGTATTTTCTGCAAAAATACTTACAGGGAATATGTCCGTCCAGTGCGTATTGAGTGCACAAAGAGCCTTCAACAGCTTCAAAGCAGGCAAAGAAGGATCATCAGAAACTATACACACAAGACAACACCATGTCATACTCACACACACACACACACACACATACAACCTCACCCACTCACCTAGTTTCAACTGATAGCTCTCATTGAGTGCCTGTTGCAAAGGACTGAGTCTCACTGCAGAAAGAAAGACAAGAATTAATACAAAATAAAATGTAATATGTAACAGATATCATGCACACACATGTTCACATAGCATCGACACTACTGCGTCCTCACCATTTTTAGTTTTCTCCCTGACGACATCTGCACTTTGTACTGACGTGACAGCTAGCGATGGCCTGATTGCAGTTGTAGATACGGTGGTGGAGAGAATGGGCAGATTGGTCGTGTTACTCCTAGTGATCCTTGTGGGGGGCTCCAGGGGAACTTTAGAAGCCGACGGAGTCTTAGCATAACCGCTTCCTGACCTAGTCACCCGGACAGGAAGGGAGCTCCCAGATACGGCAGGAGAGGGGGCGTTCTTGTTGCTAGGCCTGTTGCTCCTGTGCCGGCTGCCAGAGTAGCTGGAAGTAGCCGCTGCTGCCGGCTTGCGGCTTGACGATGCAGACGTTGAAGAGGCATGTGATGAAACCTGTGGGAGAGGGGGCGTGGCAGCAGAGGAGCTAGGCATGGGTTGATCCTGTTTCTGACTTGAACTTCCTTTGTCTTTTTTGTCTGAGCCCGGAATTACTCGATAGCTGCAAATCAAGTATCAAATCAAGTATCAAATCAAGTATAAACAGATAGTATATAAATACTGACTAATAAAACATGCAACACACGATCACACTGCAGACACAAATATGCATACATCAATTGGTTATAAAAGTTAGAAGGTACGTATGTATGCACACAATAACAATGTTCTAATGGTTCTACATTAGGTTCAACTAAATATCCATGTTAATGTTAATTCCCCAGTATTTCTGCTCTTTCAGGGTTAGTCAATTTCTTCATAGATATCCTGAGCTAAAGACAAATGATATCAGTACTGCACAGATGTTGTGGAGGTAGCAAGACTGCTGTGCAAGCACATTAAGAATGGGAAATTGCAAGCCTAGTGTATGCATCTCTTGCCGTATAACACAGGGAGTAGATATACTGCACCAATATACATGTAGATGTGGTATGTTGACACACACACACTAGCTATAGCTCCATTCAAAATTTCACAAAAACTCCCTCATTATTTCAGTCCTACACATCTTTAGTGGTCCCACTTGTCAAGAAAAGTACGTAAACTACAGAATTCTCGCCAACAAAAGGAATTCATTCTTCATTTAACTGCTCTTTTGTAGCTCATAGTAAATCTCTCCTCACTCAGTATTCTGAATCTGGATAGAATTATAAATGCGTTCTTTTAATAACTCGTTATTGTTTTGGTAACATGGCTGGCTCACTCGCCACATGTGCTCACTACTTGTGGACCAAACTTTGCTGGATTTCTCACTTTGTCTGAACTACTTCTAAACAGGTCGTCCCAATACCAGACATTGAATATGAAAGACTACAAACTATTTTACTGAATCTCATACACAGCAGCAATCAGCAGCAATCAATACACACAGACACTGAACCACACACCATACCTAATACATGCATTCCAAACACACACACATACACCATGAGCACGTACTATAATTTGTGTGAATGAATCCATATCTCGGGTCGACCCAACGGTGCAATTTCATCTTCTCCATCCCGAGCAGACTCCTGGACACACACACACACACACACATCAAAAACTGGAACACTTCCCATCTTCCCACACAGAAGGCATCCTTACTGAGGACAGAGTACTCACTCACCAAGCCATATTGTTTGATGGCCTGGAAGACAGTCAGGTTGTAAGGCAAGACCTTGTCTCCCAGAAGGAACTCTATGGAGTGTCTGTATACGTGCACAGATTCACACACACATGCACACACACACACACACACACACACACACACACACACACACAGCATATTAGCAAGTTCAATAATGATCACATTTAAACTCACTTGTCTGTAGCTGATACTGGTAAACCTTGTACCTTCATAGACACACACACACAAAGAAATAAATCACTACGGTGTTACAAACCAGCCTAGCTACACAAGTATTCCAATGTTGCCCCACAGGGGAGAGAAGTGATCTAGCCTTAGAAAGCTAACAAGTAAACATGTTTGAATGCATACTTTAACATCTGCCACATAGTCCTGACACAAGATAGTACTTAATAATGGCTGCATATATCCAAGGGACCAAATTATGATGTTACTACCACTTTGACCTAGCCCAAATACATCGTCTCGCAAACTTACAACTGCTTCATCCACTTCACTGTCCTCGGAGCTGCACAAACACAGCACAATGTCATAAGACAGCATCCACGCACACATACAAACATACAACACTCACTCGTCATCCATCCTGTGAGTGCCTCTCCCCAAAGCCCCAGCTGTCGCATCGCCGATCTTGCCAAAACCTCGAGCCAACAAATATCTTTCTAAAGTCTGACATCAACACACAGCCAAACCAGATCAATTAATGCAGGGGTAGATAATTGGGAGCCACTCACCTGAATGGTGGCCAGTGGGTCTATACGTAACATGCCCCCTTTCCAAGGGTTCGTGTCTTTGGCCAGTGGATGCCTTTCCAACGTGCACTTGATCTGGTGGGAGTTGAAGAACTTCAGAGCATGAGAGCCCCTATCAGTACATAAGAGAGAATTAGACAGTAAAAAAAACACACTTCAATAAATACGAAAACTATTTAAAATATAAATTATTGTTTAGAATACACAGGGAATTTATACAAAATAATGTTACTGCTTGGTCTCCCGATATATATGAATAGAATGAACATCTTCTACATTAGTTCCATAGACACACCTGCGTCCAGGAAACTCATGCATTCTGACAGGGAACTGCTCTAGCTGGTTGATGCAGCCATGGAGTTTGGAGAGCAGCACTGAGGCACAGCCATGACCACTATTGCTACGCTCCACGAAGGAATCCAAGGAAACATCCCCATCCTGGGAAGAAGAAGGAAAAAAAAATCAAAAAATCTTAGAATCAATATAAAACCACAAAATACAAACACATTCTAGCTTAAATTATACCCTCAAAAATGTAGCAGTACTCCAAGTGACCATATAAAATTTTTCCCCCCAAATTATTCAAACACATCTCTGACTTAACACATCTCTGACTTAACACGTATTTGTTACAGAACTAAATGAGGGAAGCTACAACGTTCCTTCCCCAATGAACTCATTAGCCACACCTCCTACAAGTGTGACAGCCAGCATTCATTGAACTCACTGGGAGACCCATGAAGATGTGCAGGAAATGCCTGATGCGTGCTTTGATGCTGACAGAAGCTTGAGGAGAATCGAGTGTAAGGAAGTGAAGGAGCTTGGTGTGAACTTGATAGTGCATGAACTCAAAGGCAGAAATGTTGGAATCTGAATCCATCAGCAGCTCAAACAGAGTCTACACACACACACACACACATACACACACACATACACACACGTTACATTAACAAGTTTGGCAGCCCTGTGGCTTACAACTGGAAGTTTCTATGACATATACTGTCAGCTAGTGATTATTACAGGTAGGAAAACACACACACTTTTTAAATACAGCCCCCACTATTCAAACTCTACTCAAACTCACGTCTAAGGCAGTCAGGCAGTCATGTGACTTGTAGTCCAAACCAGCGCTGGCCTCTTTCAACCTCCTGGTCACTGCATGGGTTGGATCACCTGATGACAATCCTGACCACTTCTCCATGAAACCCGTGGCCTGCTCCTGAATCCACTTCTGGATGCGCTCCTTGTGAGCACCTTCTCTCCCCAACTCGCCACTCCCACTGCTGCTGGACAGACCTGAAACTCCACTTCTCAAAAAGATAGAGCCAGACGTGTCCCCAGGCACTAGTGGAATGTCGTGCAAGTAAGGAAAAGAAAATGGCCTCTCATCAGCTAGAGGAGCACTACTCTTAGATGTCTTGGGTAAAGGAGGAGATATAACAGGAGGGGTGGAAGTGGATGAGCTAGCAGAAGCTCCGCCCCCAGACTCCTGGTCTTCTGCTCGACCACGCAATGTCTTCCTGAAGTGACGCTTGCCTTTCTTAAACATCTCAGACAACCTCCTGTAAAAAGAAGGACAAAAGTTATGTTTGATAGATTACTCATGCACTTCATCAAAACATCTTGCAAAATTTCTTATCTACGTCTAATCACAGAAGATATGAAAACGTACACCCACAAAACAAAAATATACAACAACAAGAACTTGAGATATTGTCTCACTTTCTGGTTGAAGTAGACAAAGGTGAAGCAGAAGACTGTGTTGTGGAGGTCACAGAAGCTCCAGCAGGGAGTGGTGGTGGTGGCATCACTGGGGCAGTCACTGGTGGCACAGGTAAAACAGGGTTTAGTCCTCCCACAATCTCCTGCTTGGGTGTGGCCAGCATCTGCAGGGGGACGTCCCTGAGTGTCTGGAGCTGATGGACCACACCCTCTCTGTAAAAGTACTGGGAAAAGATGTGGGGCAGCTTGTGCATGAGGACCTCTGCCATCTGCATGGCCCCAACCACCAGTCTGTAATCCTGAGCCTTCAACATGGCCGCCAGGTGACTGGACACACTGATGTCCTTCAGCAACTCAAACAGCACATTAGAACTGGAGCATGACAGGAGGGGAAACATACAGCGTGCAGAGTAAGAGGGTTACTTAATGTAGTAACTAACTAATCAGTGAAATGATGCTAATGGTCTCAGCATGTAGATAAAGGTACTGCCACACACACACACACACGCTCATCCCCACTCACTCTGTATGATAGAGAATCCTGAGGATTGTCTTGAGGCATCTGATACGAACTGATGGACCAGCCTGCACAAATACCACTTACATTTAATAACATACAGTACATACACATGCTATACACATGTCCCGTTCTGCACTAAACTAAACCCCCTAGATAAAAGCAAGTTAGTACACGGTGTGCTTTCACTACACTAAACAGTCAGGTGTCTAAATAATTTACTTTAATATAGTATATACACATACACAATAAGTATGTGTGTATATATAGTGTACATAGCTAATCAAGACTAACCATGGAATTGAAGACCTCATATAGCACTCCAAAGAGTGCCTGTGTAAATGAGCTGCTTAACGAAGGGTCCTCCTTCAGTGCTACTGCTCTCTCATCTTTCTGCCAGTCCCCTGGAGAAGGTTTTTTAAGTGGTTCCACAATGGTGCGTCTGACTGATCTGGAGGTTCCTGTATCCTCATTAATCTGCTGCATCCCAGAGAGATCCACAATGTAAACATTGCCCATGATCCCCACCGAACACTCATCCTCATGGGCCTGATACGTGCACTGCAACCAGTCAAAGGTGGAAAACACAAGGAAACCAATAAAGATAAATCCAGTGAACACTACTGCTCCACATTTTGTGGAGTAATAAACAACTTGACCTGCCCTTGCCTAGCAGAGGTAAACTGGCTCCACCTCCACCCTCAGCAAAATAGTGGCCACAACCTCTGCATGCTGACAACTCCCACATCATAAATACTTGTATATCAACCTCCCTACCAAAGACCTTCCAGAAATAACCAAGCTAGCCATATCTCTCACTAGCTATACCTCTCACCTCAATGATTTTGTTTTCAAGTCTCCCATAGGGTCTCCAAGTGGAAGCACTCTCTTGCCACTCCCACTGAACCTGAAACCACACAAGACACTCAAAATAATAAAACCCACAGCATACTATAAGCCCCCCCCCCCCTCCCCCACTATGGTATACATATATACATACCATATACATGACCAATGGTAAAGATAATTATGTAGCAATCTTTGACAGCTACCCTCCATCCCTAAGTAGGTACTGAGTTGCTCAAAATAAAGCAAGTACACCTAAATACACTACCATGCAGTCAATCTGTTGCAGATGTGACAGCAAAACTTGAGTATCTAACAGAGTTGAAATCCTTACTTACATACACACACACACACATACACCTATTCTCTCCCTCTACTTACCGATGAAGACATCTGACGCTTGAGGTTCAACCAATCTTCTATTTCAAATACTCCTACACCAAAAAAGCAACATATTACCCTTCACCGGCCGTGTTATGTATAAGACTAAATACTGGTTTTCCTACCTACTTTATACCCCCATCAACACCACACATGACTTACCATCATTAGGAAGAGGAGGCATCATTTCACTATCACACACACACACACACACACACACGACTTAACCAGGTAACATAATGACATTTGCAGCATACCTTGCTAAAGAGAGTATTTCATACACTTCTCCAGGAGACCTAGTCATTAGCTATAGACAACACACCCAACACAGACACAGATCACACCTAATTGGCTATTCCATTCTACTGAATACCTCAATGTTATCCAGAGTGATCTCCCCTGAGCCGACAAGCAAATACCGCAAGGTGTCAGCAATGTCTAGGAGGAAGGAAAAAAAATGATGAAGAGAATAAAAGAAGAGAGAAGGGGGAAAAAAAGAAAAAAAGAAGAAGAAAGAACTAACTGAGTCTGAGCAGCTGCACTGCCAGTGAAGGACACGTGGCACACAGAGTAGACATCATCTTCAGAACTGTCACAAACATGGCCGAACTGATTACCGGAGGAGACACCACAAGCTACACACATACATGTATGCAAACATACACACACAAACCACATGCAAACACACACAATCCAAAGTAAATATCAATAAACATACAGTGAGAGGAAGCTAGTGGAATTAGGACACCTAATATCAAGTAAATTACTTGCCAAAAAGTCTTAACTACTTGTGTGTGTGTTTTAATTGATGAGTTCTGGGGTAACCACTGTAATATATATTTATTTAACTATACACCATGAGTTACCAACCCTAGTGCAAACTACTGCAGTGAGATATCTAGCATAGAATAAACCACGTATTACACTTGTCTGAGATATGGGTAGCACACTAAACACTACAATTCGGCGCCAAGAGGTGAGAATGATAGAATTCCTGACAATACCAGGAATTAAAATTACGACTCTTATTTGACACATCTGTAGCTCATTAAACTTTCTCTTTCCATTGAATGTTTATACCGGATGAAATTAAATATGATAACTAATATAAATACGTCTCAATACACTAGTGTTATGTCATGCATCAATTCCTCTTAGACGCTACCATTCAGTGTATTGTGGTTGCATTTGAAAACAGATTTGACAATACAAATCTGGAATCTATTCACATATATTACTAACCACAAACAATTTGCTAAATATCTATAACATACATGATATAAACCTAACTATTACTTCAAATGTGACCGTCTACAGAAAAACCGGGCACAACGTGGCGTGCGTAAATATCGAGAAAAGATCGATCGATTTCTTAAAAATGTATTGTTTCAAGCCAACGGAAGGGAACGGTTAGGTCTATTATAGCGGGAACGACTTAAGCTACGACGATAAAACTTGGAGAGCTCAATATCTGGACGCCGACAACTCTGTAAGTGCAAAAAAAATTTTTTCGAAGGGTGCCGCGTTGTGCCTGGTTTTCCTATAGACGGTCACAAATACAAATTAGATTATCCACTGTGAATCCTATTTTTACCAGAATTAATATTACAGGTATGGACTAACTGTATCCACCCACACTTCCATCTGACTCACCAGTTGCTGGAGGCTCTGTAGTAAGCCAGGCGATGCCACTTCTTCCAGCACTTTCTAAAAAAAATGAGCAAACAAGACGACATAAGAGAATCCAAGAGTGGGCAGAACAAGGATAGACCAAGGAATGCTAAGGAATGGCTGAGATAGGGAAAGCCACAATAATTAGTTAAAACTGTAAAAGTGCACTGGTAATACAAGTCACCAATAGCAAGGTGTGTCTCACTGCATGCTTCACTGCTTGAAGTGACAAAGGAAACAACTCTCACCTTGTTCGACGCAAAACTGTCCACTAGTCTAGAAAAGCAAAGACAACAGCTCTCCACTGATCTCTTGTCCTACATGAACACACAAACACACGTATGTGACTATCTATTGGAAAACTGGGACCCAGTTGAACACAACAGTTGGAAACTGATTATAGTAGGTCTTCAATAAAATTATGGATTACCTGAGTGCCATTTTTTGGAATAACCCGGAGGGGGAGGGGGGTTCTCTTGACTACATATAGTATGTTAGTGTATGCTACATACATTCAAGTGCTGCTTTTTTTGTGTGTGTGCACTGTAAATTTCACAAATCAGTTCCTATCGCGAGTGTAAAATAAAAAGACATGGTTGCAGGCTCCATGGCACTTGACAAGCCAAAATGAAAAGACTGATTTTTTTTTTACCTTTAAAATGGTGTAAAATAAGGTTTACTGACTAGATCAAGTTCACCACGCTGCTAAGTGAGGCAATAGGTGTTCATGGAACTGGGAGTTAGAGGGTGCTGATCTCCCAGTTCAATGGCTTGGGTTTGAGGTGGTCTCTTTCCTCATTCCACTCACCAGTAAGATGTGATATTTGATTAACGAACCTACCTGATGGTAAATCAAAACTAATACAGTACATCTGTTACCACAGCGATGGCCAGCTAGTCAGTCTGGTCACTGAATTATCCAAAAATTAAATGTACAGGTCGTGAGTAGTCTTGTTAAATCTATACTAAACAATTTTCAGCACATTCACAGCTCCTTAAGTGGAAGAAAGAGTTCAAGGGCCAACCAACCAAGCCATTTATTTTACTCCAGTCTAACATGAGATCTACACATAATGACACAAACCTGGGATTAGAGACCTATTAGGCAATGATAGGAAAGTGTTGTTCTATATTACTGAATGAAGTCACAGCACAGTGTTACTTAGTTCAGTTTTCTAAATGTCAGGATGCCTGACTAGTCTGGATAAAAAGATTTTTTTTTCAGGTTCTTACAGAGCAGTAGCAGCCCACCTTACTAAATACTGCCCACATCTTGTTGTAAAGGTACTTCGGTTATAAAATGCCAATAAAATTGTAGTAAATAACCCACCAATGAACAGGATGAGAGAGAAGAGAAGAAAAGAGAAGAGAGAGGAGGGTTGTTGTTGACGTGGATAGTGTGAGTGTGTGTGCATACTTACTTGGTGCTGGAGTCGACCAGTGAGAATAGGCAGCGAATCTTTGACCAAAGGAAAGAATTCTTCAGTGACTGAATGGCAGCAGTGAGACGCAATGCTTAGAGCACTCCGCTACATAACACATACACATAAAAATGTGTTATTATACTGTTACAGAGCCTGCAGAAGGCTGCACTATCAATGGAGTATGCCACTTACTTGTGGACCAATAGAAAAGAAGTCTAGGTAAAGAAGACAAGCAGTCAGTCCGCCCTACACAAGAAGCAAAGGATGTTTGATAAGAAAAGCTACAACACAAATACAGTCATACAAACTTTAACTCTAAAACAACTTACAGCTTGAAGGATGGCCTTGCCGTGTCTCTTTGACAGAATCTCCAGAGCTGAGAGAGACTGCTCTGCCACATCCATGCACTGGATAACCTGTAGCTTCTCTATAAGAACTGGAATGGCATTGGCCACTACAACAGAGGAACGGGGAAGAGCCTCCATCATGTACGTCAATGCTCGGCAAGAGTTCACCATCTAAAGCGGGAGAAAGACGGTACACAACAGGATAAGAGGGGGGTGGGTTGGGAGGAGGGACAAGTAAAGCAGGGGAGTAGAGAGGGTAACAAATCTGTAGGCAAAGAGGAGTGAATTAGAGAAGAAGATGAGGATACAAAGAGGTAAGAATTAGGGAAGGAGGTGTATGTTAGGGAAAAGAAATAGCAGTGTAGTAAGGATGTGGATGAAACTGTGAAATAGGTCTAGGAAGAGGAGGGTGAAGATGAAGAAGAGGAGAAACACAAATTTAACAACACAGATCCTGAAATAGGTCAGTTTACCATATCAAAATTATGTTCCATGGACAGCAGCTTGACCTACAAAAACACACAAAAAACAAAACAAGCCATTATCAGACTACAAGGATCCTGTTGTACTTCTTACAGGGACATTCAAACATACTCACACACATACACATTATGTACATTACTAAGAACATCCTGAACACAAATCAAGATCATGTTAACTAAAGCAAGCAAGAGAGACCTTTCAATTTCAATGAACACAATAGAGACTATATAGTTGGTTGAAACGACTACGAACATTCTACAACCAGGTCTACTCTTATATGCCACACTGATCCTCTACTCACCAAGGCAGGAACAGCTTGTTTGACAGGGAATCCACTGAGTGTCTCTTCATTGCCCATGACAAGGAGCTGCCCCATCTCAATGCAAGACTGGAGCTGGAGACCTTCATCCTCAGCTGATTCAATACCAGTCAGCAACTGCTGAGCTCTGGAATCTACATGACAACCACCAACAACACCAATCCTAATACTACAGATTCCTGCATGCTTTGATCTACCATAATGAAAAATAAGTAAATTATTTTTAAATTTTAATTTCCCTGGCACCAACATATTGCTACACAGAAGGTATCTAGCTCAGCAATACCATAGACTTTTTTTAAAATTTTTAAATCAAACCACTCATAAAACCCCATCAACCAGTAAATATCAGCCCCAAACCACTAAAAGAAACACACCGTAATGACACCTCACCAACAACCATAAATACACCCAACTCACTGTTAGAAGAGCTCAGTGAGTTCGTGAAGGTCTTTTGCATCATGTACATTTTGGAACCTAAAGCACCCAAGAGATGGTGAGGCAGCCCTGGGATGCCGTGAGAACGACGGCTTCCATCGTCCATGGCAAGAAAAGGTTCTAAGGATGGGTCTTCCCCACTTGAGAGTGGTCCTGCTTCGCTAGTCGGGGGTCTTCTACGGAAACTTTCATGGAGCAGTCCCAGAGAATGCTCCTCTTCCTCATGACTGGCAGTGTCTTCAAAGCCTTCTGCTTCTACAGAACAAAGGAGCATGGGTAAGATACATAAATGAAGTTTCTTTTCAGCTAAAACAGTTTTCACACAACAGAAACCAAGCATTAAAACACAAGGTAAAGTGTTCAGTGTTATAACCACAATGTACTCCCACTGAAATAGCAATAAGCATGTTCTAAATTAGTGCACATCATCACTCCTTTAGACAAGCCAAACATCACTATTATAGGAATGGGAGCTCTATATAGATAATCCTACAATTAGCACTATGAGTTGTACAAGTAAGTGAATCTGCCTGACTCCTACTGACAAGTAACAACAAGAAACAAACAATAACAGCAGCAAAATAATTACACACACACACACTAGGACCTAAAGGCAGGTTGCCTAAACATCGACTTCTAGTGGATAACAATAGCCACACAATACACTGTGGCTTCTCCTGGAGTTTAGTTAGGTTTGGTCCATGTTGTTGTAATTGTGTTAAGTCTACAAAGGTCAGTTCATCCCATGTTGGCACCTAGCTGAAAAGAAGTGATGAGAGGGGGAGAGAAGAGAGACTGGAACACAAGAGAGAGGGGACACAGTGAAGGGGGTCGGGTGGTGAGGAGTGGAGAGTGATGATGACCCTGCAACGTGTGTAACCTCTATCTCACCTGCGTTATCTCCAACAGGATCTGTATTTCTATTGAGAAAAAAAAAAGAACATAATAGCAACAGAATTATTGGAGCAATCTGCACACGTGCAAGTGTTAATTCTACACCTTACACAAAATCTAGCAAAAATGTTGTCAATTCAGGTCCAGCCACAAAAATGACATTCACCACCCTACGGAATATAATTCATTCCCTTTCAAGTACTGAACCTTACACATGCCACGCCCCTATCAACAGGACACTCCCCTCTTTCACACACTCACCCAGGGCTAGCCATGGCTATCTTCAAGAGTGCTGAATGATAAGCAACTTTCCTTCCTAATTTTCCTCTCTGTTTCACTCTTGATTTCCCTTTACCTCCTCCTCTTTCCCTCTTCTTCTTGGGCTGATTCTTATAACCTGCCTCTGTGTCTGAGCTAGACAGAGCAGATGTCTGTTCTTTGCCCTTTGCTCCTTTTTTCTTTCGTTTACGAGAAACTTTACTACTTTCCACAACTTCAGATCTAGAATTCTTAGTAGAAAAGTCTGGACTTAATCTTTCGTCTTCTTTATCGAGCTTGCTGGAAAAACTGGACTGGTTTAATGGAGATTTAGAAATCAGATCTGAAGATGAAGCACAGCTGTCTTGTGGCTCTTTACTTCTCTTCTCACTAGAGCAGCTTTTTACTAATTTCCTTGGAGTTTCTTCTAACTTGGGAGAGCTAGAACGTGGTCGCTTTCTTCTAGACCCACCGTTTGAACAACTCTCAGGAGTCTTCTGCCTCACTGACTGTACTGATGAGGACTTCTGCTTTTCTTCCTCTAGTTTCTGCTTGGCAAAAATCCGAAGAGATCGCCTAACTGGTATCTGTAAGCTACTCTCAGACTTGGACCTAAAATAACATAAGCATTGCCTTGTTTTCCACTGCAAACTAAACCATGTCACTAAACTCACCCTACAGTTAATGGACTGGCAGAATCACTACTTTGGTGTTTTTTCTTTCTTCCTGGAGCCCTGTGGTATAGAAGTCAGAAAACGAATAGCATTTTAACTATGCAGTTGGACTAGGTGACAAAATCACACCAATGACTAAGAAAGTCGCACCTTCTTTATTAAAATTAATTGACTAAGAATATAGTTAGGAATTATATACCCTGAAACACAAAAGTTTTAAATAAGTACTGACCTATTTTGAGAGGAACTCTCTTCAGTAGCAGCCTGTTGGGGTACTTCCATTAGCCATACACGCAGTACCTTCACAACAATCTTCTCAACCTCAGGCAACAGGGCGGACTGCCTAGAATGCCTACCACCAACAACTCAGTAGTCCAGAAGACAGACGACGGTCGCCTAGTCCCACATCTGCGTACTTGTTTTTATCGCCCAGCTGACAATGCACCAAATGTTTTCAATATTGTTTTCTTGTGGGTGTAATTCGTACAAATAGGTTGCTCACGCGACCTCGAAACGAACGCGCGCACGGCCAGGCCCGCCTTGTGCTCTCCCAGGCGGCCGCCTCATTTTAGCGCCGGGTTTTCCTCACGCAGATACGATTTGTCACGGACCAACTCAAGGTTGCAAGTCAGCTAAGATTTCCAGCCTAGTTGAACAATTTTTTTTTTTATAGCGATCGGATCATTATGTCCACCAAGACTACCAAAAAGCGTGACGGACGAACCGCTGGAGAGCCAGATGTGAGCGATAAAGTCGTGGCAGAAGTGAAGAGAAAGAAAGCACTCATGGCTGGTCCAGTATTGTTCTCTTGTCAAGTTCAATCTCCTGCTCCATCTAAAGATTATTGTAGCATACTCATATCAAAGAAAGGAGTACTTTGGAGAAAGTGGAGAATTACATTAAGAACGAAAGCACCGATGCCAAATGAAGAACGTCTGAGCCACCTGAATTCAGATGCAAATATTCTTTAGTGCAATTATTATGTATTGTGTTAGTTAAATTTCACACCTAGCAACTCACAGAGCTAGGTATGAAATTCTATCTATGTTGTTTCTATGAAAATTTTGTTTCCATAGCAGATGTCACACTTCCATGTGCTGCGCATGGGCTGAAGGTCCCAAGCAACCAAAAGTGCAAAGCAAACTGTGAAAGTTCAGAGAAAATTAGTCGCTGTGACAATTTACACTCCACCACCAGCTAAAACTAAACAGGAAACTAGTAAATATAAAATATCCGAAAATAATAAAATAGCCAGATACAATACTGTACCCAAGAAACTAGAAAAAGAAATATCCAAATATCCGAATGAGAACTTTGAGCTGCTGCTATAGGCTAGAGAGTAGCTAGCAAGTGAAGTTCTATGGCTACTATGAAGAAAAGAGTTTAAAGCTAGTAAAATGAAGTTTGAAGGAAGTAAAGTTTGATTGAACGGTGTAGGTGTAGAAGTATTTACTCAAGTACATCTACTCAAGTACATCCCCCCCAGACTATTCCTAGCCGAGGTTAGGGGTAGCCCCTGGGTGCAACCCTAGTCAGCAGCTTCTAAAGGTGCCACAGGGGGACCACAGTCAACTGCTAGCTAGCTGGTTATAATCTACAGCCTGCTGGTTTCAGGAACTCTTAGGTATGGAGGACTAGGAAGCCACAATAGGTGGGCCACAATTGGAGCACATCTGGAACATTAATATAATGTCCCTCATTGCAAGCAGTTTAGAGTCCCCCAGTCACAATATAAAAACTATATCAGCTACATTCTAAATTGAGATAGGGTCCCCCTAGTAGTTTATCAGTCAACATGTTGGTTGGTCCCCCTTCACATTGTGAGGAGGGGCTGGGCAGACTAATAGTCAGCATACTAATCTATGGGTTGTGTTGCTAATGCTGACCAAGCAACACACCTGCTGTAGCTGGCTCAGAAAATGTTTAGTCATAAGTTACTGAGGCATAGATTCATGTCTCCCTATATTTTGAGGTAATCCCTAATCTTGCTCTCATCTTTGTATCATATTCTGACCACCTTACTGAAGATGAATTCAGCTGTCAATAATGCTTTGTCAAAGTCCTAGCATTCTTTGTCCAAGCAATGGTTTTGATTCACTAGGCACAGTGGTGCTTGCCTGGCACTTATATTTTCCCCCCTTATTTATAAAGAGGGCATCATGGTAATTGAAAGTCTGTTCATACAGTAGTATTCTCTGTTTACAGAAACAATATTTATATTGGAGCTGAAATGCTACTCTAAAAAGTGGTTCGATGGTCCAAAAGAATGATGAACCCTTTTAGGCTCTCTTCAGTATAACTATAAAGACTGTAGCAATTCTAAATTGTTATAGTATAAGGTAAAATTTAATCCAGCAAATTCCTGGAGTCACACTTGAACTGCAGTTTGAAACTATAAATATTTTATGCTTTGTATATATTTTCGATGTCCAGGGAGAAGTGAAGCAAGTATTCGGCCGCGATATATTCTCACACATTGAAAGCATAGTGACCGGATGCCAAGACATTCCAACTTCTCTGCCTGAAACAGCCTTGTTGACAGTGTGTTCACACCTTGGACTATGAGACATCCAAGCACTTGCCTGCACTAACAAGTTCATGAATAAGCTGTGCAATTCAAATGTATTTTGGTGGAAGTTGTATGGCTCATACCAGGCTTCTCCTACCTATTGATATCAGTAAGAGGATGGGATGGAAGATGTTCTATATGAGGAAGACGTACCAGAAGGAGACGGCCCGATTTCGAAAACATCTGATGTTGGGCCATGTGTCCATATAATTGTTGTTTGTTTTGTTTTGCAGTCACTTCTTGGTAAATTTTTATGTAGGGATTGACACTGATTTTTATCACTGCTGCCATTGTTTTATTTCATTCATAGATCAGGAAACATTAATCTTTATTATAAGTTAGTTTGCATACACAGTAGCCAAGTTATTCGTACAAACATCCACCTTAGTATCCAGTTTCGTTATTTCTAATGTCCTTTCATGCAATGCAATATGTAGTATAACAAACCATGGGTTAGCAATTCTGTGAATATAAAGGTAATCCAGAATGTATATACCATATTGAAGCAAGCAGCTTGATCTGAACTTCTTATTCTTGACGGCCATTGTGAGACGAGCATTCTACTGACACAGTGGGAGTTGACAAACTTCTGAAGATCTGGATCCAGTTGCTAAACCATCCTCATTCCTGTAGAAGGTGAGAAAAATATAAATTAACATCTTCTTGTCCATACATTAGCAACACCAAATGCAATAGAAGAAAATTTCCATGTGTTTTTAAAGCAATTGCTATCTACAGCTATAGCAAAAAGTAAGACGATAGGAATTGAGCAGCCAACTGAAAAAATATGTTCGTACCGTAAGAAGTAAACTACGGCTTATCGAGCGATTGCAAACAGACAGAGATCCCTCCCTCTACAGTCATATGATCACCACACACATGGCAACCATTTATTACGAATACCATTACAGAAGACTCCAGAACATTCACTGCAGATTTTGATCAAAGTGAAATCCTATGAATAGAGCTGTGTCCAAACAAAGCAAGTTTAAGACAAGATGTCTAAAGGAAGAAAACATAATGTACAAGCCAAAGATTACCACGTTGCACTTAGAATGACTTCAGATACAAAAGTAAAGTACTTTTTTTATATTCAATTAGCCTCGTTAGTTCCAAGAATTCAAGATCTGGTCACAGAATCACACACATTGTGTGCGCAGGTCACGAAAAGAAAGAGGACTATATAAGACAATAAAATATCTTTTTTTACAACAACTGAAAAGATCTAACTACACCAAGTTTTGTTTCCATGGTAAAAGAAATGTACACAGCTTAACTGATCTTCCCTTCTGCTGCAGAGCGGGCATTTTATGTAGTTGTTCACAGATACTAATGTTGGAGAGACACACTAATAATATTGTAGGGAAAATGAAAAAAAAATTATAGGCTTAACTTTCAATATTGAGCTGAAACAAAAGAAGCATTCGTTAAAATTATGTACAAATTAAAGGAAGCGGTATGAAAAAGAAGCATCTACTCACTTTCGTTAAAATATGTACAAAATTTCATGCCAGAGATTGGATACCAAGAACTGGAGTTTTGAGACATCTTCAATGCTAAGTAGAAGGTTCCTCTTTATGCAGCAGCAGGCCAACGCGCCATCATTGTTTCCACACAGGTGCGGTGCATCGACCCTTTACCTGTCAATAGCGCGGTCGCTTTTGTGTGGTTTTAGACAGTTTGTCCGCATTATTTTAAATTAAGAGCTCACGCGACCACAACGCTGCACTGGGCCGCCTTTGTGCGTGTGCAGCAGGCCGCCGCAATCTCATTAACATTATCCGTTAGTTATTTTTAGCACCATCTGTCTGGCCTACTGCAGCCCCCTTCAATAAGTTGGGCGGAACCGATGCTGTCAAGTAAGAATATCAAGAAAAGGCGTATCTCGTCTTCACCTCGGCGAGCTGATGCGCCCGACACGGGTGCTGAAATAATGAGTGAAATGAAGAGAAAGAAAGAGCTTATGGCAGGTCCTGTGTTGTTCTCTAAGGAAGCAGAGGCTCCTGCTCCATCTAGAGATTACTGCAGCATTGTGGTATCAAAGAAAGGAGTGGTCTGGAGAAAGTGGAGAATCACCCTGAGAGGTGTGGCCTCAGGAAGTGCACCTCTTCCCATGCCTACTGAAGAATGTCTGAGTCATCTTGACTTTAGATGCCAAGATGAATTGATAGTAAGAGAAGTGTACTAGATTTCTTGCTTGTATGCTTGCTGGTACATTAGAAACTTGCTGTGCAAGTTGTTTCATAGCTTGTTACCATGGAAACAACATGTCACTGCTATTTCACACTTGCTAATATAATCACACTAGTTTCTCAGACCGAACCTACCTTTAAAACAGTACAAATTAGTGTATAAAATTAGTGGCATGCATAATAGAGGATTACATTACAACATTAAACTGTATTGTTTCTGTAAACAGGATTCATGTATGGTTTATCGTGTTATTGTAGGAAGAAGTGAAGAGAGTGTTTGGTAGGGACATTTACTCTCACATTGAAAAGATAGTGACAGGTTGCCAAGACATCTTGACTTGCCTTCCTGAAGCTGCCATGTTGGTCACTTGCTCTTATCTTGATCTCCGGGACATTCAGAGTTTGGCTTGCACCAACAGGTTTATGAACAACTTCTGCAATTCGAACACTCTGTGGCGCCAGCTATATGTCACCTACCAGGCCCTTCCCACTCCAGACCTTGTTGAGATCAGCAAGCGAATGGGCTGGAAAAAGATATTTTACATGAGCAAACTTCACTTACAGAAAGAATTATCACGCCGTCGAAAGCACCAGGCTAGTGGTTCCCCATCTACATGATACTTCTCTTTAACTATATATCACGGCATCTCTGTCACTTATAATCACCATTATGTAATTACAGTTAAGATCATTATTTGTTTCCCTTTGTATGATAAAATGTACACAACACCACCAAAATGACACAATTGATGACAAAAGTTTAGTAAAAGAAAACAAATTAGACAAATGGGCATGAGTGAGTTGGTGACATGGACAACAAGAGACGGAGACAGTCCAGCACAGGCTGCCACTCATTCCTCACTCTCCAACTACACACATAGAAGAACATGTGTCAACAACAGACAGACAATGACAATGTAAACATTGGTATTAATATATCCTTTTTCAACTTTCATAGCAATATTCTAAGGGAAAATGTGTGTTATTGTGTGTTTCAAAACCTTCTGAAGTGGAAATGTTTTTAATAATAAGTATTACTACAGAAAGTTAAATATTGAATATAGCTTACGTTTTAAGAATGCAGTAAATATTTCTCTATAATTAAACATTAGTATTGTTGACTTACCACTGCATCTGAGTTCTCCATGCCATTCACAGCAGCAGGCTGCATTGGAGGCAAGTAAGGCTGCAAGATAATACAGAGGCAATGAAATTCACGTACTAACTACTTCAAAGGCTTTAGGTCCAGTTATCTCAGCTAGTACTCACTTGAGTTGAAGGTACATGAGGGAGAGAAATGGGAGGATAAGGCAACGACATGACACCTCCATCTACGAAACAAACAAAATCACTATGGCAACAGTCTTGTAAATACATGATATAGCTGGAGACTTGTAGCAGTATGTGGTCAATAATTAATTAGTAGAGAAATTAAATTGCCCCCCACCCCCACACACAAAAACTGTAAGCTTACCAGAGGCTTCTCCTAAGTTAGACTTAAAATGTTTTACTGCTTTTTAGTTATAAAAAGTCATTGAATACCTTTTTCCAGACAAATTTTGGAGAGGGAAGGGAAAAAAAATGAAGGATTGATGTCAAGAAACACTGGTATTACAAGTCAGAAATGAAACTGTGTTGAGATGGTGCACTAGCTACGGAAAGAGTGTTGGTACAGGTCTATTAGTGGTGGTATGAACTTGCATGATACTGAACTTAAAAGTGTCAATATAAATAGGGCTGGCTTGCTCGCCATTTGTGCATGAGCACGCCACTTCTCATAAAGCTAAGTTATTTGTTTATCCAGACCTTAAAATCTAGAGCAGTCCATTTGTCCCCTACTAAATATTTCATATAGGCCACTCACTGGCTGACAAAGGCACAAATCCCGAGCTAGCCATCTGCACCATAGGGGAGGTCGGCATCCCTGCGTACGGGAATGGAGTCATGGGAAGCATGACTGGAACGGGAGTTGGAGGAGGAACTGTTAGGTAAGGATTATACCCAGGTGGTACAGCCTATAACAAAGCAGAAAAGACAAATCAACTCCATGAACTATACCAACCCCACACGCCTCCCACTTCCTAACGTGACAACAAACTACATTACGATTTATTTATAAATGTCCAACTAATGCAAACTTACCTGGAATGACATACATGTACGATACCCAAAGCTGTGCAAGTGGAATCATCTATTCACCACTGACTCCTAGGGTCAGGCCAGAGGCTTAGTAGTGCATAGAATCAGAACAAAATTAATCTCAACTTCACCACAGATAGATGATAGCAATTGCACAGCATTGCGTAACATCGGCAGCAACATACATACATGCCATAAGAAAGCAGCAGCAGCAGCAGCAGCAAGCTAATACATACGTGACCTGTTTAGGGACAATCAAACTGCAGTCCCTAATTGTTCAAACAAATTCTCTTACCTGAATGCACTTGTACGTCTGAAGACCATCTAAAACTATGATTACTCTCTTAGCTCTAACTATGTTTCTAAGTGTACTTGTACACATAGCACTCTACAGCGAAACATGTCATAGTCAACCAGTAACACGATGTGAACAGTCATGTCACTCTCACGGAGGCTAGGCAGACCTCCCTAACACAAGTCACATAGGATAAAGCCCATCTCTAATTCCTCTCTCACGCTAAAGGCAGGGCTTTCCACCCCCACTATTAGTACCAGCAGCAATATGCATACAGAGCGTATCAGTCTCTAGCACAAACCAACCTCAAATTATTCCTCCTACGTTAAAGAGCCCAACTGCTATGCATTAGCAGGGGCTGCTATGCATTAGCAGGGGCTGGAGGGTGGGGGAGGTTGAGTATGAGTGGAGACTGAAAGAAAAATGCACATTCATTTTTTACAAGTACATCCCTGCAAAGAAAACAGACTAGAAAATCACTATGGATGTGTGTGTGTGTTGGCTGGTAGTGAGGGCGGGGCTCCTGATATGCCATACAAATTGGAACGGGGTCCCGCTATTACAATTTCTTTTATTAAAAAAAAGAGAAAAAAAGAAGCAATGGTTCATAAGAATAGCATAAAACTCTAACATCAAATGCTATAAAACTAGAGACTTCTTGAAATGACCAGTCATTACTTCTTTGCAGAGTCTTTCTTATACTTCCACACAATATTGGATAAAACCACGAATAATACATACAATATGACTTCTATCACAAAGAGCACCATACCTGGCCCAGTTTATACGCTCCTCCATTAAATGGCAATACAGGCCCCCACAACTGGTGAGAGAGTGGGTGGTAGAACCGGCACCCTTCTCCTCTGGAGCAGCCATATTTCATGAAGTTCTGACAGACTGTCACAGTGTAGTCAGAATTGTGCCTCACATGTGGACCTAGTGTATCAGAAAAACATTAAAAAAAAAAAAAAAAAAAGACAAGTGGCATATTTCAGCAGGCAAGCTGGCTAGTCATGTAACACATCTACACTTGTTGGAATAATGGCTTCACTTTCAATGCTATAGCCTGAAATATGAAACAACACTTCAGTTCTATAAAAATAGGGGGTACATGAGGAATAAACCAAAGCTTAAGTATTGAGTGAAGCTTGTAGCATGAAACACATTATTGTTGTAGTGCGGATGTAATATGTTGCCAACATTTTTACCTGGGTGGGCAAAGGAGCACATCATTACAGAGCAGTAACCCATCAAGAAGTCGGGACAAATAGGAATCACGTCATGGTAACCAGATGCAGGTGCAGCCACTGTGTCTGGAGTATACATAGCAGTAGAGACACTCTCAGTGTTATAGGTAGCCATCTAAAAAAGTATATTGTTAAACAATTCATTTTCCTTTCCTACTAGGAGGTACTGGAACACTCCAACATTATCAGAGTGCATATCATTGTCTAATACTAGACTCCCTATGGCCCCAGATCACACACAATTCCCACCAGACTTCTCCTTCTAAACATGTGTCTGCCCACTTTAGGGTCAGGTTTTCCCATTTTTTATCACACTGTGATCTAAGCCTTGCTCACTGCTCTACAGGTTATCTCATCATATTTACCACCCACAGGATAAACATCAGGCAGAAAGTAAGACCACCAAATGTTTCCCTTTACCTATAGGTTCTATAACGCCCAGAAATTAAGGACTACAAATTCGAGCTGATTATTGCAACCATCATGTTTACAAACAGTTCTTTATTCTAAGATTCAGATTGGCAAAGGAACACCTAACCGCAACTATACCAAATATTACTACACTCCTCTACA